>VFQQ010000603.1_pt1 | contig 66990 bp, 118 predicted proteins | sample 3512341 | NCBI WGS metagenome assembly VFQQ01 (sample SAMN10412373, study PRJNA504923) | tailings metagenome | isolation source: Relicate 2 Philex TSF1 revegetated site | place: Philippines: Tuba, Benguet | collected 2017-08-29
TCTGATCCTGGCGGACTACGCCAAGAAGAACAACGTCAACGTGGCGGCACTCACGCAGGTGGGTTTGAGGGGCTGCCTTGGATGCTAGGAATGGGATGTGCAGCCTACCCACGTGCCTCTGCTCGTATGGATGCATGCATGGCCTCACCACTTGTGTGATGTGTCGTCGCCACCACTGATGTTCCCTCATCTCTTTCACGACTCCTTCCATTGGCGCAGTCTGAGATCCGCGACATCATCCTGGGCGCGGAGATCACGCCGCCCAGCCAGCAGCGGCAGCAGATTGCGGAGATTGAGAAGCAGGCGCGGGAGAGCGGGCAGATGACGGCGGTCACCACCAAGACCACAAACGTGCACGGAGACGACCTCATCGTCACCACCACCAGCCCCTACGAGCAGGCAAGCCGCGCATATGGGGCACGAGTTGAGGGATTTGGCATCGGCCGCTTGGTATTGCCCTCCAGCTGGACTGTCCAATGCAGGCCACCCAGTCATGCCAGTGACGCCAGGCCCTATTGATATGCTTTGCGCACCGCTCACCTGCGCTACGCTCTCTCTGTCCCTGCCCATGGTCAGGCCGCATTCGGCAGTAAGACGGACTGGCGCGTGCGTGCCATCTCCGCCGCCAACCTGCACCTGCGTGTCAACCACATCTACGTCAACTCGGGTGCGCCTGCCTTGCTGAGCGGATGGGTGGCCAGGCCGGTCTGTTGTTGCGGCCCAGGTGCAGGGGGCATGCCATCTGAAGACTAAGCGAAAGCGCTTTAAAGTTTGAATTGAAACGCTGTCCGCCTCACTGCTCCCCCCGCCCCTGCCCTGCTTTATGCAGACGACATCCGGGACAGCGGCTACACGTACGTGATGCCTAAGAACCTGTTGAAGAAGTTCATCACAGTGGCCGATCTGCGCACCCAGATTGCGGGCCTGCTGTACGGCGTCAGCCCGCCTGACAACCCGCAGGCGCGTGGAGGAGCAAGCTGCTGCCGCTGCCGCTGGGCAGCACATGCCTGGTGCCAGTGGGTGGGGCGGAGGGTGGCAATTCTCGATTGCACACTGCACCAGCGTGCTCAGCTTGGCGGCTGTCCCTCCCTTCATCCTTCCCACGTGCAGGTCAAGGAGATCCGCTGCATCGTGATGCCGCCGCAGTGGGGCAACCACCAGATGGTGCGCTGCTACAGCGGTGTGGGGCCACGCTGTGGGGGGTTGAGCTTGGCCCTCACAACGCGTTCCCTGCTGACCCTTTTCACTTGCCTCCACCCCGCCACTCACCTGCCCCACCCTCCCTCCCATCCCGCTTCAGGTCAACCTGCCGGCCGCGCTGCCAGAGCACGACTACCTGGGAGACCTGGAGCCGCTGGGCTGGCTGCACACCCAGCCCAACGAGACGCCGCAGATGGCGCCGCAGGTGTGTGGCGTCGTGGGGTGGGCTGGGCAACAGGGTAGTATGTGTGCAAGCCGCTAGGAGGGGCAGCATGGGTTTTCCACAGACCCAGCTGAACATTTTTGCTGGCGTGGCACCCCCACCCACCGCCCTGACACACGCGCCTCCCTTTCCCGCTTGCCACAGGACGTGACTGCGCACGCCAAGATGCTGGAGAGCCACAAGAGCTGGGACGGCGAGCGGTGCATCCTCATCACCTGCTCCTTCACCCCCGGCTCCGTGTCTCTAACCGCCTACAAGCTCACGCCCGGCGGCTATGAGTGGGGCCGCAACAACAAGGACACCAGCGCCAACCCGGGTGCGTGCGGCGGCAGTGCGGGGGAAAGACCTGCGTGCTTGCCTGTTGTGCTGGCTAGCTGTTACCGGCTGCGTGCGCTGTCCAGATACATCTGGCCAACATCTTTTGTGCCCCCGTCCCATTTGGCGCAGTTGGCTACTCGCCCACGCACTACGAGAAGGTCCAGATGCTGCTGTCCGACCGCTTCATGGGCTGGTGAGCAAGGCATGCTGGAGCACGCCATGGACGCTGCTGGAGGCAGCGTGCAGTGCTGCTTGTGTTCTGCTGATACCGCCTGGCCTGCGGCTGCGGCATGACCCGAACACACGCCTCTCCCAAAACCCACACCGCCGCCCCGCAGGTTCATGGTGCCGGACGCGGGCAGCTGGAACTACGCCTTCTCGGGCGTCAAGTGGAGCGCGGGCATGAAGTACGGCCTCAAGCTGTCCAACCCTAGGGCCTTCTTCGACGGTGCGTGCTGCCTGCCCGGGCGCTGGGCGTGTGGATGGCTCAGAAATGGGTTTGCCGCGCAGTGCTTGCACTGGAATCCCAACACATTGGCCAGGGCTCAACGCTCACAATTGCTAAGTGCAGCTGGATTTACCAGGCGCATGCGCTTATCCACCCTGCCTCCCCGCTGCTCCCCTGGTGTGCAGAGGCGCACCGCGCCACGCACTTCCTGGACTTTGCGGGCATTGAGGAGGGCCAGGGCACGCTGGTGGACGGCGTGGAGGACCACTTCGCCTGAGCGCCCCCTGCCTGCCTGCATTTTAGTTTGTTTTGCCTCAGCTGCATGCATGTTACTCCCCCACCTAGTCACGCTAGCATCGTTTTTCCGCTCCGCTCTGCCGCTCCGTTTTGCCGCTGACACCCCATGGGCACCCCCACACCCCTGACTTTCTTGCCGGGCGCCCCCAATCTCTGTCAAATGCAATGTAACACATCTGGTCTGCATTATTAGGCATGAAGGTGCTGGACTGCATCAGCCTCCAGCGGGCTGCTTGCCGCTGCGGGCTGCTCGATGCAGCGGGCCGCGCTTCCAGAGACATGGCGACGAGCAACCCGCGCGCTGCCAATCCTGGCAGCGCAGTTTCGCATCCCAACTTATATAATTCAGCGGTCGGGCCGCAGCAAGGCGCTGCTCAGGTTGCACCTTGGCGAAGGAGAGGCGGCTCAACCCTAAACCCCGCGGCGCGGCGCAATGCTGCTCAGTGGCGCCAAGCAGTTGCTGGGCGCCGCGCTGGGTGGGCAGGGCGCCGCCGCTTGGCGGGCGAGCCCCTCCGCCCAGCACCTCTTGCAGCGGGGCTTCCACGCCACAGGTGCGTTCAGACACTGCGGGTGAAATATATACGGTGGTCGATCGGGCCAGAGGAGGAAGGCCATCCTCTGCCACCGCCGCCGCCGCCGCCGCCGCTGCCGCCTGCTGCCAGCCGCCAGCCAACTCACATCCCCAGCACGACCCCCGCTTCTGTGCAGGTGCCGCCTGGGCGCAGGACTACTACTCCATCCTGGGAGTGCCACGCACTGCCAGCGACAGTGAGATCAAGAAGTCCTACTACCAGCTAGCAAAGAAGTACCACCCAGACACCAACCAGGTGGGCGCAGCCCCCAGCTGGATCGCCGCGGTGTGCGCAGCAGCTGATGTGCTGCTGCTGCTGCAAGTAATCAGCTGAAACACGCTCACGACCACCTGCCGATACTGCTGTTGCCATCGCCGCCGGCAGGGCGACCCCAATGCCGCCAAGAAGTTCCAGGAGGTGCAGCGCGCGTACGACACGCTTCGCGACTCCCAGAAGCGGCAGGTGGGCAGCGAGCAATTGCTGTAGGGTTGAGGTGGTCACAGCGGGGCAAATGCACAGCCATGCTGCAGCTGCAGAGGGCCCACCTCAGTCCACAGTGCCCGTCTGTCCTGGCTCGATGGCTGTGCCGCTGTAGCCGCACCTGCCGAGGCGTGGCCATGAGTTCCCATACCTTTCGTGGCAACCCCACAAGCTGCAGGCGTATGACAGCATGGGGCATGCCGCTTTTGAGAACATGGAGGCGACAGGCGGGGCAGCGGGCGGGCCGGGCCAGGGCCCCTTTGGCGGCCAGGGCCCCTTTGGCCAGGGCATGGACATCGACCCAGACGAGCTGTTTGGAGCCTTCTTCGGCGGCGGGCGCGGCCGCGGCAGGGGCGGCGGCGCGGCGGAAGCAGCGTTCCAGGTGTAACCAGGGCGTGGGCGGGTGGCGAGGTCGTAGGGCGCATGGATAAGGGCTGCTGTCACGCCCTGGTGGGTACAGCAGTGGCGCCCTCACCAACTCCAGCACGCTGTCCTGTGTGTCGCGCAGGAAGCGATGCGCAACGCGTTTGGGTTTGGCGGCGGCTTTGGCGGCGGCTTCCAGCGAGCGGGGCGGCGTGGCCCCGCTGTGGTGCACACCGCCATGCGCATCTCGTTTGATGAGGCGGTGAAGGGAACCACCAAGCAGGTGGGGGGCCTTGGGCAAGTTTCTGGGGCAGTGGCTGCATGCTGTAGTGGAAGCGGGCCGTGTGGTGAGTGTGTGCAGAGTGTGAGTGCAATGAGCTGCGATGGGCGCAATGCTCCCGAATAGCTCCCTGGCCTACCTATGCATGCCCCAATTGCCTCTTGCAGGTGGACCTCTCATCGCTGGGCCGTGCATTCAGCGGCAAGACAGTGGAGATGGCGGTGCCGCCAGGTGCGGGCAGCCGCCAGTCCTGTCGCTACGTGAAGTGGGCTAAACGGGGCGGCTGCTTGCGAATGAGCATTTGCTGCTGCTACGAGCTGCTGTTGTCAAGGACAGCCGAGCAACTACGCTGGGCCACCACACTGCCACTGTGCCCCTGCAGGTGCCGACACGGGCATGCAGCTGCACCTGGCGGGCGTGCTGCCAGGCGGGCAGGGCATGCCACCGGGGGACTTGATTGTGCAGGTGCGTGAGCATAGCACGGGTGTGTGGGCTGCAATGTGCCCACAAGCACGACGGCCCACCATGCGTGGGATTGGGTTGCCTGTGCAACGCTCACCAGCGCCGGCAGGTTAGCGGCGGCTGGCCTGGCGCAGCAGCTTTTGCTGCGTTGTTCTGACTGCCCTCCTGCCTGTGATCACTGCACCGCTCTGTGGTCTGCGTGCAGCTGGAGGTGATGCCATCCCCGGTGTTCCGGCGCGAGGACTTTGACCTGTATGTGGACGCTCCCATCGACATGGTGGACGCTGCACTGGGCACCACCATCGAGTGAGCGCAGCACAGCGCAGCGCGCTGCCTGGCTTGGTGTGCTCCTCATCTGTGCGGGCGCGCGCTACTTGCCAGTTGGGAGGGCGGCATGTGCAGGGGCGTGCAACGCAGAGGGCAGGCTGTTGGGGTAGGTTTTTGCAGCGGCCCAAACAGCCTGGCACATGTGGCATGTGGCTCTGACCTGTCCTGGCTCCTGCATCCCCATGCTGCCCCACCGCCCGCAGTGTGCCCACCATTGACGGCAAGGCAGAGGTGAAGGTGAAGGCGGGCACACAGCCAGGGGACAAGCTGCGCATGCGCGGGTACGGCGTGAAGATGGATGTAGCGGGCCAGCGGGGGCGGCGGGGGGACCAATATGTGCGCGTCATGGTGCGGGTGCCCCGCCACCTCACGGCCGAGCAGCGACATGCGCTCGAAATGTACAAGGGCAGGCACAGCAGCAGTGGCAGCAGCGATGCGGGTGGTAGCAGCAGCAGCAGTGCTGGTGGTAGCAGCAGCAGCGGCGGCAGCAGCGGTGGCAGCAGCGGCGGTAGCAGCAGCAGCGGTGGTGAGCGGCGCAGCGGCAGCGAGGGCAGCAGCACTGGCGGCAGCGCGGCAGCGGGCAGTGGGCCGGCAGACAGCACACCGGGCAGCAGCAGCGAGGGCAAGGGAGTGGACAGCTCTGGGGAGAAGCAGCAGGACAAGCCGCAGAAGCGCAGCTGGCGGGACTGGTTCTCCACCTAATGAGCCCCGCTTGCTGTTGTTGAGGTGTAAACATCCCAAGTTGGTGGTGGTGTGAGCTTCTTTGACACGCAGCATGTTCACATGGGTGGCATCTCGTTGGGGGAATGAACATCACGTCAACTGTATGGCCCAGTTGGCGGCCTCAAACTTTGGCATGCTTGTCAAGCGCGCCCATTGCTGCCCTCGGGGCTACCAGGGGTGGGACGCTGTGGGATGTGCAGCTTCTCCTATCACACTAGGCATCATCGTGTAGGGCCTGGTTGCTGCGGCTCAGCAATGGCGCCGCCTCCACGCTGCCAGAAGGTAACCAACAAAGCAGAGGTCACGTGGTTAGTTCCCTGGCCTTGCGGACTACAATGCGCAGCAGGGGGGGCCTGCACAGCACCGCTCAACTCACCCAGACCAGGAAGGCATTGGCCAGCTGCTGCACCAGCACCTCGTTCACTGTTGGGACGACGTGGATGCCGTCCTCAATGGTGCACCAGGCTAGGCAGTCTGGAGTTGGGACACGGCATGAAACAGGGGCCATGTCAAGCCTTGCACTGTTTTGACGCGGTCTGTGGCACCAGCCATCTTGCCAAGGGCATTAGCGGTTTGATTTACGCACCTAGTGCCAGTTGAAAGAGGTCCAGGTGCAAGGCTGGGCCTTGGGGCCGGTAAAAAACCAGGTCCTGCAGCCACGCAGGTGCACCAAACAGAGATATTGGGGTGCGGTACTATGCTGAACGAGTGGCAGCCGATATGTAGATATGAAGGGCAAGGCAAGCAGATGGCACTGCCCACCTGCGCCACTCGGTCGTACATGTGGATCCATTCTGCTGGCAATGCCGTCTTATCCCACTTCTTCTCGTCACGTGGTGGTGGCGACAGCCAGACGATCAAAGTGTGAGGTGGTGCCTGCGGGCAGACAAACACAGGCCGCCATTACGCAGCATTTTTGCCACTTGCTTCAGCTCAGCATTGTCAAGGAGTGGCAATAAATAGCATCACCGTTGTGATTCCTGGCACTGGTTTAAACTCAATAAGCGGTCCCGGCAGGCAGCCGTGGCACACCTGCTCTTGCAAGGTTGCCAGCAAGGCCCGCATTTGCAGCACGTGCTGAGTCATGTTCTTGTCGACAAAGAGCGGCCACTCTGCAGAGTCCATCAACAGCATGTCCGGCCAGTCCGCCGCTTCCCTGCAGGCAGAACATATTGCAACAAGTGTCAGCACTGTTAGCTTTATGGTCTGTTCGGTTGTGCCTGGGCCAGCACCGCCTGCCTGCCCGGGACACTGCCGCAGCAGCATGCCAGTCGTGCACACCCAAGCCTGCGGCCCACAGCATACATAAGACAACTCGGGACGTAACGTCTGCAGAAACCCACCAGGTGCGCAGCTGGCTGTCAATGGCATCGAGCCATCTTTGATGATACATTTCAATGCGAATGTTGCTGCCATCTATCGTCTGCAGCCATTCCACCTGAGGTGTGAATTATGAAAGCTCGCTACCTGCATGCGCCAAGAGAGTGATAGGTAACTGCGGGTTGCCCAGCATCCCGCAAACAGTCACAGCAACATGCCGCCTCGGCTACGGCACTGCCCATGCTAGGCACGGCATACAGTCGCAGCGCCACGCCAACACACGCAAACAGCAGCAGCACCCACCGCCTAGTGCAGTCGCCAGCCAGTTGTGCATGTAAAGCACATGTGAGTCGCCCAAGAACACCAGCCGCCGGTTGCTGAAGGCGGCCGCCATTTCAGCGGGTGTGCGCCGGCGCATGCCGCACTCGCCCACGGCACTCGCTGCCCAAGCCCACTCGTAGCTGAAGCTCTGCGGCATTTGGGTGCGGGGGCACTGCCTTGAGGGTCACGGGCAAGTGGGAGCAAGGGCGCGCGCGCACGGTGGCCCAGCTGCTGCAGCAGCTGCCTCTAGTGCGGCTGCAGCTGGTGCTGCATTGCAAGCACCGCAAGGGCACGGCACATGCATGCACGCGTGCATGCGTGGTGCTGGCGATCACGCATGCTCCAGCGCACCTCATTTGCAAACGTGTAGGCGTCTTCGGCATGCCAGGCGGCAACCTCGGGGGGCAGTGGGGATGGCCGCCTGCAGCATGGGGCCAGGGGTGACCATGGCACCGGCAGGCAGGCAGGCACAGGCGGCATGCATGCATGCACTGCAGCAGGCAGTTTGCAGGAGGCAGCCTCACGTGAGATTCAGAACGCGCCGCCAAGCCCCGTTGCTGGCCGCAGCCAGGCAGCCCTCCTCCACACTCAAGCCGCCTGCCCAGCCGCTGCTGTTGCTGCTGCCGGCAGCGCTGGGCAGCTGAATCAAGCTCTGCAGGCTGCCGCCCCGCACACCCAGCAGGCTGCGAAGGTTGGGCCGGTAAACAGAGCCCAGGCACACCACCACGAGCAGGCAGGTTGCGATGCTGGTGAGGGAGGCCAGCAGGTGCACCGTCCCCGCGCCGCCGCCGGCGGCTGCCTTCATCGCTGCTGCACCACAGCTTTACTGCCTGTGGTCATGAGTGACGTGGAGTTGGCAGAGCGTGGAAACCCGCAGACAAGAGGCAGCGAGGGAGTGCATAAAGGATGCCCTGGCATGCACCGTCAGCCCCCAGCCGTCCAGCGCAACCAGCCGTGGTTAGACAGTCGACGAGAGCGCATCAGCAGGGTGGTGTGCTGCAACTTACCCTGGGCAGACCTGGAGGGAGATGATGCGCCGCGCCAACAGCCGCACCCCAGCCGAATGTGCCCTGATGCGTGGCGGCGGCGGCGACAGTGGCCGGCAGCCGCCTGCAGCCAAGCTCGCGAGCTGTAACGATCGATTGCTCCTTCCTGGCGTTTTTAATTGAGGGCGACCGCGGGCTGGGCCGCGGCTGCGCCGCACTTGAAACAAACGAGACGCCACGCACTGCAGGGCGTGTGAACGCTGCCCACTGCCTGGAAACTCAGCAGGGAGCGACGTGACAGCGCGGCGGGAGCGCCCAGGTTGGTCTGCCCAGGTTGATCTGCCCGGCGGGCGCCGCGCCCGCATGACGCCCGGACGCATTGCACGACGGCGGGTGCTGGGGCCTCTTGTCCATTGTGACAGCCGTGAGAGGGCGGTACATCATTACCCCGTGAGGAAAGCCTTGGCAAGGGCAACACCCGTTCACGGGCGGCTGCAACAGCTCAGCGAGGCTCGGACGCCGGCTGTGTTGGCCCGCCTTCACTGCTGAACGCTGTTCACGCCAGTGGCAGCAGCATGCCGGGCCAACACCGATCAATTCATACTGATTCATCCATCAGTGCTTAAACTTCATGGTTAGCGAAATTTATCCCTGCGACAGGGCCCAGAGCCGCCAATGATGTTGCCCAAACTCTCAAGCCTTGGCTGAGGCTTGGCGCTGGCTAAGCTGATGGTAGCCAGCCGGGCCCCCTCAGCCGATGGTTTAATACCCGGCCTGGCTCCATTGACCCAAGCCCATGGGCATAGTCTTTCTTTCTTGCTGGTGCTGGTAAGCATCAGCGGTCCGGCTGGGCTGGTCCGTTGCATGCTGTTGCAGCAGGTTGGCCAACACTGTTCAGGGCGCACCAGAGGCCTTGCACCGTTGACTTTTGTTTTACTGGAAATGCTTCGCCGTGTTTACAAATCAGTGTGGTGCTGACGTGCGCCAGAGACTGCTGGCTGCCATACCGCAAAGTGGGTAGCTTAGAAACGGCGCCCGCGCCTGCCCGCCTGGAGCCAGCGCGCCACCGGTGCCGCGGCATGAGGGCGACAGTCCGCAGCGCCTGGGCAGCTGGATCAGGCGTGGATCGCTTGTCGACACGTGCCGCACGGCCAGAGTTTGCGGTTTCGGGGCAGACAGGGAGCTTGGACTCCGAGCACCATGGCTCTGGCGAAGGCCGCGTCGCGGCTGGCCCCTAGCCTGCTGGAGAGCGGCACCGCGCTGCGGGGCGGCAGCCAGGCCCTGTATCAGCAGTGCAGGTGCGCGGGACGGGAGGGGTTGCCGCCGGCCGGGCAGAACCCAAGCCAGCAGGCCTCCACGAGGTGGCAGGATGCAGCATACACGGCTCAGCGAAACCTGCAAGCCTCGCGCCGCGCCCGAAATGAACTTCGGCGGCGCCGGCCGCCGCCGCCGCTCGATCGGCAAAGCCCCATGCTCACTGCAGCTCTTGACTGGTAGCAGTGCTGTACAGCAGTGCATGCCAAGTTGCATGCCATGAAGGGCAGCACGATACAGTGGAGCACAGCGCTGCTTGGCTGCAGGGAAGGCTCGGTGGCAGAATCGGGTCGGCACACAGAACGGAGAGCGTTGTTTGCTGCCCCCAGCAGCTCTGCCTCAGATGCTGTCTTTTTACCGTGACCCATCTATCTCACAGGCATCACGGCGGCGGCGTGCCTGAGTACTGGGGCCGTGACTCGCCCTACCACCCGGGCACCGATTTCCTGGGAACACCCGCCAACCACCTGGACGCAAGTGCCGCCCCTGCTAGCCAGGCTGCATGCTGTAGCTCCGCCCAAACTGTGCTGCAGTCGCTGCATGGCTTGCTGGTGCGGTTGTGGGAAAGTGAGCCGTGCTCTGCGGGCTGCATGCGCTTGCAAGTGTGGCTTACGCATCCGCGCCATGCCACCCCACTGTGGACCGCAGCTGGTGTCCAAGCGCCCTGTGAGCCCGCACGTGTTTGAGATCACGGGGGTGCAGCCACACTACAAGTTCCCGCTGGGAGCCATCTCCTCCATCACCAACCGCGCCACCGGCTGCATGCTGTCCGTGGGTGCGTGGGCAGGGCCCTTTGAGCATTCGTTATGCTGGTGTTGCCAACTGCGAACATCTCATCAGTTTGTTTCAACTTGCAGCAGCCATGCAGGCATGCGGGGTTACGCTGCAGACCTTGCTGGTCTCGTTGGCGTGTGCGCGCCTGCTGGCATGCTGGAAAGTGGCAGCCGCCCACCTCTCTGCCCCCGCCTGCTCATCACCTGCTCATCACCCGCAGGCACCTGGGCGGCGGCCTACATCGCGCTCACCGGCGACCTGGGCGCCGCCATCAGCGCCTTCAAGGATGCCGCGCCCCTGCTGGTCTTCCCCGCCAAGGCCGTCGTGGCCTTCCCGCTGGTGCGCCGTGCATGCCAGTGCCTTTACCACCTGTCCCGAACCTGTGGTTGGCACACAGCGACATCTGTGGCAGCGCATTGGAAGCGCCACTGCCTGGCTGCTGGCCCTCGCCCACCCAGCCCCTCATGCCTCCCACCCACGCTTCGCAGATCTACCACTACATGGGCGGCGTGCGCCACATGTACTGGGACCATGCCAAGTACGGCAACCAGGTGCGGCTGCAACGGCCTGCCCAGCCGTGCTGGATTCGCTTGTTTGGTGTACTGTGCGGGCTTGTGCGACTGGCCTGGGTTTGCAGAGAGTGGCATCGCTGCTGTTTGTTGTGCAGGCGACCAATAATGACAGCACGCCCCATGCTGCCTCAGCTTGCTGCTCATTTCCTCTGCTCCATGCTCACAGGCTGACAAGCACTCGCCGCTGGAGGTGCCGGCCGTGGAGGCCAGCAGCAAGCTGCTGATTGGCGCCAGCGTGGCGGCCACCGCTGCGGCAGCCCTCTACTCCATCTGAGGTTGCCTAGGCGAGAGCACTCCATGCATGGTCACGGGTGTCGGACATGCCATCACTCAACCAAGACACCCCAGAAACGAACCCTCAGCCACCCATGTGCGAGGGCACTTTGATAACAGACTGCAGGGCAGACGACGACAGGGCAGCTGAGCTGCCACCATCGCTGGCCCATGTTGGCACGTTCGTCGCTGCGCCCTCCTGTTCTCCAGCTGATGTTTTCCGCCTGCCGCTTGTAATTCACGCCGCATGATGCGGCACACGGCCTATGTGTAAACGTCTAGATACCACTTCAGTAGCCTGCCTTGCCCAAGCAGGATGAGAGCTCTTTGCGGTCTGGAACTTTAACCTGGCCAGGTGCCGCACGGCTGGCGGCGGCGGCACCTGGCAAGTCCCACATAGCCAATTGCCTGCCGGCCTGCAACTTCGCGGGCTGCAACGCGCGTGTCAGGAGCGCGGCCGCCCCCTGGTATCGCCGCGTTGAAGTCGTTTGAAACACGAGGTCCGGTTGCAGGCGTGCACGGCGGCCACTCACTCCAGATCTGGAGGCCAACGCTCTCCAAATCAGTCTGCAACTCTCACGGGCTGCTGCCGCTCCCGCCGGCGCCACCGCCACCGCCGACCAGTGCACCGCTTGTTTTTACCGCTGCGGGATGCCGGCCGTCAGCCCCAGTAGGCGAGTTGAAATGGAGGTTCAAAGCACTTGCTGAAGAACGGGCAAAATGAACCCCTCTGACTGCTTGGGCCCATCAGGGCCCCTGCCGCTTCCTGCCGCAGTTCCAAGATGCAAAGCTCGGTGATGGCTGCTGCCATGCTGGGTGCTGCCATGCTAGCTGCATTCGCACTGGCAGCGGTCTTCAGGTGGGCCGGCCAGCCTGGTGGGGCTCTCCATTGCAGCTCGCTTAGTACAGCTGCCCACCCACACATACACGCACCCACACACCTATCCACCCACCCGCCCGCCCACCCACCAGCCACCCACCCACATTTATTGCCCTCTGCAGCCAAGGCAGCTGGCCGGAGACCATTTCCAAGCGCATGCCAATCTCAGCGCTACCGGCGTCAGCCGCCTGGCAGCTACAGGACAGCCGGCTGGAGGTGCTGCGCGGCTGCACAAACCTTGCGTGCGTACGGGCAGCGCACGCGCTGCCGCACAGCCCGGGCGAGCGCTTCAACTTCCCGCACTTCTTCATTCTAGGTGGGGAGAGAAGAGGAGCAGAGTGCATGAGCGCAAGCAGAGGTTCGGCATTTGCCACCATCACAACAAACCGGCCCGCTCCTTTTGGCTCGCAGGATTTCCAAAGTGTGGGACCACATCGCTTGCAGCGTGAGTGGCCGTACACAGTGTGCAACCAACACCAAAGCATGCTTGCCATGCAACCGTGGCCATTCTTGACTTGTAATGCCGCTGTTCTTCATGCAGACACCTTGGTGCACACCCACAGGCGGTCGGCCCAACGCCCAAGGTGGGGCCAGCAGCCTGCCTGAGCATGCTCATGATGCTCTGCTTGTGCCGCTGTGTTATGCTACATCGCTCTCCCTACTTTTTTATTTTGTGCTGCCCTCCGTCACCTCACAGGAACCCTGGTTTTTCACTCGTTACGGCGACTGCTTGCACCCCAACAGCTCCACACCCTGGGGCTGCGACCAGCTGGCGCAGCAGCACTACCTGCTGGACACGCTGCACCGCGATGCGGTGGTGGGCAGCGGGCTCACCCGCGCCGCTTTTGAGGCCTCCCCCGACTACATCTTGGTGAGCGAAAAAGTCATGTTTATGACTGGGTATTTTTGTTGAGCGGCTGATGCTATTCAGTGGCATCTCTCTCTTTCTCTCTCAGGCACTGCTCAGCGCGCCAGTAAGCTCTGCGCTGCACCAGGTCATATGCGCTGACTTCTGCCGGCCGCTGCCCCGCTGGGTGCAGGCTTCGCCTGCTGAGGTGGCGGGCATTTGGCGCGAGCTGCCCTGGCTGAAGCTTGTCGTGTCCATGCGAGAACCCATCTCCCAGAAAATGTCGTCAATTGTGCACTGGGGAGGTAAGCAGACCCCCTTGGCGCGTGAGAGTGCTCGAGAGAGTGCTTGAGAGTGTGCTTGGGGGCGCTTGGTGAGCCCCACTCCTGCCCAACTCGAGCGGCTCGCCTCGCCACCACCCTGTGCAGAGTTCATGTCCATCACTCCGCGGCCAGAGTGGCTGCAGAAGCTGGAGATTGATAGGAAAGCGGTTCCCCGCAGGGACTGCGCGGAGCGGCTGTTCAAGAATGAGAGCAGCATGTATGACTGCCTGCTGGTGGCCTTCAGCGAGCATCCTGAGGTCCAAGGAGAGTATCACGCCAACTTGCAGACGTGGCTTGCCGTCTTCCCGCCGGCTCGGTTCCATGTGGTCCAAGTGAGCTTGCACGCGTTTGTGGCTGGCCTGTAGTGCTGCTGCACGTTGCAGCAGGGGCGCTGAGGTGCTCAATAGCTCCTATGGATCACCATGCTCCTCCCCGTTTTGTGCACAGTTTGAGAACCTGACCGCCAACCCAGCGGCAGTGCTGGCCGACCTGCAGCGGTTTGTGGGGCTGGACCCCGCCCTCGCGCCCAGCGAGCTGCCCCGCGAAAACATCAGGTGGGCCACCACGCATCAGTGCGCTGAAGGGGATGTCAGCAAAATGCACTGCAGCTGCAGCTCTGTGCGTGGGTGGCCATGGTCCCCTCTCAGAACTGCTGCTGCTGCACGTTGGCAGGAAGTCGAAGTATCGTGCCGATGGGTGGCCCATGAAGCGGCGGGAGTACGAGCACATCCTGAGCCTCGCACGGCCCAGGGCGCAGCAGTGAGTCGGGCATGCGGTTGCGGCCTGATGGGCTTGCTGCATGCATTTCTGCTGCTGCTGGATGGGTCAAGGCGCGCTGCTGGCTTCCTGCGTTTCTTGCTTGGTAGAGCAGTCAGCAAAGGCAGCAGTGTGGCGCTGTTGTGGGCTCCATCGCACACACACTCCCCACCATGTCTGCCCTGCAGGACAGCTGCAATGTTGCATCAGCATGGGTTTGCAGACGCACGCGAGTGGCTGGCGTCCTGGGAGGCGGCGTGGCAGAGGAACCTGGGCAGCTGCGGTCCGCATGGCGACTGCATAATCCAGCTCACATAGACACTCACGTGTCGATATCCACTTTACATTTGCTAGTCAGCCGTGTCCACGTGCGCCTGACAGCGCCACTCCCCAACAGCTCGATTCAAAACCTTAAGTGTTGCTCCTTCTTGTAGAAGTGGATAGAAGTGGAAGGTCAGCGGTCTTACAAACGCAATAGTGTCAATTTGAGCAACATGACACTGGGCGCCAGTGGGTGGCCGCTCCGTCTTTGTCCATCAGCCGTGTCCGTCATCTGCGGCTGGCCGCTCCACTCCCCAACGCCTCGTTTTTCCAGCACTCCAGCTGCCGCTCCCTCTTTCGACCATTTGTAGAAGCAGAAGGTCAAGGGCCTTACAACAACGCAGTGGTGCCACTTAAGCAAATTGACATAGGCGGGTGGCAGGGCAGCGCAGTAAAGAGTGGGGGTGATTGAAGGGGGAGTGGCACTGCATGGCAGCAAGGCAGTGCATGCAAGCTAGGACTAGCGGAGCAGAGGCGGGCAATCACAGTCACTCAAGAAGGGTCAGTAAGGCCCTGGATTAGGGGCAGGGTTGGCAGGGATAGACAGTCAGAGGCACATGGGGGAGGGTCGGTGCAGCGTTGGTTGTTGGGGGCTCGTTCGCAGGAAAGGCGTTGTGGTTAGGGCTTGGTCGATCAGCCAGCAGGTTGGAATCACTCCCTGGGGGTTGCAGCCTGGCTGTACAGCCATGTTAGCCAGACTGCTGACGTGGCTTGTGTGCAAATCATCTGCCCTTGAGAAACAACCGCAGCGGCAGCAGCACGGCAGCTGGCAGCATTTGTTGCAGATGTGGTAAGCAGCATCCGTGAGTAGCACAGGTAAGCGGGCTGGTTGTCCTGCACCGTTTGCAGTGCTGACTTGTATTGTGACCTTGCTGCTGCAAGGCAATTTGGCACGGCCGCCCCGTCTTGCCCCTGCACGAGTAAGTGCCTGCCTCGCAAGGTGTCTGCTGGCCGGCTTACCTAAAGCCACCAGTGCAGCACTGCCTCTCGGCACCAGGCTGGCATCGAATGCCAGTTGCAACTGCCACGGCATGGCTGTTTGCCGTCCCACCAAGTCTTCCTGTGTCACTCAACTGGCATGTGCCCTGGAGCATATGCCTTAAGTCCAATCTGTCATTTCATTTCACATCAAATGGCAGCATTGAAAGAAGCCGGGCAGCGCCCGCTTACTTCTTGGCCGCTACATACACATGCAGACACCTCAGGCAACACCGTCTGCTTCCTGCGGCGGCGTCTGGCGCATGCTGTTCACCGCTTGCTGCACGGCTGCAGACGTTCCATGTAAATGCTGTGCTGCGTGCCGGGCCCAAACAGCGTCTGTGCCAGGGTGTCGTACGTCTTAGGCAGCAGCAGTGGGCCGTGGAAGTCGTACATGTGCACCGCGTAGCCCAGATCGTTGTACTGCGCGGAGCAGAGAGGCAAGCATGGGCTGGATCGCTTGATATGCAAAGACGCAACACCACTGCTCCAGCAGGCCTTGCAGGGCACGCCGGTACATGCAGCAGGCTGGTGTGGGCTCGCGACAGTTACACGGCACGTGCATTGTGCCGCCTGCTCTTGCAAACAGTACCAAAAGTGGTGCACAGCATTCACAAACGTTGCTGCACTTCACTCACCATGTTCAGAAGCTGCTGAGGTGACGTGGTGCCGTTGAATCCTTGGTTCAGCTGCAAAACAGGGATTTGGCGGCGGTTAGGCAGGTTCTCTTCCACTTGCTGATCGGCAGACGATTGCCTACTGCACCTCACACCCAGCGGCAACATTCCGGCTTCAAAGTATCCACCAGCCTGCGCACCTCAGCAACGATGTATTGCGGCCGTGCTGCAGCAGTGAACTTGCGGCCGCCCGCAAACACCTGCGGCTCAAAGCCCTCCACATCAATCTTGATGACCTGCACAGGTGATGAAAAACACAATGAAATGCTGTGCATGCAACGTAACCTGCACTTGCAACATGGGGGCTGGGGTGTGTGAGTGGGCTGCAGTGCCGGCCGGCCATCAGTGCATCAGCCGGCAGACGGGCAGGCTTACTTGCAGTCGGCCGGCCAACATGCCAACGGCACTGCTGAACAGATCATCAAGCGTTGTCAGCTCAAACTCGCCAGCAAGCTTGAATTCGGGGCTGTTCTGCAGCCTGCACAGTGTTGGGGCACAAGCAAGAGGTGTTGCCAGGTCAAGCCAATGTGCATGGAAGGTTCATGCTGGCCCTTCAGGGCAGAAGGGGAGCATGCAGTCAAGCACACATGAAGTGCAACACCCTGCTGCTGAGGTCGGCATGGGTGCCTGATCCGTGGCCCTTACTCTGCAAACGCCGCTCCCTCGCAGACTGGCACGCCATTGCCGACGTTGTTCTTATTCACATACAGCCTGCATTTGCGCGGCTTGTCGCTGAGACCCTGCAGGACGTGATGAATTGGAGGAGCACAGCGCGGCGTTTCGGGCCAACTTGGGGCGGGCATTGTAGAAAGCACCAGCCACGCCGGCACTGCCAAGCTGCTGCGTCCCTACCAGCCCACATGCGCTGCCGTTCGTGCCCCGTAGCGCGCACCTTAGGAATCAACGTGATTCGGGACGCCAATTCTGGGTTTTCACACAGCGTTCGCCGGAAGGCGCCCTGGTTGTGCGGCATCGGCTCCACAGCGAGCACGGAAAAGCCCGCCGCTGCAGCTTGAAAGGAAAACCAGCCCAGGTTGGCGCCGATGTCGAGCAGAAATGGGCCGACAGCATCATTTGGGTGCGCCTGCAGTGGGAAGGCATGCGCACAGGCGGCAAATCGGAGGCAAAACAGCAAGGCCCGCAGTGACCACAGTGCTGCATCCCGTATGACCATGCCGGCTGCTGGGTCATGATGCACACTTGCCCTCCTGCCCTACCGCACCACTCACCTGTTTCCACTCCTGCAGCAGCTGCAGGATGCCGCTTGTCTCTGCGCTCTCCCAGACACCGGCATGCGCGACATCGCCGCTGACAATATCAGCGGTGCCATGCAGCCACATGGGGTAGGCCAAGGCTGCGTTGCCCACCGCACGCACGGCAGGTAGCCGCCTATACGTCTCATTGGCTGGGGTGCCAAGCGGGCTAGGCTTGCCAGCAGCAAGCTCCTGGCAAAACTGCTCCTGCAGCTGCCGATGCTGCTGCTTGAGAGCATCCAGCCCTGCGGCGCCAGCAATGCTGCCATTCACAGCCTGGCCCACTGGCCCACCCTGCACATAGCAAATCGGAGCACTGCGAGTCTTGGCACAGCTGGCGGGTTCCTCAAGACTAGTTGCGTCAAAGGTTACGCAGGAGAGCAAGCGGCTTGGTGCGCACCCCAATATTGCTCTCAATGTGGCACAAGGGTGCATCGTTGAGCACCATGATGCTCGACTGGGCCCACTTCTCAGGCCTGCACAAAGGGTTAATAGCGGGGCAGAGCTGCTGTGACTTGCAACCAAAAGTGTGTTGCCATGACGAGTGATGCTGGGCGGGCTTGGAGGGGAACGCAGTAAGCAATAGAAGCACCCCTCATCGAGTCTCTCTTCCAAGGCCGCACCCCAGACACTGCAAGAGGTTCAACCCAACCCACCTGGGGAGTTGAGCGCCTGCCTGCATGCGGTCCTGCAGCTCATGCCCGGCCTGCTGCAGCTTGACAACCTCGGCATGCAGTGCGTCGACCTCAGCGGCCGCAGGCTTTGGGGCCACAGCCTGCAGTGGTATGGACATGTGCAAGCAGTAAGTGAGGCATAATTGAGGCCCCACAAAGGCAGTGCTGCGGCACACGGCAGGGCACACGGCTGGGCGAAATGTGGCACCTGCTTGGCGTTCGCCTTCAGGTCGTTAACCGACTGCTGCAGAGCAACAAGCCGTGTGCTGATCGCCGTCAGCTCGGTGGCACTGCCGCATGATGCGAAAGAGGGCAGATGAATACCCGGGGGGCCCTGCAATCACGTGTGCACGCTGGTGAGCTGTTAGTTGGGCTGGCATGTCCATTGTCCCCGCATAGCTCCTGCATGTAAAATGTCTGTAGAAATGCCTGCACTGCAGCACCCACCTCGTGTTGCGTGAGCAGCAGTAAAATCAGCGTGACTGCAAGCACGCCCCCAAGCACGTGGGGCGCCCACCGCCCGGCGGGGTTGCCCATGCTGTAGGCCACTTGCACCGCCAGGCAGCAAGTGCTGGGCTGGCCGCCGCCCTGCGCTACAGAACGCGGGACGAGGCATGTGAGGCTGTTGCATGTGCGCCAACCCCCAAGATTCCTGATGGGACACAGGCAAGCTTGCTGGGTGGGCACAGGGTCGCCGCCCCCGCCGCCGCCCCCGCCGCCCCCTGCCTGCGGCACTGCCAGGCAACAGTTCAAGCTGCCGTTGGCCTGCATCATGTGCTGGACCTGCCCAGCGCACCCTCGGCCGGCTCAAAGGCTGGTGGGCCTCAGCTTTGCCGACGAGTCCTTCGCTTGAAGCGCGGGGACCCCCCTCCGGGATCTGAAGGCTTGCCCGCACAAGCGAAGAGTCAGGCCCCTAGTCTGGTGACGCCGCGAGTTGCGACATTCAATTTGACCCCCCCATTTGAACTGACGGCTGATTGCATGAGCCGCCAACCACCAGCACGTTTTGAGAGTGCAGCCCGTCACATTTCCAACTCTCCATTTAAACTAAATTACAGTGATGTTAGGTCAGCTGCTGCCTGTCAGTACATTGCACCTCTTGTGCGCGGCATGCCATGTGGAATCACCCCTGGGAGCAGGACACCAAGGCAGATCCGTCTGCCGCAGTTAGCATGGAACGGACACGAACAGAGCTGCATGGGCAGTGCAGCTGCAGAACGAGGCCTTGCCCTGCCGCTGAGCTGCTGCTGCTGCTGCGCCAGCTCTCCCTGGCTGTGGGATGGCCATCCAGAGGCCATCCTGCTGTGCCGCTTTCTGCCCCCCTTCAAATGGAGAAGGTGGAGCCCTGGGCCATCTCCTTCTCAATGAACTCCGCATCCTCAAAGTCCAGGTCCAGCAGCGCCCTGCTTGGAATGGGAGCAGTGGCAGGCGGGGGTGAGACGGGATGCTCGCTGCAAGTCGAGCTGTATGGCCATGTGCCAGCACCCTACGGCTCTGTGCAAACCAAACCAGCGACCACGCGGCAGCCAGCCAATTGTTCCATTGCCAGGAGGTCGGCGGCGCGCACCTGAGCTGCAGCAGCGTGCCAAAGTCGGTGGGCATGTCGCTCTGCTGCAGGTGCAGGCGGTACAGCTCCATCAGCTCGCTGCAGGATAGGGACAGGTGAGGGGGCAGACAACGTTTTCTGGCCAGAACACGATTCTCCCAGCCAAGGCTGCCACATAAGCACACCAAGATTGGGACAGCAGCCGCGGGGCAGGACAGCCGGTCTGCCGCGTCACTCGACCATGATGCATTTGCTGTGTGGGACGCCGAGGAGCACGGGCGCTAGCAGCAAGTGTTCCTGCAGCGGCTGGACTGGCAGCCGATCTCCTTGCCACAACTGCCTTGTAGCATGGGCTGCCACCTCGCACCTCTTGGAGTGCTGCGTGTTGAGCAGCGGCGCGCGGCAGACGGAGTTCTGGTGAAGCGCTCGCCGCACCTCCACGTGGGCCCTGCGCCCAGATCAAGCAGGGAGCAGCAGAAAGAGCGTAAGATTGCAGCAAGGAGGGCAACAGCTGAGCCGCACCTGTCACATAGAAGCATTGCCGTGGCGCCAGCTCCCGCAGACTCTACACGGCATGCCACAGCTGCTTGCTGGCGAGCGCAGGGTGACATCAAACAGGCAGGGGTGGCATGGATCGCATGCACTGCACGCACCGCGCCCGCTCGCCGGTGTTGAGGAAGCCGATGGCCCTGTGGATGGCTGTTGCCTGCCGCGTGCGAGCCAGCGCCATCTTGTACTCGGGGTCCAGCTCGGGGGCCGTGGCTGCCTGCAGGGCAGCAGCAGTAGCAGACGCCGGAGGAGGGGATGTCAGTGCCAGCGGCCCGCTCTGTGCAGCGCCTGCAGGCAGCATTTCCACCGCCAGCTCAAGCCCAACAGTCCACCACAGCTGTACTGTGTCGCCATGTGCACAGCACGCACCTGCGCTGGGCGGATGAGGCCCGAGATGCCGGGGTACTCCACCGGTGGCGCGCTCGTCCGCTTCCGCAGCTGCTGCCATGCCACCGCTGCTGCTGCCAAGAGCGCTGCTGCTGCCGCTGCTGCCGTGGGCACGCTGACCCTGCAGCAAGGAGGATATATGGGTTAATTTTGCGCCAAGCCAGCGCTGAACGATGCGGGGCGCTGCGCTTACACGGCCCACGGAGCAGGCGGCGACGTGCGTTTGCCTGCACTGCCGCCGCTGCCGCCCAGCTGCCAGGTGCAACTGACGGCGTTGCATGGACCATCGGCACATTCCCTCACCCTGGAGCCTCCACAGGTGGCTGCAGGGGCGCTGCAGGCACGGCCTGCTTGGCTGCCGCTGCTCGCACGTCGCGGGAGGGCGGTCGGGGTGCTACACATCGTTGCCGCTGCGCTGTACATTGCGATGTTGCTGCCGGCAGGGCTGCCAGGCTGCTGTAGAGCGTGAGGGCCATTGGAGCGTCGCGTGGGGTTTGGCTGGCTGGCAGTGAGCAGTCGTGTGATGCAGCACTCGACTTGTCCTTGATCCAGAAAGCCTTGCAGCCTGCTGCCTCTGCCCCTCCCTGCCCATGCCGGCCCATGCCGGACGAGACCCAGCTCATTTGCCGGTTTCGCACCCCCCCACTGGGCTTGGGAGAGCATCGACAACAGCCATGGCTGGCGAGGGCGAGCAGGCGGCGGCAGCCGTGCAGGCTGTCTCCGTGGAGGTGAGCGCCTGTGCCTCTGGGCTGCAACCGTGCCTGGCAGGGCTCTCATCTTGGCTGCGAAGCCCCCGCATTGCGTGGATCGCGATCTGCACCGCCCGCATCCTCTCCTTGCCACTGCCTCCTGCCTCCTGCTGCTGTGATCGCTGGACCGCTTCCAATGCCACATGCTTCAATTGGGAGACGGGCGCCTCACCCTCAGCCAGCCAGCCAGCCGCCGCCGCCGCTGCTGCCGGCTCCCGCCGTGTCGACTCCAAACTCCGCCGTGCTCATAACTCCTGTGCACATTCTGCATCCTGTCGCGCAGGATGACTTTGCGGGGGCGGTGAAGGAGCACCAGCCCTACTTTGCCAGGCGCGTGGAGCTGTTCAACCAGTACAAGGCGCGGCAGGCGGCGGCGCTCGAGGCGGCCAAGGCGGCCAACGCGCCCATCCGCATCGTGCTGCCCGACGGCGGGGGTGCGCCCTGCTGCTGTCCTGCCAGCCGTTGCTTTCCAATTGATGGGTCACACCTTCGCACTGCCGTTTCGCATGCCTTTGCTGCTCGTGGTTTGCATGCCAATGCAGTTGCTGGGGTGCTCAACTCGGTGTTGCAGGCACAGCTCAACCGGCTGCTGGGAGGCTGGTGGTCGCTGCCCTGAGCTTGGCACGGCTGACGGGCATCACGCACCCTTGCCTGCGCATGCGCCCCGGCTCCCTGGCACTGCCTCACGCCGCCGCCCGCATGTTGCCTGCAGAGCGCGCGGGCGTGAAGGGCGTGACCACGCCGCTGGACGTTGCCAACCAGATTTCCAAGGGGCTGGCCAAGAAGACGGTGGTGGCCAAGGTGGGTGACGGCCGCACAAGGAGCAGCAGCCGCTGCAGAGCCATGGTCTGGCATGCAGCTGTGCGGAACAGGTGCCAGGCCCTGGCTCAGGCTGCGTTGTGGCCGCTGCTGCTTGCCGTGGCTGCTCCTGCTCCAATGTGCTGCGGACCATGTGCATGCGCACCCGCTGCTGCACACCCCGTGAGTGGGCTGCACCGCTGCCCGCAGGTGGATGGCGCCACCTGGGACCTGACCCGCCCGCTGGAGGGCGACTGCGCGCTGCAGCTGCTGTCGTTTGACGACCCAGAGGGCAAGGAGGTGCGGCGGGCAGCGCACAGTGCCTGCTGCTGCTGCTGCTGCTCTGACCATGCTGCTAGATTGCTGTGGTGGTGCTGCTGCTCTGGCCAGGCTGCTAGATTGCTGTGCCGCTGCTGCAGCTCTTGCCATTACTGCCAGACGTGCTGTGCTGGTGCTGCCTGTCTTTCCGGGCGGCCGCAAGTTGCAGGTTTGTGGCTAACGTGCCGCTGCCATGTGAGATGTGCTGTGCTTGCGGCCCTGTGTGTGCAGACCTTCTGGCACAGCAGCGCGCACGTGCTGGGCCAGGCGCTGGAGCTGGAGTACGGTGCAGACCTGACCATTGGTCCTGCACTTGAGGAGGGCTTCTACTACGACTGGTGCGCATGCTGCTGCAGTGGACCGGTCTTGTGTGGGCCAGTGTGCACCTGCTTTTTATTGTTTGTGTGCGTGCCAGCATTGGTTCCTGCACATTACTGCGCGGCCTGTGCAAACCAAGCCTACCGGCACCGCTGATTGCTATGCTGCAGCTACCTGGGCGACCGCACGCTGAACGAAGGGGAGAAGGCGCGCATCACCAAGCGCATGCAGCAGGTGCGGCGCCCAGAGAATGCACGAATGCTGCACCACATTGGCCACGCCTGCCTTTGCCCCAGCCCTCATGCTGCAGCGGCGGCGATGGCTGCTTGCACCTTCAGCCTTAATACACCTCTACCGCTCACGCATCCCGCGCTGCGCAGGCGGTGAAGGAGAAGCAGGTGTTTGAGCGGATCGAGGTGTCCCGCGACGAGGCGCTGGGCATGTTCGAGGTGCGGGGGCACTGTGCTGCGCTGCCGGGCAGGTGCATCGGAGCATGCAGGATGGCTGGGCTGTGCTTGACTGCGCTGCGCTGCCTTATGGTGTATCGATTTGGCCGGAGGGGCTCGCTGGCACCACACTCTGGCATTGCTTCCTTGCCCATCCGACCTGTGGTTTTTGAGCTGCATGCAGGGCTTCATGCCGTTGCCTGCCCCGCCCTGCCCCACCCGCCGCAGGAGAACAAGTTCAAGTGCGAGATCATCAGCGAGCTGCCGCAGGAGGCCGTCATCTCCTGCTACAAGTGTGGCCCCATGGTGAGCGGCCGCGGGGCGCTGCTGTTGGTGTGGCGCTGGCCAGCCGCCAGGGGCAGCTAGGGTGCTGCAACCTGTCCTGTTGCCTCCCACTGCTGGCCTACTGTCGCCATGCCCCCCCTTCTGGAACCACCCCCCCCCCCCCCCCCCCCCCCCCCCTCCCTCCCCCCCCGGTGGACCTGTGCCACGGCCCCCACGTGCCCAACACCGGCCTGCTCAAGGCGGTGGGCGTCAACTCCATGAGCCGCGCCTTCTGGCGCGCAGACGTCAACCGCGAGCCGCTGCAGGTGCTGCTCGAGGGGGCGGCGCTGGAGTGCAGCTCGCGGCTCATGCGGCAGGCCTAGGCAGTGCCATGCCACGGTGTCGGTTGCTCTTGGCGCATGCGTTGGCTCATCCTGGTTCCAGCGATCTTTGCCACGACTGCCACTGACTACGGTTGCCCTCGCCTCCCTCCCAAGCTCCCAACTCGCGCTCCTCACACGGCCATCTCCCTGCTCCGCAGCGCGTGTACGCCATCACCTTCCCCGACGACAAGGAGCTGAAGGACTACCAGCACCGCATGGAGGAGGCGCGCAAGCGCGACCATCGCAACGTCGGCACGCAGCAGGCAAGCGCAGGGGGGCCGGGTACGCCGCCACACGGGTGATGCGCGGAAGCAAAGCCGTCGCTGTGGCGCAGCGACCATCAGCCACGCCCTGCCCACTGCATCCCAGCCGGATCCCTGACACCACTCCTCATTTCCCCCCTGCCAACAGGAGCTCTTCTTCTTCCACCCGCTTTCCCCGGGCTCCTGCTTCTTCCTGCCCCATGGCGCCCGCATCTACAACGCAATGGTGGAGTACATGCGCGAGAAGTGTGAGTGCAGGGCTGGGGTGGGGCAAACGCACAGGCCAGGAAGGCATCTGCCAGGGCAGGGCGGCAAGGGGGAATGCACCAGCTCATGCATGGCCAGCTTGTGGCCTGCCGCGGGCGGCCGTCACGTTTGCTGGCCAGCGCGCCTTCACCGCAGTCAACCGGAACCTGCCCACCTTCTCCCTGCAGACTGGGAGTATGATTACGAGGAGGTGGTGACCCCCAACATCTTCAACTTCGACCTCTGGAAGACTAGCGGGCATGCAGAGCACTACCGGTGAGGAGGCAAAGTGCTCTGCCTGGTCTGCGGCCGCTGCGCAAGCAATGGACTGGTTATGAATGGCGGTTGCTTGCAGGCCAGTGTGGCTGGCATGTTCGGCCGTCAACCTGTGTGCGTCAATGTGCTTCCATGCCCCGCAGGGAAAACATGTTTGCCTTCTCAGTGGAGAAGGCGGAGTTTGGCCTCAAGCCCATGAACTGCCCTGGTGCGCTTGGGCGCCCTGGCACTTTGGGCTTGTGCACCCGGAAGCAGACGCATGCAATGCCACACTTCTAGCGGAGGCTGGTGCTGCGTCACGCATGCGTGTGGCTGCCGCGCGCCCCGCAATGCTGCCCAGCCCAACTCAGCTGCCCATGCCCACACACCCCGGCCCTTCTTTGAATCTACTTCCCTGCACCCCCTTCTCCCCGCTGCAGGCCACTGCCTGATGTTTGGCAACCGCAACCGCTCATACCGCGAGCTGCCGCTGCGCCTGGCTGACTTTGGCGTGCTGCACCGCAACGAGTTCAGGTGGGGGCAGTGCGTTTTTTGTGGTTCTGGTTTGCATTGCAGAGCTTGCGCAGTATAGCCGCCTGCCGAATCTCTGATGCCCGCCCTCCCAAGCCACTGGTAAGCACGGCCTCTCTGACCCTGGACACCTACCCTCCTATCATACAGCGGCGCGCTGCAGGGCCTGACGCGCGTGCGGCGCTTCCAGCAGGACGACGCCCACATCTTCTGCCGGTGAGGCGGGGCCCTGGGGGGAGGGTTATACAGCTGTAGTCAGCTGGGAGCCAGTTGGGGGCAAGGATTGCGGGCCCCGTCAGGTGTGAGATCAAGCTGCGCCACCTCCGCTGCTGCCCACAGGCGGGACCAGGTCAAGGCCGAGATCATGGCGTACCTCAAGATGATGGGCGAGGTGCGCCGCGACACTACAGCAATGGGCTGCCGCCTGTGCCGGCGGGTTACTCGCAGCACTGCGTGCGGCCTTGTCCGTCACCTACCTTTACTCTCTGTGGGCCTTCTGCACGCACCGTCCCATTCTGAGATGCCCACCCGCCCGCCCGCCCGCCCGCGTGCGCTTCTGCCCACCCAACCATTCACCCACCCACCCACCCATCTGCTCAGGTGTACGACACCTTTGGGCTGGACTACAAGATGGCGCTGTCCACACGGCCGGAGGGATACCTCGGAGAGCTGGAGGTGCGGGGCGGCTGAGCTTGGTTGGCTTGATGCAATGGCACAGAGCTATTGGCCCAGGCAGCTTGGGCATGGCTGCCTGGTGGCTGCACACGTGGCACCACCGGCCTGGGCCATTGACAATCATGAGCGAAGCGGCTGTGGGGCTGGACTCAACGGCAGCACTCTTGCGGCTGGCATAATCTCCTCACGGTATGCCAGGCACAGCCTCTGCACAGCAGGCCACTGTAACCTTTCCTTGGCCGCTTCGCACCGTTTCCCAACTGCACAGGTGTGGAATGAGGCTGAGGCGGCGCTGGAGGAGGCGCTGAACGCCACCGGACGCGAGTGGGAGATGAACCCGGGAGACGGCGCCTTCTACGGTGAGTAGCAGCTTGCCGGGATTGCGGCAGGGAGCACCATGCACAGCAAACTCCTGCAGGGCAAGCAGTGCTCTTTGCGACCTGCACAGCAGCCGCGCTGCTGAGTGTCTGCATAACTGGCTGTCCTATGTTGTCGCCTACATCTCCAGGCCCCAAGATCGACATCACCGTGTACGACGCCCTGCGCCGCAAGTTCCAGTGCGCCACCGTGCAGCTGGACTTCCAGGTGGGCAGCTGGGCAGCTGGGCAGCTGGACGCCTTGTGCTGGCTTTGCACGCCGTGCAGCAGTACATACGCATGCGTGCCCGTCAAACAGGCCTCCCCGCTCCTGCAGCCAAACAGCCCGTCCTGCTCGCTCCCCGTCCCCAGCTGCCCATCCGCTTCAACCTGGAGTACCAGGCAGACGACGGCGGCTTCCACCGGCCCGTCATTGTGCACCGGTGCGCCGCCGCAATGTTGTTGCTGCTGGTGCATGTCGCCTGCAGGCGTGCTGCTGCTGCACCCCCTGCCGCCTTGCTGCTCTTGCTGTTCCCGCGCATGGCTGTTGCCCTACCTGGGTTGGTGGGCAGGCCTGCTGGCTTGCCATTGGGTTTGCGAGGACAAACTGCACTGCAGCTGAGCTGCTTGGGCCTGTGGCGTTACCCTTCGCCCTGCGTGCGACCGCCCACACCTGTGCAGCGCCATCCTGGGCTCCGCGGAGCGCATGTTTGCCATCCTGACTGAGCACTGGGGCGGCAAGTGGCCGCTGTGGATCTCGCCGCGGCAGTGCATGGTGGTGCCCATCTCGGGTGAGAAGGGAGGGGGGCCTGGAGACGCTGGGGAGGTGAGAGGGCGGGCAGTGGGCCTGGGGCGGTTGCGATGGGAATGGCGGGGCGTGCATGCAGCACCTGTGCACTCTGGCATCCATTGGCCCTTTCACCTTCCTCCCATTTGTGCTCTGCAGAGGCTGTGTACGACTACGGCCACCAGGTGCGGCGCAAGCTGCGGGCGGCCGGCTTGCACGTGGACATCGATGTGGCGGACCGCAAGATGCAAAAGAAGGTGGGCGGGTGCAGCAGCCTGGGTGCGCTGGCATGCCGCTTCTCCAGCCCCATGTCACCCAGCTTGCAAGCATGCCAGCGCTCCCCAAAGCCCATCAGCTTGGACCACCAGCTGCGCCCTGACCCCTGCTGCCCGCCCTATGTGCGCACAGGTGCGCGAGGCGCAGCTGGCGCAGTACAACTACATCCTGGTGCTGGGCGAGGAGGAGAAGCGTAACGGCACCGTCAACGTGCGCACCCGCGACAACCAGGTGGGCGTGCGGTGGTGCATGCATGGCTATGGGGATGCATGCATGGCTGCGGCACGGCTGCCTGCGATTGCCATGGCGTCGCCTCTGCGCTGCGCTTCTGCCGTGGGCCAAGGTCGCACAACTGCCCGGTGAATGCGTGGTCCCTCAGCCGCGACTTGTTGCCTGGCACGCCTGCTGCCGCAGGTGCATGGCGAGCACACCCTGGAGTCGGTGCAGGATGTGATGACGCGGGAGCGCGACACCCGCAGCCAGGTCAGCATGTTTGGCGGGCCCGAGAAGAAGGCGGCACAGGCAGCGGCTGACGGCGCGTGATGCACTGGGTGCCCAGTGCTAGCGCACTTCTGCCCCTTGTCTGTCCCGGCAGCTTGCACTTGCTCTTTTTAGTACAGGATCCAGTATGAAACACTGTTGCCAAGCTTGAGTAGGCGGAAGGAAGGGGCATAAAGGAAAATGAGCAGAAGCAAACGAAGCAGGACCAAAAAAGGCATGTTGTCCATCATTCGAGCTGCGGGACAGCAACTGGGTCAGCTGAGCCGCGTTATTGGGATAGCTGCCGTCTAACTGCTGTCTGGCTTGATGGCTGCAAACACCCTGCAGGCAGCGCATAAAGAGCAGCAGGGTGGGCAGGCAAAGTTAGCAACAGGCCGAACGGCGGCGCACGTAATCTAGGGCGGTATGAAGCTGATCTACCCACCAAAAGCAGCGGCTGCACTCACCATGCATTATCCCCGATGATGCCGAGCGGCCCGATATGCAGGTGATGTACTGCGGTGTCAAAGCCCAGCATGCACAGCTTGTCCGCCAGCTCGCGCCCAAAGATGGTGAACATGAGCATGCCGTCAGGGTGCAGAGGGTCTGCGAGTTGGGCAGCCAGGTGGGCAGGGGTAGGCTGGAGCAAGCCCGGCATGTAATGCTCCAGCGAGAACAGCAGTCAAACAGGCGGAGGTTGTGCAGGGAGACCCGTCTACTTCCCTGGCTGCCCAACCCCAACTGACCACCAGGGTAGAGTGGAGGCTTGTGATGCACCATCTTTCCATTCTGCACACTTGCGCGGACTTCATCATGGTAGTCACCCTGCATTCGACAGCGGAGGGCAGCAGCCAGTGGTGCGTGACGGGCAAGTGAGGAAGGAAAATGGTGGCGCATGCCAGCTGCTCGATGGCCTGGCTCTTCCACACTTGTTGATGCCAGCCAGCAGCTGCACCCCTTGCTTTCCCCTTCCCGCCGCCACCGCACCGCTGCAAAAGGCACGGTGAACACCAGCGCGCCTCCAGGCTTGAGGATCCGCCGCATCTCGTGCAGCGCCTGGTATGGGTTTGGTACCAGCGAGAAGACCTGCGGGAACAAGGGAGGATAGCATGCACTTTTTCCGTCTGTTGCACCCTGCCACAACTGCACCACAGCAGATGCGTCAAGTTGCTGCCGCCTGCAGAACCCACGCACCTCCGTGCTGACAACGATGTGGAATGTGTCAGACGCAAACGTCGTCTGCTGCAGGTCTTCATGCCGGTAACCCCGTGATGTGCTCCCTCGTAGCGTGTCTGCGCTGATGTACTCGCTGCAAGGCACAAAGGAGCGGCAGAGAAGGGAAGCAGTGAAAACGTGCACATATATCACGGCGATGCTGCGGTCCAAGCAACACATGGCCAGCCTTGCCATGCCGTGCCCCACCTGCACATGTACCCCGGCGCCTTCTTCAACATGTTGTGCAGCGGGCCAGAGCACGACTGTGCGCTGAAGATGCGCAGGTTGGTTTTCGCCACATCATTCAGGCTCTGCAGCACACATAGCGCCAGCAGCGGCATTGATCAGGGAGTTGGCACCTGCGCTCCGCTTCAGCAGCGGTGTGCGCTACAGCAAGCATGCAGCGCACTGGCCCTGCGCAGCTGCACTTCCACACCGCCCACCTGCAGCGGCCGCCCATAAATGCGCGACGCCTCTGGTAGGATCACTGCTGCCAGCTGCCGCATGCGGTTGAAGCTGTCGCACTTGCTGCACTTGCCGCCCTCCCTGCGACAGAGAGCGGGTTCAGCGGCAGTGGAGGGCAGTGTGAGCAAGCAGTCTGTGCAACATGAAGAGGGTACGCAGTTTGCAATGACCTAGCCTGCTGTGCACATATGCACATGATGCACGCCGCTGCCAGGCGCTCCACCACAGCAGCCCGGACACGCACCGCAGGTCGGAGTTTGACCACTCAATGCTCAGGTGCTGCCCGCCGCACACGGGGCACGTGATCCCATTGATTGGCCGCTGCTCAGTCACCAAGTGCTCGTACTGCGTGGGCCACCCCATCTGCTTCAGTGCTGCATCGTATGTGGAGGACTGCGGGCGGGGCGGCAGGCGTATTTGCACGGAACGTAAGCATCAGAATATCCATTCAGGGAAGTCTGATGCTGCACAAACGCAGGCCTCCTCTGCGTCCCCAGTGCATGTCCCACGCCTGCCCTGTTGTGCGCAACCCAGGCCAGGCAGCACCAGCTCACGTTCAGGACCGTCTCCCAAGCGCACAGCTCCTGGGGGTGCAGTGCACGCTTGCCGCCACCACTGCTGGTGGGCGCGCCAAAGGGGTTGTGCTGCCCATTGTCTCCATCCTCCTCCCGCGTCTCAAAATCTACACTGTCCAAGCTGGGGCCGCCGCGTGGCCCAAGCGTGGTCCACAGGAAGTGGAGCGCCAGGAAGCCAAAGAGCAGGCGGAAAGCCAGGCCCTGAGACGACAGCGCCCCTGCATGCCGCGGTGTGCCCATGGCACCAGGGGCACGGGCGCACGCGGGGTTCGCAGCCCGGCGGGGAGCCTGCAAGCAGGGGCGAGGTGGGCACGGTTTGGCAGGCGGCAGCAGCTGGCGGCGGCAGCTGGCGGCAGCCTGGGCGATGGGCGATCGCAAGCGCCGGGATCGATGGCTCGTGCGCGGATTCTAGCTGTTTTAGCCTTGGGCTGGCCTGCTGCTGCTGCTGCTGCTGCTAGCGCGCGCACCTGCAGCAGAGCTGCGAGAGGTGCCCCCTTGCGGCTCCAGCCACAGCCTTTTGGCAGCCAGGCGGTCTGATCCTGGGCGACCACTGGGCTGGCTCGCTTAGCCGGGGCGGGCCTTGTTTCAATTCTGGCCCAAGGCTGGCCGAGCCCCCTATCAATGCTGATGCCTATTGCCGTGCAGCGTTTGATGTGCTCTTTCGCAAAACAAACAAAACGCAACACACACCCTGCCTGCATGGGGGCATTCAATTCATCTTGCGGCGGCTGTTTATGCTCTGACGCCTCTGATCGACTGTGTGTGATGCCCAACCGCGCTGGGCCGGGCGGCCTTCCCAGCCGCCTTCAAACGTGCTTGGGCCAATCCAGTGCTGCCCACCCTGAGCTCTTCTGACATTCCACAAGCAGCCAATCGCCATGGGAAGCTCGGCAGCGCAGCACAACCATGCCAAGTCCTTGCCGTCGCGCCGCCCGTTCGCCGCCGCCGTACTGTCCCTCTTCGTGCTGGCGGTTGCCGCCCTCAAGCTGCTGCCGCCCGGGAGCCTGCACCAGCCTCTGGACGTGCAGCAGCTGCTGCAGGTTGCCGATTGCAGCGACGCATCACTGGATGGCGGCATGGCGCCTACCCCAGCAGCGGCTGGCCTCAGCGGTCAGCGCCGCCTGCGCATCATGATGCTCAGCCACGACTTGACGCTGACGGGCGCGCCGCAGGTGCTGTACGAAGTCGCGACGCATCTGCAGACCCAAGGGCACAGCATCCGGTGAGCCGGCCATGGGCCATGTGCGCTTTGCGCAAGTCAAACACCCTCTGTCCAGCTCGCCCGGTTGCACCCTCCCACTGCCTCCTCCCTGCCTTTGCCATGCAGCTTTCTTTCCCTGCGTGGTGGGGAGATGGAAAAGCTGCTCAACCATGCCGGCATACGCTATTCGCTCGATACCGATGTACAGGCGCGTTTATCAGACCAGGGCAGGCTGGGCAAGCAGGGGGCAGCTTGGCCACTTGGCTGTTGCGCCGTACTGCGCCTCTGCTGCCACAACTGCTAGCTTTGTTTGGCACTTGTTGTTGTGGTATGTGGCAGCCATAAGCCAGTACTATGCATAACGCTCAAGTCAGGCACACATGCTCAAGTCTGCCCTGCCCCACTTGCAGCTGCACCCGCTGAATCACAGCACGCCGCTCGACCCCGCAACCTTTGATGTGGTGGTGCTCAACACCGTGGTCACGTTCCACTGGCTGCGGCACCAAGTGGAGGCATGGGGGCTCCCTTTCCTGCAGAAAGCCGTGTGGTGAGACGCTGGGGGGCCGACGCGGGCACACTTCCGTGCTGCAAGGCTGTGCATGGCTGTGCATGTGCTGGTCAGCACTCCAGTAACACAACGTCTGTCTTCCCGTGCAGGTGGCTCCACGAGCACCCACTCCATGCAAACGACGGCTTTGCCGCAGAGGGTGCCTCGCTCAAGCGGCACCTCATGGCCCGCTGCGGAGCCGTCGCCATTGTGTCCAGCAGCACATGGCGCTGGTGGGAGGCGTGGGCACTGCATGGCGCTCACCAGTCGGGGCTTGACTACTCGCCGCTGGTGGGGCGCCAGGAGAGCTTTGGATCCCAGCCACGCCTGCCGCCAAGCCTGCCCAATCTGCGGGTGGTGCGCAATCCACTGCCCTCCTGGATTGTGCCGCTGCTGGAGCTTGGTGACGGCAGCAGCGCAGCTCCTATGACCGAGTGCAGCAGGGATAGTCAGCAGTGGCCGCTTGCCAGCTTGCGCCAACATTTCCGTCAGCAGATTGGTGCCACAGACGAGGGTGAGCGTCGCAGCTCAAGTGGCTGCAATGTTTGGAGGTACTGTACTCATGGTATATGAGCTGAGCTTACTGCTTGCACGCGTGTCTACTGGTTTCTGCCCGTATTGTGCGTGTGCCTATGTATCGACATGCACCTGACAGTGGCTTCACCCTGCACTTTTGTTTTGCAGACTATGTGGTCCTGATGGTCAGCGGCAACTCGCCCTACAAGGGCGTCGGCAGGCTGCTGGCTGCATTTGCGAAAGCTTGGCAGCAGGCCAGCTCCCTGCCCAGCGGTGAGCCCGGCAGGCTGCTGCTTGTGTGCATTGGCCGGAGCATGCCAAAGTTGGCGGAAGATGTGGAGCAAGCGGCAGCGAACCTGCAGCTGGCCACCCAGCAGGCTGGGGCTGCAGCAGGTGGTGCAGCCCAGGCAGGCGACACCCTGCAGGCTTCGGTCCATTTGCTGGATGAAACGGACAACTCTACGCAGCGGCTGGGCTGGTATGCCGCCGCGGATGTGCACGTGCTGAACTCAGGTAAGAAACAGGGCGGACTGTACTGATGCTGTCAATGCCGACAGCAAGCCCGATTTGGCCTGCCTGCCGCCAACATGGGCTGTTTGCAACTTGTCTTTCTGCTGTGCCTTTGCTGCGAACGCATGCCTGATACTGCCTGCCTGCCTGCCGCCAGCATGTGCTAGGTACAACTTGTCCTATGCCGCCTGCTTCCTTGGCCCGAGCAGAGTGCGAGTCGTTTGGTCGCGTGACTGTGGAGGGCATGGCGGCGTCGCTGCCGCAGCTGGCCACCACCTGCGGCGGCACGCTGGAGATTGTGCAGGACGATGTGAACGGCCTGCTGCACCCTCCCCCCAGCGCCGGCGAGGGCGCTGATGCCATGCTGCTGGACCACATCCTGCGCCTCGACCGCCGCACAGCTGCCGGGCGTGCCCTGGGTGCGCAGCTGGGAGTCGCCGGCTGCCGGCGCGTGCATGCCGAGTTCCTGCCGCAGCAGTTTCTGGATGCCTCGGAGGCGCTCCTGCAGCAGGTGGCGGATGGCGCAGCGGCAGCCAGCGTGGCTGCGGCGGCAGGCCTGGAGGCGGCACCTGGACAGGGCCAGGCGCCCGGGGCGGCTGCGCTGCTGCGCAGTGGCTGGGCCGCGGCTTTCATGCCGTCGCCCGCCAACCAAGCCCGTGTGGTGCAGCATGACATGCAGTGAGCACGGGGTGGGGCGGCTAGAATGCTGTCCAGCTGTGTCATCATGGGCTGTGAGGGTCATGCCGGTGCCCGCTGGCCACTCTCCAATCAAGCGCTGGCCATTCCAATGTGGTCTTGCAGGTGGACATGGGAAGAGCTGCCCGCAGCCCCACTGGTGGCTGCCGAGAGCGTTGGCTTCCAATCCGGCAGCAAGCTATTCATGTGAGGGCCAGTCAGCCACTTTGTGCGCGTGCTCTGTCTGTTGCATGCAGGAAGGCTGCGGAGGTGGGAACCCATTGTCTGCCCACTGCCCGGTTCTGCTTGGCCCCCTGCCCCCGCAGCCTGAACAGCAACGCACGGCTCAACACGTCTGCCTCGGTGCCACACGCCCTGCTCTCTGTTGAGCTGGGCAGCTGGCAGTGGCAGAACCAGTCAGTGGACTGGCCAGCTGATCTGGGGCAGACGCATGCTGGTGCAGCTCTTGTGGGCGGCAGGCACCTGTTCATTGTGGCGGGGCAGGTGAGCCTTGAGACGGCAATCTGCAACGCAGTGGCCATTCATGCTGGCGTAGTTGAAGCAAGTCTGCCGGCGGTGTACCTTCCCCTCCTCCTGCGCCGTTGCGCCTGCTGCAGGAGAGCGGCGAGGGCTCCCCCGCAACCCAGTCGGCGTATCGGCTGGACTTGCAGACCTTTAAAATGCAGGCGATACCTGAGCTGCCAGAGCCAAGGTGGGTGGGCCCTGAGCGCCGGCCTGTCAACTGCGCCGTGCAGGTTGAGCCTCCGCCAGCCTGCCCAGTTGCCTGGGTTGCCTGCACATCTGGCCTTCCTTGGCCATGCCCAACATGCCTGCTACCATCTGTCCATCCTGGCCTGCCATCCATGCAGGTACTCGCCCACTCTGGCCATGCTGGGCGACGGCCGCCTGCACGCCTTTGGCGGCCTGCTGCCCGACCGCGCCACACCAGCACGCGAGCACTGGAGCTTGGACGTGCATGCAGGTGACATGGCTGCAACCTGCTCTGTCTGCTGATGGCGTGGCCACGCTGTTTCTGCATATTCATGTGTCGACGCACCACCCTGCCTGCATGCAGATGGCAGCACAGGCAACGAGTGGCTCACCGAGGCACCGCTGCCAACATACCTTGGTGGCTCCCATGCCACCGTGGTGGAGCTGCAGCCGCAGGGCGCAGGTGAGCAGGATCACAGGTCCAGCAAAGCGCAAAGCTTACCTGCGCTGCAACAAAATTCACAACTGACTCTCTGTTCAATCACACGCAGCCGAACCCGCGCTGTACTACTGGGGCCGCATCAGCCAGGAGGCACAAGCACGGTGAGCTGCGAGACGGGGTATTGCCAAACCTCCCAACACGCCCGCAGTCCAGCTCACTTGGCTCCTTTGTGCAGTGCTTGGCGCTCCGCCCAGCCTGAATACCTTTCGCCTGCTGGAATCCCTCCACCGCAAGCAGGGACGCAGCAGCGGGCAACTATTCTTGTGCTGCCAACCGCGAGTGGGGCGATGCCGCGCTGTGGTCCTTCTCCTTGAGCCGTGGCTGGCGCCGGCATCGTGATCTGCCGCTGCCCCTGCTGTACGCCACCAGCTGCGCCATCAAGCTGGGCCAAGGTAGGCCAACCGGGCAGTTGAGTTAGTAGCCAGGGTTTGTGTCAAGCCTGCGCTCCCCGCAGTCCGGGTCTCTCTCTACTTGCGTGCCTTACGGTCGTGCCCTCTGCTTCTGGTATCAGCTATGACATTGCGTGTTACTGTTGTGCTGACCTGCGTGCAGACACCGCGCTAGTTGTGGGCGGCCAGCATTATGTTGGCTGGCTGTCTCGCACGCTGTGGCTGTACAATGCAACCGAGGACAGCTGGGCCCGCGTGGGACATGCGCCTCTGTACAGCCGCGGCCACGTGTGTGGCCTGCAGGACGGCCGTCTGTTCATGGCGCTTGGGCAGCAGGGACAGAGTGAGTGGTTGGGCAGTTGGGATTGTAGTGTGTGAGCTGTCCACGTGTGTATCGAGACCCGCTTGCCACAACAAACTCCTGCCACCACCCATCCCCCTCACAGCAAGCGGCCGGTCCCACGAGCCCGGGCGACTGAGCGCGCGCCAGTTCTGGGCAGCGCTGCCGCCTGAACTGGCGCAGCTGGGCAGGGCATGAGGATCAGCAGCCCGGCCATTTCGAGTGAGGCAGTGTGACTAACTCAATGTGCGACCGCATGCCGAATGACTGTGACGGCCGCTGTTTTCCAAGCCTACCTCAATACCGTGTGCCAGTTTTTACCAACACAATCTCAACTCGATTTCTCGTGGTGCCTCTCCAACCCAACCCCTCATCGTGAGCCTCTCCCCAACCCCAACTCAACTCTCTGCAATCATCTCTCTCGTCCCGCCAAGGCGCTGTCGCTAGTCCTGCATCTCCTGCAACGACAGCACGCTAGTGTGCGCACAGCACAGCCGGGCAGCATGGTGTACATATTAGGAGTGGCTGCTCGTTGCTTGGGGCTCCCCGCTCGCATGGACTGGGGCGCCCCAGTAGGACCAAGCTCAGCAGCTCATTCTCTGGAGGCGCGCGCGGAGGTTCAGAAAACCAGGGAGGCGGCAAGGGCCATGCAGGGGCGCTCGGTGCCCTCCCTTGTTTCACTGCCCACCTGTGGGCGGCTGCGCCCGACTCGAGACGCTTTGACGCGAAAGAACTCGTCGAAGCGGCAGTCAAGGCAACTTGGGCCAAGCCTGCATGAAGGCGAGATGCAGCGAGGGAGCCGGGCGTGGCGATCGGCTGCAAAACTGGGCGTCAGTGTTACGAATAATCCCGTGGAACTACAGGAGGCGGCCCTAAGCGAGGAGCCTGCGCTCGGCGTTCCTCGGCTGGTTGGCAGCTCGCCGGCCCTTCTTCGGTGCTTTGAAAGTCTCAGAAGGGCACTGCCATGTCGTTTCTGGACGCCCGCGAGCATGGTGCGGCCCTGAGGCGGGGGATGGGGGACGTTCTTTGCGCTGCTCTGGCCTCCTGGCGCCACGAGTGCACAGATGTGTAGGGCGCGCCTATGCGCCACGAATGACGATCCCTGCACCACCAGCAGGCCGTCGCCGCCGCCGTCGCCGCTGCTGCCGCTCACTGGCGGCTGCTGCACCCTCCCCTCTGCAGGCTCCAAGCCGGGCAGCGGCTTCGTGTCGGCGCAGCAGGAGGTGCGTGGCTGGTGTTGCACGTCAAGAGCAGCTGCCTTGGCCTGGACTGGCCCGCCTGGGCGCCGACCGCACTCCCGACTTGGCCCCTCTCCACCCCCACCCTAACCCTGCAGGCTGTGGACCGGCGCGAGCGGCTGCGGCGGCTGGCGCTGGAGACGATCGACCTGAGCAAGGATCCGTACTTCATGCGCAACCATCTGGGCCAGTACGAGTGCCGGCTGTGCCTCACGCTGCACACCAATGAGGGCAACTACCTGGCGCACACGCAAGGTGGGTGCCGTGGTGGCGGGCGCAGGCTTGCGTGCCCAGGTTTGTGCAATGACAAAGCGTGCTGTGTGCAATCGGGGCTGCTCATGATCAAGGCAGATGGTAATCGCTTGCCACTGCTGCGCTGCACTGCCGCAGGCAAGCGGCATCAGCAGAACCTGGCCAAGCGCGCAGCACGCGAGGCAGCAGAGAAGCCGGTGGCGCCTGCGCCGCAGCGCCGTGTGGCCGTCAAGAAGACGGTGAGCGCTGCTGGGCACTTGAACGTTCGCAGGCCATTCAACTCGCTAGCAGGGAACCCGGCTGTTGCCAACATCTGACGGCCCGCCTGCTCTGCTGCTTGCTTGGCGCCGCTGCTTGGCGTGCCCGCTGCTGCTGCCCTCTGCGTCTGTGCAATGGCAGGTCACTTGCGCCACGCTTGTCACGCTCTAGCCATGCTGCGGAATGCGCGAGAGGTGCCGCCCGCTCGCTCCCGTCCTCTGTGCCCCCAGGTGCGCATCGGCCGGCCCGGCTACCGCGTGACCAAGCAGTTTGATGGCGAGACGGGCGCCCGGGGGCTGCTGTTCCAGGTACGGAGCAAGGTCGTGCTGGCTGAGTTGGACAGCGCCCACACAGCGCGGTCCAGCAGGCCAGGGGGGCTTAGCCTTGCACGCGCATCATCTGCTGCGCTGAGTCAGTCGTGGCGTTTCCTTACCCCTCCTGCGGGAGCTTGGCAGCGGCCCTGGGGCAGCACGCATTTCGCAGCGCTGCACACACACATGTAGCAGACAGCAGCTCCATCTCCTCTGTACCCAGCCCCAGCCCTCTCTCCCTCCTGCTGCCCTGCGTCTCACCTCCCCAGATTGAGTACCCCGAGATTGAGGAGGGCAGCAAGCCGCGGCACCGCATCATGTCCAGCTACGAGCAGCGCAAGGAGCCCTGGTCCAAGGAGTGGCAGTACCTGCTGTTCGCGGCGGAGCCCTATGTGAGCTGCGCACCGGGGTGGGTGGGTCTGCCGGCACCAACATGCAGCAGGCCGTCGCTTCACCCAGGGCGGCAGGCGCCCCGCTGCTGCCCTGCTGACCTCGCCATGCCCCATAGCCACCGCCGCTTGGAAATGCCAGAAAGGCAGCGGCGTATCACCATGCCAGTTGCAAGCACGCCTGCCCACCAGTGCTGTCATGCCCCCTTGCCTGCCCTGTGTTGAGCAGGAGGTGGTGGCCTTCAAGATCCCCAGCTACGAGGTGGAGAAGCACCCGGAGCGCCTGTTCACACACTGGTGCGCTGGAAATAGTGCCGCCTTCTTCTGGCCTCAGCAGTGCATGGGTGTCTGCAGCGGCTTTGCCTCGGTATGACACACGCTCCTGCCCATTGCACATGTTTGCCTGTAAAAATGCTGATCCACACATGCCCTTGCTGCCTGTCTTTGCCGCCTACAGGGACCCAGACAACAAGGTCTACTCCCTGCAGGCAAGTGCTGCCATGACCCCTGCTTTTTTTCGGTGGAACTCGTCCTGCCTGACTGATTAGAATTGATAGACTAGGCGTGCTCACCATCTTGCTGAACGTTCCCACATTCTCCAACTCCCCTGTGCCATGCAGCTGCCCTTCAAGCCGCCGCAAGCACCCGCGGGGCGGCCAGCGGCGCCAGCAGGAATGCCGCCGCAGCAGCTGCCGCCGCCGCCGCAGATGCCGCCGGGCATGGGCCGGCCGCCAGGCATGGGCGGCCCTCCTCCGGGCATGGGCGGCCCTCCTCCTGGATGGGGCCGGCCGGGCTGGTGAGCCGCCACGGCGTTGTGTGGCCATGGCAGCAGGCAGCACCTTCCCCACTGTATGCGCACGTTGCCTGATTGACTCTTGACTTGACGCGAGCATTTGACTGTTACCAATGATTGTACAAAACAAAGCAGCACCAGCCGAGTGTTTGCATGGCGCATCAGCAATGAAGCAGTGAGCAAAGGAAGAGGAGGTGCGAGCAAACAAATATACAGCGCATGGAAATCAAAGTGCATGAAGTGCCACGTCATGGCCGCTCTGTGTTCTTGACTGTGCTGACCACCCTGCAAACGTAGAAGGGCACAGAGTAGGGCGGTTGAGCAAGAAGGCACCGCACGACCCAGCAGTCAGCGATGGCAGACAAGCAGGACTGGTGGTGCGCTGGGCCCCTCAGCTTGGCACCCCCATCCTGCCCTGCAGCAGCCCTCACCAAGCATTGTTCCCAATGATGCCGTGCGCCGCGTTGTGCAGGTGGTGCACCGTGGTGTTGTAGCCCAGCATGCACAGCTTGTCGGCCAGCTCGCGCCCAAAGATGGTGAACATGAGCACGCCCTTGGGGTGCAGGTGGTCGCCCATGTAGATGGGCGGCAGCGCCCAGTGCACCAGCTTGCCGTCCTCAACCACAGCCCTGATCTGGTCGTGGTACTCGTTCTGCAGTGTGCCAAGGGAAGAGTGCACGCGTCATCCGTACACCAGACCTCCCCAGCGCAGGCACATGCGGTTTCACCATGCTGGTACCATGGCATCTGTTTCTGTGCAAGTGCGCCGGCCATCAACCATGCCCACAAGATAATGCACACAGCTGTACAGCTTGGGTGGCACACCGCGCCAGCCCCAAAAGGCGCCACAGCACAAGCACAGGCAAGGGCACCGCACCGGCGAGAAGGGCACGGTGAAGACGTGGGCGCCCCCTGGCCTCAGGATGCGGCGCAGCTCGTGGAAGCCCTGGTACGGCCGCGGAATGCGGGACATCAGCTGCAAGGGGAGGGGGATGTGTTGCACGCAGTTTATTGGGCTGGGAAGGACTGGCCGGGAGCGACACCAGCCAGCCGGTGCAGCAGCAAGCATCGAGGGCAGGCAGGGCCCACAACAACAGGGTCACCAGCCAGCGGGGCACACGCACGTCGCTGGACAGGATGAGGTCGAAGGTTTCGTCCTGGAACGTGGTGCGCTGCAGGTCTTCGTGGCGGATGCCCTCAACCACCTGGCCCGCCGGGATGTCGCCGTTGATGTACTCGCTGCGCAGGGGAAAGCAGGTGCATACACGGTGGGTGTGTGCAAATGTGTTTCCGCTTATGTGCATGGGCTTTGTGCACCGACCACCACCGCACTGGCGAAATGTGGCCCATCGGCGCACAGCCATTTGCGGGTCGTGGGCTGGCCAACCCTGCTGTATACCCGAGCGCGCACCTGCACACGTATCCGGGCGCCCGCTTCAGTACTTTGTGCAGCACGCCCCGGCACTGTGTGTTGAGGATGCGCAGGTTTGTGTGCACCAGGTCTTGCAGAGCCTGCAAGGCAGGGCCGCAGCTAGCAAAGCTAAGGTTGACAGCCCGCAAAGTAGAGGTAGGCTTGCCATCTGCACGACTGAACAACCCCTTACAATCAAATGGCATTTGCACAGCAGGCAGGGCATCCCTCAGTGTCACACATCCCAGGTGCCTGCTCGATTCGCCACCCTGCCACGGGCCGCTGGTGCCACATCTCTCTATGCCGCACCTGCAGCTTGATGCCCGTCAGGCGCGAGGCCTCAGGCAGGATGATGTCCGCCAGCTGGCGCAGGCGGTTGTAGCTGCCGCAGTGGGAGCACTTCCCCTCCTCCCTGCAGCATGGCACGCGTAGAGTTACGTGTCGGAGGATGCAGCAAAGAATGTCCTGAGGTGTGTTGTGCCGTCAGCCCCGCAAAGACTGCACTGCGCTGCGGTCACAGGATGCGGTGCACGCTTGCCCAGCAGGCACCCAGGGCAGCCCGCCATGCCCGGCCCAGTTGTACGACAGCAGCAGTGTGCTGCCCGCGCACACCTGAGGTCCGAGCCAATGAAGCTGACTGTCTGCTTCTGCATGCCGCAAACGGGGCAGGTCACGCCCTCCAAGGGGTTGCGGTTCCACACGTGCTGCTCATGCCGCGTTGGGTACCCATCACTCTCCACCTCGTTGTCGTACTGGGAGGCCTGCAGGCAAGAGACCACAGGACAAGCGGAGGCAGGAGTGGCATTAGTAGTGCGCTGACAAAAACGGACGGCACAAGCATAGCAGTCATGTCAACTGCAACTTGTTTTGCGCTCCGTTGCGGCAGCAGCAGCGGCGGCGGGACCAAGACAGAGCCAAAGAGGCACCCGAGGCGAAAGCTGAGAGACAAAGCACATGTAGCAGGCGTTTCTCTGCCCCACCTAGCGTTCTCATGTGCATGCCCTGGCCTACCTCCAGCGCAGTCTCCCAGCTGCACATCTCCAGCGGGCGGAGCGGCCGCCGCGTGCCTTCGGTGCGGACGGCGCCGAAAGGCACGTAGCTGCCGCTGGTCGAGTCGTCCTCCCGCCCGTCAAAGTCGATGCCCGAGTCGAATCTCCGGCCTCCACCGGCGCCAGACAGGGCCCAGAGGCCCAGCAGCAGCGTCAGGGCGCCCAGGGCTGCGCCCCGCAGTGCCCTCACGACGCGCTCGCCCTCGCGCGCCTTGCCCATGCTGGCAAGTGATCCCGCCAATCCAGCAGCTGGTGGGGCGCGCTGCAATGCCCGCGGGCCCTAGAGGCGCGAGTTTGAGTTTCAAGGAGGGGCTTCGCTGCTTCGCCTAGGGCAGCGATGCTACAGCCCGCTTGCAGCCAGCACGGTTGAAAAGCAGCGAGCGCCCACAATTGTGTGGGCGTGATGGCGGCGCAGCACACGTGTGGGACCACCAAGCACCTTCACAGTGCTGCAAGCACGAGATGTTTGCTGCACGCGATTGGTTGGATGGAGGCGAAAGCAGGGACGGACATGGTGCCGCTGCGAGCCCCCAAAGTACAACACCGGGCGTCACTTGCCAAGTGCATGGCACACAGTGCGCGCCATTCAGCCCGAGCAGTCAAGCTGCAGTCTAGCAACAAAGTAGCACAGTAGAAGCGCCTACCACAACGACAACCTGCAGCTGCAGCTGCGTGACACTTTGATGCTTTTCTTTGCTGCTCGCGCGCAAAGGCACACTGGAGCTGTCGCCATGCTGCAGCAGCTGCCAGCACGTTCACAAGGAAGGGTGATACAGGTCGGGGGCGGACAGAAACAGGGTATCAGCGAGCAGCGGGCCTGCGCGCTCAGAACTGCTGTGGCATGCCGCCATAGCCGCCGCCGTAGGGCTGCTGCGCGCCCATGCCGCCGTCGGGCGCCGCCGAGGGCGGCGGCAGCGCGAGGTAGCTGTTCAGGTGCAGGTATGCATTGGCCGCCTGCTCCTGCTCCTTGGCCTGGTCCTCCTCGCTCTTGCGCGCCTCCTGCACCCCAGCAGAGGAGGGCGGTGCAGATCAGGCATGAACATGCAAAGCAAGTAGCGGCAGAAGCTTCCTTGGCTTCAAAGCAATCAATCACGATTCCATCAGAAATGCCTGCAATATTCCCCAATCACCCCTCGCTCAACAGCTGCCTCGCCAACGCGCACCTGTGCCTCGCGGCGCTCGTGCATGAGCGTGTCCACCTTGCTGGTGTAGTCCCTGGACGCGGCAGGGCAGGGCGGCGATTTGTTAGGTGCTCCTGCCAAACTGGTCATGGGCCAGTCAAGCAAACTGCGCAGAAAGATGGCATGGCTTTTGGCGCAAGGCACCGTAGGTTGCGAGGCGCAGCATGCAGACAGCTAGGCACAATACCAGGCCGGCAAGCACCCTGCCCATGCACTCGCTTGAGGGTTTGGATGAGGAAGGGCATGGCCGCGTCTGTGAGGCCGTTGGTCCACGCCACCTCCTGCAGGGCAGGTGTGAGATGGGCGTGTGGATGGGTGAAGCTGCCCACCCTGCCTTACCACTGCCACAATAGCTTTGCACATGCACCCTGCCCAGGCAGCCTGCGATCTGCCTTGCTGCTGCAGAGCAGCCAGGGCAGAGCAGCCACGGCAACGCACCAGCGCGACATCGGGCTTGATGAGGTCGTAGCAGGTGTAGAGGCAGGCGGCGAAGCACTCGCGCTGCCCCTCCTCCACAAAGTAGCGCAGCAGGTCCTCGGCGATGTCGCGGTCGCCAGACTGTGGAGGTGGGCGGTGGGGGGGGAGTGGGGCTGAATGGCTGGCGGTGAATCACCCGGTGGTGGAGGCAAGCTACGGCTGCACCGACTAATATGCAGGTGGCTGCACAAGATCAACTTCACAGACGTGCCAAGTACCGTCCGCTTTTCATGGCAAACGCAAATGCTACTGTGCCACGCACCTGCGCCACCGTCTCCATCGCGTCCTTGTACAGCTTGTCGGTCTTGGCCAGCGCCACCGCCTTGCGCCACTTGAGGTTGCGCTTGTAGATGAAGGAGGCGATGCGCCGGAACTCCATCAGCTCGTGCTTCTCCAGCCTGGAGGGAGGGAGGGAGGGCAGGCGGTTTCGAGGTGGGAAGTGGGGTGAGGGAGGGTGAACTGGATTGCAGGGGCTACCATACACCATGCGCTTTAAGAGGCACAGGCCCAACAGGAAATGCCAGGGCACACCCTCCTTCACCCCTGCACCATACACCATGCGCTTTAAGAGGCACAGGCCCAACAGGAAACGCCAGGGCACACCTTCCCCTTTACCCCTGCACCGCACCTGGCCGCCAGGGTGAGCTGGTCGAAGTTGTCATAAGTGGTGATTGAGTCGCGCAGCGCGCCAAAGTCCTCCTCCTCGATCAGCAGCTCGTTCACCGCCTCGTTCACCTGCGGCGCATCGCAGGTGAGGGTGGGATGGGTGGGCACAAAAAAGCAGTGGAGGAGGCAGCACATGCAAACTGAACCCTGGGCGTTAGCGGAAAGCAGTGGGTGGGAGCAGCGGCCTGTGCCTTGCCAACCTTGGCAGCTGCACCGCTAGTCGCAGCCACACTTGCCTCTGCCCAAGCTTCACTTACCGCCAGCAGGTTGTTCTTCTGCACAGCCAGCAGGTAGTCCTTCACCAGCGGCAGCTGGCCTGCACGCCGCATGATGTCCACCACGCGGCTGTGGTCCACGCGCGCCTCCACCACCTGCACAGGTCGGCGCGTGTGTGTGCATGTGTTGAGCGGCGCTGTGTAAGCCTTGGGAGTTGAACACTGGCGCATGCCACGCTGAAGGCCGCAGGCCATGCGGAGCATGGGCGCAGGGCCTCCAACCGTGACCACCAACCAGCCGCCCACCTTGAGCAGGTCGTTCAGCAGGTCGGGGTGCTCCTCCAGGTAGAAGGAGATGCCCTTGTACAGCGTCTCCGCGGACTTGACCTTCACGGCCACGTCCTTGAACTGCACCAGGTTGTGTGGGAAGGTGGGCACTGCAGACTGAGGATGGCCTGTGGAGGATGCCATGCCCACTGCGACAAGGTTCGTCTTGCGCCCTTGCTGACCAGTTCCTGTAGCCAGCTCATGAGTCTGCACCTGCCTGCTCCACACTTCCCCCACACAGCGCAAACCAGGCGCATCGCGCAACACCCCAGTGCCCTCCATCTGCTCGCACCTGCACATGCTCCCAGGCCAGCGGCGAGTGCGTGATCATGACCTGCAGCGCGTTGTCGTACTCATCGTACGCCACATAGCTGCGCATCGGGAAAGGACGGGTGCCGTTATGCAAGCTGGCTCGTAACCCTGCGCATAGTGGTCGCCGTGCATGCTGTGGTGCAGAGGCAAGGCAGAGTATGCAGTTAAGCTGGCCTGTGCAGGGGTGCACCACGGCCCTCAATAGCAGCAGGCTCCAGCTTACGCAGCCCACTCACAGGAAGGTGAGCTCCTTCCACAGCTCCAGCTCCTCGCACACGCGGATGAGCTGGGGCACGTTGAGCCGCGTGGAGAAGAGCTTGAGGTGCTCCATCAGCCGTTCCTGCGGATAATGAAGTGTGGGGCGACGCGTCAAGCAACAACAACCAGGCAGCCATGTCCAGCAAGATGGACAAGCAGAACTCTATGCAGCGCACGTGAGTCCATCTCCAGCCCAAACAACTCACCGGGCGGTACTTGGCGTACAGCACGCCCAGCTCGGTGAAGATGCCCATGTGCGCACGCTCCAGGCCTGCACACGTCAGACGAGATTCAAACAGGCAGTGGTCTGAGAGGTGGAGAGGGCAGGGGCTGGAAAATGCGACGCGTGGGAGCAGCAGTCCCAGGCAATCAGCTGTTGCTAGTTATCTGTGCAGCGCACCGATGCCGCTCTCCAGCAGGCTGATCAGCTCCTCGTAGTGCCCGCGCGACTGGTAGAACTCGGATACCTGGTGGGCGAGGGAGGGGGATGTGCATGCGGTTGATGGGCAGGGCAGGGTAGGACGCACCAGGGGCAGCAGAAGGGTGCTAGGCAGCAGGCTGCTGTACTAAGCGCTGTACGAAGCGCTGTTGGCGCGCGTGTAGAGTGGCGCACCTCCATCAGGTCGTCGGCGTTGACGATGATGTTGAGGCCGCACAGCTGCGCTAGCTTGAACTCGCCCTCCTCCACGCACGCGTACGCCACCTCCTTCCACGTGCGCGGCGAGTTGGCCTGTGGTGGGGGCACGGGTTGCAATCAGCAGGACTACTTCATCGCTGCAAGGTGCACTCCTGCCGAGTCAAGGCCAGCATGCTGCGGCCCCATTGTGCCCCACTGCATATGGTCTCAAGCACAACAGCGCGATCCAGCGCACCTTGCGAGCGGCGTCCACTGCTGCCTGGAACTGGTGCAGGCGCACGAGCGTTGAGGCGAGGCGGCCATAGTTGGGGATGCGGCTGTAGATGATGCGTGCAGCCTCGTACAGGCCCTCCTCGAAGCACCTGATTGGGTGGGGTTGAGGGCAAAAGCCATGACTTGTGCATGCTATCAATTGGTCTGTTGGCCAGCTGCCGGCAACCAATCGCCTGGCCCAGCAGTTCCTCTATCCAGTCCCTCCAGGCCCTGCCTCCCGGCACCAATCCCCGCCCACCTGTCGCCCACGGCCTGCAGGTTGGCCAGGTGCGTGCCGGTGATGAACTCCTCCAGCGGCCCCAGGTCCTTGTTCTTGGCGTACGCGTACACCAGCTCCGTGTCCACCTGGGGCACACAGGACAGGGTGGTATGGGGCGGGGTGAGCAGAAGGCGGCAGCAGGTGGCAGCCACAAGCGGCATTGCGGTGGTCTTCAGCAGCCCTGCCCTCCGAGCTCCATGGCAGGTCCTCAATGACGAGTGCTGTGCCTCCACCACACCCTCTCCACCGCACCTTGGGGTCCTTGACCTTCTTGCGGACCATGAGCAGGTACTTGGCCAGGTCGTCGTGCTGGCCCGCCTGCAGGGAGGGCACAGGTCAAGACATGTCAACACGCACCAGCAGAGGCTGGTCCTCGCATTGGCCGGCAACCTGCGGTGTGCTTGACGCCGGGTTACTAGAGCAGGCGCACCTCGTTGGCCTTGGCAATGACCTCGTTGTACTTGGAGGTGTCGGCGGCGCGCAGGTAGGCTGCAATGGCGTCTCCCACCTGGCAGGGGGATCAGGGCGGTGCAGGGGGTGAGCACTCATGCAGCCTTGTAGAACCTTGTCTGAGTGCCCGATTTTTGTTTGGCAAACCTCACTGCCCACAACCCAGCGGTGCGGCCCACCTGCGCGTGCTCCAGGTAAGCGTTGGCCAGCTCGCTCCACACCGCGGGCTCGTCCACCTTGGTGGCAAACTCGTGGGCGCGGTTCAGGTCCTCCATGTGGTCCAGCACCACCTGGCAGGCAGGACGGGAGGGGAGGGGCAGGAGGCGTGGAGACAACGAGACAACAGCACACAACGATGCCAGCGATCAGCATGCCACAAGCATCCGAGAGCTCTTGCCCACCAGCAGGCGCTTCGGCCACCCCGGCTCACCTTGATGGCTTGCTGCTTCAGGCCAAACTTGCGGTAGATCTCAAAGGCCTCCTCAAACAGCTCGTAGCTGCAACAGCAACGGGGTTCAACACGAGCTGTGAGTAAAGTGCAACCAAGGCACCATGCAACGGAGGTGAGCTGCATCCAGCGTGCTGAGCGCTCAAAGGCAACAACTTCCCACACAGCTCAACCCAGCCCGCACGCACCCCACAGCGATCTCGCCCACGGCGGGGCCGTCAAAGTTGTCCAGGCGGTGGATGTAATCCTTCACCCGCGACTTGTCGGCCTTGATGGCGGTGATGATCAGCAGGTTCTGCGGCGGGGCAGGTGGACAGGTGGGGGGCGGTCAGGGAAGCGAGCGCAAAGAGGGGTGGCAGGTGCAACATGCAAATCAGAGGAAGTGCACAGGCAAGCCGGCAGGCGAACTAGCGTAGATGTCTGCCCAGCGGTCCCACATTACCCTAATGCCCCAACCAATTTGCCTGCAGGTTGTGGTTGTTGCTGAAGCTGGAGTTGTTGAGCACAATCTTCTCCAGCAGCTCAATCAGCTCCGCCTGCAGGATGAGGAGTGTAGGGTGAAGCGTGTAAAGCACAATCTGTTGGAGCCCTTAGATTACACAGGGCATGCAAACCCGTTGGTGAAGGGTAGATGGGTATATGTGGCATGCGCACGACATGCTTCCAGCTGGCCAGCTCAGCGACCGCACCTGCAGGTCGGCCTGCATGAAGGCCTTGACCGCCACGCTGACGGACTCGGGGTTCTTGCACTCGGGCAGCGCGGTGGACACCACCTGTGGGGGGCGTGAGTGGGGAGGCACGTCGTGTGGGCATCATTATGTGTGGCACGTACCAAGTTCCAGGTCGTGTCCAACTGCTGAGACAAGTGCAACCAAAGCAATGGAACCTGCAACATGCACAAGCAGCGGACAAAGCTTGGCAGTTTGAGCCCATCTGCCCGCCAGTGGACTGCCCACCTGGTCAATGAGCTGGCGGCGGAACTTGTTCTCGTCGCCCAGCACCGACAGCCAGAGGTCGGAGTCGGAGCGCTCCACAATGTAGCGCGCCTGCAGAAAATGGGGCGGGGCTTAATTAGCTTCATGTTTTGCCTTCTTCTGTCCCAGTAGTGGAGTGCCAAAGGACACATGTAAAGGCGGCAGCAAGCTGTTCCGGCCACACGAGCCTGTGGTGGAGGCCTTGCAACAGCCTTGCTGGCAACAGTGGCACATTCTGCCACGAATAGCTGCCTTAGCGGCGAAATTTGCCCACCTGCAGCTTGAACATGGCATTCTTGTTGGTGCACGCCACCAGCGCCTCGTCGCACTGCCCCCGCTTGTAGGCCACGCAGGCCAGCGAGGGGTCGCGCTTCTCGGCAAACTTGCCCACCACCTGTGGGGGTGGAGAGGCAACATGACGAGATGGTCGTGGGTATGGCCCATCCTTGGACTGAGGCGTCAATATGACACAACGACAGCAGGGCAGCAGACGGCCCAGTCAGGTGCCCCGCCGACACTGCAAGGCGCCACTGTCTGCGCCGCTCCCACTGGTACATCGGCAGCTTTGCACGCACCAGCGAGTCGTAGTACGGGTTGGTGGTGAGGAAGTGCTCCGGGTTGTTGTTGGTGTCGATGATGATCTTGCCCAGCGCGTTGTGCACCTGGGGGTCCTGCAGGCCAGAAGGGACGGCATACCCATGTGCAACCGCTGTCAAGCAAAGCACGCCGTGCGGCAAGTACTGCCCGTGTGGCTCTCGCTGTGTCCGCATCTTCATGCCCCCGAACGCAGCAGCGCTCTGGAGCAGGGCCATCTGGCCAGGTGCCAAAGCTTGCCGTCCCTCACTGCCGCCCGCCCTGCCCACCTTGGACCCCTCCGACACCAGCTGCTCCAGGAAGGGGTTGAGCATCTTCAGCTTGTTGCGCTTCTCCACCTCCTCCACCAGCGACTCCACAGGGATCAGCGACCGCACTGCAATGGCAGCGGGGGCCAGGACTTGGTGGGGCTCCATGGCTCCATGGCTTCGCGCACTATGCAGGTTGCAAGGCCAAACTGCCCAACTGCCTGTTGCATGGCCCGCTTCATTCCTTCCACACACAGGATCATCTCTGCACCACCCACCTGACAGGATGAGATTGTTGATGAAGCCATCGTCAGCCTCCGCATCCAGCAGTGCGCCCACCACCTGCGAGACAAGCAGGTATGGTGCAAATGTGCATGCTTGGGTCCTGGTGCAAGCAACTGCAGCTCGCAAGCTGCCCTGCCTTCACCCTTTTGCTCCCGGCAGGACCACTTGCACACCTGCGGCGCCTTCTGGGGGTTGACCTTCTGCACGTAGCCCTCAATGTAGCGGAACATGTTCTTCTGGTACCTGCTCGGTTGAACAATGGGCAACAGCATCAGCTGCAATTTCACTTGCATGCTGCACCGCTCAAGCAACGAATAAACTGTGCAGAAGTTGATGTGGCAGACCAAAGCCAGCAAGCACACCCTTGCCCAGCAGGCTGCCCTTCTCACAGGTAAAGCGTCAGGTCAGCCACCATGTCAAAGCGGTCGCACACGTTGATCAGGGGCCGTGCGTCCGGCAGGTTGGCCTGCATATTTGGAAGGCAGGACAACTGTCAGGATCTCATGCTAAAATTCAGAAGGTGCGGCTTCCAGAGGAGGACAACCCACCAGGCAAAAGCCACTACACATAGTCACCACAATGCATCCACACAGCATGCCAGCGCCGTCGCACCTCCATCAGGAAGGTCTTGACGCGCTCGGGCGGGTAGAAGTTGGACTCGCGCGTCACGCGCTCCACCTGCAGGCATAACGCAAAACGGCAGGAGCACCATTTAGCATGCGAGCAAGCAGCATTAGGCACATGCTGCCCAGCCATCGTGCGGCAACTCCAGCAGCAGCAGCAGCATGCGAACAACATGACGGCAGCGGCGATGCCCAGCCAGCCTGGCGCACCTCCTTGAGCTGCCCGGTCTTGGCCGCTGCCTCGATGTACTTGTAGTGCACCTGGAGGGAAGGTGGATGGTCACAGTGAGAAGGCAGGCAGCAAGGCTGATACCTTGCAATGCAACAGCCCCAACAATGTAGATGTGCATGCCTGGGAATGCATGCGGCTGCCGAACAGTTTCAGTGCTCAAGTGCTTCAAACACCTCGGGGTTCTCGGAGAAAGCGATGTGGGAGCCCAGGTAGAAGTAGAGGCCGTGGTACGACTTGTGGCTCTCCAGCAGCTCAATGATCTTCTCCGCCGTCAGCTGCACAGTCAAGGTGCGCAAGTTCAATAGTGGGATGTCAGCAGACCCAACTCGGCAAAAAGGTGGCATGCAAGGGTAGGCTGCAGAGAGGGAGCCCTGAGACCGCAGCAATTTAGCCTTGCTGGCCATGCTGCATCAGCAGCTTGCCCCGCTGCGCACCTGCTCAGTGTACTCCTTGGCCACATTGACCACGATCTGCAGGTTCTGCTGCATGTTGGTCTCCAGCAGCACCTTGAGGCACTCCAGCGCCCACTCAGCTGCGGTGAGCGGGCGGGCCAAACTCAGCAGCCCATTGGAGCAAACATAGCATCAGAAACAAGCAGGCATATGTCAAAAGCAGAAAGCCTGCCTGCGTGCATGCGCCCGTCCGAAGTGAACCACCTCCCCAGGCGCGGCTCACCGGACAGCGTGCCAAAGTACTCCACCAGCGCCTGCGGCTCAATGGCGTGCGTGTTCACAATCACGCGCTTGATGTCGCTCAGGTCGGTGTCTGCGGCGCGAGGAAGGGAGGCGTGGCGGGGCAGTGAAGATGGTAGCAGCTGCAGGACAGCAGCACAGCAGCATGGTGCTGCAACTTCCACTTGAGATGCTGCTTGAATTCAGCCGCCTAGTATGACGCCAACCTTGCACGACCTGGCGTGTCCGTGCTAATGCCCAGGTGCCAACCAATGCTCACAGTGCTGCAGCGCGCGCATGTACAGCCCCGCCTTCTCGCACAGCTGCGCCACACGCGGCCGGTCGTAGTGGGTGAGCGTGCCGTTGGCCAGGATGGCATCCGCCACCTGTTGCAGAGGGGCCAAACGCAACATGTTTCATTATTTTTTCATGACAATCTGTAGCATCTCAAATGGCTGACTTCGTGGTGTGGCTGGGCAGTGAGACTGCACCACACCAGGTGCAATTGCCATGCTCGGCACCAGGCTGCCAACCCTCACCTGCGGGTTGGTGATCAGGTTGATCTCCAGCAGCTTGGTCTGCAGCACCGCGTGCTTGGGGTCGTTGTCCTGGGCACGGGAAGGAAGGGCGGCAGGAAACAGACATATTTGAGATTTTGGTTCGATCGAGGCCTCTATGACTGGTCTGGCAGTCATCCAGGCTTTCAGGCTTTCAGGCCACATAAGATAGCTCCCGCATACCCAAGCAGTCTGCACACCAAGCACACTCCCTGCCTCACCTGCAGCACGTCCAGCAGGAAGGCGGTCGCCTCCCGCACCATGTTGCGCTGCAGGAACAGGTCCGCCATGGTGTTCAAGTCCACGGGCGGGCCGGGCTGCAGGACGGGCAGCAGAGGGAGACAGTCAGGTGGGCTGTAAGGGTGTGCAGCTTGACTGACTGGTTGGCAGGCAAGTGCTGGCAAGGCTGCGGTGCACGCCATAGTGGTGCAGGCACAGCCATCATGGCGCCCAGCAAGCCCGCTGAAAAAGCAAACTCTTCCTGCGCCTTGCCTGCTTGGCCACCATCTTGGCCAGGTTGGCTGCTGCCTCGGGGTTATCGATCATCAGGCGCTGCGGAGGAAGCAGCAGTGCATGATGAGAGCTTGTGAGAGAAGACAAGCAGCCATGTAGCAGTTTGGCTGCACTGCACTGCTGCAAAGGAGCCCGCTGCTGGACAAGCAGCCCATGGCGGGTAGGCATGCAGCGGTGTGCAGTGGCGCTGCCCCACCTGCAGAAGGAACAGGTAGTCGGGCGCCGCGCCGCTGGACCGCGTGTACTGCGCCTGCAGTCGAGAAGTTCAGGGATGCAGGGTCATGAGTTCTTTGGCATGTTGCATGGGCAAGTGCAGGCAAGCGCTCACATGCAGCAGCCACACAGCCAGCAGGGGACCCTTCCACCAGCCGCCCGACCCTGCCACCGCGCCCTTCCTTACCAGCTGGTCAAAGTCACCCTTGGCCGCCAGCGCCTCGACCACCTTGCCGCTGGCGCCCGCCTGCTGGTAGATGGCCTGGGCGGTGTCCCAGTCCGCGGCGCTCTTGAACAGGTCGCCCAGCTCCTCAGACGCTGCCAGCTTGCCCTCCTGCGGCCAACAGTCAAAGGGAAGCACGCAGGTTGATGACTTGTGTGGCAATGTTGATGACTTGTGTGGCAATGATGGTAGCGTTGGGTCACAGAATCGAAGCAGTATTGGAGGCGGAGTCGATAGGCACCATGCCTGGTTTGAAGCATAACATCCCACGCGACCCGCAGCCCCAACGGGCCAGCCCACCTTCCACCAGTTGTCCAGCAGCTGCTTCTTGTTCTGGCTCATCACCAGGCGGCCCAGCTCCACGCTCTCCAGCGGGTTGAGCGACGACTTGGTGAGGATGGTGCCTGCAGGGGGCAGGCGGTAGGGGCACATCAGCTGATGCTGTAGTGCAACAGCAGCAGCGACCGGCACCCTCAAACCGTTAAGACAGCAAGTAGGTCTCGACTGCCCAGCAAGTGTAACGACCATGCAGCCACCACACTTTGCAGCCCCCGCGGAGCGCGCTGCTCACCAAAGTACACCAGCAGCGGCGAGGTCTGGCCAGGTTGCGCGGGCACGCGCTTGAAGCTCTCGATCGTCTCCTTGGTGCGCAGTGCGCCCTGCAGGCATGGGTGGTGCAGCATGCGAATCAACCGCCCCAGTCCTTCGGGGTTGCGGCATGCCACCTGCAAATTGCTGTGTGACAACAGCAGTGAAACACCACCCATCTCACCTGCGGCGAGTCGGCTGCCAGCTCAGCGGCCTCCTTGTACTGCCCTGCCGCGTACAGCTGCTGGAACTGCTGCACCACCAGCCCCTCCGCGCCCGGCAGGTTGCCGCGCTTTGCCAGCGCCATCGCCAGGTCCAGGTTCTGCAGCTGCAGCCCATGCAATGTGAGGTGCGGGGGATGGGTCAGCGATGCTTGGTCAACTTGCGCAGTTAGGTCCGGCAGCTGAAGAACGGCAGGCGCGGGGGCAGCAATGTCCACCGCTGGGGCTGGCTGGTGTTGCGTGCAATGCATTGCCACGATACATATATGGCTTGCCTGCTGGCTGACAAAGGGCACCAGGGCATCCTCGTTCACGGTGCCCAGCAGCACTTGGCCGCGCCTGCAGGAACGTATAATCCGGGGTAAATGGGTCAGCGCCGCTCGTTGCATGGCCATGAAGCCCAGCTGCCCATGCACACCAGCTGCTTTCACTGCAGCAGCACAGACTGCCAGTTCAAGCTAGCTGCGCGCCTGTTCACAGCGGAGAAGCCGCCCAGTCCAGGGGCGGGGGCTGCCAGGAAGATGGGATCCGCTGAGATGCGGGTGCGGTACACCTGCGCAGCAGGACATGGAGGCCAGGAACACAAATAGGCAAAGCTACCAGCACAATGGCATAACAGCGCAAACCGCAACCACGGGCAAGCTGCCATACACAGTGTGCATGCAACCAGCCTGCTTCCATTGCTGGCCAGCACATGCCAGCAGCGCACCGCGGTGGCGGTCTCCAGGTCGTACACAAACAGCAGGCCCAGCTTGGTCACCACGTACACCAGCCCGTACTTGTCGCTGCAAGGATAAGCATGCACGAAACAGCAGTTCATTTTAACATCATGTGTGATCAGCGGGTTGTGTCTTGCCAAGCAGGGCCTCCAGAGTCAATGCCACACAACAGCCAGCCTTGCATGCCGACTGCGCAGCCACCTAGCACACCTGATTTGCATGGACACCGGGAAGTCGTCGGCAAACTCAGGCGGGAAGAACAGCTCCGCGCTCTTCTTCAGGCTCGTCTGCCCCGGCTGGCCCAGCTCGATGACATGCAGCTTGGACACAACGGCGCCGCCTGCGGCCAGCGTCTTCTGCGCAAAGCTGATCACTGGCACCAGCTTGCCGCCCAGCTGCAGCTGCGTGAATGCGGCGGCGTGCGCCTCCAGAGCCTGCAGGCGAAATGAGGTGGCATATGTGTGGGCAGCGCATAGTTCACAGCGGCCTGCATGTGCCAATCGGCGTTCACTGCCAGCAACAGTTACATTCATAATGCAAGCAGATGTGCCCAACTGCACACATTACAATCATGCTGCGCACCTGGCTGCGCGACTGGTCCACGCTGTACAGCTGCATGAAGCCCTTGACCAGCTGCGGGCGCTCGGGCGCGCCAGGCGCGATGCCCACCAGCACACACCTGCGGGGCGCACAGCAAGCGGGTGTATGAGGACCCCATGGCGCCATACAGTCGGCGTCGGCATTGATCGCTATGAAGGTGCAACATGGGGCCTGCAAAGCTCAACCATGCTCTATAAACGCGCCAGTATAGAGCGCGCCACGCACCACTTCTCGCTGGGGTCCACGCGGTAGCTGATGATCTGCGTCTGCTCCAGGTTGGCGGCCCGGTCAAACACCTTGACGGGATCAGACGTGCCCTGCACAACGGGAGTCAAAGGCAAGCAACGCAGCCATGTATCAACGTCCAGCTTCAGCGCAAGTCAAAACGTCCGCTCAGTTGCATCATTCAAGGGGTGTTCCAAATGTGCTAGCAAGCTGGAGGTATCACGGGGGCGCACACAGCCTACCAGCATGCGAAGCGCACCTGCATGTCCCAGTGGTAGACCGCGGAGGCGGTCACCAGGCCCAGCTTGGTGGCGCTGATCCACTTCCAGAACACCACCTGCTGGCCAAACTGCACGCTCTTCAGCTTGGCCTTGGCCTCCAGGTTGAAGATCTGCGGGCAGAGTAGCAGGTGGCACAGCAGGTGATTCACGATGCGCACGCTGCGAACAAGTGGTACGGCTTCTAGCAAACAGGCATGGTTGCGCAGCAACAGCTTGGCAGCACATTTGTGCGGGGGCACCCGGGCTACAGCAGCGGGGCCGGCGTCTTCCCAAGCCGCCCACATTCGCCACGCACCTGCAGGTTGTCGCCCTCCACCCCCGGCACCGCCGCCTTGAGCGCAATGATGCGGCCGGGGCCGGGGCACATGATGGCGCTGTCCGCCTTGATGGGCCGCTTCTCGGGTGCCGAGGGGTTGGCGGTGTCAATGATGACCTGGCGAGCGCGAAGAGGCAGGCGCATTCATGTGAGCCCAGACAGAGTGCAGCAGCAGCGCAGAACAAGCAACAGCGCAACTGGCTGGGCAGTGGAGGCACCGCAGTGTACGGCAGCTGCAGCCCCAGCAGCGTGCGCCAGCACCCACGGCGCAACAGCGGCAGCCACCGCGCACCAGCTGGTTCTGCGCGCCCGTCTCGCGCACGCAGACAAATTTGTCGCTCTCCATGGTGACATTGGTGAAGGTGATGGCGCTCTGCTGCACCCCCAGGCTCTGGAGCTGCACGTGGGCGTGGGCGAGGCGGCAGGCGGGCGGGTGCAGGCGGCGGTCAAAGGAGGGCCGCGTGAGCCTGCTGGCACAGCAGTGGCGCATCCAATGCTGTGCTACCATGCGGTCGCAGCGTCCCCCGCGCCCCCCGGCGCCTGCAAAAGCCTCCTGGCAACCACCGAGCGCCGAGATCGCTTCTTTGCGATCCCCAGGCCCGATCGGGCGGCGGGCCACTCACATTCAGCAGCTCGCGCAGCCCGATGGGCGCCGCGGGGGCCGCCATAGCGCCTCACTGGCCCTGGCTGGGCCACAGACGGTGGGGGCCTCCCTGTCGACCTGTCTGATCGCTGATGGACGTCGGTGTGGTACGGGGAAGGTGATCAGAGGAGTGAAACAGCAGCCGCGGGCCCAGCTGGACCCAATGCGGGGAGCGGCCCGCGCGCAAACACGCCATCGCCTGGGCCGGGCAAGACACCGTCACTAGAGGCACAGTCGATCGACAGTGGGAGCGCCCAAAAGCTCCGGTGGCGAGCTCGCGCCGTTCAGGTGCCGAACGCTGGCCTGCGAGCTTGTGCAGCGCTTGTATATCAAGATCAGCCTCTGGGGGCGCCGATCCCTGCTTGCAAGCGCGTCAGCAGCGCCCCAAGGGGCCGCCCCAAGCTCCCGCTTCCGCTCCCCTCCCTCTGCAGGCCCCGCAGCCATGTCGGTGCCAGGGGCGGGCCTGCTGGCCCTCCTGCGCAAGCGGTCCGAGCCGGAGGCAGGGATGCTGGGCCAGGCGGCGGCAGCGGCGGCAGGAGCACCCGCTGCCGCCAGCCCAGCCGCGGCCGGCACGCCGGCAGGCCAGCATCCACACCAGTCCAGATACGAGGCACGCAGCGCGGCGGTGCATGCGCTGGAGCACGCTGTGGCAGCGGGCACGGTGGGCGAGGCAGCACGGCCGCTGGCGCAGGGCCGCCGCATCCCGCCCGGCCCGGCATACACGTACAACGTGGATGTGCATGTGCCGCACGAGGCCCAGCCGCAGCTGCCGGTGCGATGAGGAGAGGGACATGCAAGTGGAAGCACATTACAGTCACACCTGCAGCTGGTGCCTGGAGACGCAGCAGTCTGCCGCTGTCAGCAGGATGGATATGGGCTCCGTCCACTAGTCTGCTTTCGGGGCAGGCTGTCAAGCCGACGCCATCCGACCCCGACCGCGCCTCCTGCATCCTTCTTACATGTAGGTCACACCCGTCACGCTCATCACCACCGACTATGGGCTGCACCACTACCGCCAGAACGCCATATCGGCCGCCTACATCTGCTACGGCCTCAAGCAGGGGCACGTGCGGGTGCTGGCGCGCTCCTCAGCCGTGCGCGCCCTGCTCAAGGGCCACACCAAGCCACTGACGGACCTGCAGGCAAGCATGATGGCAGGAATATGAGAAGCAGTGTGCTGCGCGAGCCGGGTTCACCTGCGCGGGTCCAGCATGGGCAGCAGTGCCGTGATGTAGCACGCCCCTGCCCACCCACTAATGCCGCCTTCATATACCCGCGGCCGCAGTTTGCTGGCGGCAGTGGCGCTGGCCAGGCAGGCGGCGAGGGCGGCGCGCTGTTGGCGTCGGGCGGCCAAGACGGCCAGCTGTACGTGTGGCACTTGCAACTGGATGAGGAGGGGGAGGCCATTCACGAGTCGCAGAAGCTGCACGCCTCGTTCGTGAAGGAAGGCGGCGGTGAGTTTTGCAGCAGCTGCCTCGGTTGGCCCACCACTCGTGTGCTGGCCTGCTGGTATTGTATGGCCACTTGCCGTGCTCACAGTGTGTTGCTGTGCGCCTTGCAAACGTTGGGCAGCTGCATTTGCTGCACCTGGAGCATCCTGCCATCACTCCCCACTTGTCTCCCCCCCTCCACTGCCATGCAGCCTCTGCTGGTGATGTGTTCCTGTCGTGGCACACCCCCAGCAAGCGGGTGCTTGCGGTGGGCGCGGGCGGTCGCGTCCTGCTGGTGGCGGTGCCGCTGGAGGGCATGGAGCAGCTGGAGTTTGACCTGGACGACGAGTCCACCCCAGGTGCATACACCACAACGGATGTGGCCACTTCAGTTGTTGAGCTCTTGTCGAGCCTGGTCTGCATGCCTGCATGCCTGCAGTATATGGCTCACACATTGCCCTGTCACGGCATGGCTGAAGGCCCTGTGACCCATGCGCCATGCTCCACGTGCCTTGCCCGCAGATGCCACTGTGCTACCCGAGTGGGAGGGCGAGGCAGTGACCTGCCTGTCCTTCTCCCCCGATGGCCAGCTCCTGGCAGCCGGCGGCGCAGCTGGCAGCGTGCGCGTGTGGCAGCTGCAGCAGGCCGTTGAGACCGCACCCAGCACAAGCCCTGTGCTGGTGGCAGCTCACAGTTCCACTGTGCCAGCCGCCACAAACGGCGCCGCAGTGGGTGCGGTGCGCTGGCTGCCCACGCCTGGTGGCTGGGTGCTGCTGACCGGCAACCGCAACAATGCCAGCCTGCAGCTGTGGCATGCGGCAGGCGACGCTGCCGCTGCGCCGCTGGAGTGGGCGCCGCTGCAGACGCTGCGGTTTGAGGGCAAGGACGGCCAGGCCGAGTTTCACAACCAGCTGGATGTGGTGCCAGCGCAGCAGGTGTGGGCCAAGCCTGTGGCGTGTGTGCCGCGGAGTGGCCATGCAGGCTGGGAATCCAAGTGCAAGGTGGTTCAAGTGCATGCCTTACCGCCGGTTGCATGCCTTACCGCACTGTCTGGTCGCTCCTCACCTCGCCACAGCTGGTGGTGCTTGCTGACACGGCGCGCAAGGCGGTGTACACCCTGCACTACTCTGGTGTGTACTGAGGGCGCTGGGGAGAGAAGAGCCAAAAGCTGTGATGCACTTGCCGGCTGATTGGTCATGTTGTGGCAGCTTGCTTGCACACATGCTGCCCACCCACCCACTCAACCCGCTTGTACAACTGCATCCAGGCTCTGGCGACCAGTTGGCGTTCGACTATGTGGCGCGCTTTGGCGTGGCCGTGCCCATCTTGTCCTTCACCGCCCTCTGGAGCCCTGGAGCCGCTGACGGCGAGGCCAGCGGCGGCGAGGCGCCTGTTGTGGAGCTGCACTGCGTGCAGACCACCGCCATCCAGCAGTACAGCCTGGACCCGGCACTGTGCAGCGAGGGTAGCAGCGCAGGTGGGTGGGGGGATGGTATGGTGCTGCACCAAGAGGCCAATGCCTTGTAGGCGCAGCCTTTGCAACCATGGGATGGCTGGGGCTCTCTGCTCCGATCATTGCAGTGGTGTACGTTGGTCCATGGACGAATGGCCGGAATCTTGTCCTGCCTGCAGCATGCTGCTGATCTGCTCACCTTTCTCGAACCTCCTGTTGCTGCCCAATTTGCAGAGTTGGACGAGGCGGAGGAGCCCGCCCTGGCGCGGCGCAGCAGCCTGCTGGAGCGGCGCGGCAACGACTTCCGGCTGCCCATCCAGGCGCAGCCGTCCTCAGCGGTGCCCATGCCTTCTGAGGAGCTGGCCACAGGCACGCCGCGTGAGGCCACCCCACCAGCGGCGCCTGCGGCAGAGCAGCTGCCAGTGCCCGCATCTGAAGAGGCGGTGGCAGCTGCAGAAGCGGCGGCAGCGCCCCACCTGGAGGCCAGCATCGATGAGACGGTGCCACTGGCGAGCATCCCGCTGCCCCCAGCGCCCGAGCCGCCGGTGCCCAAGGCAAGTAGCTGGCTGTTCAAGCTCTGCAGAGCATGCATCTGGCACCAGCCCATCCACCAGAAGCAACTAACGGTTGCAGTGGTGCACCCTCGTTGTAGTGCTGTCAACATCTGCGGGTGGGCTGTGCATCCATGCTCCTCCTGCCAATCCCAGCATCGCAGGGCGCACGCTGCGCACCCTCCATCCTCTCTCCCATTTGTCCAACCTTGTCTGCCTGCCCATCCCTACATGCAGGGCGCCTCTGGCGAGGTGACTCCAGAGGAGTGCCCCAGCCCGCCGCCCACCCCCACCGAGCAGCAGCGGATGGCGGCTGAGGCAGCTGCGCTGGCAGCAGCCGAGGCGGCAGCCAGCGCAGCGGTGGTGCCACCCGCGCCGCGCCTGCTCACGCCCTCCGACCTGCTGCAGTCAACCGAGCCAAGCAGCACCGCCACCACCAGCCGCAGCTCCCCCAGCTCTGCGGCCGAGACGGGCGGCAGGGCATCGGCTGCGGGGGCAGCGGTGCCACAGCCGCCCGTGCGCATCTTGCAGCGTCCCGAGGTGGTGCTGCCAGCTGCTGCCGCGGCAGAGGATGAGGAGCAGCTGGCCGCGGCGCCGCCCTCCCCAGCAGCTGCTGCTCGCGATGGCTCTGCGGCTGCAGCAGCAGCTGGTGGCGCAGTGGATGAGGCGGTGGCAGCCGCCGTCCTGGATCAGATGGGTGGCGTGCACAAGCGGTTTGTGGGGTGAGTACACGCATTACGTGCCATGTCCTGCGTTCAAAGGGGAGGGATGGCACAAGCCATCAATGGTAGTCACATTGCGCACCCCTCTTCAGCAGGTCTGCAGTTTCAGCGCCTTACTCTTCACGCTGGGCATGCACTCAAGCTGGCATTTCCCAGGCACCCACCCGCCTACACGTCTGCTCCTGCGTTTCCTGCTGCAGCCACGTGAGCCTGATGTACCGCGAACTGCTGAAGGCCATGAAGGCAGAGCTGAGCTTGCAGGCGGCGGCGCAGCAGCAGGCCACTGCGCAGCTGCTGGCGCAGGCGCTGGAGGCGCAGAAGCAGCAGGTGAGGCAGGATTGTGAGGTCGAGGTGGGGGAGCTGTTTTAGTTGGCAGCTGAAGAGCTGGGCATTCTGGACCAGCGGGCTGTCCACACCATGCATGTGCATTTGCCTTGATCCCCCACCCTGTTGTGGCACGCTGCCAGCTGGGCATTTTGACCCACCTGCCCGCCCGCAACCATCTACCGTCCTGCAGATTGAAGCTGAGCGGGCGGCGGTGCTGGCTGAGGAGCGTGGCAACATAGAGCGCCTGCTGACCGCCATCTCAGGCACTCTCAATCGTGACCTGCCGGCGCGGCTGCAGGTGGGATAACAAAGGGTGTGGAGGTCGCTGCCGTTGGTTCAGCGAGCCAGAAGTGGCTTGGATGGGGTGTGCTGCTCTTTGTTGCACTTACCGTGAATTCACTGGAATCGTGCGGCATGCCACCAACAAGTGTTTGCACGACCTAGGCAGCAGAGTTCTGCTATCTTCTGGGTACAGACGTTCACGTCGCTTGCAACGATCCCATGGTCTCTCGCCCCTTGCCATCCAAGTCTGGTACTCGCTGCTTGCGCTGTGCGCAGGAGACGGTGCGTGGCGAGCTGTCGAGCGTTGGAGACAACCTGGCTGCCAGCGTGGCACCAGCTGTGCAGGCCGCCCTGGCCGCCTCCCTGCCCAAAGAGCTGTCCTCCGCCGTCAAGGCTGGGCTGGACAAGCAGCTGGCGCCCGCGGTGGCCGCCAGCCTGTCCGGCAAGCCGCTGCAGGAGGCCTTCCGTTCCGCCTTTGCCAAGCAGCTGGTGCCCGCTTTTGAGGCGGCCACGCAGGCCATGTTCCAGCAGATCCAGTCTGCCTTTGCGGCCGGGTTTGAGGAGCACCTGCAGGTGGGCGGGGCAGCTGCCAGCGCTGGCAGCATGGCACACACAGAATGGCTGCGGTTGAGCAGCAGATGGGTGTTGACCTGCCCTTCTGGGGCTCCTGATGTTGCTAGGTGTTCTTCACCTGCTCACAGAGGCTTGCACACAAACAATACCATGTGCATCCCACGCAGGCCACACGCAGCTCTCTGGCGGAGCCTGCGAAGCTGGCTTCCCAGCTGGCGGCCTCCCTCAGCAGCGCCCAGTCGCTAGCGTCCTCCCTCAGCCAAGGCCAGCAGCAGCTGCTGCGGGCACAGTCCATTGGTGGCGCCCCCAGCGGCGCGCTCAGGTGAGCAGGCCTGTGACGCAGCCTTTGCAAAGGTTGCTGGCAAGGGCTGCTGAATGTACGGGGCCAAGGTGCTGGTTTTCAACGCGGCGGCATCCGCTGCCTGCAATGCACAGCATGCATGCTCCACTTTGGTTTCCGCGCAGCCTGCCTCCCTGCTCACACGAACTGCCTCGCCGGCCCTGCTCTGCACTACCCTGCTGCAGCCCTGCTGCACAGGTGGACGTGCGCGGCGAGCTGTCCAGCCTGCTGCGCAGCCACCAGTACGAGCAGGCCTTCTCCCGGGCCCTGGGCCTGCAGGATGTGGCCACTGTGGGCTGGCTGTGCACGCAGGTACGCACGCCTGGGTAGTGCAGTGGCCCATGATCGTGCCGAGTGCGGGCACGCCTGCATCATCCATCATCTCTGTGCTGGCTCTGGGTCGCTTCGCCGCATGTGATCTGCTGACTTGGGCATGCCTCAGCTGTGCTACACTGCTAATAGACCGCCCACCCTGCACTGCCTCCTGCCCCCAGGCGGACGCCGCGGCGGTGCTGTCGCGCGACCCATGCCCGCTGTCGCAGATGGTGCTGCTGTCGTTGGTGCAGCAGCTCAGCGCAGACCTGACCACCAGCCTGGCTGCCAAGCTGGCCTGGATCCGGGAGGCTGCGCTGCAGCTCAACCCCAAGGACCCCGTGCTGGCACGCCACCTGCGGCCCGTGCTGGAGGGCGTGCACACCGCGCTGGCGGCGGCTGCAGCACGTGCTGTCGGTCCGGACGCCGCCTCCTGCCGTCTCGCTCTGCATGTGGTGCACTCGCAGATGACAAGCTGAGCATCATGAGCACCCAGCACCATCTGCTTGCGCTGGTTCACGAGCGTTCACCATCACATGTCACCTGCCTGATGGGATGTAACTGGCACGATCGTACTGCGGCTGTAGTCGATTTCAGGCCTGTGCGATGCAGCTGCCATGCCAGCAGTCGTGAGCGCCGCTGCAGCTGCGGCCGATCCGAGGCGGCGCAGCCTTCCTGAGGCGCACCCCCACCTGCATGCCGAATCCCAACCACTGTTTGTGGCAGCCCAACAAGGGCCGGTCTTATGGCTGCAGTGAAGAGGGCGTAAGTGCCGGCCCTGCGGCTGTCGGCGCCAGGGCGCCGCGTGCCAGGCTGGCACTCCCAGGTAAAACCCGAACGCTGCGGGCCCAACTAGCGCAGCCGCAAGCCCCAACAGCCCGATCCAGCAGCAGGGCCGAGCACAGGAGGGAGAGCAGAAGGAGCCGCAATGCTCGCGCTCCGCCGCGCCGCTGCGAGCCTGGCGCCGCGCCTGCTGGCTCAGGAAGCGGCGCCCAGCCTGTCGGCGGCGTTCAACTGCCTCGGGGGGAGCTTCCAGCAGCAGCAGCAGCCCTCGGCCGGGAGCAGCGTGGCCTACAGGGGTGAGCCAAGCTCTTCTGGGTGTACGAGGGCCGATTGATTCATAGCAGCCCGATCGCGGGGAGCCAGAGGGAGTAGGAGGCCAGCTTGCTCTCGAGTAGGCTCGAACCCGGCTTGTTTGGCGCTTCTCTGCCGCTGCGCTCCAGCCTATACATTCACAGTCGCTGCAGGCATGCTTTACGGCGCGCTGCGGGGCGGCAAAGGCCCTGCACACTGCGGCGCCCGATGCTGCCCGCAGGCCCGCAGGCCTGCCGGCGCCGACAACCCTCCCTTCCCGTGCCTCATGCTGTGCAGCTTATGCCACCACCAGTGAGCTGGCGGCAGCGCAGGCAGCGGGTCTGACGCCCACAGTGTACGCTATGAAGAACCCCACCCCCGATATCACGTGCGTTTGCGAGAGGAACGGTGTTTTTGCCTGGCGGGTTGTGGTGTGCCAACCTCCAGCTCGCAGGCTGGCTGAAAGGGCAGCCATGGGCAGCGCAGCCCGCCGACTTCCACGAACTTCCATGCCGCAACTGTACAGCAGCAGCAGAGCGCCGGCCGGCAGTCGGTGTTCACATGGTTGGGCCAGCACTGTTTATTGACAGCCAAGCGGCAGCGGCCTGTGCCACTTGCTCCACCGAGGCCTGGTGCAGGCAAACAGCTGCAGCACTGCGGCAAGGCCATTGGCGCATCGCAGGCTGAGCAGTGCAAATGATGCACTTTCCCATGCCGTTCTCCTGCCTCTGTTGCCCGCCACAAATCGTTCTTGCTTGAACCAGTGCTTTTGTGCACTGTTTTGCTTCACCGCCGTGTTCGTCCTCCCCCGCGGCCCCCCTGCTGCCGCCCCGCAGGTACGACAACTCCAACCACGATGCCTTCCCCGTGGGCGACCCCTCCAAGCGCGCCTTCACATACTTTGTGCTCACCGGCGGCCGCTTCATCGGAGCCGCAGCCGTGCGCCTGGCGGTCCTCAAGTTTTTGCTTTCCATGACCGCTACCAAGGTGCGCTGGAACACACGCCGGCTGCCTTGTGGGATTGCAGAGCATGCTGCGATGGCTGCCGTGCGGGTGCAAAGCAGGCTGCACGGCAGCTGGCTTGTGAGCTGCCTGAAGGTGCCACCACCACGCGCTGCTCATTCAGCAGCTGCGCGAAAACATGCGGCTGCATGCCGGAGGGATAGCTGATGCGGCCTAGCATCCCAGCCTCAAACCCCCCAATATATTGCGCTACATGCAGGATGTGCTGGCCATGGCCAACCTGGAGGTGGACATGAAGAACATTCAGGAGGGCCAGACCGTGACGGTCAAGTGGCGCGGCAAGCCCGTGTTCATCCGCCACCGGTGCGGGGAGGGGGTGGCGCGTGGGCATGCATGCCATGCGCGAGTGCACGTGTGCTGCCTGCGGCTCAACAAATGAGGACAGAAGGGCAAACTGCTAGCGTAGGGAGGAGGTCTTGCTAGCCTCAGTCTTCTTGCTTGGATGTCATGACATCACCCAGCGTGCTACCTCATGCTTGGCTGCACACTAGTGCCAGCACACACCCTCAGGCCTCGCCCTGCTGTCGTGCCCCGGGCCTGCCGCCTGCAGCACCCCCGCCGACATTGCGGCCGCCAACGACGTGGACATCAGCAAGCTGCGCGACCCGCAGCCCGACTCGGCGCGCACTAAGGACCCCAACGTAAGCTGAGGAGACGCCTTCGCCCTGCCGCCATATGCTGCCATCCTGTGTGCCAAACTGGCCATGCGCACAGGACGGGACGCTTTGCTGCTGGCTGTGCTGCAGGGCAGTGGCGAGTGCGCGTGTAGGTCGCATGCCGCACTGCTTGCTGCCTAGCCGCTCGGTGCTTTGGCTTCCTGCCTGGAGGCTGGCGCCCTATTAACCTGTGCGCTTGCCTGCCCCTGGCCTCTGCCTGCAGTGGCTGATTGTGCTGGGCGTGTGCACGCACCTGGGCTGCGTGCCGCTGAACAACGCGGGTGACTACAACGCATGGTGAGCTTGGGGCCCCTGACCCAGAATGCCATGCTGCTGCTTGATGCAGCCCTGCAACGCCCTGTGCATGCCGGGCCGCACCCCTGCATGCACATTAATGACAACTTTTTCTCTTGTTCTACTATGTTCTACTAACCCTTACTCACCTGCCGCCTCGCCCTGCAGGTTCTGCCCATGCCACGGCACGCACTACGACTCTTCGGGTCGCGTGCGCAAGGGCCCCGCCCCCTACAACCTGGAGGTCAGTGGGGCGCAGCATGCGGGTCCAGGGTCCGGTGGCAGCAGCACCCCAGCATGCCTGATGCAATGCTTGGCTGCCGCCACCACATGCAGCACGCAGGTGCCCTGTGCAGCGGGCAAGTCATACCTCAGCTGGGCCCGCTCATCGCTGCTTGCAGGTGCCCGACTATGTCTTCCTGGAGGATGGCAAGGTGCTGATTGGCACCAACCAGGCGTGGTGAGTGCTACACCCTTGCAATTCTATGCGTTGCCCTTGCCGGCAGGCCATGGCAGGGTATTGGGTGCCGGCGACCGGCTGGGAATTGTCACTGGTGAGCTCTGTGAGTCTTGGCGCCTTATACCATCTTCCTGCGCCCGTGACTTGCAGAGCTGGCTCTGACGTTGGCTGACATCAGGCCTTTGGTTATGGGGCCGCATGGCTGAGCTGGGCGCCCCAATGTGTATGGCCGGGCGCAGGCCCATGCGTTCTTGCCTGCGCCCCCCGGCCCTGCATGTGTCCCTACGCGCCTGCCCCGTGCTGTGGTTTTGTTACGCTGTGCACTCCTTTGTTCTTTACTCGGCAGGGATTGATTCCCGGCCCCCCGCTAGTTCTCCTGTGCTTCAAACCCTGCGCGCGTGTAAACAGGCAACATCGAGGCAGGGGAGGGCAGCGCTACGCACCAGACGACGGCGTGATGCCGTGGCGCGCGACGCACCGTATATGCGGCCATAGCCAAGGGTTTCCTTTGATTCCTTGTGTTTCATGACCCGGCTGGGTTGCGCGAGCACCATGCTGCTGTCACTGTGCGCCCAACCCAAGCAGGGGTGAGGAGCGCGGCGGCGCCGCCCGGCGGGGAGCAAGCGCCTCCGTTGCAGTGGCCACACCCTGGCTCGCGGGGTGCGTCTGACTGCCGTCCTCTGCCCTGTCAGGCTCTAGGGGCGCAAATCTAGGGACGCAGCGGGCCCTTAGAACGCCTGTTTCATGCCCTCCATGGACATGGGCACCGCCACAGGGCCTGCCTGGGTGTGCCCTGCCGCCAGTAGCTTGCACTTGTGCAGCACCGTTGCGTGATGGAGGCTGGCGGGCCGAGAGAGCAGCGACTGGACGACACGACGGCTGCAGAGCACACGGTGCGAGAGCCAACAGCCCCTGCCGCCGCTTGTGGTCCGGGTTCATGCTGCACTGGTGCCTCTGGTGTGTGCAGAGGCGCTGCAAGTGCCGGCGCCGCTCGGTCCTGCACCAGGGTTGCCGGAAGAGCCGGTGGGCGCGCCTCCTGGTCCACAGCGCATGTGAACGGTTGTGAGCCTGCGTGCGCTGAGCTGCAGGGTGCAACCGAGTCTTGCGGACCTGCCGCGGCGGCGGCCACGGGGCTGCTGCGCCCGCTCGTGCCGGACGAGCAAGCAGGGGCTGTTGCCCGCCAGGCGGCCTTGGCACAGGGCGCATTGCAGCCGGGGCAGCCTAACCAGCCCGCCATGGGTGAGGAGGAGCTGCCCGTGCAGCAGCAAGGGCAGCGATCCAGCAGCGCAGCGGCCCCAGCAGCTGCCGCAGGAGAGGCGGGGGCCAGCTCAGAAGTTGAGCTGGCAGACGCAGAGCCAGCACTGCAGGGTGAGCAAGCTTTGGAGAGCATGGAGACTGTAGTCGGTGCGACGGCGCAGGCTGCAGAGGTAGCAGTGCCTGACCAAGTGCCAGCTGAGGATGCCTCTGATGTGCCGCATGCACCGGCTGGCTTGCAGCAGCCAGAGGCAGACGAGCCCACAGCAGCAGCAGACGAGCCGACCGCGGCCGCTGCAATTGCACACACATCAGAAGCAGCAGACGAACCAATGGCAGCAGCAGATGAACCCACAGCGGCAGCGGCAGGCGGGCCCACAGCAGCAGCAGACGGGGCACCTGCGACAGTGGCAGACCCAGCTCCCGGGGCGCCTGCAGCAGCATTGCCCGAGCTGCCTGCAGCAGTGGCAGAGGCGCCCGCGGCAACGCCCGCAACAGACCCACCTGCCGCTCATCCAGCAGCGCTGGACACGGCTGCTGGCATGGCTGCTGGGCCCGAGGTTGCGGGCGGAACCGGCAGTGCAGCAGACGCATCCGCAGCGGCGGCAGGCAAGAAGAAGCATCACCTGCTGCGGCACGAGCTGACCCAGGAGGCGCAGGCGGCGGCGGCAGCGCACCTGGGCGCTGCCACGGCCGAGGAGGCGGCCGAGAATATCTGGAAGCTCAAGTGAGTGGCGCACGCATGCATGACATTGTGTGCTGGGTCACCGCAATGCAGCCCCTGCTTTGCCTGCCTTGCCTGCCTTGCTGTCACCTGCTGCCTGGCAGGGACCACCTGGTGCAGCGGTTGGTGTGTCCCACTGCCGTTGCCTCAGCTGATGCGTGCAGGTGGCTGCTGGCCAGCCACACGGGTCGTCATCCTTCTTTCTTGTTCGTTTCTTGCAGGCAACGGGAGCTGCAGGACATGTTTGCGAAGGTGTATGGCAAGGCCACAAACAGCTGCAACAACGGTGTGCTTAGGGGCGCAGCCTGGGAACTGGGGGGGGGGGGGGGGGGGGGAGGGGGGGGCGTGGG
>VFQQ010000604.1_pt1 | contig 66772 bp, 43 predicted proteins | sample 3512341 | NCBI WGS metagenome assembly VFQQ01 (sample SAMN10412373, study PRJNA504923) | tailings metagenome | isolation source: Relicate 2 Philex TSF1 revegetated site | place: Philippines: Tuba, Benguet | collected 2017-08-29
GATTTACGCTGCGCATGCAGCGGTTATATGGGCGGTTGCCCGAATTTGCAACCTGGCGAGTTCAAAAAACTCGTTCGAGCATTTTTGAGGTGGTTATTAGAGGTCCCCTAAACGACGGGCGTAACCTGGCTCTATCATCTAATGCAAACGACTCCAATGTGTTCCGGACACTCCCCGTCACCTCGACGAACCGACGATCACGTCCTATCCGTTACCGCCACCAGCCGCACCTTGCGCTCGAGTCGAGATTCCAATAGGTCCTTGCGGCGCTCTGCCCCCCACAGCTCTATGTCTGGCACGCCGCTAGGACACATGAGCTGGATCTCGATATCGTTGGCCGTATGTCGAGCACGGAGTGATAGAACGTTCTGCTGTTGTCGACGGTCGAGGCCTTCGCATATCCGCAGAATGCCCGCCAATGCTTGCACCACGGTTTGCTCGGCGAGCGTAAGCCGGGCAAAGCCCTCGTGTTTTTTCTTTGGCAAACTCTTGCGATGATAGCGGGCAATGCTGGCTATGATCTCGGCTTCGTCGTTGGTAAAGCCGGGCATTGCGCTGTTGCGAATGATGTAGTCGCTGTGCTTATGGTGCTGCTCGGCCGAGATATGATAGCCCACATCATGCAGCAGTGCTGCGGCTTCGAGAAGCTCTCGCTCCACATCGCCCATGCGGTGAAGACCTTGCAGGTCGTCGAACAAACGTAAGCAGAGGTTCTTGACGTGCTCGGCATGACTGCGACGCACGCGGTAAAGCTCGCACAAGTGGTCGACCGTTTGATATCGCAAGTGCGAAAGATGGTGATAGGCGTCGATGTCGCGCTGCTTCTGCACAGTGTCAAACACAATGCCCTCGCGGAGCGCATAGCCCGAGATAGTGAGGTCTTGAATATTGAGCCCCAAGATGGCTTGCTCTAAGATGAGCGCCCCACCCACGATAACGTCGGCCCGACGAGGGTCGATGCCCTCAAGCGATTGGCGTTCGGCCATTGTTGGCCTACGCAGGATGTCGTCGATGGCATCGAGAATGTCGCGTCTGCTTACAACAACACCGTTGAACGACTCAGGCACTCTACGTCCGGCACGGGCCATGGCATAGGCCGCCACAGCCATGATGGTGCCACTAGAGCCGACGGCAACTTCGAAGCCGTAGGCGATGAGCGACTGAAATACGGGGGCCCAGTCGCCTCGAATAGCAAGTCGAGCAGCTTCGAGCCGATCTGCCGTTATCACACCATCGGGAAAGAACCGCGTGGTAATGCGAATGTGTCCCAACTTGGCTGAGTGCACGTAGGCAACGTCTCCGTGTGTACCTATGACGGTTTCGGTACTTCCACCGCCAATATCGAACACAAGGGTGCGCTTGCTTAGGATAGGCAGGGCGTGGATGCATCCCACGTAGATGAGGCGTCCTTCCTCGTTGCCGCTTACGACTTCCACATCGATGCCCGTTTCGGCGCGCACGCGTTGAACGAAGTCCTCGCGATTGATGGCCTCGCGCACGGCGCTGGTAGCTACGGCGCGCACGTGGGCGCCAGTATTCTTGGCCTCGGTTACAAAGCGCTTGAGCGTGGCAACGCCACGCTTGATGGCCTCGGGTTCCAGATGCTTCATGTCGCCAGCGGCCTGCCCAAGGCGCACCATGTCCTTGTTCCGCGAATGCACCCGCAGCACGCCCCGCGTGCTAACGCTAGCAATCACCATGTGAAACGAATTCGTTCCTACGTCGATAGCCGCGATGAGATCGGCTTTCGCCGACGATGGTTCTGCCATGGCGGCGAAAATACATCGTAGATTCGTCCATGCAACGATTTCTTCTCATTATCATGGCCGTCGTGGTTCTTAGCATCCTAGTTGCCCCCGTGATTAAGGGGGCTCTGCGACGTCTGAGCGGCCGTTCTCGCCGATAGCTATGTCTAAGCAGCGCCTTGCGTTTCTCGACTATGTGCGCGGCATCGCCGTGCTGTGGATGATTCAGGTTCACATCACGAATCAGATTCTCGACCCTGCCTTGCGCACAGGCTGGTTCTTCACGATTCTCAACGTCAGCAATGGCTTTGTGGCCCCAGCGTTTTTGTTTGGTGCCGGCATGGGTCTGTGGATTGCCCTGTCGCGCAAGGCCGACGACTACATGCGATTGGGTCCAGCCCTGCAGCGCTACCTACGCCGCTTGGCCTACATCCTAGCATGGGCCTACATGTTGCACGTACCGATGGCGGCGCTGCAGCAACGCCCTATCGGAGATCTGTCGTCATGGCTACAATTCGATGTACTGCAAACAATCGTAGCCGGCTCGTTGCTCTGCCTTGCCATTGCCATTATTCTTCGTTCCGTGTCGCGTGCAACAGTTGCCTATGCAGTACTGGCTTCAGCCACGATTATCGCAGCCCCCTATCTTATGGGCATTCAGGTTGATGAGTCACAGCCGATGCTGCTGCGAGTGTTGATCGATCGGTCAGTATCGCCCTTTCCCTTGGTTCCGTGGGCCTTGTATGTGGTGGCCGGTGCCGCCATGGCCGGATGGGTGGTGCCTAGGGCACATCAGGCTTCGACGGCATGGTGGCTAATGGGCGTGGGAATGTCTGCCGCAACGATTGTCATGCTGCGGTACTGCTTTGGGCCAACAATGCCGTGGGATGACGCCTGGTGGCAGGGATCACCAGAACTCATGCTATTCCGCTTGGGAGGGATTTTATGCGTGATGGGCGCTATGATGCTGGTAGCAAACTATGAGCGCCCTACGAAGGTGCTTCCCTTTCTACAAACAATGGGCTCCGAGTCGTTGTTCATGTACATCTCGCACCTGATGATCGTGTATGGGGCAACGGGAGCATGGCTGATTACAACCTTGGGCCTAAGCCATTCGAACTATGGAATGGTGGCCATTGCTTGGATTGTGGTTACGGCACCGTTAGCAGCGCTGGCATACGGCTGGCGTTGGATTCGCAAGCATCACCCGCATTGGGCATTTCGAATAACGGCGGCACATATGGCCAGCATGGTGCTATGGCTGCTGTGGCTTATGGTTGGCTAAAAAACAACGAGGGCGACATGTTGCCATGCCGCCCCCGCCGTTGTTCCCGTTCAGGGTTTAGCGCGTTACGGTAACCGGAATGGTTGCCGTGCCACGCTGACCGCTGATTGTCACGAAATAGACACCAGGTGCAAGATCACGCGTGATAAGCGTGAATTCGTAGATGCTTGCATGCTGGCGCTCGTTGCTGAAGAAGGTTGAAACAAGTGAGCCCACAGCGTCGGACACACGTACCGTAACCACGTCATCGGTGCCAAGTTCGTAGCGAACCGTGGCTGCGTCGGTCGTTGGATTTGGGAATACCGTTACAGCAATACCTGCACGGCGGTGATCCTCCTCGCGAACGCTTGTGGTGTCGGGTGGACGCTGGGCTTGATAGTTGGCGTTGATTGGGTTGTATTCGGTCCAACCAAGATCCCAACGCTCAAGACCTACTGCACCACGGAATGCAACGCGATCGAAGAATTCGTTCGATGCTGCGCCGGTAAAGACGGCGCCAGTTGCAAGTGGCGAGCCCATACGAATTGCAGGGTTGAACTGAGGGCCTTCGGCAAAGGGATTGTCGAGTTGGGCATTGTTGGGCGTGGAACGGTCAAGGGTATTGTTGTACTCTGTCTTGGCAATCCAGTCGGCCGTAAAGCCCGCAGGAGCGGTTTGGCCCGAGCCAAGACCAGCAAGGTTCATCCATGTGCCCTTGATGCCATACCACGAGTTGTTCCGGATTTCAAGCGTATCGCCCTGTGCTGCAACCATGGTTGGTAGCTGCGCGATTTCGATACCACGTGGCCAGCCAAGGAAGACCGAGTTGTACAGGTTTGGACGTGCGTTGCGGCGGAACTGAGCGCCAGCGCCAAAGCGCGAGCTGAACTGGTTGTTGCCATTGCCAACGGTCCACGATGTGTCTTGGATAGGACCAATGGCCGTCATGTTCGAGAACGTTGGGCTTGTGAGTGGACGGTTACCCGAACCGGCAGCATCGTTGTCGATCTCGAACGATTGCGAGGTCGACACGTCGGCGAAGTTGCTAAGACGACGAGCGATGCCGTACTGAACACGGCCAGTGAAGCCGTTGTCGCAGTCGAAATCGTCGTCGAGCGTGGCAAGTGCGATGAGGTACTTACCGTCGACGTTGCCGCCGAACCACTCGAAGGCGTCGTCGTTGTTGTATGAGCACTGAACGTAGCGGATAACGGTACGACGGCCAACACCACCCATGGTAAGCGAGTTGAGCTCGTTGTTTGGAGCAACGGCGATGCCGGCAAACTCGATGCGGACGTATTCGAGGACGCCCGACGAGTCTTCGTCGTCGGTACCACCAAACCAACCCTTGCCAGGCTGCTGGTCGGCGATGCCCCCTTCAATAGGAGCTTGGCCTGCTGGGTGATTAGTACGGGCCTTACCACAGATGACGATGCCACCCCAGTCACCTGCTGCACGCTGGCCAGCGGCTGCGCGCGATGTGAAGATGATTGGCAATTGACGTGTACCCTTGGCGATGATCTTGCCACCGCGATTGATACAGAGAACAGAGTTCTGTCCTACTGTATCTCCAACGATAATCGTGCCTGGTTCGATGTAAAGCTCGGCACCATCTTCGACATACACATAGCCATCGATACCGTAGATCTTTGTGTTCGACAAATGCACGCGGCCTGTGATGTTGCCTTGCAGGGTACTGTCGACGGCTGTAGGAGCCGGAGCGATAACGCGGATTGGCTGGTCGTTAACGTCGGTGCGTGTAGTATCGCTAAGCAACGTCATGCGGAAGTAGCCCGTCTCGGTTTGATCTTCGGGACGAAGTACCACACCACCAAGGACGCGGCCACGTGTTGCGCCTGAGTCGAGGACGTTTCCACGGCCTTGAACAACACGCCATGGACCATTGGGGCTCTTACCAAACTCGAAGCGGAAGCGCTCGCGGAAGGTGTTGGTCGTATCCCATACAAGGTCGACCGAGGTACCTACGCGGATAGTACGGTTTGAACCGCCTGGCTCGATAAGACGAACTGCTGGACGTGGCAGATCGACGATGGCAAATGGGAAGTCGGAAACGTCGAACGACGATGCTACCGTCGACGACTCCATGCGAACGAATACGGCAGGAACGAGATCGTTAGGAAGGGTCCACTCGTAGCGGCCACGCGTTGCGCCAGCGTCGACGACGTTCGTGGCGATTGGAGTCCATGGACCAGTAATGGCTGGGCCATAGGAGAAGTTGAACGACTTACCCTGTGTACCGTTCGTGTCCCACGTTACGTTCACCTTTGTGCCGCGCACATACGTTTCGCCAGCACGAACACCAGGGGTGAGAATCTGGACGTTAACCGATGCTTGATAGTCGGTAAAGATTGGGTCGTAGTTAGTCCAACCTTCGTCCCAGCGCTCGGCAACATTCGAGGCGAACGCACCGCGATAGCTAACGCGTGTGAAAAACGGATCGGCAATGGCTGCGTGCGGATTGGCAGCGAACGAGGCCGTGTTAAGGTAGGTAGCGCTGTTGAATGGCGTTGGGTCGAACGTGTTGTCTTGCGACCAAGGATTGCGCAATTGCGCAAGACCCGGCGACTGCGCAGCGAGTTCGTTGTTGTAGTCGCCCTTCGCTATCCACTGGTTGGTAAAGCCGGCTGGTGCCGTTTGTCCGGAGCCAAGTCCGGCGAGGTTCATCCATGAGCCCTTAACGCCAAACCATGAGTTGTTGCGGACGTTCACGGTATCGCCCTGTGCGGCAATCATCGTGGGAAGCTGAGCGATTTCTAGCCCGCGAGGCCAGCCAAGGAAAACCGAGTTGTAAATCGCTGCGCGTGAATTGCGACGGATTTGTGCTGACGCGCCATACCTGGAGCTGTACTGGCCTGGGCCATTTCCAGCCGTCCACGACGTATCCTGAAGCGGTCCGATAATGGTAACGTTCGAGAAGAGTGGCGACGTAAATGGCTGGTTATACGATGCTGCTGCGTCATTGTCGATTTCGAACGCTTGCGACGTAGAAACGTCGGCAAAATTCCGGAAGCGCTTAACGAGTGCAAACTGCACCTTACCGCTGAAGCCATTATCGCAGTCAAGATCGTCGTCGAGTGTTCCGTAAGCAACGAGGTACTTGGCGTTGACTGTACCACCGAACCACTCAAAGGCGTCGTCGTTGTTATACGAACACTGGATATACTCAAGAACTGTGCGGCGTCCAACGCCACCCATTGTTAGCGAGTTGAGCTCGTTGTTCGGAGCAACGGCGATACCGGCAAACTCGATACGTACATATCGAAGTACTCCTGATGAGTCGTTATCGTCGGTTCCGCCAAACCAACCCTTACCAGGCGACTGATCGGCGATGCCCCCTTCGATAGGTGCCTGACCTGCTGGGTGATTTGTACGTGCCTTGCCACAAAGAACGATTCCACCCCAGTCGCCAGCTGCACGTTGACCAACGGCGGCACGCGACGTAAACACGATGGGCGCATCCTTGCGGCCGTTAGCGATAAGCTTGCCGCCACGGTTAACGCACAGCACCGAGTTTTGCCCTACGGTGTCGCCAACGATGATGGTACCGGCTTCGACTTCGAGTACAGCGCCATCGTTAACATAAACGTAGCCATCAAGGCCATAGATCTTGGTACGCGACAGGCGCACACGGCCTGTGATTTCGCCGCGGAGCGTCGAGTCTACCTGCACAACGGCTGGTGAAACGATAGTAAAGGGGTTGTTGCTGATGTCGAAATTCGTTTCGTCGTTGATATCAACCATGCGAACATAGCCGCTTGATGTGCCAATAGCTGGCACGCGGAAACCACCGGCAAAACGACCTCGCGTTGCTGCGCTGTCTTTGATGTTGGTAGCACCGATGAGGTCGGTCCACGGACCAGTTGGAGACGTACCAAATTGGAATTTCCAGCGGCGACTCATTGGTACGCCAGTTGTATCCCATGTAAGGTCTTGTGAAGAGCCAGGTCGGAACGTCTCACCACCGTTTGGATAGGTGAGTCGGGCCTGCTGGGCATGGGCTCCTAATGAAAGAAGGATAAACGCGGTTATCGCTATGCTAACAATGCGCATGTCGATTCCTTTCGTAAAAATTGATGTAACAAGAATTAACTGACGTGATATTAATTGAAGCGATATCCAACGCTGAGGCCGAAGGATCTACCTCGAATATTCGTTGCAACAACGCGACCTAGCTGCTCCCACACAAGCGCCTGATTCAGCAGGTCGCGTGCCGAGAACCGCAGTTCGAGCATGCCAATGTTTTGGGCAATCGACAGGTCGACGACGTCCCGCGGATTTTCAAACACGTGTGGACCGTCGGCCTCGCGGCCAGCAGGAACTTGATAGACTCCCACTTGAGCCACCTGTACAATTCGACGACCAGCAACGTTGTATGCAAGGTTCACACTGGTGCCCCAGTCGGGATGCTGGAAGAACAAGCCGGCGTTGATGCTATAGGGCGACTGTCCCCACATCTGGCGGTTGTCCTGCACGGTTCCGCCTTGCGTTACGGTGATGTTGCTGTTAATCAGCGACACATTCAGCGTTGCCATGAAGTACTGTAGCGCGTCGGCAATATCTCCCAGACCCTTCCGCACTTCGAATTCTACACCTTGGTTGCTTGCGACGCCCCTTGCATTCTGAAACGTCCGGATGAGTTCTGATGTGGAGGGGTCAATGGTCTCTTCGATGGCGTTGAGGAAGTTCTTATAAAACAGCGATACCGAGATGACTTCGCCTGGGTTAGTGAACCACTCGAATCGTGCGTCATAGTTCTGAACAAGAGCGCGGGTAAGATCCGGATTGCCACGCACGGTTGATTGCGTTTGGAAGTCGAAGAATGCGAACGGCGCAAACTCGCGCAACGACGGGCGGGTAAGTGTTTGCGAAGCGGCCAGACGGAAATTGACGTTCTTCCAAGGTGTAACAACCAGATTGAACGATGGGAGAATGTCTGTAAGCGGAAGCTCAACATTGACCGGACGGTCTTGGTCGTTAAAGGAACTCAGCGATTGAATGTTGTTCTCGACGCGAGCACCGGTGATAATCCGAACGGGGATGTCGCTGAGGGTGAATGGAACGTCGACCATGGCATAGCCAGCAACGAGTTGCTCGAAGGCGTTGTAGGTATCTCGTAAGCGAGAGTCTTCCGACAATCCTAGTTTCGAGAAGCCGAAGTTTGCTTGGTCGAATAGAGCTGATGGGTCGGGAATAACCGATGGATCGTCTGACACAAGGAGTACATCGGTTTCAAGCTCGGTGGCAATTGGCTGAACGTAGGTAAACGAGCGCGCGCGGAACGAGCGATTACGGAACTCGTGAAGAGCGCCGGCCTTAATCTTGAGGTCAGAGAGAGAAAGCGTACCATTAACGGCTGCGCTACGACCAAACTCGTTAAGCGTCGAGAAGAACCGACCAGCGTTAGGGCCTGAGCCCTGCGAGGTAACCGAGCCATACGCAACGGCCGTTTCTAGCGGCGTACCACTGTCGGCAAATAAGTCGCGCTGGAAGCGCAAACGGCGCAGATCTGGTTCGTCACGACTCGACTCGGAATAGCCAAGCTTCCAGTCGATCAACAGGTTGCTTCCAACATCGATGTTGTGTTCGCCACCAAGTTGGCTTGAGAAGAGCTGCTTTTCGACGAACTGGAACGACAGGTTCTTTCGGCTTTGCGATTGCGCAAACTCTGAGCCGTACTGATAGACAGTTTCGTCGTCGGACTGCAGCGAGAACGTATTCTTGAGTGTGATGGTGCTCTGCGAACCGGGCTTGAAGGCAAGGTTAACGAGCGACCCAAGATTGGTGTTACGAGCCGCAATTGTACCGGTGTAGTCGAAGATGAGACTCTCGCCGTCGCTCAAAATGCCAGCACGCGTCATCCGGTTAATGGAATAGCCATTGTTGTAGTTGACAGAGGCCACCAAGCCAAACTGCGATTCCTCGCCCACGTCGAACGTGTTGGTGTGACTAATGCTGAACTTGCCTGCGAACGGTGCCGTTGCCAATTCGCGACGGAAGCCCGACGGATTAAAATCATTCATGAGTCCCAACCACTGGTTGGTTGCCGCCTCGTCGCGGGCGTTTACTTGCGCACGCAGATCGCGGAAGCCGTCGGGCCCGGGCATGTTTGCTGGCATTGCCCGCGTGCCGTCATCAAGGCCTAGCCAATCGGTGCCACCACCTGGCGACGTGATAAACTGGCCTGCGTGGTTCGTAACGTAGTCGTTGCTGGAAAGGCCCGTCGATACCTTAATCGAAAAGCCCTGCGGAAAGTCGACAGTATTCAACTGCACAAGGCCACCAACAAAGTTGCCAGGAAGGTCGGGCGTAAACGACTTGGCAATGTTAACGTTCTCCAGCAGTTCTGCCGGAAACATGTCAAACGCAAACGACTTCTTGTCGGGCTCTGTTGTTGTGAGCGAAGTGCCGTTCAACGTTGTGTTGCTATATCGATCCGACACTCCACGAACAAAAACGTATTTGCCTTCGACGAGCGTAACACCGGTAACACGCTTAAGCGACTGACCAGCATCGGAATCGGGCAGCTTGGAGATTTCCTCTTTCGCTACACCATCGCTCACCGTCGAAGACTTCTGGCGCTGTGCAAGCACGGCCGCTTGATTGTCCTTAAGGCGCTCAGCCGTAACAACCACTTCCTTGCCCGATGTGGTTGCCGAGGTCATAACGGCGTTAATCGTCACCGTCTGACCATCCTTTACCTCGATATTTTCAACTTGCTTGGCCGAATAACCCACATACGTCATTCGTATCGTGTGGCGCCCAGCAGGCACGCCCTTGATACGATACACACCCTTGGTGTCGGAATAGGCACCCTTCTTTGTGCCTATCACGGTAACAGTTACACCACGCAACGGGTCGCCGGTCTCACCATCGGTAACCTTACCGGTGATAACGCCACCCTGAGAAAACGCCACCATGACGGTGGCAAACAACGCAACAAGCGTTGCTGCTAAACAACGAACTACAACCACGGGAACTACCTCGAAACAGTTGGGGGAACAACGGATACCTTTTCGCGGCCACAACATCAGTCTCTGGTCGCTGAAGGCGTCGCAAACCTACCGTCGGCCTTTAAGGTCAGTGTTACCCTCGTGTTACGATGCCATTACATAGCACTTCTTCCCCTGTACCTGCACCCCGTGAACCCTCATACGGCTTGCAGATGTTTTGTCGTAGTCGTACGTCTAACCACGTTACACCTCATAACTTTGCGCTATGCGATTCTATCTACTTCCCCTCGTTGTTGTCCTTGCCACCTTTACACGGCAACTTCCCGCCCAAGAACGTCTGCCCGTTATGATGGCCGACATGCGCCGCGACACAACCGACACGTTGTTTTCGGCTGCCAAGGTCGAAGCCGGCCTAGCCCTAGCCCTCGAACTGTCTGGCCGTTTTCGCTTCATCCCGTCTGCCGTGCGCGACTCGATTGCCCGCACAGTGCTTACCGAACGCGGACAGCAGCTTACTCTCAAAGACATCACGACGCTAAGCGGCGGCAAGGCCGCCCTGTTTGCGTCCTGCTTCCGCATGGGCAACCTGCTTCGCACCGAAGTCAACATGGTTGTTGGCGACGAGTTAAACGAGCAACGTTATGGCATCGGCTACGATATCATTCGTCTGCGCACCGACGCAGGAAAGCCCCTTCCCGACCCCGCCATTCTGCGTGCCATGCAGCGCGCCCTGTGCAAAGGGTGGAGCAATGACACCCTCTTTGCCAATGCGCCAGACGGCTTCCGCACTCGCCCCACCGAACTTGTTGCCGTTGGTGGCATCACCTTCGTCGACTCAACATCACTGCCGCCCTGGAATCTGTTCAAAGACAAAATCACCGTGTCCTACGACATGGTGCAAACCATCGTTCACGAGTGCATTAACGACTCGATGCGCACCGTCGTCGACATCGAATCGCGCGACGCCATGTATGCCGCCGGCGGTATGTACATGACAGAGAACTACAACCCCATCACCGATACCGAACTTGCAACGTTGGCCAAGTACGAGGTTGGTTTCTACATCACCGGCTCTCTGGTTCGCAATGACAAAGGGGCACTGCTCAATTTGCAGTATAGCCAGTTGGGTCCCAACATGATCATGGTTCCGCTCTTGAAGAGTTCAGTGCCGGTAACGACCGACTCGAAGACGGCAATTCGTGATGCCGTGCGCGTTGCAGTACGCCAGCTGTTTCGGTAAGGTAGGCCTACTAACGTACAACCAGCACTCGCGCCGTGGCTACACGCCCGCTGCGGCCGCTACACCGTACTACGTAGGCGCCGCTTCCAACATCAGCAGCATCCACGGTAACAACGGTGGTGCCGGCATCTACATGCACGTCTGTTCGTGTTGCTAGAACACGTCCTTGACTATCTACGAGGTCGAGTAATACAACGTCGGCGTCGTGCGCCGTCACCTCGACTTCCACGCCAGTTCGCGCGGGCACGGGGTCGACTTGCCGTATGCCCGCAAGCCCTCCAAGGGCTATGCCAAACTGCTTTGCGCAGCGCTCCACGTCGATGCTACCATTTTGGGTTTGCGGCGTGACGTTTTTCAGCGTTTTCAAACCGACTTTCGGCATCGTAAGGGCCGTCGAACTGGGCATGGCAGCACGGGCTTCGCCACGCAGAATGGCTACATCGCCCGGAGTGTCGAACGTTCCACCATCTGTACGCACAGCTTGAATCGTAACTCGCCCTGGCTGAATCTGTGCCGTAACTGTAACGCCGGCGAGATTGCCGGGAAGAACCTCGGTAACATGATACACAAGTGGGCTGAACACCGTTATCACCTCCATGCTGTCGACGGCGGCTTCGGACACGTTTGCCGTAAGGCGCAAGGGAACGTCCAACATGGTTGACGGCTGGGCCGTATGGTCGTCGTAGGCCAGCGGTACGCTCAGGAGCACTGGTCCTTCGACGTTAGTAGAGCCAGTGACTGGAACTCGGTGTACAACGTCGCACGTGCCAACGTCGTCGAGTACAACTGTTGCAGTGTGCCGCACGGTAGCGTTGGCTTGCCATGCAACAACAACAGTGTCAACATCGGCGGGTTCCATCACACGGTTGGCTGGTGGTATACGCACAAGACTCCACACGCCGCCGTCGTTCTCTAGTGTTACGCTGCGAAGCGTACGCGATGCCGTCGACCGGTTTTCGACGAGAATTACGGCACGCTGCTCGGTATTCGCGACAACGTTGCCCACGTCGACCGCTTCGGGTGATACCGACAGCACTCCGCCTGTGGTGAGCGTGGCAAGGTCGACGTCGTACGTGCGGGTACAGGTAGCATCGGTAATTCGAAGGGTTGTTTGCGCCAGCCCTTCTGGCAGCGAAGCCGGCAGCGCTACCACGCGAACTGTGCCCGTTTGACCAGGCAGCAGGCGCTGCGGAGCATCGTCGACCGCCATGCCGGCAACAGACGGCGACAACGCGGCAGATACATCGGCTGCAATGGTACCTTCGTTGCGAAGGCCAACGAGCCACTCGATAGGAGCTTGGCAGCGGTCGACTTCAACGAGCGAAGCCGTTGCTAAATCAACCTCGAGCTTCGTGTCGAGGTCGACAGCTCGCACCACGACCGTCACGTTGGTCGTGCGATTATCAACGCGTGCTACAAGACGAATGGTATCGACCGCCGGAGGCCGTCTCGTGGACGTAGCCGGAACAGATGCGGTGCCCCCTGCCGCAATACGAATAGGGTTGATGGTGGCACGGTCGAGCGTGATGCTAGAATCGACCTGCCACTGTTCAACCCAGACGTCTTCGGCGCCGCGGTTGGCAACAACAATGCTAAACGACGCTACGGAGTCGCCACAGCGAAACTCAGCATTCACATCGGGAGCATCGATTACGATAGCATTTTGCGGCACTTGGCGGATGCGCAACATGATGGTATCGGTTGGCGAACAGGGAGCGTTGCTCTCGGCGATTAGCAGGCCTTGGTACGAATCGGCATCGGTTCCCCCTCGCCATTCCAAGCCAACTGTCTGCGTGCTGTCTAGGACAAAGGGCGTAGCTGGCTGGGTAATACGCAACAGTTGTGTGGGCGGGTCGAGTCGTACACTACGAACGGTGAACGGACCGCCATTAACGGCGGAAATGCTGGCAAGGAAGTCGGCAACAGACACACCGGCGGGAAGGACGGTATCGATGGAGCGGGGGGTAAATGCAATGCTGCCTTGGAGCACCACGGCGCGCACGGGAATGACGTATACGCTATCGCAGGGCAGCACCTGAACGACGATGCTATCATCGATAATGCCGGCCTGCGATGGGCGAATCGCCAGCGTCCAACGACGTGTAAGCTGCGGCGCCACATCGACGGTTGAGGTGGGCAGTCCAGTAATTCCTGGTGGCTGATGAAGAATGCGCACCGAGGCCTGGGTAGAGCCGATATTAGCGGCACTCAGGATCCGTTCGGCGGTGCTACCAACGCACACCGTATCGAAGGAGAGTGGCGTTGGTGAAAAGCGAACTCGCGGGATCGAGCTTGTGGCTTGCAGTTCAATCGTCCACGGATTACGGCTTCCAAAGGCCGCACTCCAGTCGTCGTGTTCGAACGTTAGCGTAGCGCGTTCATCGCCTTGGAAAGGCCGCACGCGTACCACAAGGGTATCGCTGCGTTTAGCCGGTATCGTGCCTGGAAGGGCCTCGCCGCTCGTCCAAAACAACGGAGTGAAAGCCGATGCCCCTTGACCGCTAATCAAGATGCGCCCAAACCTAAGGACGTCGTTGCCGGTATTCGAGACTGGGATGCGAATGGTATCGGTGGCGATACAATCAAGGGCAGCGCTGGCAGTGCTGATGGTTTTGATGATGGGTGTAATGGCCCTTACGCGAACCACGATGATGGTATCGCGGAGGCACGGGCCTAGGCGCACGCGGAAGGTTGCCTCGTAGGTGCCGGTGTCGCGAATGGTAGCTTCGGCGATAAGGGTAAGGGGTCCGGGACCGATTTGGTTGGGCAGGGGCGTACGCGGAACAAGGATGATTTCGCCGTTGCCGGTAAGCTGATCGATGGTGAGGACCGACTCGTAGGGGGTACCTGTTGGGACAAACTCGACGGCGCGGGCATCGCGGGCGCCGGAGCGGACGGTGAAGGTAATGGTGTCGGAAGTTAGCCGTGCCGTTCTATCGCGTGTTTCGCCGCTCAACGAAACAACGACGGTGGTATCGGGGTTTTGCAGTGAAAGCGTTAAGCTAGCGATGTGTGGACCTTGGCGTGTTGGAGTATAGGCAACCACCACCGGAACCGTTGTGCAGGTTGGTATTGCAGGCGGAACGTCTTGAACGATACGGAACTGATTGGCATCGCGGCCACTGATAGTAGCAGAAGCCGTAGCTGTTGTAAAGTTGACGTTGGTAACGAGGATCGTGTCGAGGTATTCACGTCCTAGGCACCTATCGATATGCATAATATCGCGTTTGTTCACCGTGGCTGACGGGGGGCCTAGGTAATACAGTCCGGCGCGGCCACCGGCAACCCAGCCGCGGTTAGCATCAATCATCCAGATGTCATCGAGGTCGGTACCGGCGGGAATACCGCAGGCCCGCCGTTGCCAGTTCTGGCCTGCATCTTGTGTGTACCAGACGTTCCAATTGAAGCCGGCACCCCAGCCCGTGTTTGCGTCTACCAAGAACGACCCAAACATCGCTCCATTCGTGTTGAACTGTCGAATGGTAGCACCGTCGTCGGGCGAAAAGCGCATGCCATTTGTCGAGGCAGCATCGCATTGTGTTTCGCTGCTAGGAATAAGCCACGACGAGCCGAACCGGGCAAGTTCTTCGTGCCACGGCCGCGTTGGGCCGGTAGCCAGCAGGGGCGCCCATGTAAATCCGTCGTCGACGCTGCGCCACATCATACCGCCGGCAATGGCATACACATGATTGGGCGGCATATCGGGCTGCCAAAGCGGATCCGAGGGTGCACCTTGTCCTCCAACGGTACTTTCAAACCGATTGAACGTCGCGCCGCCGTCGTCGGTGCGCAGGAAGACCTTGGTACCACAGCCGCCGCCAACAAACCAGCCGGTAGTAGCATCGCGGAACCATCCGCCCCAAATAGCTGGACGATCGGGATTCGTGGGGCGCAGGTCGGCCGACCATGATGCGCCACCGTCGGTGGACTTATAGATGCCGCACGGACCGGAGCAATAGCCTGTTTGCGTGTCGAGGAACTGGATGTATTCGAGGTGACATCCCGCGCCTTGGATTTGCGTGCCGCGCCACGTTCGGCCTCCATCGGTAGTACGAACGACGTATCCGAAGTTGTTATCGCAGGCCCAGCCATAGCTGGGATTAGAGGGCAAGAAGTAGACGTCGAGGTAGAAGCCGGCGTTATACGGCGCAGGAATCGTAGCGGGATACCACCGCTGAGCCGTGGCCGCCATAGCGGCACAGGCAAGGAGTACGATCGTCAGAAATGCCTTGGGCATGACAATACGAGCCGGGAAGGCGGAAACATAGGGAAAAGTTCCTAACTATGCTACGCATATCGCAAAGCGTAGTGTTCTATCGCCATACCACAAGATATCGCACCTCGTGCCCATTGTTGAGCAGCATTGTGGCCGATGCCCCTTGTAGAATACGTTGCGCCTCGGATTGACTATATGCAACATGTTCCAGAACGAGTCTACCAAGGACGTCAAAGCCGCGAAGGGTAGAAGGGTACCGTAACTGGTCTATGCGATTTATACCCTCTTGCGTATCGATACTATCGCCTGAAACGAACGTCTGCGTGTCGTAACGGAACGCCCCAAGTAGCTCGTCGTCGCCACACAGTACTACCTGATGGTCGTCGAACAACGCAGATATGGAATAGCCCCCAAATCCAGGTGTTGAGGACATCCGCGATGCCCGACCGAGCGTGTGGGAGGAAATGTACGTCTCGTCGTTAAGATGAAGCACATGAACAGTATCGACGGCACTGGTTACAAACTGATACAGCTCTGTACTTTGTAAGGGTTGTTTACCTACCGATTGGCTTTCAACCGTCACGGGTGTTGACTCCCAATCAGTTTCGTTAACAAGCCGAAGGGAATAGAGCAGAGAGCGCCTTCCAGACCCAGTGCCCGTTTGGCTCCACGCATACACAACTGGCCTTCCGCGAAACATCACGGGGCCAGAAGCATAGGTCAAGTCCGATGGCAAATCGGGCGAGACGAAGAGTTGCAAACCCACCACCTAGCGAGTTAATTACGAGCGAGACTGTTGCGGGGCTAGTTTACTTTATGTCGTTGTGTGGTCGAAGCGGGTGGGTTCGACGTCGATTCAGTAATCGACTGAGCGAATTGCCCCAGCATATACTCCGCAATGGGTCGGCACCGAAAGGAATGCTCCTTGTGTGTAGATATTACACTGATGCAATCAGACGCACAGTCTACGCACAGCGTTACGTACTTCAGTGCGATGTACTTATGGGGCCACAACTCTCGATGCCTGTTTAGCAACTCAACTCTCGTAATTTGTGAAGATGATACACGAACTCGGTAGCGACTCGAAGAAGCGTTCTTTCTCATTCATCGACCTCTTTGCAGGCATTGGTGGATTCAGACTTGCGTTAGAGAAACTGGGGGGGCAATGTGTCTTTACATCTGAATGGGATCAACATTCGCAACGGACCTACGAATCATGGTATGGGGAACGTCCACATGGGGACATCACGATGATCGATCCGTCAGACATTCCCAAACACGATGTGCTTGCTGCTGGCTTCCCTTGTCAGCCTTTCTCTATTGCAGGAGTCTCCAAAAAGAATTCTCTTGGTCGCGATCATGGATTCCTTGACCAGACTCAAGGGACACTTTTCTTTTCGATAGCGAAGATTCTTGAGGTCAAAAGGCCACCAATTGCCATACTCGAGAATGTTAAGAATCTTCGAAGCCATGACAAAGGTCGCACGTTCGACGTCATTCGCCACACTCTCGATGGGATTGGATACACTATGTTTGATTCTGTAGTTGACGGAAGCCACTGGGTACCTCAGAAACGGCAGCGCATACTAATGGTTTGCTTCGATCGACGTGCTTTTGGTCCCAATCCTGACTTTCGTTTCCCACCATATCCGAAGAGCGACAAGCCAACTCTCTCAAGAATTCTCGAATCTAGTGTTGACCCAAAATATACAATTAGCGATCATCTTTGGGGATATCTCCAGTCTTATGCAGAGAAACATCGATCAAAGGGGAATGGGTTCGGATACGGTCTTGTTGGATCCTCTGACGTAGCTAGGACAATTAGTGCTAGATACCATAAAGATGGCTCCGAGATACTAATAGATCAGGGCAACCGAAATCCAAGGCGTTTGACCCCCACAGAGGCTCTCCGGCTAATGGGATTCGATGAGATCTTCGACATAAGAAAGAAGAAGATTGTAGTTTCTGATACACAAGCATACCGTCAAGCTGGCAATGCTGTGATTCCTGCTGTCGTTGAGTTCGCGGCCGGCCCTGCTGTTCGCCTGCTGCATGAACTCAGGCATCAGTTAACTCAACAGTCTAAAGGAACTCGAGTAGCGGAAGGCAAGCAGACAAATCGAAAGAGCACAGCTTCACTTTGAGCGCTCGGCATCGAGATGGCATACTTACAATTGATTAAATACACATCAACATGGTGGGCTCGCGGCAGCGACAACTTTTGATTCAACTCCACACCGCCTAATGGCACTCGAATCTCTGCTCTTTGACGAGTTTGTTTCTGATTATTAAGCCCGCCAGAGTCTCTCGACGAGCTCCTTCCCGAAGCTACTGAACAACACCTCACTTTACAAACTCTGCCACGAGCAACCACTGCAATAGCAATTGATGCTTGACGAACAATTTTTCAACAATCAGATCAGACACGCATGCCACGAAGAGATCTAAACAATGACGAGAAGTTGCTCAAGAGTCGAATTCTTGAAGACTTTCGGCGGTCTATGAAATCACCACAGGCGATTGTTGAGCACGGGATGGCCATGGCTTCAACTGTTTACGGCGATTCTTGGCGGAAGAACCGTAAGAAGGTAAGTGAGATCATCGAATTCGTTATCGACGCCTCTTATAGTCACTATGTTGAAGTAGAGAGGCAATCCCTTGGTAGTGCATTATATAGTGCTTACGGAATGTACTCCAAGGGCACGGCGGGCGACGGCGTTCGTGAGGCTTTGCGCGACTATTCGGGAGCCTTGGATGCTGCTCTGCTATCTATCAGTCAAGGTCGGAAGGCTCGGGCTGGATCGGCATTCGAGAATGTACTCGGTGCTTTTTTTCAAGCACTTGGTTACCCGTTTACACCTCAGCCGCGAATTGACGGCAACCCTGATTTCGTTTTTCCAAGCGTGGATTACTACAAGCAGGCAGCCATGGACTGTATCGTCTTTACGGCTAAAACGACTCTCCGTGAACGTTGGCGCCAGATTACGTCTGAGGGTGCAAGAGGAGGGGCAATGTACTTGGCAACGCTCGATGACTCGGTCAAATCGTCTGACATCCAAGAAATGAGCAAGCAGCGAATTTACTTGGTAGTACCACAGAGACTTAAGTTTGCTACATATTCCGAATATCCTAACGTGATCTCCTTTGAGGAGTTCTTTTCGCTTCATCTTGATCCCGCACTTCGACGCTGGAGAGTGTAGGCAAGGTTGATCACTATCTCCGATTCAAGATTTCGGCTTGCATTGCTGAAGCAATCGATGCTAACGTTAGACAATGCGCCATGCCGCCTTCGGCGGCGCTACGCCCTAGCGCGCAAACGTGTCATCGCGAGCTGGCGACGTGCTAATCCACTGCACAGGTACACCTGCAAGTGTTTCGATGGACTGCACGTAGTGCTGCGCCGCTTGCGGCAACTCGCTAAAACTGCGCGCACCGCTAATGTCGCTCTTCCACCCCGGGAACGACTGATACACGCACTCTACCCTATCTAACGTGGCAACGTCGGCCGGAAAATACTTTACATCGCGGCCATCAACCGTATATCCGGTGCAAATGCGGATTTCGTCCAATACACCCAATACGTCGAGCTTGGTAAGCGCAATGTGGTTGACGCCGTTTACTGCCAACGAATATCGCAGTGCAGGAATATCTAGCCATCCACACCGACGTGAACGCCCAGTGGTTGCGCCAAATTCGTGACCCTCCGACCGCAGCAACTCGCCTAGCTCGTCGTCGAGCTCCGTAGGAAACGGCCCATTGCCCACGCGCGTGCTATAGGCCTTTACTACTCCCAACACATGCTCGATACTTTGCGGCGGTATGCCCAAGCCCGTACATGCCCCGCCCGACGTGGGATTCGAACTCGTAACGAACGGATACGTGCCGTGATCGAGATCCAACAACGCCCCCTGGGCGCCCTCGGCTAAAATGCGCTTGCCGTCTCGCAGTGCCCCATGCAGCAACATCGTCGTGTCGGTTATGTACGGGTCTATGCGATGATCAAAATCCAAATACTCTTCAACAAGCCGCTCTACGTCAAGGGGCTCCGCATCATAAAGGGCTTCCAGAATGGCCGACTTCTCGGCAATGTTGATGCGCAACTTGTCGGCAAGAATGCCACGATCTAAGAGGTCGACAATGCGAATACCTATGCGTTGGGCTTTGTCGATATACGATGGACCAATGCCGCGACCCGTAGTGCCAATGTTGGCGGCCGTGCCGGCCAAGCGCTCGCGCGCCTGGTCGAGCATTTTGTGATACGGCATTATCAGGTGGGCCTTGTGCGAGATGTGCAAACGCCCAGTAAGATCTACGCCCATCGACTCGAGCATGCGGATTTCGTCCATCAGCGCGGCAGGGTCGATAACTACACCGTTGCCAATTACGCAGTGGACATTCGGGTGCAGGATTCCAGAAGGAATCAGGTGCAGTACGTACTTCGTGGTGCCGTGGACGATGGTGTGGCCAGCATTGGCACCGCCCTGGTAGCGGGCAACCACGTCGGCTTGCTCGCTTAACAGGTCGACAATCTTGCCCTTACCTTCATCGCCCCATTGAGCGCCAACAATGACGCGGACGCTCATACTGCCGAAACGGCTGATTCTACCGTGGGATGAATCTCGAAAACCATCGTAAGGTGCGTCATGGTAAGCAAGGCCATAACGCGGTCGGGCACGGCGGCCAGACGCAGAGTTGTATTCGTCGTTTTAAGCGTCGTAAGCGAACGCACCAACATTCCAAGGCCCGAGCTGTTCATTACGTCCACAAGCGATAAGTCGAACACAACACAGGTAATCGACGCATCAAACGAACGCAGGATCTGCGCCAGCTCGATAGCGTCGTTGCCACCTAGCACCTGCGGTGCGAAGGTTACAACCTGAACACCTGCCTTGGGGTTATCGATCGTGAATGCCGACATACAGATTAGGCCTTGCCTGTGGCCGTGTGAACATCGCCAACGTTTTTGTGGCGTACGCGCTGGTTGAACCAGATAACGAACGACGATGCGATGTATACCGATGAATAGGTACCAATAACGATGCCGATAAACATCGTAAAGGCAAAGCCCTCTAGAACGTCGCCACCAAACAGAACAAGCACCAACAATGCCGCGAGTACCGACACACCAGTGATAAGTGTACGGCTTAGTGTTTCGTTCAGCGAGATGTTAATCACATCGCTAAGGGTGTAGCCCTTGTGAATCGCCAAGTTTTCGCGAACCCGGTCAAACACAACCACCTTGTCGTTGATCGAGTAGCCAAGAATCGTCAAGTACGCGGCAATCGAATTGATACTCGTTTCAAGGTTCAACAGTCCGGTCTTGTTAAACAACACCGAAATGGCAAACGCCAGCAACACGTCGTGCAATAGCGCTACGATGGCACCAAGGCCAAACACAAATTCGAAGCGGAAGGCAACGTAGATCAGCATGATGGCAAAGGCCACGACGAGAGCAAGGAGCGACTCATAGATTAACTCTGATGAGATCTTCGCCTCGACAGCTTCGGACTGCAGCAGCATTACTTCGTCGTTAGCAAACGTTGTGCGCAAGGCCTGCACTACATTGTTCGACGTTGTGGTGCCACCGGCTTGATCGATGTCCGTGACGCGAATCAGATACTGTCCAGGACGACCGAACGACTTGATTTCGGCGCCGCCGTAGCCCGCCTTGCTGATGGCTTCGCGAACACCGTCGGGCGTGGCCGAATTCTGCTTGAATTCGACGGTCACCTGCGTGCCTCCCAAGAAGTCGATACCATAATCGATTCCCAAGATGGCTACCAAGGCAAGGCCAACAACGGTGAGCACAATCGACGTCACGAAGAACGTATTGCGCTTGCTAACGAAGTCGATATTGGTTTTACGTATCAGGTCCATAATTCAGATGCTCCGTTGGTTCAGGCGGTCGCGCTCTTGCGCTGGCCGATGTTGATAGATTGGACGCCGCTCGACACAAGGATGCCGAACATCGCGCGCGACACAACGACGGCCGTAAAGAGCGTCACAAACACACCGATGATAAGCGTGACGGCAAAACCCTTGATTGGGCCCGAGCCGAGGTAGTACAGAACAACGCCCGAAAGAACGTTGGTGATGTTCGAGTCAATAATAGCCGACATAGCTTTGCTGTAGCCAAGCTCGACAGCTTTCTTTAGTGGTTTGCCTGCGGCCAACTCTTCGCGCATACGCTCGAACACAAGGATGTTCGCGTCGACAGCCATAGCCACCGACAGGATAACACCGGCGATACCAGGGAGAGTAAGCGTTCCACCCATACCGGCCAGCACGGCTACCACGAGCAGAACGTTCATGAGAAGCGCCATGTCGGCGATACCACCGCCAACGGCGTAGTACAACAGCATGAACAGAATGATGAAGGCAAACGAGATGGCCGTCGAGGTAAGGCCGCGCTGAATCGAGTCTTCGCCCAGCGACGGACCAACGATACGCTCTTCGATGATGCGTACCGGCGCCTTGAGGGCTCCGGCCTTAAGAACGACCGAAAGAAGCTTGGCCTCTTCGACGCCACCCATACCGCTGATAACAGAGCTACCGTTGGGAATCCGATTTTGTACGACGGGCGCCGAGTATACGCGGCCGTCAAGAATGATGGCAATCTGCTTACCAACGTTTGCACCCGTAAGTTGTGACCAACGTTCGGCACCTTGGCCGTTCATCTGCATGTTCACAATGGGCTGGTTGTTCGTTGGGTCGAACGATGGGAAGGCCTCTACGATGACGTCACCCGTAAGGTCGGCTTCGCGAATCAAGCCGTACACTTCGTAGATTTCAACACCTTGCTCGGCAATCGTTGTGCGGCTCTTGGCGCCGATAGCAATGTCAAGGTCGACCGGAATTGCCTTACGTACATCGTTCCGCTCAAGGAAGCCCATCACCTTTGCAACATCGCGGCCATCGATAAGCAGCGCATACTTCAGCTCGTCGGGCACCTTGGCAATATCGAGCTGACCTACCGACATCAGCTGCGACTGTCCTTCAATCTGAATCGTGATGCGGTGCGAAAGCGGATGATCCTTCTTAAACCGCTTGGCTGCTTCTTCCTCACTGAGTCCTGCGTAAGGGTCATTGCTCTTGCCGGTGTCGGCCTTAGTTGTGTCCTTCTTCGCAGTTGTGTCGGCCTTGGCCGTCGTGTCGGCTTTCGCCGTGCTGTCGGCAACAGCCGTGCTATCGGCGGCCGGTGTGGCCTCGGCTTCATCATCTGGAACGCCAGCCAGTACCTTATCGATACGCAACAGCGTAGCCAGCAGGTCCTTGCCCATGCTCAGGCGCTTGAACTCCAAGCGGGCCGTGGTTTGCAACAGCGACCGAATTTCCTTTTCGTCCTTCACGTCGGGTAGCTCAAGCAGAATTCGGCGGGTGCCGCGCTTGGTAATTGCTGCTTCACTTACGTCGAACTTATTGATCCGCTGCTTGATAACTTCAAGGGCTTGGTCGACGGCATCTTCGGTTGCACGACGAAGCTTTTCAACGACGGCCTCTTCGGTTACTTCGACGGTAGAAACGGGGAAGTAGGCCAGCAATGACTTACCAGTGGCCTTGAAGTTGGCCAAGAACGTCTCTAGTACGTCCTTGTCGTTATTCGTCGTTTCCGTCGCCGTCTTCTTCAGCACGTCCTCGAAGGTATCGTCGATGCTCTCGCGATCTGCAGACTCTTCGATCAACTTCAGCACGTCGACTTCAAGCGTGACGTACATACCGCCGCGCAAGTCGAGGCCTAGTTTGAGGCGCTTGGCACGAGCCGAACGATAGGCATCGGCATTGTCGATGTCCCACTGCTCTAGGGCCGCCGAGTCGCCCATAAGGGCATTGCGGTCTTGATCGAGCTGATACGACGTGTACGTCGGCCACAGCAGAATTGTGGCGAACACCAGCGGCAACGCGATGATGAGCCATTTTCCAAGGTTCTGATTCAAGGATTCCTCCGTTGATACGGTCGGACGTCTCGTCCGACACACCATATTCACGTTAACAGTCTTGCTAACACCATGTTACAGTAGCACTTGGCCACGAGCCAACACCACATAACGCGGCGAGCCACCCCGAAGGGTGGCCACAAGGGTTGCGAAGATACGACATTTTGGTATTTGCGGGGAAGTGGTTGTGTGCAGCATGGCGTTCGTTGCTGTTCTAACTTTGCACCATGGTCGACCACCGCAAGTATCCGATACCTCGGGTACGCCATCACGTTAGCCCCCAGCTGTACGCTCCCGCGTCGGCCCAACACGTTCTACCGTCGTGGTATCCACCCGTTGTAACCGACGCCCCTTGGCATGAGTGGTTTGGTAACGCTAAGCCAGCTACGGTGCTGGACTTAGGGTGTGGGCGTGGTGGGTTTTTGCTTGGACATGCCCTAGCGTTTCCCGAAGAAAACGTGCTTGGACTTGAGGTGCGACAAACGCTCGTAACGTGGATAAACGGCGTGGTCGACGGCGAGGCCCTTCCCAATGCCCGCGCCCTGTGGTACTCGCTTGTCAATGGCTTGGATTGGATTGCTCCGGCGTCGATTCACACTGCCTTTTACTTGTTTCCCGACCCTTGGCCCAAAAAACGCCATTATAAGCGCCGGGCCTTCAATGCAGATTTTGTGCAGATGATTGCTCGAATCCTCGTGCCTGGTGGCCGCCTTTACCTTGCCACCGATCGTCCGGAAGTCGACGACTATCAGACATCCGTCATCGAGGCCACGGGCGGCCTTACGCTAAGCCCCTTGTACGAGGGCTCGACGTGGCCATTCGAACATCGTACCGATCAACAGCGTTTTTGTGACCGAAAGGACATACCCTATGCGTGGCGATTCGCGCAGCGCTGAGACCAATTTCCTGATGCCAGAGGTAATGCTATTGGCCTATCGCCATGGCTTCTTTCCTATGGCCGATGAATACAGCGGCCGTGTCGAGTGGCACCGTCCAGACCCACGTGCCATCATTCCTATCCACGGCATACGCATCTCGCAGTCTACCCAAAAGCTGGTGCGCCGTGGCGCCTTTCGTATCTCCATCGACACGTGCTTTCGTACCGTGATGGAACACTGTGCTAATCGTCCGGACCGCTGGATATCGGACGAACTGATAGACGCATACACGTTGCTTCATGAGCAGGGCTGGGCTCACAGCGTCGAGGCCTGGCAGGACGACCGCCTTGTTGGTGGCCTGTACGGCGTGCATATTGGTGCTGCCTTTATGGGCGAGTCTATGTTTAGTCTTGTATCCAACGCCTCGAAGGTGGCCTTTGCTCATCTTGCTTCGATCCTTATTTCGAACGACTTTCGCCTTCTCGATACGCAGTACATCAACCACCATACAGCCAGTCTAGGCGCCGTCGAGGTGCCCGATGCCGTGTATGCTGCTATGCTTGCCGACGCTACCGAGGCATGGAGCGCCTTTGCACCACCGCGTGGCGAGGTGTTCCCATGATGTTCTACCGTTCATACGCTCTTGTTGCTATGGCGGCACTTGTCTACGCCTGCATGCCCACCGTTCAGCGCACCGCTGCTGTGTGCCCACCGCCGCCACCACCACCACCGTGCGCACAGAGCGCAGCACAACCCACGCCGCTCTACCCAGCGCCCTGGCGCATCGAGGCCGTTCCCACCCTTAGCAATACCGCCCTCCAAGAGTTTCCTGCCTTGAAGGGGGCACGGGTTGGCGCGGCCTTCGGCCTTGTGACCGATGCGCGTGGCCTAGCGCTGATTACCGTGACAAACGCTGCAACGGTTCAGGGCGACGCCGACGTTGCCGAGGTACGCAGCGCCGACACCGTGGTGTTGCCCTTTTCGCTGCCCGTCGTGTGGGATGGCCATGCCATTCGCGTTGACGATGCCATCATCTATGCCAGCGAACGCGACAGCTCTATGGGTGGAACCGATCTTTGGTATGTGCTTGAACGGGGTGGCACCTATACGGCTCCGCGCCCGTTGGAAGGCGCCAACACGCCTTGCGACGAGCTTTCGCCCTTTTACACGGCAAACGATGGAATGCTGTATTGGAGCACAACTGGCGGCGCTTCGATGGGCGGCTACGATGTTGTGCGTGCTCGCCTAACGCGTAGCGGCACCACACTACGTGTTGGCGACGTCGTTAACGTTGGCCCGCCCGTGAACTCGCCCTTCGACGACCTGTTCCCCGTGATAACCAAGACGCTATACGTGGCGTCGAACCGCCGCGATGGCACCGATTTCGACGTGTACCGCCTTGTGCGCGACGGTATGCGATTTGATGACGACTCCACCGAGGCTGCTCCCACCGTTACCGACAGTGCAACCGTGCAAGGCACAGTGATCAACCAAGAAACGCAGCAGCCCGTTGCCGACGCCGAAGTTACGGCCCGCGCTAAGGCGTCGAAAACCGTCATAGGCAGCACTCGCACCGACAGTTCCGGGGCCTGGCGCCTGCGCCTTCCTGTTGCTACAACCGTCGAAGTTGACGCTCAGCGCGAAGACCTCTTCTTCGACAGCAAGACCATCACCGTTCCAACGCAGCAGGCCAACACCACCATCGTGCTTTCCGAGCCACTATCGCTTCCGATCACCTACTTCCTGCGCGTGAACTTTCCCACGGCAATTTTCGATGCCCCTTATCCAATGACGTTGGACAGCAACGGCATAGAAACCGAGAAGGCGTGGCAGCAGGCGCTTGACGAGCTGGCTGCCAATGTGCGAAAAAGCGGTACAAAGTTGAAGCGACTTGTGTTGATAGGACATACCGACGACGTTGGCACCGACGCGTCGAACATGACCTTGGGAAGGCAACGTGTGGAGTTTGTGATGGCACGGCTGCGCGAGCGCGGCTTGGAGGGAGCGACCATGGAAGGACGTTCGGCTGGCGAATCACTGCTACCCAAGCGGCGGCAGGGCGAGAGCATCGACCTATGGCGTAAGCGCTGTCGCCGCGTAGAACTCGTAAAGGTTCTCGAACGATGAACCTCACCACCGTCACCTCGATTGGTAAATGGACCCTGATAGGGGTTGGTGTTGTTGTGCTTGCCATTGCGGTGTTTGTTGCCGTCGTGGTTACCGACAGTTCCATGCCCACCCTTGAGATGCTCGAGAATCCACCGCAGGAGTTGGCCACGCAGGTGCTGAGTGCCGATGGCGTATTGCTCGACCACTTTGCCACCACGCGCCGCACCTATGCACCGTTCGATTCGATTCCCAAGAGCTTCGTGAATGCGCTTGTAGCCACCGAAGACAGGGCCTTCTACAGCCACTGGGGCGTTCACAGTATGCGCATTATCAAGGCCGCCATTAAGAACGTGGCTTCGATGCGAGCGCGTGAAGGGGCCAGCACCATTACGCAGCAGCTTGCTCGCAACCTCTACTTTACCAACGAGCAGACCTTTACCCGTAAGATTCGCGAGGCGTGGACGGCCTTCCAGATTGAACGCACGTACACCAAGAACGAAATCTTGGAAATGTATTCCAACACGGTGTACTATGGTCGTGGCGCCTATGGCTTACGCGTTGCCGCCGACGTCTACTTCAACAAACAGCCCATGGACCTGACCACGGCCGAAAGCGCCTACCTTGTGGGCTTGTTCAAAGCACCCGAACGCTACGGCACCGATGATTCGCTGGGCATACAACGCCGCAACCTGATTCTCGCCCTGATGCACGACGAAGGCTACCTTACTGCCGAAGAGTATGCCACAGCATCGCTCGAACCCCTTACTCGCCCTGCACGGGCCTCGGTGTCAAGGGGCATCGCTCCACACTTCGTGGAAATGATACGACAGCAGCTATCGCGCACCTCCGATGACGACGAAAGCGAATTGAAAGGCTTCAACCTGTATCGCGACGGACTCGTCATTCACACCACGCTCGACTCGCGCATTCAGCGCTACGCCAACGAAGCCGTCGAAGCTCATATGGCCGAAGTGCAGGCAATGTTCGACCGCACGTGGAGCTGGAAGAAACACGACAAGCTGTTAAGCGCCCTGGTAGACCGTGCTGCGTTGCGGCATCCAAGCGTTACGAAAGCCAAACGCTCGAACCGCGACGCGGCCATGCGTAAGCTGCGCGCACGCGCCTCGTTCGTCGATAGCGTAAAACGCATGGTAACCACCGTGCAGATGGGTCTCGTTGTGCTTGACCACCGCACAGGCGCTATTCTGGCCATGGTGGGGGCGTCGCCGCAGGCCATGAAGTTCGACGCTGCCGGCAGATATTCGCTCAACCACGTTACGCAGATACGACGCCAACCGGGCTCGTCGTTTAAACCATTCGTTTACGCCTCGGCTATCAACGATGGCCTACATCACGATGCCGAGATAGAGTCGGGCCCCTTCTCGTGGCGCGACCCCTCCACGGGGCAGGTGTGGTCGCCCGCAGGTGCCAGCAAGGACGGTGGACCAATGTCGTTGCGCACGGCGCTGAAGTTCTCGACGAATACCGTGGCGGCACGACTGATAACGGAACATACCACGCCGTCGAAGGTTGCCGAGTTGTGCCGTCGTGCCGGCATTACCACGCCGCTGGCCGCCGTCCCCTCGATAGCATTAGGCGCCACCGAAGTGTCGCCCCTTGAGCTAACGTCGGCCTACGGCATTTTTGCCAGCGACGGCGTTCACGTGCCCCCAACGGCTATCACGCGCATCGAGGATCGAATGGGCAACGTCCTACTGCAATCACGGTTGCCGCGAATGGTCAACGATGCGCTATCGCCCGCCGTTGCCCGCACGGTGTTGTCGCTCATGCGTGGCGTCGTTGATGGCGGAACTGGTTCGCGCGTGCGGCGCTACTTCAGATACGACGCTGCCGGCAAGACGGGCACCACCAACGATAATGCCGACGCATGGTTTGTTGGCATGACGCCTCAGCTTACGTGTGGCGTTTGGGTGGGCTTCGACGATAGGCGCGTGCAGTTTGTAAACGACGACGGCCAAGGCGGCCGTGCCGCCGCCCCCCTGTGGGGCCGTGTGATGCAAAAAGTCTATGCCGATGCATCGTTGCCCTATCGGCAACGCACGTTTGACGTGGCCAAGGATTCTGCCGACGTGGCCGATGCCGACGCCATGCGCAACCCTCCTTCGGAACGCATGACCGACTCCCCTCCCGACAGTCTATCGCAGAATGAGCAACGATGACACCTACGACGATGATACACTTCTCAACTCTCCTGCGGCTTGTGGCGACATGTACCGTGGTGGCAGCCGTCGTTGGCTGTGGCACGATAACACGCACCGAGCGCGACGTGTACACCGTGACACGTATCGACACAACGACCACCGACTATGTGCGCAACCCGCCTGGTTTGCGCGACAACGGCATCGTCCACCCGTCGGCACGAGTTATCGAACAAAGCCGTACCGCAGTACAGATTGACAGTGTTGTTACGCGAGAGTATCCCGACTTCATTCGCCTTGGTCTCTTCGAAGGTGTTAGTCTTATTGGCTCGGGCCAAGGCGGACCAGGAATGAACACTGGGTTGTTTGGCTTGTTCTACGACGTAGACCGCCTGCTGAACGACCGTTTGCGCGGCGAACCTGCAACCGACGGCTTATTTCGCGGTGCCATCTATCGCTTTGGCATTGGCGAGTGGCGCTTGCGGGTGTTCGACGACGCACCTGGGTGGAGCTGGGGTGCCACGGCATTCGAGGCCATCTATGCCGACGACAGTGCAACCAGCAAGCTGCATGGCATTGGAGTACTCACGCTTAGCAAGCGGTGGTACTTGCGGCCAGACATTCCGTATGTATCGTTGCGAGCCAATGCAAGCTTTGCTGCCTTTCCTAGCCAGTACGTTAACCTAAGCGGGAGTCTCGACGTTGGTAGCATTGGCGGCTTAAACCTGCGGGCCTATGCTGGCTTCGCCTTTGGCAGTCCTGGCTTCGTTTCGCCCGGTGAGTTTGTCAGTGCCCCTTACATCGGACTCGGCATCAGTGCGTTGGACTTCCTGAATCGCGAGGAAGAGTTGCAACGTGAGTGGAAGGACATGGAGCATTCGGCGTGGCAGGTTGGCATTGCCGAGGTAGCATTCTTGGGTGCGCCTGTAGACCGGTCGATGTTTGCACCGGGAGAACTCTTGCAAGGCACGGCTGCCATAACGGGCATGATGGTACGGGTAGCACCAGCAACGCTGTCGCTGCCATTTATCGACAAGCGCTTTGCCGTGGGCACGTCGCTCGTAAGTTTTTTCGCCATGGGAGCGCGAGAGTTTAGCATCGGCGTGCTACCGATACGCGTATCGTATGTAGCGCATCCGTTTACCACCACCCTTGCCATCGAGCCCTTCCTTGAGTGGATGTATGCTCCGTCGAGCATGGCTAACATTGGCGTCCGAGCAGCGCTGCCCATAGCGAAGCAAATGAGTCTAACGGCAACCTTGGGGTTTGTTTCTGGCGATACAGGTTCGCTGTTAGGCCTCGACATCGCCGGTGTGCGCCAGATACTCGGGCGGAGCCCAACGGCGTTTAGTGGCATCTACTTTGCCATTGGTGCGGCGCTGTTCGACAGGATGTTTACGTCATCGGAGTTGCGCTATGCCGATAGGTAGTTTGGTTCTGCTCGTTGCTGCTGTTGTTAGTGGGTGCACAATATCCAATCTTGAACGTACGCGGTTGCAGCAGTCGCCACCGTTTTGGGTAGACGTCCATGCGCTTTCCAGTTGGCGACATGTAGATAGAACGGCGCGCAACGCCGTTCGCCTGCAACCTGGTGCTACGGTTGGTATTCGCGTTGAAGAACGCACCGACGGTACTGCCAGTGCTGAGTTTGTTGTTCCAACGGCAGACGGACTCCTGCTGCACCTTGGAACTACGCCATACGACCTGCGCACCAAGGCCGACTCGGGGCACGTGTTACGCATAGGCGCATCGACGTCGACGCTAACCATGGCCAATGGCACCACCTACCGCATTCAAGCCGGTGTTCCCGCAGCAGTACCCACGATTGTATCGGTGGTGAACGACGGACGCACCATGCGTGTTCAGGTGGGCTGTGCAGAGCCGCTAGAACTGACAACACAGCGGCCTACCACGGAGTGGATTATCGTTCACGCTCCTGCCGGCTGCGACATCAACGATCCCGAACTGAACGTGATGTATCCCACGTTGCTAAACGGAGAACAACAGAGCATCAAATGAAGACCCAATCGATTACCATTGCCGGCGCCGGACTCGTTGGCTGCCTCTTGGCTGTAATGCTGCGTAAGCGCGGCTATGCTGTAACGCTTGTTGAGCGTCGCGCCGACATACGCACGACTACGGCCTATGCTGGCCGGTCGATCAACTTGGCGCTGAGCGATCGTGGGCTGAAGGCACTCGACGTTGCCGGTATCAAGGACGCAATCTTGCAGGTGGCCATTCCCATGCGCGGCCGCATGATGCACGGCGTAGATGGCAACACCACGTATCAGCCCTACGGCGTTGGCAACCAAGCCATCAACAGTGTTAGCCGCGGCGAGCTTAACCGCGTGCTGCTAGACCAGGCGGCCGCTCACGGCGTGGAATGTCTGTTTGAACATCGCTGCGTTGACATAGACCCAGCCACAGGCGCAGCAACGTTCGAGCCCGCCAATGGCGGCCCGCAACGGGTTATCGAGGCCGATGTGACCTTCGGTGCCGACGGCGCCTTTAGCGCCGTGCGCGATGCCGTGATGAAACGCACCGATCGCTTTGATTACTCGCAAACGTACCTCGAACATGGCTACAAGGAACTGCACATTCCCGCAGGACCCAACGGCGAGTTTTTGCTGGATAAGCACTCCCTGCATATCTGGCCCCGCCATAGCTATATGATGATTGCCCTGCCCAACCTTGATGGGTCGTTTACCTGCACCTTGTTCTTTGCCCACGAGGGCAACCCCTCGTTTAGAACGCTCGACAGCCGTTCTGCTGTGGAGGCGTTTTTTAACGAGCACTTCGCCGATGCTGTACCATTGATGCCAACATTGTTAGACGACTTCGATCACAACCCCGAGTCGAGCTTGGTTACCGTGCGTTGCAACCCTTGGGTTTCTGCTAGCCGCCGTGTTGCGTTGATTGGCGACGCAGCTCATGCTATTTGCCCCTTCTACGGACAAGGCATGAACGCTGGCTTCGAAGACTGTAGGGTGCTGATTGAGTGCCTCGACGAATTCAACGACGATTGGCCCCGCGCCCTTGAGCGCTACCAAGAACTCCGCAAACCCGCCGGCGATGCGATTGCACAGCTAGCCCTGGATAACTTCATCGAGATGCGCGACAAGGTGGCCGACGAGCGCTTTTTGCTACGTAAGCGCATTGAGTCGTTTATTCATGCCAACTATCCCGACCGCTTTACGCCGCTCTATACTCTCGTTACGTTCTCGCCAAACGTGCCCTACAATGCGGCCTACTCAATGGGTAAGGCACAGGATGTTCTGATGGAACACCTTATGCAACGATTGCCGAACGACGGACATGGCTGGGATACTGCCGAGGGCCACGCGATAATTAACAATGTGATGGAGTCGTGGAGCGCCGCCTAGCGCTCAACAACAACGGGCTTAATCATCGTATGCACGGGCGTTCGCAATCGCACAAGGTATACGCCCGACGGTAACGAACCCACGTCGAATTGTACATCGGCCTCGCCATTCCCCTCGTGGCTAACGCGGAACGTCTGATTGCGAACTGCTCGCCCCGTGACGTCGAGAATGCCAACCTCGTACTCGCCAGGCAGTCCCACCTCGGCACGTATCGTTACATCATGGTGGGCCGGATTCGGATGCACCCACATTGCCATAGGTCGAAACGTCCGTATTGGCCGCCCATCAGGATGGCATGGCGGCTCTACCTTCAACGACCCATCTTCCCACGTTGTAATGGGCTCCTGCACCGCCTGTACCCACAATATCGTGTCGATGGTAAGGGGCGTCGAATACTGTACCGACGACAAGACGATTCCAGCAACCGACGTGATAGTCTGCGTGCGCCCACCGACAAGGTCTACACCGTCTACCCGTATGGTGATCGATCGGCGCCGAGCCAAAACGTCAACAATGTCGCGAATCACCGTGCCACGCGTCACGCCATGCGGGGCGAACACGCGGTTGTCCATCGACATAACAACGTCGACGGTTGCGCCGCTGGCTCTTACCGTATCGGGAAGCACACTCATTCGAATTGGAACAAGGAAGTTCTCGTCGCCCACCACGGCCACCGTATCGGGCACGGTAAACGCCACGTACAGGGGTTTTACCGTGGCACGTAGGCGCACAAAGGCAGAGTCGGCACAGGGTGCTAGAATGTCGAGGCGCGAGGTGCCGCCATAGGGCTTGTCTTCGGAGGCGCGAAACGCCACCACGACGTCGAGACTCGTCCCCGCTGGCAGGGTCCACGGAAGTGCCGGGCGCACAAGGGTAAACCCTTCGGGCAGCGACATTTGTTGAATGTCGATGGCCTCGTCGTCGCGGTTTGTAATGCGGAACGACCGCTCGTAGGTGCGCAGAATGTCGCACGGTCCAAAGTCGAGCTCGGCGTCGACAACATACTCTGGCATGTTGTATCGTATTCGAAACGGCCCCATCGTATGCTCGCATCCAGCAGAATCGATGGCGGTAACGAAGTAGTCGCCGGGCGTGGTGGCCACGGTAGTACGCGTTGAGGCGCCATTGCTCCAGCGGTAGCGCACAAAGCCTTCGGCGGCTTCGAGTGCGGCCTGTTGGCCGGGGCAAAACGTAGCCTGCGCCTGCGCCGTAAACACGTACCGCTTTGGCGTCTTGTAGGTAATGTTGGCAACCACGGCACCGGCTTCGCCATTGGTAGCACCCCATGTTGAGTTGTAGCCCGAGTTACGGGGCGACGGAATGATGCCGGAACTGCCGCCGTCCACCACAGGGTTGGCGCCTTGCGGCATAGCACCTACCGAGGCAACGATGCCGCCGCTGCCGCCGCCGCCAGGGCCTTGCGCTTCGTAGAGGGCCATAACGTTGCCGCCGTTCCCTCCACGCACGTCGCAGGGAAATACTCCTGTTGTTGCGCCTACGTCGAGTAATATGGTGCCCCCAGCGCCGCCACCACCGGCGCCGTCGCCGGGCTGGTGGAAGGTCCTATCGGACCTTACGTTTGTGGCGCGAGCGCTTAGCGCTCCTCCGGGTTGCACTAAGATGTGCCTGGCCTTAACGTAGACGATGCCGCCGCCGTTCGTGCCCGGCGTACCTTGGAATTCTGGTCGATTTTCGTGGGCTCCACCGCCACCGCCACCCATAAACAGCCGTTGGTCGTGCAGCGATGCGGCTACCGAATAACCACCAATGCCGCCCACCTCTTGGTCGTATTCACACTTCGTCGAAGTATTGCCACCACGGCCGCCACGGCCACCGTTGCCGCCTCCGCCAGCGCCGGCGTTGTGTCCGTTGCCGCCTCCGCCACCCAGCAGCATCGGACCCCGGTGCGACGGCAGGTACGGCCACGTTACGGGTCCTTCGCCTTTACCACCGGCACGGTTGGTACTTCGGTCGCCCACCCAAGCCGTGTCGTAGCAGCCAAACAACATACCAGTAGTACGCCCGCCTCGAAAACCGGCACTATCGGCGCTTATCGGTGCTGCTAGCGTTAGCAAGCCACGGACTTCGAGAGCAACAATACCACCGGTTGCGCCATCCCATGGCTTGGCTACAACGGATTGCTCAACGATGGCTTCGTCGTATACCGGCACTCGCACAAGCTGCACGGAGTGGTCGGGGTCGTAAGCATGAACAAAGCCCGTGGTGAAGGTAATCGTCTGGCCGTTCACAGACAGAATCGTGAGGAACTCATAGTGGCCAGCACTGTGTAAGTCGATAACGCTGCCAAAGGCAGCGTCGTTACCTTCATGAATCTGTGCCCCCTTCATTTGAATGAGTAGGGTGCGATCTCCAGTTGCAAAGCCCGACGCATCGGTAACGGTAATGGCCGAATCGCAACCAATCTGCCGCGTAACCACGGTGTATTGGTTGATGACGCCCGACAAGCGGGTTTGCGCCGTTCCTGCTACCGTGGCACAGAGTGCCAACAGCAGGGCAAGATGATATGGTATCCACGGAATCATAACCGGGGGCGGGAGCCCTCCCAAGAATCGTGCCAAAATAGAACGGGCGTCGGTAGTTTTGCACATGATAAAGCCCCTACCTCTTCGCCCAGGAGGCACGATTGCCATTGTATCGCCCTCGTCGCCCCAGCGCGACCCGGCCCGCCTAGATGCCGGCATTGCCTATCTGCGTGAAAGGGGCTATGTGGTTGTGGAGGCGGCACATACGCGTTCCAAGTGGGGGGGATACCTGGCCGGGACCGACGCCGAGCGGGCGGCAGATTTTATGTGGGCCATGACGTCGCCCGGCATCGATGCCGTGTTCTGCGCGCGGGGTGGGTATGGTAGCAGTAGGGTGTTGGACATGCTGGACTGGCAGGCGATTGCCGGGCAACGCAGACTGTTGGTGGCGTTTAGTGATGGTACTGCACTGCAGAATGCGCTGCTGGCAACAACAGGTATGGTTAGCATAGCGGGACTCCTGCCGAGCGTTGATATGGTTGAACCGCTGGACCCTTTCGCCGAGGAGCTATTTTGGCGGATGGTGTCGAGCACCGAACCTATTGGCAGGATTCCACGCACGACGACCGCAGCCATGCACGGCCGCGGCTCGGCCAACGGAACACTTTTGGGTGGCAACCTGTCGGTGTTTACGTCGCTCGTGGGAACGCCGTTTCTACCGCCGCCAGACGGCGGCGTGCTGCTTGCCGAAGACGTTGCCGAAGCCCCCTATCGGGTAGACAGAATGCTTCAGCAGCTTCGACAAAGTGGTTACGTAACAAAGCTATCGGGTGCCGTGTTTGGAACATTTACCGAGGCGGCCGAGCGGCCCGCAAGCGTACCAAGTCGGACGATTGATGAGGTACTGGACGAGTTCGCTGGGTACATTCCCGGTCCGGTATTGATGGGCATACCACATGGTCACGGCAGGGGCAGGATGGCCCTTCCGATTGGTTTGCCGTGCACCGTTAGCACCAGCGATGGCGGATGGATAGAATTTGCCGAGTCGGCGGTTGCCCACTAACGGAGTGCTGCGTAGGCGCCGCTAACAACGTCGGCAAGCGTGTGAATGGCTGCCGGGTCGACGCCGGCGAATTCGAACGTGCGGGTAGCAAGGGCTTCGTCGCCAAACAGCGAGCCGTACACAACCGTATGAGGATTGTGAGTACCAGCCGCGGTGCGGGCAGTGCGTAGTACCAGGGCCAACTCTTGCGCTGCACGCTCGCGAATCGATACTGCCACCGCATCGCCTTCGGCGGCATACGTGAACACGGCTTGCGCTAGGCGCGCCACGTTGGTAATCGACGTCGTACGAAGAGCATTCTGCAGCGTCCACGGCTCGTCGGGGTCGCACCGAAGAAAGGCCGCCACCGGCCGAATCAAGTTCGTGCTTGGTCCGCGGCCATCCAGCGAAAGCGCCACAGCACGTAGCGCCTCGCGCCCTATCCAAAAGCCGCCACCGGCATCGTCGATGCGCGGCCCCCAACCGCCAACGCGGATGCGCTGGCCCGCTGGAGTAACTCCCACAGCCATCACGCCCGTGCCGGCAATCATCACCACGCCGGCCTTGGCGCCCAAGGCCGCCAGTTGTACGAGCTCTACGTCGCTCATCACAGCCACGCGCGGCACGTCGGCACCTATGTAGTGCTCCCACGCTGCTGTGACGTCGTCGGTATACCATCGTTTTTCACGGTCGGCCCAAATGCCCGACATGCCTAGAACGACAAGAGCCACGTCTGTGGGTACAATGGCCGAGGCGGCCAACCAACTGCCAAGGGCACGGCATAGGTCGTCGGTCTTCGACGCCTCAGGGTCGGGCTTAAACGATGGCCACTCTGCGCGCGCTACCTCGGTGCCAGAACGAAAGGCGGCGGCCGTCGTGGACGTGCCGCCGCCGTCGATAACAAGGATGATCGACATGCCCTAGCTTGAACGTGGTGGTTGCCACGAGCCCCGCTTCCACGTCTGCAGCTCGAGCGTTACACTACCAACGTACACTTTCATGTAGGCACGGATGGGTATCCGGGCCTCATCGTCCGAGAACCACCCCTCGAACCGCCCCGTTAGGCCATAGATGCCGGTCCAGTTGGCTTCGCCGTTGAAGTACAGGCACTGAACGGGATAGCTTGAAGCGTCGATCTTGATTGCCTCAGGACGTGCCAAGAAGTTACATACGGTCGAAACGGTGTCGTCCATGATAAGCGACGGAATGCGATATGTCTTCTTCGATGTTACCAACCGGCGGGCCGTAAACAGGATAGAGCTTCCGTCGTTGAATCGTTTTGTTGACTTAAACTCCTGCGACTTAATCTTCTGCCGATTGCGGTACTTATCGGTGGTAATCACGCCTGCTTCGTAGTCGAATAGGTATTGGTCGAAGTCCCACGTGTTGTCGTCAACCTTGGTATTCGCATTGAACTTGTACGAGAACGTAGCATTCTCGTCCATCCACGATTCGTACACCGAGTGCAGCGATACAAATGGAATGTTCGGATGTGAGTCGATGAAGACTTTCACCTTTGCGGACTTCTTACCGTTGAAGGTGGTCCACGGCTCTACGAGCGTCTTGATGGTCCCCAGCGTGATTCCCATGTACGACACACGATAGGTGAGCTCCTCGCCGGGATAGATGACGCCCTGCGCAGTAGCAGACATCGAGAAAAGGCATAGAAATGCCAGCAGCAATACGCTGTGTTTCATGGTTTGTAGTCGAGTCATAGTGGTTGCCAGCATGCCTTACAGTTTGGCAATGCGCTTTGCTTCGGGAAACAGGGTTAAGGCCTTTTGTGCCTGCTTGTCGATGGACATCATGGCTGCGGTAAATCCGCTGTTGTTAAACAGCATTCTACCTACATAGGCCTTGATTACCGTTCGAAGGTACTGTTCGTCTTGCGCAAACTCGTTGTCCTTCCATTCGATCTCTTTGTCCTTAGCAGCTGCCTTAAGGTCGTCGATTACCGTGTTGTCGATGGTAAACTCACGCAGGAACTTCGACATGTTGCCTTCATACGTCGCCCGAATGTCCTTGCCGCGGCGCTTCATAAGCCCATCGGCCGTACTCCAGAACAAGTTCTTGGCGCGAAGTTTCCGCGCTAAGAAGCCAATGGTATCGCCCTTCACTACATAATCTGGCGTAATACCTCCACCGCCATAGACTGTTCTACCGCCAACCGTCTTGTATACGGGGCGCTTGTCCGAAGCCTCATCGGCGGCGTCCTTGTCGTGCTCCAAGTTTTCGCCCTCTTCGAGCTCTTCGCGGCCTTCGCCGCGGTAGTACTTGTCCTTGTCCTTGTACGGCCGCTGAATAAGCCGGCCACTGGGCGTATAGTACTTCGAAATGGTAAGGCGGAAGGCCGATCCGTCGCCGAGTGGGTATTGGCGCTGGACAAGGCCCTTGCCGAACGACGTCTCGCCAACGACAATGCCGCGATCAAGATCTTGAACGGCACCAGAAACGATTTCGGAGGCCGAGGCCGACCCACGATTGATGAGGACCACAAGGGGGATGTCTTCAAGAGCACCACCACCCGAGGCCATCAAGTCCTCGTTAAACTGCGGGAGGCGTCCCTGCGTGTACACAATCTTTGCTCCCTTGGGGATGAACTCGTCGGCAATCTTATGCGCCTGATCGAGGTAGCCGCCGGGGTTACCGCGGAAGTCCAACAGCATCTTCTTCATGCCCTGCTTTTTCAGCGCGGCAACGGCCGCCATAAACTCAGAGTGCGTGGTAGCGCTAAACCGATTGGTCGTGATGTAGCCAACATCGGTGCCTTCGATCATAAACGAGGCGTCGACGCTGTTAATCGGAATCTTGTCGCGAGTGATGTCAAACACCAGTAAGTCCGACTCGCCTGCCCGTCTGATGTGTACGCGTACGACTGTACCCTTAGGACCCCGCAGCTTCTTGGGCACGTCTTCGCGTGTTAGCTTGACGGCTGTGGTATCGTTAATGCGGACGATCTTATCGCCGGCCTGAATGCCGAGCGCTTCGCTTGGTCCGCCAGCAATTGGCGAGACAATCGTGATGGTGTCGGACACAATGTCGAACTCAACGCCAACACCTTCGAAGCTTCCGCGGAAGTCTTCCTCGATCTTCTGCATTTCCTTAGCAGGAATGTAGGCGCTATGTGGGTCGAGCTCGTCGAGCATGGCCTTGATTGCGGCCTCGGTGAGCTTCTGCGAATCGACGTCGTCGACGTAATTGCGCACGGCCATGTTCAAAACATCGTTGAACTTTCTGGTCTGTTCGTAGACGTTATCGCTCGTCTTAGCCGTTTCCATGAACGTGCCCAGCAAAACGCCAACGCCTAGAACGATGGCGGCCAAGATGCCGGCACGAAGTGGGGTAAGTTGCATCGAAATGTAGTGTGGAGTGGTGATCTTCAGTTGTGCAAAGGTCGTGAATGACGATGATTGCGACGTCGGAGTGTTACGCGGCTAGTGTTGTACAACAAACGTAACACGCTGCACACCGACATCATCGCGCAGAACGGCAACGTAGGTTCCGTCGGCCAACAACGATACGTCTATCAGCAGTGCTGTTCCTTGCGGCGTAGGTTCGAAAGGCCATGAAGCTACCGTGCCACCAGTTACCGATACAACGTCCAGGCGCCCCGCGCCTACGGCGCGTGGTGCTACAAGGGTTAGCCGATTTGCCGCCGGTAGTGGCACGGCGGCAAGACCTGAAAGCGACCAAACATCGAGTTCAACCGGTACCTCGCAACGTGAAATGCCGCTGTATTGCAAGGCTGTGGCGGTGCCTTCAACAAGTATACGTCGGTCTGAACACGGGCCGCTAACAACGATGGTGTCATGCTGCATTTCGTCGCCCACGGTGCGGATCACTGGTGCGTAACATACAACGAAGCCCTTCCGCTCTCCGGGGGCAATAACGAGTGGTAGCTGGGCCAAAGGCACGCTAAACCGTACGTTGCCAACGAGAAAGAGATCGTCGATAGCCAGCGGATAGAGCCCGTAATTCTCGGCTATGACGGTGTCGCATCGTACACTTCCAACGGGTACATCGCGGAACGTGACGGTGTTTGCGCTGGCACCAGCGCTCGCTATGGCCAACGTAAAGCCAGGAATGGTGTCGCTGATAATCGTCAGATTTCCTGCCGAGTCGATAGCTTCTACAAACCAGATCACGTCTCGATACGGGTCAATTCGGCGCAAACGCAACTGAGCCCGCACGTCGTTCATGGCCGCTTCAACCACTTCGACGTTCTGCGATAGCGAATCCGCAAGGCGCACATTCATAATGCCGAAGTCGAAGTCGGAATCCTCCACAACGTCAACAACGGCTACGACGTCGCACGCATCTCCTGGTATGGAAGCCATCCGTGGTGCTTCGCGATCCCACAGGGCGTTTATGTTCCACACGATACTTGTACGTCCCACACAGGAATCTTCGATAAATAACGTATCGGAAGTGAGTCCCTCTTGGCCAACAGCAACACAATAGTCAAAGTTGATACTCTGCCCCGGCTGCAGGACAAGGGGCACTGCGAACCCTGCGGGACGGCCACTGCTGAGTCGCGCAGCCGTAATCGTCTGTGGATACCTGCCATAATTTACCAGTGTGGTAGGCGAACACCGTTGCTTTCGCACCGGCAACGTAAGCGATACGAGTAAGGGGTTAGACTGCGAGCCAATATTCGGGGGCGCCACAGTAAACCCGGGTATGTCGAGTCGCGTGGTTTCGTCCTGATCCTCGGCATCGATGCCCACGGCATTCACCCATCCGTCGGCATAGGGGTTGTCGAGCACCACAGCAATTGTAGCCACAGGCACAAACGACTCGATGGTATCCCTGCGTATCACTACCACGTTTTCCTGGCCGGAAATCGATATGCTGCGAAGCCCCTTATCACCACGTACATTGTCGGTAAACACAACAGAGACGCTATCGCATGCACGCTGGATGGTCATGGTAGGTGGGTATACGTCGAGCGGACGGTAGGCGGTACCACCGATGTAGCCATACGACACGGCTTGGCCGTAACCATAGACGAAGATGCCAAGCAGCGTATCGGCCGAAATCGTGTGAGCTCCGCTCGAGAGTGGCACAGTAGCATAGCGCCATCCCGACGCCTGGATGGGAGTAAAGGTCGGCGTAATGGGTAGACCATCGACTCTGAGGTTGTACGTGGGATGTTTGCCGGGCTCTGCGTTGGGAAGAACCACATTTACGTACTGCTCGACGTATACGTCCTCTTGAACAAAGTCAACAACTCGCTGCGTTTGAATGCTAACAAACGTATAGCCCGTCATGTACTGTTCTTCGGGTGGCACAAGCACCATCAGTGGGTCGCCGTCGAACGACTGTCCGGCACTCGAAGTTGTACTCGATGTCTTCTTATATGCCGCCACCATTATTGGCCGCGAAGCCCGCACATCGATTGGTCCGGTAAGGGGCGCCTCATAAAATTCACCCGCGTTGATGTTCGCAACCACTGCACCGTTGGCACGCACCTCGGTCCTGTCGAATCGTGCTACAACTCGGTACTGGTCTTCGCCCACAGGTTCCTCGTTGCTCGAAGGTTGGAAGGGGGCAATGAAGGCACGTTTGCCCCACGTTTCCACGGGATTCATTTGTTCCACAAGGCAGTCGCGAGACTGTAGCGCCGTAACGTTAAACGGAAGACTCGTGCGCTGGTGGCCGGCAAAAACAGCCACGGGCTTGTCGGCAAACACAACGCTGCCTGTGACATCGCCGTTGGGATTCTGACGCATGTCTGCTTGCACAAGGTAGCTTTCACCACGGTTGAGTACCACGGTGTCGACGTCGCGGGTCACGTTACGAACAATCGGAACGCGAGGGCGAATTGCCACAACGGTGTTGTCCTCGGTTGCCACAACGGCAAACTGCGATGGAGTGTTGTTTGCTCCAGGACCGCCGGGGCTCGACGACGGATAGGCCATGATAACGTAGTCCTTACCTAGGGCATCGGTAGGCAACACCATGAAGGCATCGCTGGTAAATGGTGCCTGGTTGAGTGCATAGACGCTTATATCGTCGTCGGCTACAACCTGTACACTTTGTAGTGCCACACGATTGCATTGCGAAGCATCGTATGCATAAAAGCCACGACCGCGGTTGAAGCCATAGAGTTCGTATGGCCCATAAAACGTCTGATACGAAAACGTACCCTGAGGTCTGGTAATCGTAAACGGAATCACCGTTACGCGCCCAGCGGAGTCGCGCATGCGGATTTCGCCCGACGTTGGGCGCTCGGCGGCTATTTCGATGCGAACGTGATGTTCGGGCTGTAATGAAGGGTCTAGATCGACTTGACTGGCTTGGTTGTGAAAGTTGGGCAAGAACGTAAACCAGAAGTCGGTACCGCGACTATCGGGAACGGGCTGCGCAGCCAGCGACGAGGCGGCAAGCAGGGCCAGCACGATAGCAACGGCATAGTTCATTCGCCAGCTCCAACCATACCGGCCCACAACATGGTTCCGTCGGCATCGTGAATGTGAACCTCCATCTCGGAGCGGGCAACGCAGATCGTGGCAAAACCACCGTTCGTATGCGCCACCTGCGTGTGCTTGCCCCATACGGTGGGTCGTGCCCCACCGCCAGCGCCGCTTACCACGCACATAAAGGGGTCGTCGGGGTGCTGAACCACCTGCATGTCGTGGTCGTGGCCGCACAAGTACAGGTAGGCCCCACCACTCATCATGGAAGGGGCAATGGCATCGTAGAGCCAGTCTTGGTCGCCGTAATGTCCGTACGAACGCAATGGATGATGTCCTACAACAATCTTGTGTCGAGCCCTGCTACTGCGTACGGTTTGATCGAACCACCGCACTTGCTCCTTCCATCCGTCCAACTTCTGAAGGATGGCTTGGGTATCAAGAGTAAAAATGGCCAGTTTTGTTTCACCGGTAACGGTTATATCATGCTTACCCCACAGAGTAGGCATCTTCCATTGTGGATTGCGCTTGCCGTAGTCCACCTGTGCTTGCACGTTCAGTCGGTAGTCGTGGTTACCCACCACAGGATACCACGGCACGTCGAGCCCTGTCAGATTATAGATATCCTCGAACTTCGACTTCCACTGTGGGTCGTCGGCGCTGCTTACTCCGTCGGGATAGAAATTATCACCGGTAGAGATGATTCCCGTGATGGCAATGGTTTGCGCTACCGCACTCATGCCTTTTGCCACCGTACGCTGCAGCTTGCCACCGGTGCCCCAGTCGCCCACCACTAAAAAATTCGAGCAGGGGGCACTGCCAGGCAACGTAGGCTGGGGCTTAGGCAGCGGCTTACGTCCACGCACGTCGAACGACTGCGCAACAAGGTGTGAGGGGCGCAGCCCAAGGGCTGCCGAAAGCAAGGCAAGGACGGTGCGACGGTTCATGGCACTGCCAACCTACGAAGCATCGCGATATTCGCAGCGTGACCATCCGAAGAAAACTCAGCCATGGCGAACTGGAGGACCAACGCCAGCGTGGGCTGGCCGAGCGCCACAGCGCCCGCCACGCCCTTACCGCCGTTGTTCATAACGTACGCAGCGCCTACAATGTAGGCAGCATGTTTCGCACGGCCGACGCCATGTGGCTGCGCCAGATCGTACTTACCGGCTTTACACCCTGTCCACCACGTCCCGACGTTTGCAAGACCGCTCTGGGAGCAACCGAGACGGTACCCTGGCACTACCGGGCCGACGCATGCGAAGCCATTGCAGCGCTGCGTGCCGAGGGCATTACTGTGGTGGCATTGGAGCTTACCACCGATGCCGTGCCATTAGACGAACTCGTGGTGACGGGTCCGATCGCCATCGTTGTTGGCAACGAAATCAGCGGCATCGACGCCGCCGTTCTTGCCGCCTGCGACGGTGCCGTGCAGATTCCCATGTATGGCGTCAAGCACTCGCTCAACGTAGCCGTAGCCGCCGGCATTGCCTTTCACCATATTGTGCAGCGACTGCGCTGCGTAGATTCGCAGCTATGACCATCGCTATTCCAACCACCAGTTTAGCAGAGCCCCTTATCGAACACCTTGAAGGATTGGCTGTGACTGCCAATCACCGAGTGATTCGAACGACGGAAATGGAATGTATGCGCCTGTTGTTAGCCAACAGCGCCGACCTTGCCCTTGTTACGCCGATGGGTTATGGCATGGGCGTAGGCCGTGCCGACTACCGCATCGTTCCACATGGTGCTGTGATGCTGCACGACTATACGAATGCTGCTGCCATCTCGTTTGGCGAGCATGGCCGCGCATTAGCCACGTGTACATCGAATGCTCCCGAGGATTTCCTGCCAACCGTTGGCGTGGTGCTTATGGCCGAGAAGTTCGACTTAGACCTTGCCGTGCGCAAGGGCGAAGGTGGCGACTGCCACGTGGACTATCCCGCAGCCGACCGCTTAAGTGTGATGGACGTAAGCGAAGAGTATTCTGATATGCTCGAAGCCCCACTGCCAGTCTATGTGTGGGCGTGCAGAGCCGAGGCCGACGAGGACGCAATGGTAGCTCTTGTGCAAGCCCTTGGCAGCGTTGCACAGCGCGACGTCGACGTGGTGGAACAAGTGCCACCCGATGGCGACCACTTTCCGCGTGAAGGACGCATCACCTATGGATGGACCGACGAGAGCGAAGAGGCCTTGGCCACTGTGATGGAACTGTTGTTCTATCATCAGCTCCTTCCCGAGATACCGGCCGTGAAGATCCTAGGCAGAGACTAGGAGAACTGCTGTGCGCCCATGGGTTATCTTTGCGGCCACTTTTATTGGCCACATTACCCATGTTTGAACCACAGAAACAACAGATCGAAGAACTCCGCGAACGCGTGGAACAACTACGGAGGTATCTTTGACATCGATCATAAGCACGACGAGATAGCAGAACGCGAGATGCTGCAAGCGTCGCCCGATTTTTGGGACGACCAAACGCGCGCTCAAAAGATTACCCGCGAGTTGGCCTCGCTAAAGGAATGGGTTGACTCTTGGCAAACAGCCAAGGCACGTGTTGCCGACGTCGAGGCCATGATTGAACTGGCCGAAGAAGCCGACGAAGCATCGATGGAAGACGACATCGTGGCAGAGCTACAGGCCTGCGTGAAAGCCGTCGACGACATCGAACTCAAGAAGATCCTTGCAGGCCCCGACGACAATCGCAACGCCATCCTAACCATTAACGCCGGAGCAGGGGGCACCGAAGCACAGGACTGGGCCGAAATGCTTTTGCGCATGTACACGCGCTGGGCTGAACAACACGGTTACACCGTAACGCTTGCCGACGAACAAGAGGGCGACACTGCCGGCATTAAAAGCGCCACGCTCGAGATTGAAGGTCCCTACGCCTATGGCTATCTGAAAGCCGAAAACGGTGTGCACCGCCTAGTGCGCATCTCGCCGTTCGACTCGAACGCACGCCGCCATACGTCGTTTTGCAGCGTGTTCGTCTATCCCGAAGTCGACGAAGACGTAGCCATCACCGTTAACCCCGCCGACTGCGAATGGGACACCTTTCGTTCGGGCGGCAAGGGTGGACAGAATGTGAACAAGGTGGAAACGGCAGTGCGTTTGCGCCACATCCCTTCGGGTATCGTTGTGGCCTGTCAAAAGGAACGCTCGCAGCTGCTAAACCGCGAAATGGCCATTAAGATGCTTATCAGCCAGCTGTATCAGCGCAGGCGCGAAGAAGAAGAAGCCGCCAAGGCCGCCATCGAAGGCACAAAAAAGCGGATCGAGTGGGGCTCGCAGATTCGCAGCTATGTGTTCCAGCCGTACACCATGGTGAACGACCATCGCACAGAACTGAAGATTACCGACGTCCACCGCGTTATGGATGGCGACCTAGACGAACTCATCAAGGCGTTTTTGCTGCTGGAAGATCAGATCAAGAATCAATGACGGACGTTCTCGACATCGTACGCGATCTTGTGGCCCAGGCATCGTCGATAGCTGTGCTAACCGGTGCTGGCGTAAGCGCCGAGTCGGGCGTGGCTACGTTCCGAGATCCAGACGGCCTATGGGCTCGGTTTTCGCCGCGAGAGTTAGCCAGCATGGATGGCTTTCTGGCAAATCCTGAACGGGTGCGCGAGTGGTACGATTATCGACGGCAGATCATTGCCAGCGTCGAGCCCAACGATGGCCATCGCGCCCTTGCCGCGCTTGAGCGTCGGCGTGGTAGTAGCGTTACGATTGTTACACAGAATGTGGACCGACTCCATCAACGCGCCGGCAGTGTAAACGTGCTTGAAGTGCACGGCAATATCATTGAAAACCGATGCAATGATTGTGGACGCATTTGTTTGACGGACGACATTACGTGCACACATTGCGGCGGTATGATGCGTCCAAACGTCGTATGGTTTGGCGAAGAGCTACCGCGAGACGTTTTTGCCCGAGCCGAGCAGGCCTGCCGCGAGTGCGACGTGATGCTTGTAGTTGGCACGAGTGCCGAAGTGTACCCTGCTGCTGGCCTTCCCGCTACTGCGGCCAACTACGGGGCTGTCGTTGTCGAAATTAATCCAAACCCTACGGCGCTTTCGCATCAGGCACATCACATTGTGCGAGCACCAAGTGCTGTTGCACTGCCGCAGATCTTGAAGGAGACTACATGATTACCGGCATTGGAACTGATATTGTCGACGTGGCCCGTATTGAGAACTCGGCTAACGAATATGGCGAGCGCTTTTTGCGGCGCGTGTTTACGCCGTTAGAAATTGAATATTGCGAGCGGTTTGGAGCCACGAAGTACTTGCACTATGCAGCGCGCTTTGCGGCGAAGGAGGCATTTTCGAAGGCCATTGGCACGGGTATGCGGGACGGCATGGCCTTCAACCTTGTGGGAGTACGCAACGAAGTTTCGGGCAAGCCCGTGCTCGACCTGCACGGTGTAATGGCTGAACGCTGGGGCAACCACGTGATACACCTTACGCTAAGCCATACGGCCACCGTTGCAGTAGCCGTGGTGGTAATGGAAGCACCGGCTACACCGTAGCGCTACAACAGCGGGCTGGTAAGCCCGATGCTCCATCCGAATGTTCCGATGGGGGCGGCAAAGGGCCCTACGGGCCAGCGCACATCAACGCGCAGGAAGAAGATCTCAGAGAAAAACGTTGGAATGCGGCCCACGCCAAAGCCGGCTTCGCTATACCACTTGGTGGTGCTGCCGTAGCCGTCGGTACTTCCAAACGGAAGCTCGCCGCGCTGCTCGTAGCGTGCTACCGAGTAAGCACCGATAAGGTCGGGCCCGCGGTTGTTAAACGTGGGCAGACCCAAGGCGCGCCACCAGAGATCCGAGAAGTTGTGCTCGGTATGAACCTGAGCAAATCGAGTGCCCCCAAAGGCATTCACAGGCACCGTGAACATGTCGATGTTGCTGCCCATAAATGGAAAACGCCGCATGGCGTTAAACTGAAATTGTACCGGCGTGGTTGTCGACGCGATACCGACCGCCCCCTTCACGTCGAGTGTCATGGGTACGTAGCCAGTGCTGAAGGTAGGAATGGACGACTCGGCGGTAAGCGACACCGAAGCGAACGTCTCGGGCTGATCGAGGCGCCATCCATGTTCGTACGAAATGGTGCCCCGAACTGGCCAGGTTGTGCCCATGAAGACGTCGAAGATGGAGGATTCGCCAATGCCAAGCGACGCCGTGACGGTGCGGTAGGCACCGGCCTGTGGTACAAGGACGGGGCGGCTGGGTGCATCGATTACGGGCATGATGACGTGACGGCTTTCAGAGCCCAGGATAGCAAGCGAAAACTTGCCGATACGGGCATTGGCACCCAGTTCGAAGCCGTCGCGACGGAAGAAGTCGAATTGCCCAGCGTACAGGAGGTTCGATATGTTCAGGTTGTCGAATCGTGCCAGCACACTGCGCGGCGACTGGACGGTGGAGAATCGGGAGTAGACCGAGGCAAGTGCCGATAGCGTAAGGTCGCCATAGGGCTGCGGACGCCATCGGAGCGTGACGGCTCCGCCGCGTGTGTCGCGCTCGCCGAACACAGCGCTGGTAGAGAGCGTAAGCGTCGAATAGTTGACGTCGAGTTCGCCGCCATACAGCCAGCCAGTGATGGCCGTACGGTTGAACTCGGGAATAACGGACAGATTGACTGGGCCGAAGGCCATGCTAAAAAGGCCTATGCTTGACGTGCCGTTGTCGTCGTCGGAACTACGTCGGCGTGGCTTTGCCGTGTCGGCCTTAGCGTAGACGGCGCGCTCGTCGTCGGTAAGCACTGCGACTGAGCTATCGGACCAAAACGCAGCTCGAGTGGAGTCGACGTCGGGCGCAAAGGCAATCGTCTCGCTGTCGGACAACTGAAACGCCACTGGAGTGGAGTCGCCTCGTTTCGTGACAGCGGCCATTGAGTCTTTGGGCATCACTAGGGCGGGGCGCAGCAGCGAATCGGCAATTGGCTGGTTAACGATGGTGTTGGTAACGAACGACTCGCTTTGAATGCTAAGGTCGAACTCGGCGAGTCCCTTCACGATGGCAACACCTGCGCGTCCGCTCAGCTGCTGATACATCGGTACCCAGAGGGAATCCTCGACGCGTTCGAGCTTCTGGGCAATGCGGAAATTGCGGATGAAGGGAATAGACGTTTGTTCTGTGGGAGCAAACTCGGCTTCGACAACCTGGTAGGTATGTTCGGCAATCATAAGGCGGCCTTCGAAGCCGGGGAACAGTCGCGACCGTGGCTCGAAGGAGATGTCGTACACAATCATATCGCCCAGCATACGGCGTTCGTTCAGCGTATACCGATACTCTTTGAGCGCCTTTGCGCCAAGGGGTGTTACCAAGCGAGTGTTGAGCAGTACGATTTCGTCTTCCATAAAATCGTAGAACTCGTCGAACACCTGTGTGTTGGCGCTTGCGTTCACGTTTTTGGTTTGCCGGCGGTTGTTCAGCACGGTGTGCTTACGGCGTTCTGGCTGGCGTTGGTCGTACACCGTGGCATACGTTTCGGCAATCGAGCCCTCATCGATGTTATCGCCTACGGCACTCATCAGTGTTGCTGTACGCGTCTTTGTATAGATCGTGCTTACAAGCGTGGTAATCCGTTTAGCGTTTTGCTCCTTCTTGGCGATAGCGCGCCGAATAATCTCATCTGTTTCAATATCACCCGTTACCGTTACCGCTCTCCCTTGAATTGGCGCAGGTTTGAGCGCTACGTTGATCTCGCGCTCGGCGGGAGTAATCTTGATGCGTTGTTCGTGATAACCAATCGAGCGCACAAGGAGTGTATAGGAACCTGTTTCCAACGCAATGCGAAAGGTACCTCCAGTACGCGCATACGCTCCCCTATTTGTACCCTCCACGCGTATCGACGCACCGGCTAGGCCTTGGCCGCTTTGTGCATCGCGAATGGTGCCCGTCCAAACAGTCTGCTGTGCCTGAAGTGGAACGTAAACGACAAGGCACAAAAGTGTGAAGGCGAAAAAAAGCGGCATACAATTCGATGTGTGTGACAAAAGGGGCGCTGTGTACGACGATTGATGTGCAAAGTTACCGAGTATCACGAACCGTATTTTACTGTATGTTGGCATCGGTTTTCGGCATGCAGCTAACGCCGGGAATCACGTTGTTACATTTTCACAACTTTCTGGAGGTAGTATGAAGCGTTTTGGTTCACTCGCATTAGCGCTCATTGCTGTTACAGCAATTGCTGGTGCACAAGACGTGCGGAAGTCGCAAGGCGACTTGGCGTTTTTGTTCGCCTATAACGGCCTTGGTTCGTCCACCGTTGGCGCATTCAATGGGGGCGTAGGTGCTCAGTGGTATCTGTCAAATGACATGGCTCTGCGCCTTGGCCTTGGCTTTGGTACATCATCCATCGAAACACCGGCAGGTGGCACAAACACAAGCACAGTCTCGGGAACAGCAATCAGCCTTGCCCCGGGTATTCGTATGAACATCGCTAGCAACTCCAATGTCGTTGGATACGTTGGCGGCCAAGTCATGTTTGGCACAACCTCGACCAAGATCGAGGTAACGGGCTCTACAAACACACCAGAAACAAGCGCAACTAACCTTGGCGTTGGCCTCTTCTTTGGTGCTGAGTGGTTCCCAACCAAGAACATCTCGCTTGGTATGGAATACGGCCTTGGCTTTATGTCTAGCTCGTCGTCGTCAAGCGCCGCCGGCACTACCACCGACGGCCCATCTACGTCGAGCATCTACCTTGGTACTCCTGCTTCCATCACTGGTGGTGCTACGCCTGGTGTCGCCATCGGCAACGTGGCCATTACCGCAGCTTTCTACTTCAACTAAGTAGACTGTAAGGGGCATCGACCCCACGTCGTCTTCAGCCCGGGGGCGTGCGCTTTGCGCACGCCCCCGGCGTCGTTTTGTGACACGATGCCCCCTTCACAAACGATGTGACATTTGGCGTTTACCTGTTACATGACTGGGTTTCCTGCTAATGTATGTTCGCCCCCTCACAATACACCATACGTTTTCACCCACGAAGGAGTCCCACCGTGAATGCGTTCCTCAATCTTCTGCGCCTACGTCCCAACCTTGGCGCACGTTCTACCGTTCTGCTGTTGGTATTCGCTAGTAGTGCACTCTACCAGCGCTGTGTGGCACAATGCGATACTACATCGATCCTCATCTACAGCGACACCAATCGAGTGGTGATGATTGGCGACAGCGTGTGGCCGAACGAAAAATTCTGTCCGGCCTACGACTTCGAGTTTCATAACGACTCCATGGCCTTCATCTACGAAACCAAGGAGTACCGGCATAACTCACGTTGGGTAATGCTCAAGAACTGGTGTTGGGGGCGCACAGTGAATTACAGTAGCCGAACAGAGTCGGACACCATGGAGATGACGCCGGCGCAGCTAAGTGCTTACTCGCGAACAGCCACGGTAACGTTGGCGCCGGGCGACACGCTGTCGATGTTCAAATATGCCTTCTGGATTCGGCACGACAACGACTCAATCGAATGGCGATGGGCCCACGTAAGCCGACCATTCGCCGCCTCGGTCGAAGTCGTACATGCCGGAACACTCGAGCGGCTGGACTTGCTAGACTCCATGTCGTTTGCCCCAGTACGTTCTGGGCCTCCGTGCCTCTACATGCAAGGGCTCATCGTCGACAGACATGTCTACGTCCATCCACGAACCAGCAATAGCGTCGAGGCCTTCATTCGTGTGAATGTCTTTCAAGGCGAACAGGGTGTGGGACATTGGTATCGTACCGACAATGACGAGGTACACGACAGTCCGCGAATCCTTCACACGAACAAGGTGGGTGCTATTGCTCACACCGTCCGGGTTATTGAGAGTATGGACTGCGGAAGTTCAAAGGGTGCCTTGCACGCACCCACGTTCGCAATTCGCGACGGCAACGACGTGCAGCGGCATGATGCGTCGGCTACTCTAACCGTACGACTCTACACGCTCACAGGACAGCAGGTATCGACCATCGACTGGCCGGCGGGGCAACCCAACATGACGGTGCAAGCCCCGGCAGGTGTTTACGTGGCCATCATCTATCAGGGATCGCACGCCGTAGGAACGGTGCGCATCGTAACACGCTAAGGACCCAATTAACATCAAACCAACAGGAGGTTCTATGAAATCGTTGTGGACAGCAATGCTGCTGCTTACGCTTGTGTGCTTGTCGGTCGTCGAAAGTGCTGCCCTAACGCAGAAACCCCGAAAGCGGCCGTTGGGTCCGTTCGACTGCGACAACAACCCGCAACCGCAGTATAAGTCAATCCTTCGGGAAGGCGAGGCAAGGGTATGCCAGTGCAAGAAGGACGTTGTTGCCATTGCCGCACAGGGTGGGCCAATGCAGGCGTTTGAAATGTGTGTGTGTGCTCCGCAGATTGTCGTGACGAACAACCCCAATGCTCACGAATGCCAGTACCGTTCGCAGTGTTCACATCCGGATAGCAAACGTCGGTGCCAGCCGGCCTATGCCGACGACCGGGAACGTCCCACGTGGGATGGTCACTCGCTGCCCAGGTACGGCGTATATCGACCGGGAGACATTGGCGGCTAACCGCGCTCGTTTGCTCCTACTACGAACCACGAGCTATCAGCTCTTGCTCGCGTATCACGTCCGACGAAACGTCCAGCCGTGCAAGTAGCGCTACAAACACGCTGATGCTACTTTCGTGCTCTTCGGTTACCACGAGCGAAGCTCCCGCCTCGGCCATTGCCTTGGCATGCGCCGCGTAGCGGCTGCGCACCACCAGATACACGTCGGGTCGCAAGGCACGTATCGCACGTATACCTTGCACCACGGCTGTTTGGTCGCTAATGGCTACCACAACGGCCTTAGCCCTTGGAACTCCAGCAACTTCCAAGGCACGCCGCTCGGTTACGTCACCCTGCATGATGGAATGTCCCGCAGTACGCATGGTAGCAACACCCTCTCCATTCAACTCCAACATGCGGTACGTGATACCTACAGAATGCAACACTCTGGCCACATTGGAACCCAACACACCAGCCCCCACAATCACTACTTGGGGATCGTCAGTTGCTGCCTCGTCGACCTGGGTTGTGTAAGGGGCAACGGTCGACACAAAGCGGCGCAAGAACGGCACCAGCTTTACGAACGGAGTGGCCCGCTCTGCCAGCCATGGTGCCGCCGAGATAAGTGCCGGAGTAACAACCATAGTGATGATAATCGTTACCAGCATGTTCTGAAAGTTCGCCTCCCCTATCACACCATACTCCATGCCAGCCGTGGCAAGCACAAACGAAAACTCACCTACCTCGGCAAGGACGATGCCAGCAATCAACGCTACACGTAACGGCAGACGAAGGCCCAGCAACACCATCCACACAATCACGGCGTTGACGATGATGACAGCGAGCGCTGTAAGCACGTTGGCTGGGAGCCACGAAAGTTCGACGTTCAGCAGGAGTCCTACCGAAACAAAAAACACGCTTGTGAACGCATCGCGCATTGGCTCTAGTACCCTACCTATAGCATGACCTTCCTCGCTACCCGCAATAGCTACACCGGCGATAAACGCACCAAGTGCCATACTGATGCCAGCCATCGATGTAACCCAGGCCGCACCAAAGCAGAGTCCAAGCCCACCAAGAATGAGCACTTCTGGCGCCGATACCCGCGTAACAAACGGTATCAGCCGAGGCAAAACAAATCGCATCCCAACAATAAGTGCCGTACTTACACCAACAAGCATACCAACGCGGAACAGCACCTCGTGGGCCTCTAGCGATTGCCTTGGCGCCAACAACGACACTACAATCATCAGAGGGACGACGGCGATGTCTTGAAAGATGAGAACCCCCATTACTGCTCGCCCATGCGGCAGGCCGAGCTCCCGTCGCTCCTTAAGTATCTTGGTGCAGATTGCCGTCGAACTCAGACTCATCGCCATGCCCACCAGGGCCGATGCTTGCCACGAAATGGGAACGTCGGCCCAGTATGCTACCAGCCACGCACCAACGCCAATAACGAACGTGGAAACGACAATCTGCAGGAGGCCACCAACAAACACTATGTTGCGCAGGCGGCGTAGGTCTTCAAGGGAAAACTCAAGACCAATGGTAAAAAGCAGCAGCACCACGCCGAGCTCGCTCAGGGCGGCTATCATGTCGTCTTGCGCAATAACGCCAAAGCCCGTTGGACCCAATAGTATCCCGGTAGCAATCAGCCCAATGATGGGCGGTATGCGCAAGCGTTGGAACACAAGGATGACGGCCACTGCAGCACCGCAGATGATCACCAACGCATCTAGGAACGGAAAGTGGTGCATGCTTACCCTCGTTCCCTTTGGCCAAACACGGCACTTCCCACTCGAACCATGGTACTGCCTTCGGCGATGGCCCATTCCATGTCGGCACTCATTCCCATGCTCAGTTCCGTGGCATCTGCCGGCACCACGCCGCGCGCGCGCGCGCCTTCGCCAATGGTGCGCAGCATGGCAAAGCCATGGCGCACAGTGCGCTCGTCGGTGGTGTTTGCCCCAATGGTCATAAACCCACGCACCCTTAACGTTGGCATGGCGGCAACGGCATCCAATAGGTCGTCCACATCGGTGGGTGCGCAGCCGTACTTGCTCTCTTCGCCCGAAACGTTAACCTCGATAAGCACATCGATCGAGCGCTCATGCGCCTGGCACAGCTTGTGAATCTCTGCGGCAAGGCGGCTGCGGTCCACGCTTTGGATGCACGTGGCAACGTCCAACACGGCCTTCACCTTGTTGGTTTGCAGGTGGCCAATCATGTGCCACTCCAAGGGTTCGTCGGCAAGCGCTTGCGCCTTAGGCAGTAGTTCCTGCACGCGGTTTTCGCCAAACAGACGCACGCCGCAAGCAATGGCCTCGCGAATACGCTCGGGGGCAACGGTTTTCGACGCTAGCATAAGCCGAACATCGCCTGCCGAGCGTCCAGAATGTTGGCAGGCTGTGGCAATGCGCTCATGCATCATCGATATGGCGTCGGCAATGGTGGTCATCGTGCAAAACTACGGCATGTGCCGTCAGGCGTCGGCTCGTAAATTCGGCCCCATGAAGCGACCAATCTATCTTCGAGCGCTTGACGCTGTTGAGCGCGTGGGCAACGCCCTTCCCGACCCTGTTACGTTATTCTTGATTGCCATTGTGGTGGTGATTGCCGCCTCGGTAGTGTTCTCGGCCATGGGCACCGAAGTGGTACATCCGGGCACACAGGCCACGATCAAGGTTGTCAACTTGTTAGAGCGTGCACAAGTACAGCGCATGTTTACCGATGCTGTAAAGAACTTTACCGAGTTCCCACCATTGGGCTTGGTGTTGGTAACCATGATTGGCATAGCCGTGGCTGAACGTGGCGGCTTTGTAACAGCCATACTTCGGCGCAGCGTTCATGCTGTTCCACGTCCGCTGTTAACCGCGGCCCTCGTGTTTGCCGGCGTCAACTCGTCGCTCGTAGCCGATGCGGGCTACGTGATTTTGATCCCACTTGGTGCCGTCATTTTCCAAAGTGTAGGCAGGCATCCGCTTGCGGGTTTGTCGGCAACGTTTGCCGGCGTTGCAGGCGGCTTTAGTGCTAACCTTAGCATTACGTCGCTCGACCCACTGCTCAGCGGTCTCACGCAGTCGGCAGCTCAGCTTGTCGAGCCGTCGTACATCGTAAACGTCGACTCTAACTGGTACTTCATGATGGCGTCGGTATTTGTGCTCACCTTGCTGTGTACCGTGGTCTGCGAACGTTTCGTCGAACCGCGTCTACCCGTGGTTACTCCGCAAGCAAGTGCGGCACAGGGCACAGAGCCCCTTTCAGCAGTCGAACGCAAGGGGATGATGTGGGCGATTGTGACGTTTGTGCTAGGGCTTGCCGTGGTGGCTGGTTTGACGATACCGGAGGGGGCGATTCTTCGCGACGATACGGGTAGTGTAGCACCTATGCAGAAGAGCATTGTTGTTATCATCATGGTGCTGTTTTTGGTAGCGGGCATCGTGTATGCGCGGGTAACGGGGGCGGTGCGTTCCGACAAAGACGTTGTAGCAATGGCTGGCGAAGGCATGGGAACGATGGGCAGCTACATTGTGCTGGCCTTTGTGATGGCGCAGTTTATCAGCTACTTTGGGTGGTCGAACCTAGGCACGGTGGTGGCCGTGAACGGTGCTGGAGCGCTAAAGGGGCTAGGTCTTGAAGGGCCAGTGTTGTTGGTGGGCTTTATTCTTGTTGCGGCCTGTATCAACCTTATCATGGCCAGCGCTTCGGCCAAGTGGGCTGTTATGGCGCCAGTGTTTGTGCCCATGTTTATGCTGATGGGTATAAGCGCCGAAGGCACACAAGTGGCCTATCGCATTGGCGATTCGTGTACGAACATGGTAGCGCCCTTGATGGGATACTTGCCGCTGATTCTTGTTGCCATGCGCCGCTACGATGCCAAGGCCAGCATGGGCACGTTGTTTTCGCTCATGCTGCCGTATAGTATGGCAATGATTGTTGTGTGGACGTTGTTCTTTCTTGGTTGGGTGTTGCTAGACCTTCCGCTAGGTCCCGGAGTAGGACTGGGTCACTAGCAGCTGGGTCTTACCCATAAGACCTACTGAATGCGAACTGTGCCACCACCATGGTACGAGCGCATCGACGCATCGTACATAGCATCGGCAGCAACAGGGGCGTGAACAAAGGTGCCTCGGCTTACGGCTCGCACAACGTAGTAGTAGGTGCGTGGCTTCGACTCGGCCGTAACGTACAGGTTCATTCTATCGTCACGATAGTCGTCGTGCACGGCTGTTGCCGCATCGCTAAACTTGCTACCCACCGCAGCAGCGCCCAACCGTGGGTTCTCCAGCTCGAAGCCCGCAGGTAGGACGTCGCTAATCGCCACGTTGCTCACCTCACTGCGGTCTGTTGTGCTCACGGTTATCGCTACCACCAGCACGTCGTTCTGGCGCAGGCGCGACACGTCGGCCGAACGTCCGTCTCGCGTGAAGTAGGCACGTCGCACTCGCAGGCCGGCGTCTACAAGTGGCACGTCGGAGCGCTGTTTAGGGATGCCTGCCGTATGCACCGTGTAGTACACTGTTCCACCTTTGGCAACGATGCTCATCGTTTGCCCTGCTCCTGCGCATACCACCACCGACTGGCCGTTGTTCATGGTAGCAACCGTCTTACCGTCGAGCTGTACGGTTGCCGTCGAGGCGCTTCCCTGAACATTGCGTGCTAGCAGGCCTAAAGCCATAACGCCAAAGCTGCGCTCTTGTGTGCTTAGGTAGCGACGTTCCTTCATCATCGACCCTAGGCGGCGCGCTAGCGTCTGGCACCGTGCGTCGCGTGGTGCCACCTTGGCAAGGGCGTAAAGTCCAAGCGCTACGTCGCGCACGGGGGTGGCATAGGCATCGCCTCGATACCTAGATGCTGGCTCGGCCACCAAGTCCTTCTGTGCTAGTTGCGTAAAGCTCCGCTCGTCGCCTAGCATACGATAGGTGCAGGCCAACATGTAGCGCGAGTCGGCCGACAGTTCGTCCGGCCGGGCCTTATAACTATTCATCGTCGGCACGTCTTGTTTGCCCAGCGCCGCCAGCACGAACATCGAGTAGAAGATTTCGCGAGCGGGCCGCGTCGTAGCAGGCCGAAGCGCATTGCCGTCGTCGGCCCACACGCTTTCTACCTCGCGCAGGCGTGCCTTACGTGCTAAGTAGCTTGCCATCCTGTCTAGCGCCGCAGCATTCACCTCGTAGCCCGCCGCGCGCGCCTCGTGCAGGAAGTGGGCCGCATAGGCCGTTGTCCACCAGTCGGCACGCGCAGCCCCAGGCCAAGTGGTAATGCCGCCCGTATGGGCCTGCATCGACTCAACCTTGCGTACAGCATCTTGCACGGCCTGCCGTACGTCGTAGCTTGGCCGCACACTCGTTTGCCATACCCTAACAAGGTCGGCAATGTAGAGCTGCGGGAATGCTGTCGATATCGTCTGCTCGGCACAGCCATGTGGATATTCCAACAGCTCATGAAGATTATCAATAATCTGAGCGGCAGGAAAACTCGACACCGTTATTCGCACCGTGCTTAAGCCCGGCCTGTAGCCGTCACCCACCGTAAGCTCGGCACGCTTGCCGGCATCGACGCTTCCTTCCTTTGAACTTGCGACAAGGGGCACCGCTGGACGCACAGCGATTTCCGTGCGATGTGTAAACGTCTCGCCCCAGGCCTTGACCTGGGCAGTGACGGTTGCCGTCCCAATGGCAGCACGGGCTAAAACGGTCATTTCCACGGTGGCCTCGCCGTTGGCTGCTACCGCCACGCTGCGCTCGTTCGGCCCTACGACGGTTAACGGCGACCCTTCGGTGGTAAGCCGTACGGTAGTCGACGCCCCCTTCCCTGTGGTGTTGTGGATGTGTATGGGAACAATTACTGTATCGCCTGGTGCCAACACGCGTGGCAATGCCGCCTGCACCACCAAGGGGTCGGCCACGCGCATGGCCTGCTGCGCGCTGCCAATGGCGCCCCCCTTCCACGCTACAGCCATTAGGCGCAACTCGCCGGCGTAGGAGGGCAGCGTTACGTCGAACGTTGCCGTTCCACTCGTAGCATGAATGATGCCGCTCCACAAACTCACGGGCTGGACGCGACGCGACGTAAATGGGTTGACGCGCAAGGCGCCTTCGTCGCCAGCTCCCGACGATGCCCTAAGGATGGCTAACTCGGGAAGAAGGTAGGCATACATGTCGTAACTGGTTACCTCGAGGGCCCGCTTGCGATGGTAGTATGCATGAGGGTCGGGCGAGGCATAGTTACGAAGCTGCAAGATGCCTTCGTCGACAGCAGCAATGGTAACGTAGGCGCCGGGCGACGTCGTGACGGTAATACGCTGCTTTTGCATGGAGCGCGACGTGGCGGAAGCCGCAATGCGTATTGGCAGAACGCTGTTGGCGCGGTCTACGAGCACGGGTGCATAGCCGTGGGCAACGGTAAAGGGCACGTCGGACTGCACGTGTGGCTTGATGAGTGTAGCCGAGATGTAGACGTTAGGCGCCCAGTCGTCCTTTACGGTAAGTTGCAGCGTGGCAGAGCGCTTGTCGGTTTGCACCGTATGATGCTCCATTACGCCGCTACGCTCCACCGTCACCAACAACGTACCCGCGAACGGCGTGGCAAACAACACGCTTGCACGATCGCCTACGGCGTAGCGATCCTTGTCCATGGTAATGTCGATGAGTCCTTCGGTGTTAACGGCAAAACTCGACGCCGACGTAGAGCCCCAGCGGAAGGCATAAAGCTCGCGGCTTACGTAGGCCTTACCGCCTTCGGGCATTACGCGTACTTCGTACACGCCGCTACCGTCGGGCTTAAACGTAAACGTCGATGCCGTGCCACTAACGGTGATGATCTTGTCTTGCACCACCACGTCGCGCCGTTGCGACACATACCGAAAACGGTTTTCGTAGGCACGTTCCAAGACGGTATGATATTCCCTGCGCACCAACTGCACACGAGCGCGGGCTGTGGTGGCAGCACCCGAAGGGTCGCAGGCAACGATACTAGCCGTGTACGATCGGCCAGCATCAACGTACCGTTCCATTGGGCCTATGCCTAGGTAGGCCTTCTGAGTGTGAACCGAAAGGCGCTGCCCACGATGGATGGGACGTCCGCCCTCGTCTGTTACGGTACAGTAGAGCATTGCCCGCAGCGGGCCTACGTTGCGTAATGCGGTGTCGATGCTAAACGATGCGGCAACCCGTCCGTCGTCGTCGAGCGTTCCACTTTGTTCAAGCTCGCGCACCACGGCGTCCCTATCGGTGATCACCGAGAACGTATAGTCGGGAAAACGTTTTGCCTCGAACTCCATAGGTCGAACCGTGAGCGTCATCTGATACGGGCGCTGTCGCGCCGGCGTACCGTAGAAGGTGGCCGCGTGAACGTCTACAGCAAGCTGTTCGCCGGGGCGCACGTCCTTGGTTGGCGTGTTGAGGTTTACGCGAAGCTTGTCGGGCATGAAGTCTTCGACGGCAACAAAGGTCGACCCAATCTGAACGCCGGCAGGGGTAAGCGCTTCAACCGTCCACAGACCTGTCATGGCTGCATGGGGCAGCGGCAGTTGTACTGCGGCAGCGCCGTCGCTTGCCGTGGTAATTCGCATGGTTCGATACTCGGACCCATCGGGCTTTCGAAAGCGCAGCTGTAAAGGGCCCTGCTTAGGCGTCTGTAATGCGTCGGTGCGCACAAGTGCGACCACATTGATCTGTTCGCCAGGACGATACACATCGCGATCGCCATAGAGATAGGCGTGAAGGCCAACGGTATTACCTAGAACACCGTCGGTTTCGAATCGCGAACGATCGACCTTGGTATCCTGAAGAGGTAGAAACGTGAGCTCGCCCTCGTGCTGGGCCGTTACCATGCCCAACGAGAACTTGCCAAGCATTGCACGTAGGTTGGTGATATGTGCCATGCCTGACCTGTCGGTGGTAAGCGTCTCGACAAGCTGATTGTTCGTGGAATACAGCGCTAACGACACGTTGGCGAGTGGCTGTGCGGTTTGCAACGAGTGCGCCATAATCGTCAACTCGTTGCGTCCCTCCTTGGCTATCAGCCCAACATCGCTAATGGCTATGAGCTTCGACGCGCTTAGCCATTGGTTATCCATGCTCTCGCAGCGAACCACGTAGACGCCTTTATGTCGTGCATGCTGGCGGACGTCGAGGTTGAGCATGGCCTTCCCGTTTGGCGAGATGCCTAGGGTGGCCACATCGTACACGCGCGTCGAGACGGTATCGGCATAGTGTTCGAAGTCCATCCAGTCGAAGCCGTAGTTCGGGCCAACCACTTCGCTGTCGGTTTCTTCATCCCACGAATAACGCCGTGCGCTTCGCAGCAGGTGAAGCACGTTGTTTTCGTACACGCGGTACACGACAACGCGCACGCGTTGCACGTTGACGATGTCGATACCAACAAGGCGGCTACCACGAGAGCTTAGGTAGATAGCACGGTTGTTTGCAAAGCTGATGCTGGGTTCGAGAGCGCCAAACGACACCGGGAAGCGGGCTGGTTCGGCGAGCGTGCCGCCTACGTCGCCGCGTAGCGACGTTAACGCAATCACCGTGTAGCTGCGGCCAGCAACAAAGGCGGCACGTATGCGGCAGCCCGTTGGAGTACGCTCTAGGACGTGGTGGATGTTGGGATCGATTTCGATGCCGGTGCCCATCGTTGTGGGGTCGAGCGACTGCGAGGTAACGACGTCGATGATACCTTCGGTGCCAACCCACGATGTGCTAACCGACACGATTTCGAGTCGCGATCGATCGGGAATGGCAATCGTCGTGCGTACGTCGGTAGGCGTTGGATTGCCGCCAAGCGTCGACCGAAGCCCCTTACCTATCACGATGGTAAGTGGGCCGGTGTTGGCGTTGGCTACGTTGCTGATGGTAAACGAAACGGAGTTGGTGCCGTAGCGGTTCTCGGCGTCGGCAGCAATAGGCATAGCGGCGCCATTGAGTTCGCAGCGGATATGTTGAAGGGCTTCGGATGGGTTGACGTCGTAGAGCAGGCCCACATCGACGCGAAGGACAGGTTGTTGCGTGATCGGATTAAGCGTCCACGTGGCCGTGGCAGACACAATGGACTGGCTTGGAGTACGAAACGACCACGTACCGCCGGGGCGATGATGTTCGCCCGAGGAGTCGGCAGCAAAGCGCGAGGGCTGTAACGCAAGCGTATAGCTTGTTGCAGGAGCATAGCGCGGCAGGGGCGAAAACGTAAGTTCGGTGTCGGAAACCCAGCGCCAGCAGCCCTGCACGGCTGGCTCGATGGTGGCATAGGGCAGCGTATCGATAACGCCCAAGCGAGCATCGGCAGGGCGGGCAGCATACGAGAACGAAAAGAGCAGCGTTTGCTCCAGTTGGACTTCGTCGCCAAAGCTCACACTCACAGCATCGTGTGCCACGGGAGCACAGCGAACAACAAGAACGAGGCAGGCCACGAGGCCTAGGGCACGGTGCAGCATGGAGGGAGGGATTTAGTTGACGATGGTTTTGACGTTGACGAACTCGCGAATGCCAAACGAGCCAAGTTCGCGCCCGTAGCCGGATTGTTTTACGCCACCAAAGGGCAGTCGTGGATCGCTGCGAACATAGGCGTTGACGAAGACTTGGCCACACTCCAGGTGGGCGGCAATACTGCGTGCGCGTGGTACCGATCCGTAGACCGCCGCACCTAGGCCATAGACGCTGGCGTTGGCAAGCCGAATAGCGTCGGCATCCGAGGAAGCGCGAACGAGTGCTGCAACGGGACCAAACAGCTCTTCGTCGAAGGCCGGCATTCCGGGTGTTACGTTGTCGAGGATAGCTGGGGCAACATAGAAGCCCTCTGTAGGCAAGGCGCGCGGTTCGGTGATACAGGCAGCACCCAACGCAATCGAGGCCTGCACTTGGTCGTTCAGCGTCTCGCGTAGGTCGGCCCGGGCAAGTGGTCCCACCTGCGTAGCATCGACGAGCGGGTTACCAACAACAAGGTTGTTGACGGCGGCGACGGCACGACGTCGGAATTCATCGTAGATACCGTCGTGAACTATCCAGCGTTTTGCTGCGATGCAGCTTTGGCCGTTGTTCTGCATACGGCCAACCACGACGTCGGCCACACACGTTTCGAGGTCGGCATCGTCGAGCACAATAGCGGGATCGCTACCGCCCAGTTCGAGTACGCATTTTTTGACGTAGTGGCCGGCGATGGCAGCCACGGCCTTGCCGCCGCGGGTGCTGCCGGTAAACGTCACAGCGTGCACACGTGGGTCGGCGATGATACGAGCAACGTCGGCAACATCGACGCAGACGTTTGCAACGAGACCGACGGGCAGGCCGGCTTCGCGGCATAGCTCTTCGATGAGTGCGGCACAGCCCTGCGTGGTGGGGGCGTGTTTGAGCAGCACGCCATTACCGGCGGCTACGGCGGGCACAGCAAAGCGGAAGAACTGCCAGTACGGGAAGTTCCACGGCATGATGCTAAGAACAATGCCAAGTGGTTCATAGGCGATGTCGGACGCAGCCCATTCCGAAGGCACGGCCTGTGTAGCAAGCTGCTGCGGAGCATGCTGTGCATAGTACGAGCAAACCGTGGCGCACTTTAGAACTTCGGCGCGAGCTGCTTGAAGCGTCTTGCCCATTTCGTTGGTTGCCATCGTAGCCAGTGCGTCGACGGTAGTGGGGCGCGTAAGCAGCTCGCCTAGGTAGTCGAGCGTGGCACAACGTTGTTCGACGGTGGCAGCGCGCCATTGGCGCTGTGCCGATGCCCCCTTCTCGAGAAGGTCGTCGACTTGGGCGGCTGTGTGATGGATATACGAGCCGATGACGAGGCCAGTAGCGGGGTTGATAGAGTGGAACATGGGCGAGCGGCGGTTTATGGTGTTATTCGAGGCAGCAAACCTTGCCAAAACAAGTTGCCGTCGAGCGTTCGAAGCACGGCAATATGTCCACCACGAACACCGCCGAGCACATCAAAGATGTTGGTTGTTTCGTGAACGTCACAGATATGCACCACACGGCCAAGCAGGTCGTACACGGTGAGCGAGCCCTCGATGCCGCGAAGAGCAATGATGCGGGCTGTTCGATCGCAGATCGAGCCCGTTAGATCTAGCGTTCCCGATCGATACTCCACGCTATCCAGCACGTCGCCGGGAAGACTTGGCCACAGCGCTACAGTAGTATCTATGGCGATAGGCGTGCGCGGCGGATGAGCCAGCAGGGTTTGCAGTGTAAGGGTGGCAACCACGCCACTACCGGTCCACGGACCGTTAAGGTCGACGGCCAACGTTCGCCCATCACGGCGCCACGTGGCCTGTACGGATGGCGGAGCAACGGCGGCGGGGACCACGCTATTACCATCGAACACGATCGTGGCCTGCCAGCGCTGCAGGAGCGGAGCGATGTTGGTTCGTACCGAGTCTACTACCACGCTGACGTCTACACGTTCGTTAGGCGCGGCCGTTGCCGACGTAACCCAAACGCCTGCTTCGACGCCGCGGCGCCGTTCAATAGGTACGCTCATGCTGGTATCGCAGGGCTCCTGACTGCGCACCGTCACCAACGCTTGTGCCGGCGCGGCAGGGTCGGCCACCAACACGGTGCAGACCATCTGTTGGCCAGCAGCAAGTGCCCGCGGCATGCCACCGGCACCAACGTCGATGACGTATGCCGGATCGGACACCTCGACCTGCGTTATCATGGCAACAGCCGTGCCTGTGTTTTCGACGACTACGTCCACCCGCTCGGTTGCCACGTCCAGTCTGCCGCCGCCCCGTATCTGTAGCGTACGTTGTGTGCTGGAGGACTGGACGGGTATGCGCACTGTATCGCCACAGGGCCGTAGCACTACCGTCATCACGCCTGCAACGGGTCCATCGGCAGCAGGCAGCCACGAAATGCGCCACTCCACCTCGCCTGTTTGTGCAATATTGAAGGGGGCATCGATCCATGCCGTATCGGCAGTAATACGGGCTTCGCCCGACGACAGCGAGGCAATCGTAATCGTGGTGTCTGCGGGCGGGCCAGCGCAGCGTACATGGGCTGGAACGTTCACAACAGGTGGCAACTGCCAACGCGGTCGTGTTACGCGAGCCACAACGGTGGCTTCCATGACGGGAGTGCAGGCCGTGCTCGTAAGCCGAATCGTGGCAGTAACATTGCCATCTCCTGCGGGCAGCACAAGGTGAACAGGAATGCGTAACGATGCTCCAGGAACGATGGTGAGGGGCAACGTCGGTATCGACACTATGGTGCCGTTGCTCTGCACATCGATAGACCGTACCGTTACGGCGTCACGAGATGGGTTGAAGATCACGACAGCCGTGTCGGCGGAGCGTTCGCAGACGAACGTGCCCATATCGACCGACGTCATGACGAGGGCTGCTCGGTTTTCAACGACGATACGCATGGTATCGCTTACGGAACATCCAACGGAGTCCGTTACGGTAAGCACCAGCACGCTGTCGGTAACGGCAGTAATCCTGTGCATAGAGGTGTTGGTTGCAAGAACGTCGCCCTGCCTATTGGTAAGCACAGAACGGTAAGGTGGATATCCGCCGCGAACGGTCATGGTGATATCGATCGGAGTACCATTACATACGACGGCGTCGGCAGGAAGCAGGGCCGTAAGCGAGGTAGCCACGGCGGGTTCGAGAGGAATCAGGGCTAGCAGCACCAGCGAACCGGCTGCACCGTCTTGACTGCCGTGATCGCCGGAAATGCTCGGACGTCCGCGGTTTCCCCCACGCATGCCGCCGCGAAGTACATTGGTAACGCCAACGGGGGCCCGTTGGTTGGCGTAGATGATGCGTCCACCACCGCCACCGCCACCGGGGCCGTGAAGGAGGCCTTGGCCATCGCAGATGCCACCCATCCCACCGGCAACGCTAATACTGGGATTGCCAAGAATCTGGCCAATTTCGAGTAGTACCGACCCGCCACCACCACCACCACCACCACCGTCTACAACTGCTTCTGTGGCGCTCTGGCCATGCGCTAGAATATTATTTCCATTTGCAACGAGGGTTCCTGCGCGAACGATAATGATACCACCGCCGGCAGCACCGTCTGTGCCTATACCATTGTTTTGATGTCCGCCACCGCCGCCGCCGCCAGCAATCAGGGCTACGCTATTGCGAGGATTGTCAACGCCATCGCCGCCAATGCCAAAAGCAGTTCGTGGCAGTCCGCAGGTATCGACGTGGTATCCACCGTTGCCACCGGCGCCAGCGCCGCCACCCCCGCCACCGCCGCCGTTGACGTCAGCCCCACCACCGCCGCCGCCGGCCCATGGAGCGCGGCCACCATTTTGGGGAGGTGGCGAAGCACTAAGGCCTTCGCCTCGCTCGCCGCTTACGCCGAGAGCTACATCAACAAACGGGGCATCGAATCCACATTGTGCCGAAAAGTTCACCGACCGACGTCCGCCGCGAAAGCCGCAGCCGCCAGCATCGATATTGGCCTCGAGGGTTAGCGTTCGTGCAACGTCGAGGGCCAGCACGCCACCTTGCGAGCCATTCCATGGGGCGGCGCGCAGCGTCGAGGTCACGATAGCATCCGTATAGCGTGGAACCGTAACCACTTGGACGGCCGAGGCCACATCGTAGGTGTTTCGCAGTGGAGCGGCGAGCACCAGTCTTGTACCTACGGCTTGAGCAACCGTGGCGTATTCGAACGTTCCAGCGCCTCCGCGGTCCACAATAGCGCCCGTGGCAGCGTCGGCCGTTGCCCCCTTCATCTGGATAATCAGGATGCGGGTGCCGCTGGGAAGCAAGTTAAGGGGCTGGTTAAGATCGACGACTTGTTGGCAGTCGAGCGAGATGGCAGTGACGGCCGCGTAGGAGTTTACGATGCCGCCGATGCGCGTTTGCGACAGGGCCGGCGCAACAACAACGGCAAGAAGCAGGGCAACAATGAGTGGGCAACGGGGCATGGCGCGGAATCCTGCAATTTGCCTAACTCATGGAGAACAAAGGGCTTGCGATGCCAATGCAAGGAAAAGTTCATCTAGCATGTACTTAGCACCAAAAAGGTTCTTTCAACGTCATGGGCCGCGCTGTATATTCGCGCCGACACCATTACGCAAGGAGACCCATGGCAAAGAAACCTACTACTGCCCTTGACGCATCGAACATGTTCGATGTGTTGTATCGTTTTCCGGAGCAGATAAAGGAGGCACTTGCCATTGGCGAAAGTGCTCCGGTATGGCGGCGCCAGGCCACTTCGAACCGATATGTGGTGTTAGGTCTTGGTGGCTCGGCTATCGGTGGCGACCTCTTGCGCAGTCTGGCAGCAGGCACACCTGGTGGTGAGCATTTGAACATCGTCGTGTCACGGGGCTATTCGGCCCCAGGATGGATTGATAGCGACACCAACGTGATTGCGTCGAGTTACAGTGGCGACACCGAAGAAACGCTATCGGCGTTCGACGAAGCGCGAAAGAAGACCGATCGATTTGTCGTGATTACCACGGGCGGGCAGTTGGGCAAGAAGGCCATCACGTATGGCATGCCCATCATCAATATCCCACCGGGCTATCAGCCGCGTTGTGCCCTGGCCTTCAGCTTCTTTCCGCTGGTTAGCATCATGCAGCGCACGGGGGCGCTAGACTCGCGGTCTACGCGTCCGCTCTCCAAGGGCCTTAAGGAGATCTTCGCGAATCTCGACGAAATGCGGGACTTGTATTCGGGCAAGAGCGCCAAAAATCCGGCGCTTACGCTGGCGAAGAAGATCCACGGCACGGTGCCCGTGGTGTATTCGGCGCACGAGCGTATGGATGCTGTGAACCTGCGCTGGAGGGGTCAGATTCAAGAAAACGCCAAGCACTTGGCGTTTGGCAATCTGCTGCCCGAGATGAATCACAACGAAATCAATGGCTGGTTTCATCCGGCCGATGTTGCCAAGAAGACCACGGCAATTCTCTTGCGCGATGCCGAAGACCATCCGCGTACGTCGATCAGATTCGACGCCTTGGCCGACATTATAAAGAAGCACGCTGGGTCTATCGTAACCGTCGAAGGCACCGGCACAACGCTCTTATCGCGTATGATAACGGCGATCTATTTGGGCGACTGGGTAAGCTATCACCTAGCCATGTTGAACGAGGTGGACCCAACCCCGGTACCGGTGATACAGACGCTTAAGTCGTTGCTGGCTAAGGCGAAGTAGATCGTCAGATTGTCAATGGTGACGAGGTGACGCGGTGACGCGGTGACGTCATCGTCAGATCGTCAATGGTGACGACGTGACGAGGTGACGCGGTGACGCGGTGACGTCATCGTCAGATCGTCAATGGTGATGTTGCTGTTGGCAAAGCCAACGTCGCTATGCGCAGCATGTCGCTGTTTAGGTTTTTCCACACCGACTTCGTATCTTTGCGGTTCCCAAAAAACGAACTATTCGGAGATACCATGGCAGCAGCGGCGAAGACCACCGAGCCCAAGCGTACGA
>VFQQ010000605.1_pt1 | contig 66761 bp, 103 predicted proteins | sample 3512341 | NCBI WGS metagenome assembly VFQQ01 (sample SAMN10412373, study PRJNA504923) | tailings metagenome | isolation source: Relicate 2 Philex TSF1 revegetated site | place: Philippines: Tuba, Benguet | collected 2017-08-29
GCAGGGCAGAGGAGTGTGGGTGGCACGTGGTGCTGGGGCACAGCGCTGTGGGCACAAGTGGGCATGCAGCAGGGGCAGTGAAACACGTGTACAGCACTTCTTGAGCAGGCGCAAGCAAGCGGTCAGTGGAGAGCAGGCAATCAGCGAGTGCTGGCGTGCTGGATGGCGGCCAGAGATGCGCTACAGACCACGTTGAGTACAAAGCATGCGCTTATGCGCCACTACGAGCATGGACTGTCCCACTCAACAATCACAATAAGCATCGGCTGCGCCACCGATCAACTGCGCACCTGAGCCGGAGAAGTCGATGGGCGCGATGGTGTTGCCCATGGCCTCCACCCGCCGCCGCTCGCCCTTGTGCGTCGCGACCCGGTGATCCACTGCAGGGGGAGAGCGGAGTGGAGGGGAGGGGACGCAGCAGGGGGGATCTGGATTAGCTGGGCTGGCCGGCCTTGCAAATCACTTGGTGCCTGCTGTGCTACGCAGGAGGTGCCCAACAAAGGCAGCTACCCAGGTGCACAGCGCGCTGGGAGCGCTTTGGTGCGCAGCGCCCGCCCATGCAGCACCAGCCGGCCTCCCCAGCGCGGCGCAGCTCATTCGAACGAGCAAGCGGCGCGGGGCGCACCCGTGAGGTGGTGCGACTCCACCCCAGTGTCAATGATGGCTCGCGAGTCGCCTAGGTTGGCAGCCGTGACCAGCCAGCCCACCTGCGGGAGGAGCGGTTGGGTGCAGTACGGCGGTTGGGGGAAGGAGGGACGGGCCGCTAGGGCAAGGCTGGCGAAGCTGTCCCGTACAAGCAAGCAAGGCACCCTGGGCGCCCTGCCGCATAAACCTCTCTCAAAACAAACAGCAGACAGTAGAGGCCAGAATAACCACGCTGCCATGTGTAAACACGAGCTGCGCCCACCGCCCCGTCTGACCGCCCCGCCCACTTGCCTGCAGCACGAGTGTGGCGGTGCAGCCTGCCAGGATGCCGCGCATGGCAAACAGCCGATTCAGCTCGGCCAGAGTCTCAACCAGCGCCAGCTGAATGTCCTCGCGCCTGTGCCGGGCACAGGGGCGGGGAGGCGGTGGGGATGAGGCAGGCTGGGTACCAGGGCAGGCTGGGATGACGGGCACGACTTGCATTTGGGCTGCCTGCCGCTGGCTGGCACCCTGCAGGCCGCGCCAAGAGGCAAACCCTGCAGCAATCAGGCTGATCATGTGCTAAGCCATCCTCAGTAAGCTGCAAATGATACTACACCCAGTCACAGCGGCAGCTAGCGAGCGCACCAGGGCGTGTACTGCGGGCTGTGCGGCGGCGGCGGCGCGCCCTGCGGCAGCCGCTCCTCCAGCACTGGCACCACTTCCTTGGCTGCCAAGCGGGCTGCCGACGCGCCGTTATGCCCGTCAAACACGGCAAACAGGGAGTACTGCTCCGCCGCGCTGCCGCAGGCGGAGCAGCGAGCGAGGGAGGGCGCATCCGAGGCGTCGCCGCTGCTGCCGCGCGCCAGGCCGCCGCACGACGGTGACGCGGCGCCGTCGCTGCCGGGCCATGGCCGCTGGTGCTCCACCACTAGCACGTCCTGCGGAGGGCAAAGCAGCAGCAGGGGTGGTGGATCCCAGAGGGTGGGGAGCCCGCCGGCCGGCGGCGGCAAGGGCACAATAGCGGCGGGAGGGAGGGAGGGTTGTGGGGCGCCGGCCGCGGGGTGCCATGCGCGGCCAGTGTCCTGCTGGCGTGGCAGACCAAGCTGGTGGGGCCGTGCAGCGGGGAGCCGGGGCGCGAGGGAGGGCACGGCAGCAAAGGTCCACCTTTGGAGCGGGTCTGCCAGCCCTCTGGCAGTCTTAAACGCTTGCAATTCGGTTCGCCAACCCTTTGCACCGGGCGGGAGCCGCAGGCAAACGCAGGGCAGCCGGCCAGCCCTGCTCGGACGGCGCCCAGGCCGGTTCTGGCGCCTGCGCACCCACCTCATCTTTCAGCACGCTGCAGCCGGTGTTCTGGTGCACGAGCGGGCAGCAAGGGGGGCCAGACAGCGCGCTGGCTACCGCCATCGCGCTGCACAGGGAGGGGAAGCGCCTGCAGAATGCCCTGACCTCCAGCCGATGGTGTTCAGATGGAAATGCAACGGTGTACGGGCGACGCACGTGAACTGGACCCAGTGATGGCGCTCCCCCATGACCCGCTCCCCAGGCGCTGCAGGGCAGAGGACACGTGCTGCATGGCTCGAGCATGCATCCTAGTCGGCTGCTGCAGGGGGAGGGCGGCCCCCACGCCACCACTCCCGCCGCCGCCCCTGCACCGTCCCTCTAGGACTAGTGCACCTGCGCAGGTGCCTGCCGGTGAAATCACATGCTGTGCGCAATGTGGACAGGCAGCCAAGGCGCAGAGTAAGTTGATTTGATCGGTTGCAGCACAGGCGCCGTGGTCAGCCGCAGTGGGGCGCCGACGCAGTTGCGCTGCAACTTGCGGGCCAGTCTTCTCATGCCGCCTGCCCCAGCACCCGCACATAGTCCACGACCATGCAGCAGCGCTGCCCGGTGAGAGTAGCCTGCAGGTGAGAGGGCCACACACAGCATCCCGTCACAACTGACAGTGTGGTGGTTGCGCAGCCGGCGCCACCAGCACGCGGCCCACCTTGGTGCAGATCTTTCCCATGGGGGCTGATGTTCGTGCTTTCAATGCACCGTGTGGCCTGCTGCGCATGTGCAGCGTGCAAAGGGGAAACCAACAACAACGACAACTGCGCTGCCACATGCTGCCGGCTTTTGCCCCAGCACCCACCTCCAGCTCCTGCTGCGACACGCCCCTGCCGCCGCACTTTGTGAACTCAGTGGCCTCGCTGCCCAGCGCCAAGTTGATCAGCAGGTGCATGGCCTGGCGGGTGGGAAGGCAGCTGAGAGGCAAGCACAGTGGGCTGCGGCAGGGGCGCACACGCCATGCGCCAGGGACGAGCACATCTCTAAGCACAGGAGCACAGGCACGCAGCCCCCACTGCATCACACGCGCGTGCGCAGCCCATGCTCCACAGAGGCGTCAAACACCGCCAACCAAGCGTGAAGCACACACCTTGTCAAACGGGGCATGCGGCCCCGCCCCGGGTCCGTCGCTATACCACCCGCCGTCGGCGCAGGTCGCACGGCTGCGGGCCGAGGAGAAGGGCTGCCCATCCAGGAGCCAAGTGATCTGCATTGGGATCGGGAGGGCTGCTGGCTGGGCAGGGCCTCGGCCTCGTAAGTCTCGAGAGCTCTTGCCTGCCTTGCAGCTAGCCATCCATCTCATGCTGCCTGCATCGCCGCTGCAACCGCACTTGCGGGGGCATACCCTGCCATCCAACCAACCAGCATGCACAGCCACGAGCTAGTCAAGTACACGCCACGGCTCCACCTGGTCCGGGCTCCACTCCACCGCATGCACGTGCCAGCCGCCCTCTGTGCCCGGCGGCACAGCCGCCCGCCCGCTGCTAAACGTGTTGCCAGGCCAGGGCGCGCCAAAGTGAATGCTGCCCACGGCCTGCGAGGCGCGATTACGGCAGTAACGAGGCAGGTTCAGGACAGACTTCAGTCAGACAAGGAATGCCCAGGGCAGAGCGCATGCTGTCGTGGCGCGGTCGGCCAACAAAGACAGGCTCCTAGCTAGCAGCATGTTTTGACGACACCCATTTTGATCAGGCGTTAGCTGCCCAGGACCCAGCAGCTGCTGGGCCTGGGCAGCTCGTGGCACAGCAGCCATGCCCACCCCGCAACCCACCTCCCTCATGTCGTTAGCCATCTCCAGCACATCTAGCTCCCCAGAGGCTGCCCAGCCGCCATATGCTCCAAATCCGCTGGCCAAGGGGTGCGGGTTGTCCTCGGGTAGCAGCCTGCGGGGCGCAGCAGGCACCGCCGGCAGGTGCGGGTGGTGGTAGGAGTGCGCAGGTGCGGATGGAGGTGAGCATGCAGCCATTAGAGGCCACCACACGGAGTCCACGAGTAGAGCAGAGCTGTCCTCGGGCAGCAGCCCGTGGGGCGCAGCAGGCGCAGCAGGCAGGCACACATGGATGAAACAATGCGCACTCTGAGGCTGCCATGCAGAATGCTACACTGGGAACGGGGATGGCCAATGCTTGTTGTTTACGTGGTATCAATGCACAGCGGCTGCTCAAGGTGATGCCTGCATGCGGGACACGCATGCCTGCTGCCACGCATCATCTGAAACCCCAAGCACCCCAATCTCAAATCGCACAGCATTGCTCACACGGGCGAGCAGCCAGGCAGTCTCACCAGACAGCTGGCCACAGCCCCTGCCCTGGCGTGACCCTCAGACGCGCCTCGATTTTGATGCGCGGCCATTGCTGGCCGGGCGCTATGCTAAAGCGGCCAGCGGTTCGCAGCCGAGCTGATGTGAAGCGCTGCACAGGCAGGGGGAGGGGAGTGCACAGGTGCGTAGGGGCTGTGCGGCATTAAGGGAAAACCAGGCACCCTCAGGAATGCATTAACCGCACAAACTTATAGCACCGGCACGGCAGCCAGCAGCTCCACATGTGTGCCTTCCAACAAGCCCACCTGTCCGTCTGGGGCCCCTGGATCGAACGCAGCTTGCACCACCAGGCAGCGCCGGCTGCTGCCGTCCGGCTGCACCACAGCCTCTATGCGCACGTTGGCTGGCCGGTCGGTGTAGCTCTGCAACTCTGCATTGCCCCACCCTGTGACGGGAGCAGGCGAGGGCGCCGCAAGGGGTAGGGGTGCAAAGCACGGCACGAGGCGGCGGGACGCAGCCCATCGGCAGCAATGCAGCTGTGAGCATTCCCACCTGGGATGTTGTACGCGCTGCCATCCCCCAGTTGTGCCTCCCAGCACGAGTCCGGGCCAAACACGTGCTCCCGCTCAAAGCTGTCCTCCCAAAGCAGGCACCACCCGCCACCTGCGCCGCCGGGCGCCGCCGGCGCTGCTGCCCGCCTGCGGGGATGAGCGCATCGCGGTGGTGCATGTGGGTATTGGAGCGCGCCGTGATCTGATCATCATGATCAGGGGAGAGCCCTAAACGCGCGCCGCGCACCCGGGAGGACCCTCTTCGCGTCTGCAGGCCTCCATTCGGTCTGTTCCTCGCCTGTCGGCTACTAGCCGTGCATCTGATCACCGATGTGACGCGCTCAAGCGAACGGCAATGAGGGTTCTGGCGCTGCCGCCCGCCGTCGCTCGCCGCTCCACCCAGGGCGCAAGGGCCTGGATCACTCGACACCAGCCATTTGCATGTGCTCACATTACACATGGCTGCTTTAAATGCTACTTAATACACAAGGCAAAATGTAGTAAGCCGCTGAAAGTTGGACAGTGATGCCAGCATGGTGGTGCTCGGGGGCATCGCCCTGCCACATCCTACGCCGGGGCAACTGCCGCTGCATCACGCGCCCGCTGCCGCCGTTCGAGCCACCACCGCCTCCTGCGCAGCAGCATTGCAACACACACAGGTTTGTTGTCGGCGGAGCGTGCTGCCGGCTGGACTGCGCAGGTGGGCATTCCGGCTCAATAGGGCCTGTGGCAGCGAACAAGCACCTCCCAGCCCTGGACCACAATGCACGGCATTGTTGGTTAGCCCGCCCTTCCAGCAGCATGCAAACCTTAGCCCGCCGCATCACCTGAAGCTCCTGCCGGCGGATGGAGTCCACTTCTGCCCGCTTGGCAGCCGCCTGGCCAGCCAGGTTGGCCTGCACTTGGAAGGATCGTGCACCTCATTGTTAACCAACTGCCGCCGACCTCAACCGCCGACCGCCGACCGTGCAGCCAGGTAAGACCCTTCGCACTGCATGCCATGACACACACAGCTTGAGCCACAGTACAGCAGCTGGCCATGCGCAGCCGGACAGAGAGCAAGACCACCCTGCTGGGTAGCACCCAAAGCAGCTGGCTGGACAATGTGTAACACACAGCAGTCCCTTGCCTGGTTCTGCTGGTGGGCCGCCAGGTTCTGGCGTGCCCAGCTCAGGCAGGCCTGGACCTGCAGTGGCAGAGATGTGGGGCAACAAAAGCATCGCATGACTGATTCACAGCCGTGCGAGCTCAGTGTTCTTGAGCGACGCATGCTTGCGGTGCCACGCACGGCGCCATGTGTGAAGCCCAGCCTTGCGCGCAAGCGGCGCCGTCCCCCTGCCAACCGCTCCCGCCCTTCCTGCCGCACCTCGCCCAGCAGCGAGCGGACTTGGTCCATGGAGCGGCGCACCGCCGCCAGCTGCACCGCGCTGGAAATGGTGCCGCCCACCAGCAGGTTCTGTGCACACAGGGTGGCGAAGGAACTGGGTCAGCAAGCGGGTGGAGAGAGCAGGCGAGGTGTGCGACTAGCGCAGCGGGGCAGGCCACGCACAGTTTGAGCACGGCAGAGATGTGCGTGGCCTAGCCTGCATGCTTTGCAAATGAACTGCCGTGCCCCATAGCACCGCACCGCAAACATGCCGGCACGAGCCCTGCACATGGTGAATGGAAGAGGGATTACAATGTTTGGCAAGCCGCCCTTCCAAGTCGAGCAGGCATGTCCAGCTGTGGCCACCTGTTGCTGCCCCTCAGCAGGGCATGCAACAGCATCCATGCAACCTTGTTCGCATGCAACGACACCATGCATGCATGCAACCACGCAGCCCTGCTCACGTGCTGAGCACCCGAGAGTCCACCCGAGGCATGCCGGGGCCCAGCAGCGCGCTGGCCTGTGCGGCACGGCAGGGGCAGGCAGGCAGATGGACGCGGGGTGAGTGGTTTATGCAGACGAGCATGCAGGCATGACGCCCTCCTTTCCACACCAGCCGGGACGGCGGCCGTCAAGGCTGTGCAGCAGGCACGGAGCACAGGCACTCTGCTGGCTGGATACATCCACCAGGCATGCAACCCCCTGCTGCTGAGTTGAAAGCAGTGACAGCTCACTTGCCTCCTGTACGTCGCGTGCCGCCTGGGCCACACCATCGTTGGCGCGCCGGAACACAGCCATCTCCGCCACATTCTGCATGGATTTGGGGGCAATGATATTGGGAACAGTGGGCGATCGTGCAAGGATGGCAGTGTTTGGGCAGGAAGAACCACCATGCTGACTCAGATGATGAGCACGCGGTGCAGAACTCTGGACCTCAGGCACGTGCACAGCCGGAGCAGCAGCAGCCCAGCGCTGCCAAAGCTCCAGAAGCGCACAGCCCACAGTAAAGTGCACAGCCCAGCAGCAGGCGCACGCACCCCCAGCGGGCGACCAGGCATCTGGCGCGCGCGGGCGCCGGTGCGCCTCTGGAAGCCAATGCCGCGCCCCATGTTGACCGCGCCCAGCATCTGCGTGCGGCTCATGGCCTGCGGAGGAGGGCAGGAATCCAATGGATTCGCCACTGAGTAAGTGTAGCACCGGTGCACGCCTTGTGAGCCACTCTTGAGCAGGTGGTTACTGGCCAGATGCTTTCACTTCTGCGGGGCATCACAGGCAAGACCAGCTCACAGACAAGACCAGCCGGTTCCCACCAGCGACACCCACCGCGAGCGCCTCCTGCAGCGCAGCCGCCGCATTCTGCAGCTTCTGAGTGCCCCGAGCAAATGCATCTGCGCTCCTGTTTGCCTGCAGCGATCGAGTGCGAAAGCAGCGGGGCAGGGTTAGCGCTGAACCGGGAGCGCAATGAGACGGAACTGCAACTGGGTCAGGGGATGAGCGACATGCCCATTGCCTAACTGGACAAGGCGCTTCACACAGGCACTCCCTCACTCGACCGCCTGGCCCAAAGTACCGCAGCTGCATTGCACATGATTGCACATGATTGCACCTCCAGCCCACAGCCGGGCGCCTCACCTCGGCCGCCTGGCCCTCCAGCACCCGAGCCGCATCCGCCAGCTCAGCCTGGCGCCCGCCGGCGGAGGCAAAAATGCGTTCCACCAGGCCCTCCATGGTGCGCTGCGCGCCCTCCATCTCGGCGGCCTGGCCCTGCGGAGCGGTTCGAGCAGGGGTGAAGGGCGCAGCCTGTGGTGTCATACCCTTGAAAGCACCCCACATGTCCGTGCCCATCCCTGGCACTCATCCGCCCACCCGCCCAACAAACCAACATGCATCATCAGCCCACCGGACCGCTCGCCCATCCACCCATACCATGCGCCAACAGCCCACCCGCTCGCCCTACCATCCACCCACCTGCCAGGCGGCCAGCTGGCGCTGCGCCTCGTCCGCTTCAGCAGCCAGGGTGCTGGCCCGCCCTTGCTGCTGCTGCAGCTGCTCCCGCAGCCGCGCCACCTGCGCCTCGGCCTCGGCTGCAACAAGGGGAGAACGAAGTGCAGGGCAGGAGTGTGGGCTGCAAGCTTCAGCCCAGCGCAGCACAGCAGGCAGGGCAGGGCGAAGCAGGGCGGCGTGCTAGGGCGCACCCTGCAACAGTGCAGACAACTCAGAACGGTTTGCCTTGGGCACAGCAGGCTGGCCTGCCACGGCAAGCTGGCTGCACACTTGACATTGCGCAAAATCAACATGCACACAGACAGCTCCTTTTGAGTGGCTCACCGTGCTTGCGCTCCGACTTGCCCTTGCACAGGCCGCAGCAGCCGCCGCCGCCGCCCTTGTAGTACGCCGCCTGAGTGGGTGTGCCAGGCGGGAAGGGGAGGGTTGTAGCGCTGGGACACAGAGCAAGCGCTGAGCAGGCTTTTCTGAACTGAGCAGGGGCAGCCACTCACGTTCTTCTCCTCCTTGCCCAGCGCTGCCCCGGTGGTCTGCACCGCCTGGCGTGCCGCCGCCAGCTGGCTTTGCACGCTGGCGCTGTGCTGCTGCGCCGCGGCCAGCTTGGAGGGGATCTGCGGGGTTGGGCAGAGCAGGTGCAGGCATCAGAGCAAGCTCAGGCAGCAGCAGAGTGAGTTCAAGCAGCAGCAGAGTAGGCTCAGCGTTGTATCTCAAGCTTCGTGAATGCCAGCCACTCAGCCGACCCCCCTTGTGACATGCACCTGCGCCAGCCAACCCTAGATCTTGCAAGCACCCACCTGCAGCCCCTGCATCTCCCGGGTCTTCTGCTGCAGCTCGGCATACCGATCCAAGTCAGCAGGGTTGAATGTGCTGCGAGCCGAGGTAGCAGGCGCTGCAGCGACAGGTGCCTGCGCAGCCGCCGACGCAGCAGCAGCCGCAGGCGCCGCCTGCAGGGCCGCGGTCACCGCCGCCGCTACTGCCGCTGCCGTGGTCTCTGCTGCCGCTGCAGCGGGTGCGGGTGCAGCTGCGCCGGTGGGCGCTGCAACTCCTTTCTTTTGAAGCTCCGCTCGCAGCTTGCGCGCCTGTGGCAGGGAACCAGTGTGTGGGACAGCATGAGGCGGCTGAGCATGTCATGCTTAAAGTAAACAATCTGTGACTTTGTGCCTAAGTGATGCAAAGGCCTACCTCTCCTGCTGTGGCAGCCAAAAAATGTGTCCTTGCTGCCGGCAGCAGTACAGCGCATCGTACCAACAGGCTCTACCGCCAGCTGCCCCGCATACAAACAGCCTTAATTGGCGCGGGCCCACTCACCAGCAGCGGCGTGAGGCCCAGGTGTTCGTCCAGATCAGCATCGCTCAGCTGCAGCAGGTCTTCGCCCGAAACCGCGTTGGTTTTGAACGCCTCGATTGTGGCGGGCGGGAAGTGCAGCGACTCCAGCCACTGGGCCACGTCTGGCACATGCCAGGATGCCACATCTCCCGCAGGCTCCGTCATGGCGGGTGGGGGCTGCGGGGGGAGCAGTGAGGGGTGGGAAAGTTTGCCAGGCTGGCCCTTTGCAGCCTGCAAAGCAGCCGGTACAACCGCGAAGGCGGCGGCGGCACGTAGGGCCGCGGCGCCAGGCGCTGGGCGTGCTGGAGGTCTGTGGCGACTCGGACTCGATGCGGGAATCACCTACCGGTTGCAGCTGGGCCAAGCGAGCCAAGCACGGAGCCAAGCCCTCTGCTGCTGGTCCGCCGGCTGTGCGCGCAGCTGACCACTGGAGGGTCTCAGATTGCGCAGCGGCGGCTTTGCAACAGAGCAGATCGCACGAGGTGTGGGGTCTGAGAGCCGCCGCCGCCGCCCAGCACACGCTGGGCATCGGCCGGTTAAGTGCCAACGGGTCAGCAGCCATCCATCCTGGGCCGTCACCTTCAGTCAGCCAATAGCAGTATGTTACATGTCCAGTCCTGCCAGTGCAGCCTATCACGCCAGCGCAGCATGCAGCGCCGCCAGGGCCTGCGGCCGCTGCACAAAGAGCGCGCCCACGCCCTCGGCCAACTGCTCGCTTTGCCACTCCTTCACTGCCAAGCCTATCATGGCACGCAGCAGTCGGAAGCCGTGTTGTGCCTGGCCGTGCAGCTCACGCGGCGCGAGCGGGCCCAGCAGCGCCACAAGGAATGCCGGCCGCTCGGTGAGCTGCACAGCAGCCGCAGCGGTGGCCAGCTGCAGCAGGGCATCCGCCGCCCACGATAGCAGCGGCTCCTTGGCAGGAGCGCCGGGGGCGTCCCATCGCACATCGCACGCCCGCTGCAGCGCCGCTGCCGCCGCATACAGGGCGCACACGGCCGCCACCCGCTTCAACGTGCGCCAGGTGGGTGAAAACTGCCACACCGCGCGCCAGTCTGGATGGAGAGAAGCACAGCGGGCAGCAAGTGAGCAGCTGCTACCAGGCTTTGGAGCTCCAGTGGCGCCAGCCAACAGCTGCACGCGCCCTGTCACAGGCCCTGTCACAAGTCACTGACCACCCATTAAAAGCATCCCATGCTCCCTCTCAGCCCACCTCCCAGCGTGCGGCGCTCCACCAGCAGCAGCGCCGCAAGCCAGCGCACGGACAACAGCGCAAAGGGCACCATGCGTGCTCCGCAGCTTGGCAGTGTTGCACTGTATGGCAGCGGCACCTCCTCTGGTGCCATGCTAATGAACAAGGCCTGCGGAAGACAGGCATGAATAGGCAACAGCAGGTCACATGTTGAGGGCAGGTGGGCCAGCGCAGCAGCGTGTGGGAGGCAACGGAAGCAGGTTTGCCGAGAATGAACGCCATGCATCGGCTCGGCAAAAGGCAGAGCACGCATGTCACTTGTTCCACAGAGCATGTCGGGGCAGTTGTGATCATGACGCCTGCAGTCCCGCTTGGTCTAGTTGAGGGCCAGTTACAAAGCCAGGCTGTGCTCCCACCCCTTGCCCGCCGCGCTGTGCTCACCTGCCCCAGCCGCAGCCACACATAGCGCGCCCTGACCACGATTCCCGCCAGCAGCAGCGATGCTGCCATCGCCCTGCCCAGCGGGGCCGCCGCTCGCTGCCACAGGGCTTGCAGGCGCAGGCGCAGGGCGCCGCCTGCACCCGTAGACGCAGCGTAGGCGCGCCAGGCCGCCTGCGGGACGCTGTAGGCTGCACCGCACACCTCACACAGGCTGGCGTCTAGCAGCTGCACGGCCCTCTGCGTGCGCCATGCGTGCAGGCAGCTGCAGGCAGTGGCAGTGGGCGGCAAGAGAGGGGTGACGAATGTCAGGACAGGGTGTGCGGGAGGGGAAGAGGGTGGCTTCAGCGGCAGCAAAGTGAGCCACCGCACGCCTAGCATGTGCCCCCGCACCTGACGTGCACGAATGCCAGCGTGCCCCGGCAGTCGCAGGGCTGAATGAGGGCATCCGCCAGGCCGCGTGCGCTATCGAAGCACATTCGGCAGTGCTGCTCGTCGTCCGCCATACTTGAACCTCGGCTTGCGCCGGCTATGCCGGCGGCAGCAGGCTGGCGAGCACTGTGCGGACTTTAGTTCTGCAGAAGAGGACAGAGGTTTGCATTCCAGTATTGAGTGCAACGATCCAAACTGCCAGCCGCCTCAGCCTGCCTGCAGCATGGTGCAAGGCACAGGCTTGCGAGCCAGCGGCGGCGGCTGCGGCGAGTTGGCGGGAGAGGTGGGAGACGCCACCAAGGCCGTGATCGGCGTGATCGCCACTCATTGCAACGAATGCTGAGCAGCGAAGCGCAAACGGCGCAGGAAGGGCGGAGTTGAAGAACCCCAGGCGGCAGGAAGGCTCGCCAGGTTACCTGGCGCGCTTCGAGACGACCCTCAAGCGATGGATGTGATCGTGGACCGCTGACGGAGTGCTGAGGTGATGAGGGCCAGGCCTGGGCCAGCTGGCGGGGAGCAGGCCAGCGCGCGGCCCCGCTGCCCATGCACATAGCAAGCTCTTGCAAGGTCCAACGCTACAAATCACGAGGTGTGCAGGGGCTTGCGAGCGGGCACTCCCGTTGCTGCCCGCCGCGACCCGCCACACAACCCAAAGCCCGCAGCGCCGCCATGGCGGCCCCCAACGACCGTGCAGGCGCCGCTGACAGCACTGCAGGCAAGCTCGGAGGGTGCAGCGGCGAGCTTGATAGAGTGCCCGCCGCCTCCGCCAGCTCCTACCGCCGGCGGGGACACATCCGCGCGCACTCATTCCCCGCCCCTCCCTCCTCATTCATGCAGCCATGAAGTCGCCGTTCGACGTGGATGACGTCAAGATGGACGCCTCCAATGGCTCAGGACCCGTGGCTGTCATCGATCTGGAGGCGCGGCCGTCGGCGCTCGGCTCCGGCCTGTCCCAGCGGCTGTCTGCGCTGGGCCAGAACTTGTCGCAGCGCATTTCTTACTTGTCACACCAGATGGACGAGCACGGTCTGAGCCGCATCAGCGCTGTCAAAGTGCTGACGGACGACAAGGACACTGTGACCGAGCCGGGGCGGGGTGCGTGCATAATGTAGCATGGGCGGCTTGGTGCTGCTGGTGCACGCAACAGCAACGGGAAACCTAGCGGGGGCGGGCGCATTGATGCGCGCAGGCCAGCAGCTGGGAATAGCATGCTTGCACTCCTGGACGTGCATCTTTCTGTGGCTGAACGGCTGCCGTTTGTTGCTGCTGCGAAGCAGCCGCCAAGCCTCACCGCCCTCGTGCCCTCTGCTGCTCATCCATGCAGCTGGTTGGATCGAAGTGACGCTCCATTTGGTGACAGTGATGTTTGGCGCGGGAGTGCTGGTGAGCACAGCATGCACAGCATGGAGTTGTGCCCAGCTTGGCAGCCCTACAGGGCTTTACAGGGCTTTAAATGTTGCTCCCCACCGCCTGCCATCTTTCCACCAGCTCACCTGCCCACCCACCTGTACACCCTCCCACAGGGCCTGCCATATGCCATGGCGTCCCAGGGCTGGGCCCTCGGCCTGTGCATGCTGGCGCTGGCCACCGGCGCCTCTGCCTACTCTGCTTTCCTGCTGGCTGAGGTGCGCTGAGGGGTTGTTTGTTGTTTGAGGGCACCAGTCGTGCTCGAGGGAAGGCGGCATTGCCTGCTCCGGCCTTGGAAGGCACCTCTGCTGGCATGCCAACTCTGACCTGCCCTACCAGCAAAGCCCGTTCATACACACCACCAAAACAGCTGCCTCCTCCCCCCCCCATGCAGCTGCACACGCTGCGCGATGGGCGGCGCGTGCGCACGCTGCGTGCGCTCGGAGAAGAGATCTGGGGCAAGCGCGGCCGCCGCTGGATAGTCACATTGCAGCTGATTGACATGGCAAGTGGAGATGGATGGTTGGTGGGAAGGCTCCTGCGCAGCTTGGCATGCAACAGCTGGCATTGCGTGGTAAGTTCATGGGCCTGATGTTCCCCTCATGTGTGTGTGCTTGCTGCTGCGCAGGTGGGAGGCTCGCTGATCTACACCGTGGTGGGAGGCACCTCCCTCATGAACATCATCAACAACTGCACCGGCGCCAACGGTGCGGAGATGCGGTGCTAATCAAAGCCCCACATGCTGCCAACTGATTGACACCATGCATGTCATTGACAGCAAAACTTGATTCCGCGCGAGTGCACGTGCTGATAGCTGCCGTGTGCTGCACCTCTTCTTTGCAGGCGCGGCGTGCGACCAGCATGCGTACAAGACGTGGCCATGGACGCTGTGTTTCGGAGGCGCAATGATTTTGCTGTCCCAGTTCCCCGACTTCCACGCCCTCACGGCGAGCCCAAAGGGAGAGCGGTCGTGGCTGCGCATTTTCGAATGTGCAGCCTTTCCTGGTCACGCCCGCATGTGGTAATGCATGTGCGCTGCTTCTATCGCTGCCCTGCTGGATAATAACCCGTCGTGCAACCCGCTCACCACCCTGTCCCCCTGCAGATTGTGTCCTTTGTGGGCGCAATCATGCCCATCGTGTACGCTGCCATCGCATTCATCTCCATCCTGGTGCGTCTGCGGCTGGTTTGTGCGCCGCTCACTACCCGCCAGCCTTCTAGGCCTTGCACTCGTGCACCACGCAGCCTGCATCTCCTCCTGAATGCTGCGCATCACATCTGCATATACCCTTATCCCTGCCCGTCTGCACCCAATCTGTCCCACTCAACAGACGCACGGCAAGGTGGAGAACGTTGACTATAGCATGATCCAGAAGTCGGACACCGTGGGCACCGTGATGAACGTGTTCTCAGGGTGAGCTGGCCGGGTCCGAGGGTCGGTGCAGCTCGATCGCTTGGTGTGACAAGTACGCACGGGCGGCATTTGACTTCCTGCCCCAACAGCTGCTGCTCCGAGCCATGCGCATGTACAGGGCTTGCGCCTGCCTGACACGCTTCCACCCCCCCGCGCCGCTTGCAGAATCGGAGCGATGTACTATGCCTACGGAGGTGCGCGAGTGCCACAGCGGAAAAGCAACTGCTGGCTTTGCAGCCCAGCACCTGGGACAGATGTTGCCTGAACGAAGCAGATGCCACTAAGCCTTCCTTGGTGCACCGCCTGTCTCGCTCACTCTTTCCACCTCCTGCCCGCTCACCGCAGGCCAAGTGGTGCAGAACGAGGTGACCGCCATGGTCAAGGCGCCGCCAAAGGTCATCCAAAGCATGCGCAAGGCCCTCAGCGTCACCTACATTGTGATTGGCATTTCCTACTTTGCGGTCGCAATAGGTGAGTGGAGGCGGCTGTTGCTACGTGTTGCTGGTGTGCGTGAGCAGGGTGGGTTGGAATGATGATGGGGGCACACGCAGTCGCCGCGATGCCCCATTCAGACTGTAAACTTGGCTACGTCTGCCTGATCAAATGAACATTCTCCCCCTCCTGCTGACCTGTGGTGCAGCTGGGTTCGTCATGTTCGGCAACACGGTGACCGGCAACGTGCTGCAGAGCCTGTCCAAGTGAGTTGCCCGCGCTGCACTGTTTGGCCAGTACCTTGCTGGCTGCTTGCCTTTTCACACCGCCAGGCCAGTACCTTCCCGGCTACTTGTGCCGCTGCCGCTACCTGTCCAGCGCTGGCCCGCCGCTCGCAGGCCCCTCAACCTCTCCCTCCCTGCACCCGCACCGTGCAGCCAAGGCGCGGCGATTGCTGCCAACGTTGCGGTGCTCCTGCACGTGGGCGCTGCGTTCCAGGCCTTTAGCATGACGGCAAGTTTGGGCACATGCTGGCTTGTTGGGCTGCTATCTGACGGCTGCTGGGATGCCTTGTGCAACGACCGGCCTCTGTCCCGCGGCATGCGCACTGCGCCCACTGCCGTTGGGCTGCACATGCTACGGCTGCCTCTTGATCTCCGGATGCACCTTGAGAGCAGGCTTTGCCCCCCTAACCCCTGCTCACTTAAACAGCACTCCGTTGTTATTATATATGCAGGTGTACTTGATGCTCGAAGAACAGGTCATGAAGGTAGGCCGGGTTTTAATGAAAGAAGCAACTCGCAGTACAGCTGGCGCCACACTGTCGGCATGGCCTGCTAGAAGCGTCAATACGAGCCATGGCCGGCCGGTCGTACAGCACGGGGCCACCCTGCAAAGCGCCCATCTGAATGAACTGACCCGCCCGCCCCCGCCCCGCCCTGGTGCAGCGCAACTGGCTGCCAAAGCCCATTGCCCGCCGCCCCTGGGTGTTCCGCTTCACCATCCGCACCATCTTCGTCTGCGTCGTCACCTTCTTTGCGGTAAGAGCAGCTGAATGTGTGTGCAGCGGGCCACGCTTGGCTGGCGCTTTGTATGGCAAGTGCAGCACAGCGTATAAGTGACCCTGTGTCGCCCACCTGCCCTCCTACCCTGTGCAGGCATTGATCCCTTTCTTCAACCAGCTCAGGTGGGCAGAAGCTCAACCTCTTCCCTTTTTGAACTGGAGTCAGCTGTGCCACTTTGCGCGATGAGGTGCATGCTGCAACTTGCAGCGCGAGGGCCAACGCTCGCCTCACTCTCACCCCAACCCCGCCCACTCCCAACCTCCCTCCCTTCTCCTTTTGCAGCGGCCTCAAGGGCGGCGCCTGCATGGTCCCCCTCTGCTTCATCATCCCCGTCGCGCTGTGGAGCTCCTACAACAAGGGCTACAAGGCCAGCAAGGCCCGGCTGCTGTTCAACTATGCACTCATCGCAGTGCTGGCTGCCATCGCCCTTGTAGCCACCGTCGGTTCTGGTGCGTGCCGCTGTGTCCTGTTTTGCTCTGCGACGTGCTCCGCTGCATTGGCGATAATTGTGGCAGGCAACATGCCTGGCTTGATTCGCACTTGCAGCAGCAGCAGCACGTATGGTGCGTGTTGCCCTGCTGCGCCTTGCTGCATGTGGCAGCAGCGGTCTGTCCCCCAGCCCGGGCCCCTTTTGGCATGTGAACCGGTACCGCTGCTCTCTTTCCACCCCTCCCGTCTGCAGTCTACAAGATCATTAAGTCGGCAAGCACGTTCCAGGTGTTTGCCTGACTGCGCCAGTGGCTCAGCAGTTGCGGACCACCCCACACAGCCCCAGCCATGCCACGGCTGCAAACCGTGGAAGCACCTCCCGCAAGTTGGGGGTTGCTAACATTGCCGTACCCCTCCTGCAAGCGCTGCTTACGAGACACACTGAACCCAAAGCGCTTGGCGTATGCCCCCCTGCTTACCACATTTTTCCACTCGGTTATTTGTTTATGTCGGGGCCTCTCTGGATATCTCTTTTCCCACTCACTGCCCACCCTCACTGCCGTGGCCATTTTTCGTGTGGCCTCCATCCCCCTTCATGCCTCCCAGCTGTTCTAAACCAGCTTTCTCCTGTTACCCAAGCAATGTCTAAACAAGTAAGCATGTCATACAAATGATGGCAGTGGAAAACAGTTGGCAACTGCTAGGGGTTCAGCAGCGCAGCTCACGTGGGAGCGGCTGGCTGCAGGAAACGCAGAATGCCGCTCTTGCGCCCCGCCGAGCCACCTGCCGTTTCGCCGCCACCCTGCCGCTGCCGCTTCTGCACTGCTGCTGCTTTGTCAGCCTCTGCTGGCGTCGCATGAGCGCTGCTACCGGCAGCCGATTCAGTGCCTAATGCATCGCTGTCGCCTGCTGCTGCTGCAGGACTATCTCCCTCTGCCCGCCGTTTGAAGAAGCGCTGTATGCTGCCTGGCGGCGGGGCAGCATCCTTGCACTGTTCTCGCCAGTCTAGCCGCAGCTGCAGCGGCACTGCCGCATCCAGGTTCCTGCATGCATGGGAGTGGCGCAGCAGTGCAGATCAATGCTTTTCAAGAAGTGGAGCGGTTCCGCTCAGACAGAAAAGTGCCAACGTGCACGGAGCATCGGGCGGAAAACCAGGCAAGCTGTGCTGCTAAACTGCCAGCCGGCTGCGAAACGCAAAGAGGGACACCCATGCAACACATGGTCCATGCACTGCCCTTGCCTGGCATTCAGCATAGGCGTGTCCGCCCAGTCAGTGCCCCACAAAAAGTGGATGGGGCCGGACAGCCGGGGCGCCAGCTGCTGCAGTCGCCCCGCCCATGCCGCAATCTCCTCAGGCGGGAGCAGCCTGCCGGATGGAGTGGTGGTGGCTTTCTCGCAACTTCTTGGAACAAGCCCGTGGGGGGCGAGAAACGCTTGTTGTTAACTTCAACCACAGCTGGAGAGGCACCTGCCCTCCTGCGCCATCCAGAGGCTTCGCCCCAACAGACCTGTCCGTCGTGCCGTGCCGGCGATGCACGCGCACATAATGCAGGTCGGGTGTCGTCACCTCCAGGCAGATGGGCAGCACCTGCCGCACAGCACCTACGGCGGAAAGGAAGCGGATGGACAAATCGACAAAGTGAGCAGCTGTGCAGGTGTGCATAATGCCATGGCGCGGCCGCAGGCGGGGCCTCTTCATCCACCCATCAACACATCACAAGCCAGCCTACAAGAGCGCACCATGAGCGCTCGCACATGCGCCCACCTGGCGGCAGCCCTGTCTGCTCCCGATCCTTCTGCTCCGTCTCGTGCGCAAGTTCATCTGCGCTGACAAGGCTAATGCCATGCGCTGCGAGCGCCTCGCGCAGCCGCACCCGCCAGGCAGGGTCTGTGAGGGAGGAGACAGAAGTAGCAAAGGTTGGCATTGTGTTAGGGACAGCAGTTGGCAGGAGGCTTTACACGTGCAAAATGCCTCGGCACCGGCCGTGCTTGTTGCGTCTCGTTCCGCAACGCTGCAGGCCGCAACGTACAGCGCATCCCAGAACCCCAATTGACCGCACACCTGTAAACCAGGCTCGGCAGCGCAGCTCTGCCGCCATTCGGAACCGGGCGTCCAGGCGCTGCCGGCAGTGCAGAATGTACTGCGGCAGGGAAAGAGAAGCAAGATTAGAATGGCACACATTGCGGACACAACGAGGGCATGGCGTGTGGCAGGTCGGCAGCTGATCCTCGATATCAAGCATGCCAGCCGTTGGTAGGCACCAAGGCGCCAGGCGCATCCAGCATCGAGGCAGCCAGGCAGCAGGCGCAGCAACCCCAGCCTCCACCCGGCCTGAAGAGTAGCCCCACAAAATACCTGCAGGTTGGCCTGGCTCGGTTGGAAGCTGAGGTGGAACTGAAACAGGACGCAGCCCAGGCGGCCCGCCCGGTACAGCGGCTCGCAAGCGGCGTGGAACGCGCGCCAGCAAGCCTCCTCAACCGCCGGAGGGCAGGTGGAGCCCAGGCGCACATACGCTTGCGGCTGGGCTTGCAGGGCGGGCGGCAGCAGGGCACGGGCCTCTGCCGGCAGGGAGGAGACCTGCAGGGGTGCAGGGGGTGCAGGGATGCAGGGGGTGCAGGGGGCACGAGGTTGGGGAGCGGGTTGGAGGGTGTGGAGTGGGCGGGGGTGGGCAGTGTTGATGGGGAAGGTATGCGTCGCGCTGGTTGGACGGCTGTGTTGCGAAACCGCACAGGACCATTCCTTGCTTCGCCTGCCTTCTGCTGCTGCAAAGCCAGCAAGACAGAAGAAGAAACGAGTCAGCAGCACCCACACCTGCGCCGATCTCGAGGGGAACAGGCCAAAGGCCTTCACATGGAACAGGAAGCCGTCAACGGTCGCCTTGGCCCACCTGCAGGATTAGGGAAAAACATCAGATGCCGAGCGAATATACCACTGAGGCCTTGCCATACAGCATGCCGTCCAGTGGCAGCAAGGGATGGCGCCCGTGATTTAGTGCTAAATCAGCTTCTCTGCTCAGCAAGCAAGCGCCAACAGGCCTGCTGCAACATGTGCCAGTTGGCCGGCCCTACTTGGCTGTGACTTCTGGCCGTGGGATGGCAAAGGTCGAAGTGTCCGCCTCAACGCACCCAAAGCGCCTGCACAGGGGCAGCAGCCATTTGCTCAAGCACGCTGAGCATGCTGGGTGCCGAACCGTCATAACGCATGCACTGACTGGTGCACCCCCTTCCCCACCTGCTGTAATGCCGCAGCTTCTCCTCGCTGCTTGCCCTGGCTCGCATGGAAGATGGATAGAAGCGGCCGCAGCGCACAAGGGAGGCATCTGACCAGCCGCAAGTGCCGTGCACCAACTTCACGGCCGAACTGCTGCTGCGGCTGCTGCCGCCGCCGATGCTGTCGAGCATGGGAACCTGCTGCTCGCCGGCTGGCGGTGGCAGGGCTGCGACACCTGGAGGCGGGCCATCGTTCTTTGGATGCTCCTCAGAGGCTGCATGGTGCTGCTGGTCAGCAACTGCTAACGCGTCTGAGGTTGGCGGCATCGAGGCCCAACATGTGAACGCCGCTTGCTGCGGGGCGCCGCCGCTGGCGGCAGCAGTGATGGCGCTGGCTGCGCTGCTTCAAGACAGCTGTTTGAGACTGCTTGCACTGAGCTTGAGGATGCAAAGTGCAGTGCGCGCGGAGCAGAGCCAGAAGCGCTCTCGTTTTTGGGCAGAAGCCACGATGGCCGGTGGTAAACGCAGCAAGCGTACTGGAGGCGCCGTTCGTTGCAAATGTGAGGCCCCATGTGCCGCCGATCGAAGCCTGGGCAGCATGGCACAGCGGCGTCGCCCGCCGCCTGCGGCGAGCCGCGGCCCGCCGTTCGGAGCAATTTTGAATTGCCGGCATCGCCGCAACACGCACGCTGTTACAAGATCATAGTCGCAGATTGATGCAGGGCTTCATACATGGGGCCCCTGTGAAAGCAATCGCTAGGAACAGGGTGGTGTGGAGCAAGAGCAGTCCAAACCAAATGACAGCTGGGTTTGGGGCACGGAATGCAGTGCATCAACGAGGGAAGGCATACGGGCCTGGTCGCAGTCCAACAGATTCGTTAGACAGTACCTGATTGACTTTCTAGCAACAAGGCAAGCACGGGTAGTGCACGCGCTGCGGTGCACAGGCACCGCAAGCAACAAGGCACCGCGGACCAAGCTGAGCAAGCCGGGCAGGCAAAGGCGCCTACCCTGCAACATCCCCACCGCCGGGCGGCAGCTCAACGATCTGCATCGGCTGCGCCTGCTGCGGCGGGTCATCATCGCAGTCAAGCAGCTGCGCCAAGATGGCTGCTGGGTCTGGAAAGTGGGGGTAGCAAGCCGCCAGCAGCAGCGTGCACTGCGGCAGGGGGCAGGGTGGTGCAAGGGCGAGGCGGCGGCAGAAGGTGAGCAAGAGTTGCAACAATTGATCGGGGCAGGCTGCAGCAGAAGTGCAAGATGGCTTGCTACATGCATTATTCCGCTTCACAGCATACAGCTGGCAGCACTGCCTCCCCGCTGGGCTGAGCGCCACTTGCTGCACACCTGCCACAGCGTCATGATCTGCGGCAGGGAGGGCAGCAGGGCGCACAGAGGCATGTCATTTGGAAGCAGGCATGGCCCTTAGGCGGACCATGCGATCGTGGCTGATGCATTGACACCTGCACATACCACAACCACATCCGCCCACCTGCAGGGTGGACACGATAAGCGCCACCAGGCAGCCAAAGCCACGCTGCGACGTGTCGTCAACGCCCCGCAGCCCCCGCAGCAACTGCTCCCGCTGCACCGCCGCTGCTGCCATGCTGCTGTATTCTGCCTCAGCTGGGGATGGAGCAGCGGCCGATGCCTCCTGGCCGCCAGCAGCTGGCTGCGCAGCCGCCGGCTGTGCAGCCGCGGCTGCGGCGGCAGATGTGGGCGGCGCAGCGGCCGTGCCTGTGTGCGGCATGCCTGCCGCCACCGCCCCGCTTGCTACGACGGGGGCAGCTGGCCCCGGCCCAGCCGGCGCAGCTGCCTGCGGTGCACTCCCACCTCCTGCGCCACCGGGCTGCATGGCTGTGGCGGCGGCCCGCCAGGACTGCAGCTGCGGGCGGGACAGCTGGTAGCCGCGTGCAGCCAGCACTCGGCCCATGTCCCCCACCCACTGCTGCCGCGCCCGGCGCAGCTGCTCCAGCTGCTCCGCGCACAGCGTGGGGAGCAGTGCATCCTGCGTGGAAGCGGCGGCAGCCCTCTTGGGAGGTAGTTTGTGCTACCGAGTATGCAGCTGTCGGACGGCTCCAGCCATGCAGCAGCGCATCACATCACATCAGAGAGACAAGCAGAGCAGCCGAACCAAGGCAGCTGTGCAGCCGGCCCAACCATTGGGCAACAGAATCATGTGGCAGCCACCAGCTCACTGCGGCGTGGCGCCACGTGTCCAGTGGGGCGGTGGAAGACGCTGCCACCACACGCAGCAGTTGATCGGGGCTGGGTGCGGCCAAGGCCATGGCTACGAGCAGCTTGCGCTGCAGCAGGAGGGGCCAACGAAGCAATGTGCTTCTCAGCAGCAGTACCAGTCGCAAGCACCTTGAAGGGAAGGGGCGGCTGGCGTCTGCCGCCGGACAGGCGGCAAGGGGCCCTTGCAGCGCACGGAGGGGTATGCAGCTGTGCTAACGTAGTGGCAGGAATCACGGACTGAGGTGCATGGTGCACCCTTCTAGCGGCCAAAACCTGTACCGTGGTGCTCAGCAGATCAGCAGAGTACATCGCCCGCAACTTGCAAAGGGGACCTGATACTAGCTTGCCAGCTCAGCACTCACCAGGACGGCACACTTGTGCATCGCGTCCAGGCGGACCGGAAAGTTGACGTCGCCGGCCACGCCCGGCTGCTGCTGCGCCGCCTGCTGCTGCTGCACCTGCTGCACCATCAGCTGATGGATTTCATGCTGCAGCTCGTTGCACAGCTGCGCAAACGCGCTTGGTGAGGCGCCCAAGGCAGCGTGGTGCGAGGCGGGCAGCAGGCGCAGCGCGGCGGCCGCCTGTGCCTCGTGGTCCCCTGCCTCCACCACCTGAGGCGGGGGTGGTGCAAGTGAGCAAAGCGAGTTGTAGGCTTGTGAGCAAGTTAACATGAACACAGGCATGAGCAGCGCAAGGGTGATATCACAGCATGGCATGCCAACAAGCAGCCCGCCCCGCTGCCCAGCAGCACAACACATGTGCAGCTGCACCAGAACCCCAACCCAGCGTCGCGCCTGCCGCAGCTCTTCGGCAAACCGCTGCTCCGCCTGCTCAATCAGCTGCGCCGGCTGCCCGGTGGGGAACGCCGGCGGCGTGGCCTCGGAGGGGGAGGTGCCGTGGGCGGCTGCTTGCAGCGCGGCCGCCATGACGCCCACATCTGGGCGGCACAGCTCCACAATGCTCTGGTGCAGTTCACGCTGCAAAGGTGGGTAGTGGCAGGAGGAGACTCGACTCAGAATAGCTCTTGGCGTCTTGCAGAGCCAGCGCGGCTGCACAACTCCCCCAGTGCAGGCCCTCACATGCTGGCCTACCACCAGAGTACTTGAAGCAGGCAGGCAGGTTTACACTGAAATTTCCATCCTCCCCTCGTTCGCACTCCAGCCCCGTTCTCACCTGCACAGCCTCCATCCTCGCAAGTGCAAGGTGCTCGGTGGTCAGCTGCTCGCGCTCAGCCAGCAGCTGCGCCCGCTGCGCCCGCGCCGCCTCCTGCGGCACAACGCGTTTGCTTGAGAAGTGAGACTGCCGGCCATGAGCGTGCAGAGGGTCCAAGCATGCACCAGGCAGAAAGGCGTGCTGTTCGGCCTGGCTCGGCCTGGCCAGCAAACCATGCCTGGCTTTGTTCCACAAGCAAGTATACCGCCACCCGTCCCTCCCTCGAATACAGCAGCTCTCACCAGCTGGGCCGCCACCTGGTCCCGCTGCTCCTTCTGGCGCTGCCGGTAGCGAGCGGCGGCCTGGCGGTTGCTCTCCCGCCGCGCCGCCTTGCGTTCTCCGCCCTCCATTCCCTCCTCCTCCTCCTCCTCTTCCCCCTCTGGCTGCCACTGCTGCGACCTCTGCCCAGCTTCCACCATTTCCTCCCCAGCGGCAGCCTCCAGCTGCTCTGGCGTGGCCTCACGCTGCGCATGCTCCGCCGCAAGCTGCGCCTGCAGCAGCTGTGCTAGCGTGAGGCCGGGCGCCGTGGTCGGCGAGACCTGGCCTGAAAATGGCTGCGCCGCAAAGGGCAGCCCCTGCTGAGCCAACAAGTGCGGGGTGCCGCCGCCGCCGCTGGGAACAGCGTGCCGAACTGCTGAGCCGTCGTCAGGCCTGCGCCGGCGCTGAGCGGCGCACCAGTCGGTGACCCAGACTGCCTCTCCTCTTCAGCAGCCACGGCCAACAGCTGCTGCAGCAGCTGCTGCTTGTCTGCGGAGGCGCCGTGCCGCGGACTGCCGGCAGATGCCGGCGAGCTGGTGGGCGGCGAGCGGAGCTTGCCCCCGCCGCCGCCGCCTGCGCCGCCGCCCTCGGCACCCGCCGGCCACGCTGCCTGCACCGGCGCTAGCCCGGGCGCAGTAAGCGTGGGTGCTTGCGGCACAGGGCCTTGGCGTGGAGAGCCGCTGCCCCCGCACTCCTCCTCCGCTGGCTCCATGCAGGCGTGCAAAGGCCTGCCGGCATGCGTTCCAAGGCAGACGAGGTCAAAAGAAGGAGAGAATCCCCGCAGATTCCTGGTGTGTACCAGTGACACAGTCAGCGCCAGCCGCGGAAGACGAGCGAACGCTCATTCATGTGGGTGCTCGCAATCGCCGTTGCCTTGCCCGTGTAGCCGTTGATATGGAACAAATGTGTGCCTGATTTGGCAGACAAAACAGGCAAAAATTGCCGCCTTGCCTTGCGGGCGGGTGCGTTGGGTGGCGGCCGTGCACGGCAAGCGGTTGCGACCCAAGCTCAGCCCGCCTGCAGCCCGCCGAGCTGCGCACGGCTCTGTTTGGCCAGCAGTGCACTGGGCGCATAAACTTTGCATCACCGTTGCTGACTGCACCCGGCAACAGCTCTGCTTGGCACACTTGGTACCAACAGCGCAGTCAGTTCAGCCTGCTGCCTGATGCGGCCACGAGGCGTTGCTGCAATCGCGTCTCCGAGTGTGGTTGCACCAACCAGTTAACCCTTGCGACTTGATTGCATTTCATCACACGCCTTCAGTGAGTACGAGTAGCTGTAGGATATCTTTTACAAGTCTGCCTCACGCTGCTGCCCGTCAGGAAGGGGCAAGGCCGGGGCTTGAGACACAGCTGTGTGACCGCAGCTCACAGGCCCCTGGACACGTGGGGTTATCTCTTGCTGCACTGCGCCATGCACCAGTCTGCTGTGCCTCATAGCACGGCAGGCTGGCACCTCCCACTTGGCAGTGTGCACCCCTGCACAGGCTTACTGCAGCCACACGGCCGCCACGCTGCCGCCGCCGCCCCCTTGATGCGGGGCTTTGTCGCGGGGCCATTGGGTCGGCTGCTTGTACCAGATCACTTGATTCGCCCTGCGATCGCATTTGGTGTGCACCCCGTCTGCAGGAGTCGCCGTTTCCTGGGCGCCCGGCGGCAAGAGCCCCGCCCGGGCTTGCGCCCCGGCCCGCCTCATCTCGACTAATCGGATCAGCCAAGGCTTTGATCGGCGATTGATGGGCAGCCGCGGCCCGCCCTGAGCCCTGGACAGCCCGCGGCTGAGGCCGCCTTGAGGCAATGGGCGCGGCGCTGCTCGTGCTGCTGCTGGTGGCCGTGGCGGCTCTGGCATGCTGGAAGCGGTGAGCGCCCCGTTGCAGTCACCGCCACTGCTGCACCTCCGCCAGCTGCCACTGCCGCTGCCGCAGCTGGCGCCCACACCCTCGCACACCTCCCTCCTCTCATTTCAGGCTGCTAGGGCTGGCCGTCAGCCGGTTCGCGCACGGCAAAGCGTTCCGCCTGACGGTTGGCCAGTTCTTCTTTGGCGGCCTTGTCGACGTGCGCCTCCGCCTGCACAAGGTGGGGGTCTTTCGAGTGTTCGTACTGACGGAATGTGTTGTCCTCTGCGCCGCAATTTGTTGCATTTGAGGATCTGTGCATTGATCTGTGCGCAACATCAGCGAGGCAGCCTGCCCGCTGCGCGTTTCCTCCTTCCAATTTCGCAACAACTGCTCTATGGGTGCAGGGCCCCGTGCGTGAGGTGCGTGTGGCACGCATCGCAGTGAGCCTGTCCACCCAGCGCGCACCAGACAGCGGCAGCGAGGATGGCGGCAGCAGCGGCGGCAGCCTGTGGCAGGCGGTACTCAACGGCCAGCTGCTCCTGCCCGTCAGCCTGCATGGCGTGAGCGTGCGGCTGGCGCCGGCGCCGCCGAAAGCTGCAACGGCAACAGTTGCACCTGCATCTGCTCCCGCCGATGGCGGACCCGCAGCATCGGAGGGCAGCGGGGCGCCAAGTGCAGCTGCTGCGGGCGGCCCTGCCGCCGGCCGGCCGGCGGGCAGCAAGAAGGGCGTGCGGCAGATGCGGGCGCCGCTGCTGGCGCTGGCACACCTGCCGCTTAATGTGGAGGGGCTGACTGTTGTGGACGAGGTGAGGCTTGCATGCTTCACTCGATGCTGTCCCTGCTGCTCGTTGCCTTGCGGCTAGCTTTGCGAAGGCAAGTGCTGGTTGCATTATGTCGGCCAACGAACCACCCAAGTCTCTGCTCACCTGCGATGCTGCCCCCCTCTGGTCCTGCAGGAGCGAGGCGTGCAGCTGCGGCTGGAGCGCCTCTCCCTTAGCCTGCTCACGGTGCAGCAGCTGCTGCTGGAAGGGCTCAGCGCCGGCCTGCTGCTGGATGGCGGCAGTGCCAGCAACGGCGGCAGCGGCGGCGTCGGCGGCAGCAGCTCACCAACCAGCCCCAGCACCCTGGGCGCCAGTGGTGCTCCCCCCAGCCCACGCAGAGGCCCTGCCAGCCCGCTGCGCCGGCTGCTGGGTGCTCAGGAGCAGGCACCGCAGGTCCAAACCGTCTTCCAGATGGACCGCCTGCTGTTGGAGCATCAGCACGATGGCAGCTTTAGCTTGCAGCACCTGCAGCTGCGGGGGGCAGCTGCCGCTGGCGCAGCGCTGCCAGGTGCGGCCACGCCTTCAGCGCTACCGCAGCTCGGCCTGCAGTGCTTGTCGCTGCAGCTGGGAGCCACCAGCCTGACGGTCAGTAAGCAGCTGCTGCTGTGGGTGCAGCATCAGCAGGCGGTCGCGGCGCAGGCGGCGGCGGCACGGCGCGCAGCACGGCCGCAGCGGCCGGCCAGCAGCAGCGGCGGCGGCGATCACAAGGCGCAGCCATTGCAGCGGTTGCTGCCTCTACTGCCGAAGGAAGTCAGCCTAGAGGCTCACAGCTGCAGCGTGGCTACAGATGCACCCAGCAGCACGCAAAGCGGCGGTGGCGGGGGCGACAGCCTGCCCTTGCACGCAGCCTTCGGTTTGCAGGGCATCAGCTGCCGCCTGGCCAGGGCCGCCCCGGCAGGCGACAGCAGCAGCAGTGGCAGTGATGGCGCTCCTCTGGCCAGCGTTACAGCGGGTTGGCAGCGGCTCAGCATCAGCCTTGGCGCCGCTGCGGCTGCGGAGGGTGTTGAGGTGCCCAGCCAGCAGCTGCCTGCAGCGCTGGTGATGAGCAGCGGTGCAGCAGAGTGGTCCCTGGCTCTGGCTGAGTCGAGGCCTGCAGCTGCAGCCAAGAGCAGCAGCGGCGGTGGCGGCCAGGAGCAGTCGTCACCGCTCTCTGCAGCCTTTGAGGTCAGCATTGGTGCGCTGCACACCGATGTGTGTCACCCTGCTGTGCAGCCGCTGGTGGCGCAGCTGCGGTTGGCAGTCAAGGCAGCCAAGGCCGCCAAGTCAGCCAGCAAGCCAGCTGGTGCGGGCACAGCAGGCGCGGCCTCGCCGGTTGCCGCAGCAGTCGGCACGAGCACCGGTCAGCAGCCTGTTGCTCAGCCAGCAATGGTGCAAGCAGCAGATCGGCCTAAGCGACCGCCGCTGCTGGCGCAGTGGCGTGCGAGCATCAGCCTGGGCGATGGCAGCCGCTTGCTGTTCACCGATGCTGCTGGCAGGTGCTGTTGGAGCAGCGGACTGGCCTCCTGCAGGTTGGCTGTGCAGAGCGGCGGCCGCAGCAGCAGCAGCAGCGGCAGTGGCAGCAGTGGCGGCGGTGACAGCAGCAGTGCAGCGCATGCTGCTGTCCCTGGGGCGGCAGCCGGCATGTCTGGCTGCTTCGAAGTGCACGGCATTGAGATGCATGCCGTGGCAACTGCGGGCGGTAACCTGGCAAACGAGTCGGCAGCAGCTGCCCAGCAGGGCTCGCCGCCTCAGATGCTGGCGGCCAAACTGCTCAGGGTGGAGGTGCAGCATGGTGCGGCAGCAGCAGGGCAGCAGGCACCACTGGAGCAGGGCCAGCAGGAGCAGCAAGAAGCACAGGCGGCTGCCGGCAGCACGGCTATGGACGCCACAACGGCAGGCGTGCACCTGCTTGTGCAGCAGCAGCAGCTGGCGACCGTGGCCAGCGTGATTTTGAGCCTGCTGCCACCACCCAAGGCGGCGTCCCTGCCAGGCACGCCACCCGGCACGGGCAGCGATGCAGCCTCAGCAGATGCCGGTGCGCTGGTGGTGGCTGCAGCGGCAGCGGCAGCAGAAGCCATCTCGCCACATGCCTCTGCCGGCAGCCGGCAGCAGGCACGGCCACGGCGGCCGGCACCCCGGCTGACCTTCTCTTGCTCTGACACGTTGCTGCTGCTACCCACCTCGGTTGCGGTGCCGGCTGAGCACGCCGCGGGCGGCTCGCTGCTGCTTGTCCCAGCTGCACCGGCGCTGCTGCTGGCAAGCGTGGCCAGCAGCTTTGGCGGAGGCAGCGGCGGCGACGCAGCGGGCGGCAGGCGCCCGACAGTCGTTGAGGCGGAGGGCTGCTGCCTGCTGTACGTGGAAGGGCCACACTCGCAGCGCTTCCCCAGCAGCACCTCCACGTTGAAAGGTGGGTGTCAGTGGCATGGAATGCAAGTGCCCTGCTTAGGGCCGTGCATGCATATTGCCCTTGAACTGCAATGTGGACAGTGCGCATCGCACCAACTGCCGTCTTGTCACACCCTCTCTGCAATCGCAGAGCAAGCTCCCGCTGTAGTGCTGAGCTTGGATGCAGCCAAATTTGTGCAGCCCTCCTCAGCAGCGCTTGGAACAGCAGGCAGTGCGGGCGATGCCGCAGCCAGGCAGCTGGAGCTGGGGGCGGTGGCAGTGACAGCCGACGCAGATGCCCTGCTGTGCATGGCGGCAGTGGCGGACAGCGCGGCACAACAGCTGATGGCGGCCCTGGCCGCCGCGCCCCCTCGCCCAGCCTCCCCCAAGCGTCGGCAGGCAAAGGCAGCCAAGCAGCAGCGGCCGCTGGCTGTGCACGTGGAGCAGCTCAGCGTAGCACAGCCCATGAGCGCCGAGCGCGACATGGTCCTGGAGGTGGCCGCTGTGCACGCTGTGGTCGGCGGCGGCGGCGGCACACGGCACAGCCTCCGCACTGGCTGCGCCGTGCTGAGCATGCTGGGCAAGCCAGTGCTGCGCTGGCGCCAACTGGAGACCACGCTACAGCTGCCCCAGGGAGATGGCCGCTTGCCGGTGCAGCCCTTATCCGAGCCCTGGCCTGCAGCAGCAGCTGAGGATGGAGGCGAAGAAGCGTGCGGCGATGGCGCTGCAGCACCAGCTGGCGAGATGGCAGGCAGCGGCGCAGCAGCAGGCAGCCCAAGCTGGGAAGCCTACCAGCGGGCCCGCCTGGGGGCCTGGCTGAAGGCAGACTCAGCCACGGCGCCTGGGGCAGCCTTGCAGCCCGCTGATGATGCGGCAGCGGCGGCGCTGGGCACCGGCCCAGCCAGCATCCTGGATGCTGCCCTTAGGTGCGATCGCTGAGGCAGCATCTCAGTCATTCAGTCATTGCGCAATGTGCACTTTCAGGGTGTTGTTGCGGGAGCTCTCGCTTCATGCTCGAGCATGAAGCGTGGCATCGGTGTTGGCAGGCAGCCGCAGCTCACCTTTGTCCACATCTGCGCACTCAGTCTGCTCTATTTTTTACATGTCTTTCACTCTGGTGCAGCGGTGCGGAGCTGATTGTGCCGCATGATGGCGAGCCCGGGCCCACGCAGCGGTACAGCGAGCTCTACTTCAAGGCCCTGGAAACCGTGAGTTGCTTGATGCTGAATGGTTGCGTATATTGCCACACAGCGGTGCAGCGAGCTGTGCAGTGCACTTAGTAGCCCTGGAAGCAGTGAGCATGCTGTTGCTTTTGCATGCCATTGTCGCTGCGCTGGTGTGCTAATGCCCAATGCTTGCCTGCTGCAACACTTGTCTCCCTGGACCACCCTGCCTGTGATCTGCAGGCCGCCCAGCAGCACGTGCAGCGGCTGAAGCAGTTCCAGCGGCAGCGGCGCAGCAGCGCGGCTGGCGCTGAGTCGGTGGCAGCAGGCACGGATGCTCGCCCTGGTGGAGTAGAGGCCGGAGATGTGGCATCACCAGCCCAGCAGCAGCAGCAGCCGGCGGTGCAACGGCGCAAGCGGCAGCTGTTCCCCATGCAGATCAACCTGGCTGCCGATGACGTGGCACTGCGCTTCGAGCACCACCCTCTGGAGGTGCGCAGCGTGGCTTGGGTTGTGCATTGCACCAGCTGCTGTTGCACCAGCTGCACTGCTGCCCTTGCTGCCTGCCGTGCTCCAAGCCATGCCTGCCCTGCGGGCACACACTACTCTTGACTGCATGCAACTTTTGGGCTGCCCCTGGCCTCGCAGGCCTGGCTGGCATCCCGCGGGCCCCTGCTGCAGCAGATGGCCACGCAGCAGCACCTGTGGGGCGAGATCGCGGCGGCCGTGCAGGTGGGCTCAGGGTGGTGCATCATATCTGGCGTCATATTGCACAGCCTGGTCCATGCACGAGCGCACTTGGTGTTGGACACAAACAGTGGACACAAAGGCACAATGTCATCAACCGCCTGTTGATCCATCGCTTTCGTCCATCTTGCCGCCTGCAGCCGGCGGACAGCGCATCGCCGCTGCACGCCGCAATGGTTGAGAGCGCGTTTGCCACGGTGCAGGCCGCCAGCCAGCAGGTGGGTGGAGGGTGCTGCAGGTGGGTGAAGGGCGCCGCCACCCTTCTTGCCACACACTGCCATTGCTCAGCATTGATCATGCAAGCCAGCCTGCCGCTCCTTCAAGTTGGCAAGCATGCTGTACATGTGGCATGCGCACGCTGTCCTCTTGCTTCATCTCCGCTGCCCCCTCATGCTTGCAACCGCCCTTCCCAAGCAGGCCTGGGAAGGCCTCATGCACGACTTGTTCCAGCAGTACCGCGGAAAGCTGCAGCGGCTTCAGGGCACAGAGCCTGCGGCGCAGCAGGCCAGGAGCAGCCGCAGGGGCGATGGAAGCAGCAGCGGCAGCAGCGATGGCGGCAGGCCTTACAGCGCAGGGCGGCCGCCGCCAGATCTTATGCTGCTAACATGTAGCCGCCTGCAGGTGAGCATTGGGTGCGAGTGAGCGTGTTGCCAGGGCGAAGGCGTTCTAGCTTTTGCAAGGTAGTGCAGTGGCTCTTTGCAGTGTGGGAGCAGGCGGATCAATCATTCTTGCTCCCTTGAATCATTACAGCAGTCAGTGTAGCAGTCTGCCAACCAGCTGCTCTGTTTCTTCACTCAACCCACAGGGCCTGGTGGTGCTGTGTGCCGGCAGCCCCGAGGCACGGGTGGCCGCAACCGCACAGATCGTTGCTGTGGACCCGCCATCAGAGGGCGTGCCAATGTCCAAGGTGCGACCTGGCACTCTGTTGCCGGCGCTTGTCCGCCGCCGGTATTTCAACATGCCATGGTTTACTGCCTGCCTACCGCGTGTGCGTTGCGAGGTTTCCCAGCCGCCTGCCTCTTCTTGGCACTTCCCTTCAGCGAGCAAGCTGAACTCTATTCCCCACGCAGCTCCTCAAGCTGCACCTTGACGCCAGCCTAGCGGACTTTGAGATGCGGCTCGCGGGCGCCAGCCAGCCAATGGTGGCCGCCTCACGCGCTCGCCTCAGTGGCGCCGCCGCAGTTGCACGCCAGGCCACGCTGCCTCCACAGACGGCGGAGGTGAGCCTTGCAGCGCTGGTGTGGTGCATCAGGCCGCACCGCTGCGAAAACCAGCAGAGGGCGCCTTTCCAGCCATGTGACCTGGGCTCGCTTTGCACGTGTTTGCACCCGATCTGGACTGCCCTCTCATGCAAGTTGCTGCTGCTCTCTCTTCTGTTGCAGAGGCGGCTGCTGGTGGGGGCGCATCGCTCGGTGCCCATCCCGGTCACAATCAAGGGCTGCCGGTGAGCTGGGCCACACGCTGAGCTGCTTGCTGTGCCATGCATGGCTCTGCCTGGCTGTGCACAACTTGCATGCAGTGCTTGCTTTGAACGCCCAGCCAGCCGCCGGGCAGCCTGCAGGCTTGCTCATCGATTTTTGCTCAGAAGCCATCACGCCAAGGCCGATGTGGCAGCACTGGCTCCAAACAAACCGCACGGGCTTCCTCTCCAGGCCCGTCTTCAAGTTTTATACCGACGCGAGGCTGGACGCAGACGCGCTCTCTGTCTGCCACTCCCAGGTGCGTGGAGTTGCATTGCATCACGTTAGTCTGTTGCCTCAAAGCCTTCATGGCTCCCTGCTGTGGCCACTGGTGCTGCATCCTTGAGCGGCAGCTTGGTTGCCACATTCACTCTGTTCCTTTCTCGGCAACCTTTTGATTGCAGGGCCTGGAGCCGGCCCTAGCGCTGGTCAGCCTGGCGGGCAAGCGGCTGAGCCCGGGAGACCCCGACAAAACGGTGGCGCGCCCGCCGCCCATCCCCTGGTGGGACGACCTTCGGTGAGTTGTCAACGTCAACCCAGCCGGTTGCCCTGGTGATGCGAGCTTGTGCTGGGTTTTGTGGGTGAGATCAGTGAATTGTGGGTTGGTGGGTGAGATCAGTGAACGCAGCTTGCGCTGTCGCCCAGGCTGGACCTTGCGGCACTTGCCTCACATGTCAACCCTCCAAGCATACCCGCTTTCCATGACGGGCCACCCTGTGCTTGCACACGAATCACAGAGTTCAAATGACATCCTCTGAAAGCCATGGCATTGCCTCTGCAGCTACACGTGGCGCGGCCCGGTGACGGTGGGCATCCGCCGCTTTGGGCTGACCCTGGGGGCGCACAACCTGCCCGATGTGGACGCAACCAGCGAGCGCCTGGAGGCGAGTGCTGGATATGTGGCTGCATTGGTGTGCACGGTTTGAACTTGACACCCGCAAGTGCATGGTGCGGTTTAGTGGCTCTCTCTGCCCCGAGCTGCAGCAGAGTGGCATGCCTGCTGCTGCCCTCCGGTGTGTAGCAGAGTGGCATGCCTGCGTCTGCACAAGCTGCAGCCGAATGGCTCGTCTTCTGCCCTGCGGTGTGCAGGCCAGTGTCCAGCACCTGACCGCCCGCCTGCTGAGCGGGCAGTACGAGCTGTCGGGGCAGGTGAGGCGCAGCTGCTGCTGATATGAATGTTTCTGTTGCAGCATCACAACATGCTGGGTGTATGCCAGCAACCTGCATGAGCTGTCGGGGCAGGTGAGGAGCAGCTGCTGAATGGGATAATATTTGCGGGTGTCAGCTGGTTGCACAACCTCCACATCCACGGGGTGTGTGTGCAGCCCGCAACCCTGTGGCTGCCCGCTGCTGTGCACTCCCCGTTGCATGAGCCGCATACGGCTACTTTGCATTGGCCGCCTTCCCTCGCTGCCTTGCAGGCGCTGCGCGTCACGCTGCACCGCAGCGCGGGCGTGTCGCAGCTGGGCGGCACGCTGCTGGCCCTGCCGTTTGTCGAGGCGCCGCACCTGCACGTAAAGTGAGCTGGGTTGCATGGGACGGAGGCTGCATGCACCAGCAGCGCAGCAACGAGCTAACCGTGCAGTGGCTGCGCACGCTCATGCGGCTGTCACATGACCATGCATGCAGCACGCCAGCTGATGGGCTGCACCGCTGCTGCCTGCCTTCAGTGGTGAATGTTTGGCAGGGCCGGCCTACGTTGCAGCCAGCCTCCTGGAGCCCTTACACTCACTTGCGGCCGTGCACACCCCACCTTGCAGCGTGGGGGTGGGATGGAAGCTGCCGGGCGGCCGCTCTGCCGAGGAGCACCACCTGTTCCCCAGCCTGCATGGGCCGGCGCCTCCGGGCGCGCTCCAGGAGCCGATCTATGTGAGTAGCGGGGCATGGGTGGGCGCTGTGAGTCCTTCCAAAGTGAACCCGAATGCCAGCGCGTAGCATGAGCGAGCTGGCGCTGCAGGAGGCCGCTGAGGCCTACCTGGTGGGCTTGTTGACAGCAACGTGAACCCGAATGTCAGCGCGTAGCATGAGTGAGGCGGCGCGCGACACGCGGGTGATGCATCGCCAAGTGGATCAACAGCGCTCAAAAGTGCTCAATGTCTCTGTCCTCCTCTCCAGGCCGGTGTGGTGTACAAGTCAGACAGCTGGGATGTCACACTTGAGGCGGAGCTCGGTCAGCCAGGGGCCAGCGCGGCGGCTGCAGCCGTGGCAGACGGGACAGCGCCCGGGCCGCTGCCGGCGCTGCTAGGGCCGTTTGCTGGCACAGCGGCAGTGGGATACCTGGGTGGCCAGCAGGTGAGACATGGACACAACAGACCGCGTTTGGCAGAGCAGCAGACATCCGCGGCCATGCATGTTTGTTGGCACCAGTCCGCTTCGATAGAACCTGTCCGTGCTCTCCTGCTTGATGCTTACCGCCCCCTGCCTCCAATGCTGCTCCTCATGCCTCCAATGTGATGCCTGCAGGTTCACTGGATGAAGCAGTACGTGGCGCTCGTCAACCGCCTGCCCCCACAGGCAAGAGGCAGCAACGGTTTAGGGCAGCACCTGCGTTTCAATGGTTGTGCTGCTAACCCGACCGCAAACCTGCGTTTGCGCATTTGTTGTGGCCGGCCTGTTCACCCTGTAAACCCGCCCGGCATCAGCCGCCATCGCTCCTTCCCTGATGCCTTGCAGCTGCGTCAGGTGTCGCGCCGCGGCTCCTTCTTCTGGCGCAAGCCGCCCTCCAACGTGCCCAAGAAAGGCTTCGGCAAGATGATGCAGCAGGTGTGCGGGCTGGTGGGCTGTTGAACACGCTGTGCTCTGAGTGCCACAGCATGTGCAAGGGCCATGGTAGCATGTACCCATGCAGCTGCCACGCCTCGCCTGCACCACGATCCTGTCCAGCGCTTGCAAGCGCTTCACTTTTTCACCCTTCCTCACCCCTCCTTCCTAACCTCCCCTTCGCAGTTCTCGCTGCGCATTGTGGCCGCCCCTCTGGAGATTGTGCACTTTGCCGCCGACCCTTCAGAGCCCTCGCACGGCGTGCGCCTGCATGCACCCTCTTGCAGCTACACCGGTGCGCGGCCTGCTGGGATGCTGTCGCTCGTCACCGGCCATATGCTGCTTTGTATTTCCATGGTCCGCATGCGAGCGTTTGCATGGCAGCTGATCCATGGTTGCACTCTTCTCCTCTTTTGCGCCCCTTTGCAGCCCGCTACCTCATGAACCAGCCACTGCCCTCCTTCCTCAAGCTGCCGCCGCACGCCCGCGCCAGCAAAGCCAGGTCTGTGCCACTTCACTGCTGCCTGCAGCGTGCCAAAGCATGCTGGTCGGCTCGGCCCCTCTGGGGCGGGCCTGCAGCATGCGTAACGGTGCATGTTGAGAGAGCAGCAACATCTCCAGCCTGGCAAAGACTACTTCACTTGCCTGTGTGGAAAGCCACTGCCATGCCGCCAGCTAGAGGTAGCAACAGCTCCCGTCTTTAGGCTAAAGGGTGTGCCACACTTTGCTGCAGGCGGCCGGAGCCCACACGAACCATCACACTCGGCATGGAGGTGGAAGCGGGCACCGTGACCGGTGAGTGCCGCCCCTGCTGCGCCTCGCTGCCGCTGCTGCCGTTGCCACTGCCTGGCTGTCGCTTCTCCGCCGGGCTGGCGCACTATGGTTGGGGCACCTGCGGCGCTTGTTCAGCCGCTTTGGCGGCTGCCCCTGCCTCTTCAACCCGCTCCCACTCGCCCTCGCTCCCCCCTCTGCAGTGCACAAGCCAGACAGCTCCGGCCCGGGCAGCGACCCCCAGGGCCGTCTGGACGGCGGCGGCAGCAGCCTGTCCCTGGGACTCGGCAGCGCCCCAGGCACCGCAACCGCTGCGTCCCAGCGCGCTTCGGCCGCTTCCTCTGCCGGCGTAGCGGCGGCGGCAGCTGCAGCAGCAGAGGGGGAGGAGGCAGTGCGTGCCTTGGGCCTGTCGGGCTTGACTGCGGCGGAGGAGTCGTCTTCGTTGCTGGACGTAAGCTGGGGGGTGGTTTATGCGTGCGTGTTGCTGTTTGCACGGCTGGCCAACGCGGCTGCAGTGGAGGGCGTAGCAGCAGCGGCTAGCACGGCAGCCTGTCTGCTCTGCTTGCTCAGCAAACTGCACTCAAACCCAACCCACCCATACGTCAGTTGATTGGGGCTTCTTCATTCAACCCTCGCAGGATCTGATTGCCCCCACCTCGGCCCGCCATCAGCGGCAGCCCACTATCGTGGCCGGCGTGGTCACAGTGACACAGGTGGGCCTTGAGTGGCCTTTCTGGTGGCTATATGGGTGGGAATGCCCACGCTCGTAACCTACAAATGCAGCATAACACATGTCAGCTGTCCCGGCCTGTAGATAACAACCATTTGAAATTCGCATGAGGGCGACACCCGGCCGTGCAGCAAGCACGTTGCTGAGTTGCTCAATGCTCCAACCTGCAAGCCCCGCATGCAGGATGCGCTGACGCCACCTGGCAGCAGCGATGACCCGGCTGCAGACCCGCTGGCCGATGCATTGGCGCCTCAGGGCAGCAGGCGCGCCTGGCTCATCTGCGGCACTTCGGCACTCGAACCAACAATGACATGCCATCCGGGATGCATTCTGCAGCCTTTCAGCATCACAATGGATCGGCTGAGTGGTCGGCCAGCCACACTCAGATCACACTGGGCCGCTTGCACCATGACCAGCTGCTTCTGCTCCCTTCCTTCTTGCACTCGAACCCACCTGACCGCACCCACCCCTCCCCACCTCACCCCACCCCTGCCACCAGGCCGCTGCGTGTGCTCATCAGCGACTGCCGAGTGCTGGTAGACCCAGCGGCTCGGGACGCCGTGTGGGGCGCAGTGGAGCACCTAATTGCTGCCTTCGGAGCATCTGGGGCCACGCAGCGGCGGCGCCTGGCGCAGGCGGCCGCCCACCAGGTGCGTGCTGCTGTTGATCTCCCTGTGTAAAAGTGGCGTTTTACAATGCAATATCCAGTCTGTGGCCACACAGCAGCGGCGGCTGGCGCAGGCGGCTGCCCACCAGGTGCGGCCTGCTCCTGTCCTCATGCTGCTAGTCAAGCTAGTATGGGGCCACCCAACATGATGCTGAGCCAGGCGGCTCCCCCCCAAGCCGACATGTGTGCTAAAATTGTGCCGGTTCGCATCGCACCTTTTGGTTCCCCATGCGCAGGTGCTGCCCACGTCGGTTGCATCGTCCCCCTCACCCTCCCTGCTCACCGCAAGCCCCAGCATGCCGTGGAGCAACGCCAGCCCAGCGGCACAGGTGCGCACGGGTTCGAGCTGGCGTACTGAGTCAATGCACGCTGTCCAGATTGTCAACGGACCGAAAGCTGCTGGTTGGGTTTTGGGTTGTGTCGAATAGGCTGCGTCTTGAATCAGGTGGAGCGCTGGCCTGGCCACACATTCCGCCCGCTGGCTGCGCTGCCTCAGCAGCCTTGATTTGATGCAACTGGACTGTCAACTCCTTCTTGCTGCTTCTCACTGCTGCGCCGCAGCTCCAGCGCCACATCGGCACAACATCAGACCGCCAACTCCTTCTCACCCCCTGTTCCTTCTGTGCCCGCAGCTCCAGCGCCACATCAGCGAGTCGCAGCGGTCATCGCCGCTCATCACGCCCGCCGGCGGCGCTTCTATGGAGTTTGCTGGAGCGGCAGAGGCAGCCACTGCAGCCGCCGCCGCTGCCGGCAGCGGTTCACACGTGCCCTCCCCCACCCTAGCCCCCAGTGGCGATAGCAGCAACGAGCTGCTGTCGCTGCTGCTGCAGCAGCAGGCGGCCGCCGGTGCGGCGGACGGCGAAGGGCAGGAGGGCGGCGCGGCGGCAGGGGAGGGCGACCCAGGGGCAGCCGGATCGCCTGCCAGGTCGCCGGCCCTGCTGCACCCGGGCACAGAGATGGAAGATGGCGAGGACGAAGATGTGAGGAGGCCGCTTGTGCTGCATGCATGCTTTGCTGTCCGTTGCCCGGCCACACTGGCGCTGCGGCCCCATGCTGTGCTGCTCTGCACGCTGCCGTGTGGCCTGCCCCTCCTTTGCTGCTGCAGCTTTGTGGTGTCCCTTCATGCTTCCTGCTGCCGCCCCAGCACCACCACCCCAGCTCTTTTCCTAGCAAGCATGCGTTGCAGGCACACCCACATTGGCCCCCAACCTTCCGCCCACTCGTCATGTTCTGCCTCCCCAACAACTCAGGCCCCGCTGTCCAGCCTTCTACCCACCTCCCACCCTCTATGTCCTCCTAGAACAGGCCCCGCTATCCAGCCCTCTATTCACCTCCGCCTTCTATGTCCTCCCAAAACAGGCCCCGCTGTCCAGCCCGGCAGACGACATCCACGGCCAGCTGCGCTACACAGTGGAGGTTGTGGACCTGCAAATCAATGCAGAGGCCGAGGCGGCGCAGGTGCGTAATGTAAACGTAATGGGCTGCAAAGGGATTGAGAAGAAGTGGAACATTTCTTGGTCCAGCTACACAGTGGAAGGTGTGGACCTGCAAATCAACGCGGAGGCCGAGGCGGCGCAGGTGCGTATTTCATGTGTACATGCTGTGTTGAAATGGAAAGTTGAGTGGAACTCGCTACACAGTGGAGGTTGTGGACCTGCAAATCGACGCGGAGGCCGAGGCGGCGCAGGTGTGTCCTGCACTTTGGCAGGCCCTGCCTGCATAGCGCCTCTTCATTGAGCAGTGCAGGGCGAGCGTACAGACAACTCCCACTGCGCTGGGTTGATGCTGGCCCCCGCTCACAGCTTGTTTTGCCCGCCGGCCCATGCCCTGCAGGGCCGGCTGCTGCTGGCGGCACGCAGCGGGCGGCTGCGGGGCCTGCGTATCCCGGACGCCTCCCTCAACGTCACTGCGCTGCTGATGGAGCAGGTGAGTTGCCAATCGTCGATCTGGTTTTGCAACGATGGCCAGAAACCCCACGCCGATAGTTCATGCAGTGCCGCTCCCGCTAACCATCCTGCGGTGCAAAGAAGCAATCAGACTGGTGCCAGCACAGCTGCAGGCCAGCACAGCTGCAACTCTTTCTGAGCAGAAAGACAGCACTGCCTGCCATCACCCACCTGCTACTGGTCAAATCACCAGCCTGGCGCTGCTGCTCTGTTGCAACCGGCCCGCAGGTGTCTGCCTATGTGACTCAGACAGACGTGGATCCGGATGCACCCGTAGTCTGGCTGCAGCCCACGCCCAACGGCTACACGGTGCCAGCGGGGCAGGGCATGCTGCCTGTCCGGTGAGGGGGGCTGTGCTTGAAAGGATGGAAGCACCAGCTGTGTGCCGCCTCTGGTGCACCTATGGGTTGGCCAAGCCAGTCTGCTCAGCACGTCCCTACTTGGCATGTCACTTACAAGACGACCCACGTCCACCCCGCAGGCGCATCTTCGAGCCCATCCAAATCAGCCTGCGCCACAGCAAGGTGTCCTCCAGCAGCAGCAATGGTGGCGGCGGCGGGCCGGCACGGCCGCCCCGCCGCCCCTCCCGGGGCGGCCACCGGCGCAGCCCCAGCGGTGTGGGACCCGGCGGGTCGAGCAGAGGGGAGGAGCTGCTGTTGAAGGTGCGGCGGCAGGGGACAGTTGGACTGAGTGTAATTGCATGCAGAGTCTGGGATCTGGTGGAAGCGTGCACATGTGTAGCAGCTGCGTGCTGTGCAGCGCATGGTGGTTCAAGCCGCAGCAGCGTAGCGTCTGCGAAAGGGCGTCCAGTTGTCGGTGTTAGCCCAGCTGTCGCACGCTTGAATGCGGTTGAAGAGCTTGTTGGGACATGGGTGGCACTTGGCTCAGAGCACTGGCCCTGTCTGGTCAACCTGTGCTTCGCGTATCCAGCCAACGGCCGTCGCTTGATCAAAGCTGTCCGACACTGTTTGAATGCTTTCCATGTTGCGCAGGTGCCTGAAGTGCGCGCCAAGCTGGACAGCCGAGAGTTTGAAGTGCTAACCGATGTCATCACCTGGGCGCAGGTAATCGCCTGGATTTGGGTGCTCTGTGCGGTTTGAATTGTGCGACGGCGAAATGGCGCATGATAGGGTGCTCGGGGGCTGAGCCTGCAGCCAACCGTAGCTGGACTGGTGGGCACATGTGTGCATTCAGTACGCCGCAACCAATTATTCCTGGTTGCTCTCTGCGCGCCCGCAGGCCCCCGGCCCCTCGGTGGAGACGGTGGCCGCAGAAGGGGAGCTGCTGGCAGGTGGGTGCTGGACTAAGCGGAGGTTTGTGGCCGCCTGGCTGTCTGATGTGTGCAATCCAACCGGGTTATCAGCTCACTCACGACGGCCGGCTGCATGCTTTCTTCAGCTCAACCGAGCTTCCCGCAGCGCCCTGCTCACGGACGCTAACGTGCTGCCGTTCCTCCCGGCTCCTTTCTGCCCCGCAGAGCTTCCAGGGGAGGAGGAGGCGGAGGAGGCTCGCCGGCTGTACGCCCTGGTGCTGCAGCAGCTGGGGGAGCTGCGCCGCACCACGCTGCAGGTGGCTGCCCAGTTCTGAGCGGCTGCTGGGGGATTCAGGCTGCTCGTTCGTGCCAGTTCGTCCGTGCCGCTGAATTGCTTTGGAACTTTGCTGCCTGGTGCTGCGAGGAGCATGCCAGGCGTTCCCAATACGGCAAGTGTTTTCCGATGTTGCTACCCCCAGCTTCCATACTACGGCCCCACCCCGCCCCCGCAGCTGCGCGCTGCGCTGGGCCTGCAAGCCTTTGCCTCCCAGCTGGCGGCCCCCGGCCCCGGAGGCCTGCTGCTGCCGCCGCTGGAGGTCACCCACTTCCTGGTGGCGGATACCGCCGACTTTGTGGCGGTGCAGTTCAACACTCAGGGTGCGCTGCTGAGGAGCTGGTTTGTTGGTTTGTTTTTAGGCGAGTTCAGCGCTGAATGGCGGCTGGACTTCCTGGTGGCGGATACCGCCGACTTTGTGGCGGTGCAGTTCAACACCCAGGGTGCGCTGCTGAGGAGCTGGTTTGTTGGTTTATTTTTAGGCTAGTTCAGCGCCGAATGGGGGCTGGACTTCCTGGTGGCGCACGCCGACTTTGTGGCGGTGCAGTTCAACACCCAGGGTGCGCCTGCTCAGGGGCTTTTGGGTGCTGCATGGGGGCTGTACTGCTGCATGGGGGCTGTACTGCTGGCTTGCTGGCGGATGCCGACTTTGTCGCGGGGGGCAGTCGGACACCCAGGGTGCGTTGGTTAGTATGGCCTGGTTGCAGTGCCTGGGTTGGGGCTGTACTGCTGGCAGACACTGCGAGGCTTTGTGGTGGTGCCGTTCAACACTCAATGTGAGCTCTTGTGCACTGCTGGGTCAATGAATGTCAATGAATGCTGCTCGGTCCGGCAGCAAGGATCCATTGACTTGCGTGTGTTGTTGGTCAATGTACGATCAGGTAGCTGCACTCGTGTGCTCTGTCTCATGCGGCCCCTGCCCCGCGGCCCTGTGTGTGGTGCAGCCGAGCTGGGAGTGGCGATGCGGGAGCACCTTGCGGCCGCCTCAGCAGCAGCGGCAGCAGCTGCCGGCCCACTTGAGCGGCAGCAAGTGGGCGGCAGCAGCAGTGAGACGGGGCCCCTGGCACCCGAAGGCGCGGCAGAGCGCAGCGGAACGGCCGCACTTGGCGCCCCTGCCCCCGCCTGCTCGGCAGCCGTGGCACGGCAGCGGCTTGGAGAGCGGCAGGCAGAGCAGCAGCAGGTGCGCTTGCTGGTTATGAACAGGCATGGAGCGATGGGCATGCCCTTTGTTTGCCTGAGGCTGTCCTCCAGCGTGCATGCGCAGCACTCCATGCTGCAGCTGCCGCCACTCGACATGCAACCTGCCCGCCACACACCCACTCCGCGCATCCACAACCTTGTGCCGCAGGCGCTGCTGCTGCGATGGGTGGAGGACCAGGAGGGCGGCGCCTTTGAGGCGCTGGAAAAGGCCAAGGCGCAGCTGCTGTCCCTCAAGGTATGGCCGTTTATCTGTCACTTTGGTTGGTGTGGGGGATTTGCAAGGGCGCCTTGAGGCGCTAGAGGAAGCCAAGGCGCAGTTGCTGTCCCTCTCGGTAGGTTGATTGTGTTGCCTGCTGCTCAGGTGGATCTGAGTGCATTGCAGACGGAGGCTTTTGAGCTGCAAACTCCTAGCTGCTGTGCCTCCAGGCTTGGCATCCAGGCGTCAAGTTGTTCCTGATATGCCCTGCACTCAACACTTCCTCTGCCGGTTGCACCCCTCGCTTGCTGCAGGCGGTGGCCCGCAAGCGGCAGCACAAGCACTCGGCATCCCGCGTGCTGCTGCAGGTGGGGCCGGGGCGGCTTGGCAACTGCTGCGGCATTGCTGCTGCGGTGTGGGCGGGCGGGCATGTCCCATGCTTGCAACACTCTATCACGTTGGGCTTCACTGCGCTCAGCCAGTGTGAGTTGAACCCTGCCTCATCTTGCTGACCTGTCACCTGGTTTGCACTGCAGGTGGACCAGCTGGTGTGGCAGCTGTGCACCCCCAGCCGCGACCCGTTCATCCAGGTGCGCCCATGCTTTGGTGCCACAGACAGGGCTGAGCATCAAGGAGAGTTGTGCAAGCGTGTTTGGCAGGCAGGTTGCTACCCCACATCACTTGCAAGCTGCGAGTCTTAGCAAAGATGGAATGTTGATAGCCCGGGGTTGGTGTGCCTGCTGTGCCGCAGGCCTCGATTCGCCGGCTGTCGCTGGACAAGTTCAAGAACAAGGACCACTCAGGTGGGCGTGCTGTGCTTGCAGCTTGGAATCCGTAGCGCTTGCGACCTTGCTTGAGCCTGCAACCAGTTAGTGTTGCTGGACATGTTGTGCTGCCACCGCATCAAGATTCAGGACACCTTGCTTCACCCATTTGCATCGCCCTGTTGTTTCCCACACCACGCCACAGGCTTTGCCAAGTTTGGCATCCACCGCATCGAGATTCTGGACACGCAGGGCGTGCTAGGGCCCGGCCCGGGAGTGCCGGCAGGTGCGCTGCCCTGGGCGGCGGCGCTGGTTGCGCATATTGGCTAGGCCAGCCTGCACAGAGGCTGGGCCAGCCTGCACACAGTCCTGCTGATGGCCACGACACCCCCCCGCAAGCTCCCAGCACAGTGCGGCAGCACAGCCACGCTCGCAAACTGCCTATGCTTGTGAAATGGCCCTCCGGGCTTACCAGCGGTGCCCCCTCTGATTCGTGCAGGCGTGATCCTGTCGGTGTGGAACCCGGACGCCTCCTGGGAGCGGGACGACATGCTGCGGGTGGTGGCCACCATGGGGGTGCCCACACAGGTGCGCGCTGGTGTGCTGCGCATGCTGTGGTGCGCTGTGGGGGCGACCTGGGTGATCGCAGCACGATCCGTTGATTTGTGCTGAGGGTGATGGCAACCACGGGGGTGCCCACCCAGGTTTGTTGCGGTGTGCTGCGCATGCTGTGGTGTGCTGCGGTACTTGTTGGGGCTGCGTGTATTCTGTGTCCCACCTGCCGACCTGCTGGGGCTGCATCTTTCGCTTGCTGTAGTACGAGTGCTGGCCGCTCCCTTGTTCTCATGTCTGCTGCTTGCACCCAACCGCAGACCCACATCATCTACGACCACCTGGACGTGATCCTGCACCCCCTCGCTTTCCACCTCACCGAGGGCCTGGCCGTGGCATTCTGGGTGCGCCTCCCTGGCACTGTTGCGTTGCCCGCAATGAGCAGTTGATGGGTGTGCCCAGGCGGGGGGTGTACAAGTTCGCCCTCCCAACCAGCCGCGTACAAGCTCTTGCCGCACTTTCCTCATGAGCTTGCACCTGCTTGCGCATCAATCATTTCCTTCCTTTGTTATCAATCCTCTGCCCGCAGGAGTACTTCTTTCCCCGGGAGGACGAGAGCAAGGCGAGGGCGGCCGCCGCCTTTGCGCGCTCTGTGGCGGTGCCGGCGGCGGCCGCGGCGCGGCACCGCCGCTCCGCCACCGCCCTGCCCGCTGGTGGAACAGCTGACTATGGGTCGCACCAAGGCTCCCCTATGCCGCCGGTGAGGAAATTGGGCAGTTAGTAATGTGTACAACAGCAGTAGTGGCTGTTGGGCAGTCAGTGAGTCAAGGCGAGGTGTGGACACCTGTAGGCCCAACGCTCCCTGGTGACACTGTCGCTGTCCCTCACACTTTCTTGTGCCATACATCCTGTCCTGCGCTCCTTTTCAATGTGCCATATGCCCTGTCCTCACCTCTGCCTGTCCTGGCGCAGGCCTCGCCCGCCCGGCGCAGCGCGCTGCTCATGGCTGCCGAGGGCGGGGCGATGGGCAGCCAGCCCAGCAGCGGGGGCCAGAGCCCGCTGGCGGCCGGCACGCCGCGCGGTTCAGGCATCGTCAATGCTGGTGGGTGCTGGGCGTGTGCTGGCCAGTGCGCGTTGTGGATAGCGAGGTCTGATAGATTGCAGCTGCCGATGTTTTGACTGTTTGGCATCTGTTGGCAACTGTTGGCAACTGGGCCCCTCAACCGATGGACAGCCGGCAACACGGATGGCATGCGTTAGCTACAACCACCGTGCAACTTCCCCACCTATCTCCCTCCGCAGGCTGGCGCTCAGCACCCAGCAAACTGCACCGCCGCTCTTCCTCTGGAGCACTGGCCGAGGGCCAGCAGCCGGGCGGCCTGAGCCGGCAGGGCACTTTCGAGCGCCAGGGCGGTGCCGCCGCGGCAGCCGCGGCAGCCGAGGCTTCCCTCCTGGCTGCAGCTGCCGAGACGGCAGCTGCCCTGGCGGCCGGCGGCATGGGCCCGGGTCCCAGCGGCCCCGCCGGCGGCTCCGGCAGCGGCAGCCAGCTGGCACGGCTGTCTGCCGGCGCCATGTCGCTGCTGCACCGCACGAGCAGCACGGCGGGGGCGGGTGGCGGGCGCATGCATGCCAGCCGATCTTCGGCCTCGCTGGCGCCCTCAGAGGATGCGGTGAGGCACACCAGCTCACCAGCTGCTGCTGCTGGAGGGGGGGTCCGTTGCGTCTGCAAGTCGTGCACCTGGCAGTGCGGCATTGTCGCTGGCAAAAACCTCCCTGCAACCAGAGTTGCGCGAGATAGGACCTCCTGCTTACCTTGCACTTGGCCACAAGTGCCTGCCGCCACCCACCCTCAGCTAATGTTTCAGTCTTTCCATCTCAACCTCCTCATTTCACTGCCGTCTGCTCCCATGCTGTGCCACAGGCGTCCCGCACCGCGCCTGCGTTGCACCGCAAGGTCCGCTTCGTGCATGTGAAGATCAACCGTGCGCACTGCCGCGCCACGTATGAAGGCTACCCGCTGTGAGCGCTTTGGGTTTGGGATGGTTTGTGTTGGGCCAGCTGTTGATGATCTACCCGAGCAAAAGACCGCCCCGACATAATATGGCACTGCCGGGCCCCATCTGAGGGTACCCGCTGTGAGCGCTGTGCTCCTGCACTCACAGAAATGGTTGTTTTTGGCCCGTTTGTGGAGCTTCACAACAGTCCATCATCGGCCGAAGCAGTCAAGAGGGTGACGCCCAACACAATTGCCTGTGATTTAATTGGGCTCTGCCACCTTCTGTCGCTCGCAGCACCTTCACCGACCTCAAGCTGGTGATTGACAACCGCACGTACGCCAACATTGAGGGACGCTGGCGCGACCTGTTCAACAAAATGAAGGTGGGCTGGCCGGGCGGCGGATCACTGCTAATCGTAGCAGGCACAGGCGGGCTGGGTGATGGATGCAGCCTGCTCGCCTTGCCGCATTTGCTGCTCGGTCAACTGCTCATGCCAGCCCCCCACTCCAAACCACGACATGTTCTTGCAGTGGGACATCGTGAAGAGCGTGGTTAAGTCGGTGGCGGGCCTGCAGGGCCGCAAGTTCAAGGTGCGCGCCAGGGGGCGGTTGGAGGTGCATTGTTGCCCAAACCTGGCTGTGCATCAGGCGTTTGATCTTGCTGCCCAACCTGCTAAATTGCCCAAGGGGCACCAACCTTAGTTGCGCAGGAGCTGCTGCCAGAGGGCTTTCTAGGGGAGGAGGCCTAGCACATCTGGTGCTGCACAAATCACTTACCTATAGCACACCTTGTACCTTTATTCCATACAGGAGCTGCTGCCAGAGGGCTTCCCTGGGGAGGAGGGCGAGGGCGGCGGGCGGCGCAAGGCGGGCCTGCTGGCGCAGCTCACCGCGCTGGTGAGGGCTGCTGCCGTGCATGGAACTGCATGAATGAGCACCCGCTGTGTGCATGTGCCTGTGCCAGTACGCTGTGCTGGCATCGGCGCACTCGGCTGGCGATGCTTGCTTGCTGTGTGCACCGCATCTGCCCCTCGTTCGCGACGTGCTGTGCATGGTTTTGGTACCAACCTCTCTGCCGCAACTGCCCCCTACTTTCCTCCCCTCCCCAGAGCAAGGGCCGAAAGGAAGCGGGGCCCGGAGCAGCAGGGGAGGTGCCTCTCAGCGAAGAGGAGCTGCGAGAGCAGCAGAAGCGGCGCATGCTGTTTGGCCAAAGCTGGCCGGCAGCCGCACCCAAGGCACCACAGCAGGCGCAGCAGCAGGCTCAGGCGCAGCAGCAGCAGCAGCAGCAGCCAGGCGGCGGCGGCGGTGGCACAGCAGCGGCGGCGTCGCCTGCGCATGCGGCGGGTGGCGAGGGGCGCGCCAGTGGGCCGGGCAGCGCTGGCGTCAGCCCGAGAGGGTCGGGCCATGCGGAAGCGGCGGCGGCCCCAGGCGAGATTTATGGCAGCCTGAGCGCGGCGGCAAGCGCAGCGGGGCCGCTCGCCAGCGGTGCATTCGGCAGCCGGCTAGGCAGCCTAGAGCTGCCCGCCCCGCCACTGCACCCCGAGGATAGCGGCAGCATGGCGCCCGGCAGCAGCAGCGGCAGGGGCGGGCAGGCAGACCCAGCGGCAGCGGCGCTCTTGGGCGGCCCTCCGGGCGGAGGCAGCGGCGGCGGCAGCGGGCGCGCCGGCCTCACAACCCCTCGCTGGGCCAAGTCGCTGGCCAGCGGCGCCAAGAAGGGGCTGGCAAAGGCCAAGGAGGCGCTGCGGGATAGCCTGCAGGAGTAGGGCAGCCCTTGGTAGCGCATCACATGCCAGCTGCGGCGGCGGCCAGAGGCGCCCGAGGCGGAGGTAGCGGCGGCGTCCTGCAGGTCTTCGGTTTGGCCTTTCTTTCAGCGCATGATTATTACTCAGTTCCTACCATCACATTTAAGACAGCAACAGCGCCTAATTGCCTCAGTTTCATGGCTGGTTGAGGGGAGCGTACTCGGCTGCGCGCTTATTCACGCTCTCTTTCTCTCGCATTCCACCCGTCAAGACATGCGTTGCCCCTGGCACGACCCCTTGGCAGCGCAGACGCACCGGTAAGGGGCTCGGGTGGGACCTCGAATGCCTCCCGCCCTCGGCTGCCCTCGCTGGGCAGCTCACGAGCTTCGCAGCCGCATGCAGTGCACGCAGCTGGAGGCGGCTCGCCAACGGGAGTCCTCTCGCCTGGTGCCACAGTACCGGCGACATGCCGCACCTTTGTGCCGCCGCCCGACGGCGCGTGCATGTTAACCGTGCCGCTGACGCTCGTGCACCCAGTGCTGCTCGCCGCTCCGGGTGTGCCTTAGACCATCAAGCTTGCCTTGCGCAATCACCACGCACAGGGCTTGGGCGGCGCTGGCGCACCGCCACGGCGACCGCAGTGGTCTTTTGGCCGCAGCCATTTTGGCGGCGGCAGCTGCGGCCTACACGCTCCTGCGTGAGAATCTCCCAGGTGGGAAGCCGGGGCATCACTCTGCCGTTCATCATGTGCGTGAGGAGAGCTGCATGTCACTGCACGTGCCGCGGCATGCGCGAAAGCGCCCTGTGGTGCCGTCACCTACCGCCGACCAAAACGGCTGGTCCTGCCATCACGATGACCTCACCCATCTGCCTTTGGTCTGCAAGATTTGCCGATTTTTGCCGTTTCAAGCCCAGCACCCCACTCCATCCCATTGTGGCAGGCCTGGCGCTAGACTGCGCACTGCACGCTGTGCTCGCGCTTGCCCTGGCCGAGCTGCAGCGCCGCCGGCCCCAACACTTTTCTGCACACCGCACGCCGCTGCTGGCGGCCTGCAGCTGGAACGGCGTGCGCATCACGTTCAGGCTAAGTGAGCTGTTGCAGGGCGCACATGGCTGCGTTGCTCTGTGCATGCCCTGCTGCTCAGGCTTGGGGGCGTGCGTGGGGGCTGATGCCACGGCAGGGAGGCAGCGTGACGGTGACGGCTATGCCTCCCCTTCCTACGAACACCGAGCCGCCGCCACACCGAGTGGATTCACCACTGCCGCCACCCACTCTGCAGTATTTGATAACGGCTGGCACGTGCACCCCGGCAGCAGCCTGGCGCATCGCCTGGCGCTTGTGACAGCCGTGAGCCCGGCCCCCTGGCTGGCATGGCTGCTCCTGTTCCACGCACCTTCCCACCGCTCCGCCCTGCTCATCCTGCCGCTGCTGACCACGCTGCCGGTCTACCACATACCGCGCCTGTGCGCGGCGCTGCTGCGGGGCAGCCCCGGCCTGCGGACATGGTGTGACGACGCGCACCGCACGCTCTGGGTCTTCCAGTGAGTGCCTGTTGGGTTCTCTGCCTTGCCCTGCATGGATGCATGCATGGCGTGCAGTTGGTGCCCTGCATGTGTGGTGTGAACATGGCGTGTGCACGTTTGAAGATGCTAAGAGCAGCCCTGGAATGCACTCCTGTGGTAGCCCGCCGTTCCACGCACAAGCTTGCGCAATGCACCTGTGTGGTGAGCACCTGCTCCGCTGTGCCGCCTGCCCCCTCCTTTGGCCACAGCAGCGCCGCCACTTTCCCGGTCACGCCGTTCCCGGCAGCCGGCGGCAGCGACCCCCAGACCCAGTGCCTGGTTGTCTCCGCCTGGGCCTGCATTCTCACTGGAGTCGTGCTGCCGCTGCTGGCGCTGCACGAGATTGAGCGGCGGGCAGAGCAGCAGCACCGCGCTGCAGCCGCAGCGGCCGCCGCGGGGGCAGCTGCCGCCGCTGAACCTGGCTGTGTGCTGCCTCGGCGCCGCCGCCGCGCCAGCCAGTCAACGCTGGCGAGCGTTCCGGAGAACATCATAGCTGAGGAAAGCATGATGGCAGAAAAAGAGGTTGCAGAGGAGGCGCCACTTCAGGCGCAGGCGGGCCCCGCGCAGCAGGAGGAGGAGCAGGTTGCCGCTCCGGCGGCAGCAACCGAGGCGGATGGCCCTGCCGAGGCGGGTCCGCTGCTGCAGGAGGCCAATTTCCTGCAGTGGTGCCTCCGTCCGTACTTTTACTCCTCCCTTGCCTTGTCTGCCGTGGCTCTGGTGCTGCCCGCACTGCCGCTGGCGGTTGACGGCTCTGCTGATGGCCCGGCTGGCAACAGCCCCGTGGGTTGATGCAGAGTACAGCTCGCAGCTGTTACTCCAGCCCAGCACACATGGGTGTGGAATTTTGGCCTTGAACAAATGCACCCTTCCAAATGCATGATGCCGCCCGTTGTGATGCCCGATAATGCTGCATATGTTGCGCGTGCAACTCTGCAAGCACCCTCCGCTCTGCACTTGTCACAAGTTGAAGCTCAACCCCCTGCTCAGCGTGCTACGCTGTACTATGCCTGCTGCGCCTGCTTTGATTCCATGTCATCTCTTCCCGCACTGCATTACATGCACGCTTTGGGCCTTCCTCATGCTTCCTTCCCACCCCTGCGCCCTCTTTTGCACGCACAAGCTTTCATTTAGCGACAGGTGACGATGCCTGCCCGCCTCTCTCCTCCCACCAGCTAACACCAGCTAACACCGTTCATTATTACCATGGTCTCTTGGCCTCCAAACAATGTGCCATAAGTCTGATGCAGATGTCGCCTCCCTGCGCTTCCAACCCCACAATCTTGCACACAGCCTCGCCTCATCGTGTGGTATCACCATGCAATGCCCGCAGGTGTGCGCGAGCATACCTGCAAGCCTCGTTGCCTCCTTTTTCCTGTGTAATACCCGGCAGCCACGCGTCTCAGAAAGGATTGAGTTCAGCCGTCGAAGCTGCACCAAGTGTAGCGCGGGCTGGTGCAGGGTCGGTCGTGCGGTGCCGTGTGCCTGTCAGAAGAACAGTTGCGGCAGGGGTGAGCATGCCCACTGACGGACAATGTACTGCCAGAGACCCCACACAGCCCACAGCTCACAGCCCTGCATGCAATCGTGATGCTGCCGGCGCCACCATCTGCGCAGCATCTGCTGCGCCGGCGCAGCGTGGCGGCGGCCGGCGGCTGATCTGGTTGTGGGCTTGTGGGGCCTCGGCGCACGCCATCTCTCGTCGCTAGGTCATCCTCGGGCCCAATTTCCGCCCCACATCCTCGCGACCTGTGTCACGTGCCTTCCGCCCGCTGACCCCTTGGCGCACAAGCTCGTTGCGCAGCCCACAGCTTTGTAGCAGTCTGCCGGTGATCTAACATCGCGGAACATGGCGGCTTCCTGCAGCAGCACCGCCATGCGGCTAACGCAGCCCTCCAGCAGCCCCGCAGCGACGCAGCGGCTTGCACGCAGCCTCCCGCAGCTGCCGCGGCCACATGCAGGGCATGCGGCGGCCCGGCGGCGCGCGCCGCTGCGCGTCGCCGCCACCGCCCCCGCCGCCAAGCCGGCCACCGCGGCAGCCCCCGTGAAGCCCACGCCACCTGCCAAGGACCGGTGGCACAAGCCGGCGGCAGCCACCGCTGAGGCGGCAGAGGGCAGCAGCGCGACGGCGGCCGCAGCGGCGGTGCCAGCACCTAGCAACGGCGCGACGTCGAGCGGCGATGACGAGTGGCCTGCCCAGACCGGCGTGCTGCTCATCAAGTGTGATGATAGCAAGGGCGTGGTGGCCAGCGTGGCCCAGGTGGGTGCTCGGACTTTGACCAGCTTTAAACTGCTTGCTAGGTTGCTGGGCGCGATGGACTGCCGCCGAGGTTGCCCTGCTGGGAGGCCGCTCAATCCGCGCCCGCCGCCGCACATGTGCCCCCTACTTGCAAGTGGGGTGGGCGGGACTGTATGTGAACCCTTATTGCAGCTGCTGTGCCTGCATTACAGCATATGGTCAGATGGCCTTGTTGTTGCCGCCGCGGAAAGCCGCGCTCGCAGGCAGCACCCGCAGCTGGCATGTGACACTTTGCCCCTGCCCTCTGTGCCGCCGCCCACCGCTGGCTGCCGCCACCCCTCCCCCTCCCCCGCCCTGCCAACAGCTGCTGTTTGGCTTTGGCTGCAACATCCTGTCCTCGGACCAGTTTTCGGCGGTGGAGGAGAACATGTTCTACCAGGTGCGGATTTGTCTCTAAACAAAGTGCAGCCGATCAGTGCAGCATGGCAGAGGCAGTGCAACACAGCGGCGCAGTGCAGTGCAGCAGAGTCGGTGCAACACAGCAGAGCAGTGTGGCCGGATTCAGTGCAACAATCTGCGTTCCATGTTGAGCAGTGGCCGGCCAATGCTGGCTCCACGGCTTTCGGCTGCTGGGCAACTGCTGCTTCATTGGGCGCACATGCCCTGCTGGCCAGGCTGGCCAGGCAGCGGCCTGTAGCCCCAGCTCAAAGGCTTGCTTCCTGCTGCCCCCGTTCCACCCTGCAGCGAGTCGTGTTTGACTACAGCGACATGCTCGTGGGGCCCGGCAACACGGGTGCGTACTTCTTGCGATGTGTTCTGCTGCTCAGCCACAAGTAATGCTATGCCGTGTCCTCCTCACCGTGACAGCCTCTCCCCCCTCCCCTCACCATGTGCAGCTGTTCTGGAGCGCGGCATTGCCGAGGTGGTCCGCAAGTACAACATAGCCCGCTTCCCTCCGTGCTGCTCGCCAAATTGCTGCACGCGTTCCCCTTCCACAACCGCAGCCATTCTGGAGCGCGGCATCGCCGAGGTGGCCCGCAAGCACATCATTGCCCGCTTCCCTCCGTGCTGCTCACCCACACTACTGCACGCGTTTCCCCTCTCACAACCGCAGCCGTTCTGGAGCGCGGCATTGCGGAGGTGGCGCGCAAGTACAACATGGAGTGGCGGGTCAGCTACAGCACCAAGCAGAAGCGCATGGCGCTGCTGGTCAGGTGCGGGCGCAGCGCCGCATGGAACCAAGTTAGCCAGGGCTGCAGTGCCGCACGCGCTCGGTCAGCCGGCCTAGATGAGCCAGCTTGGCTTCTGTGCATCCGGCGTGTTTGCAGTTGCTGCGGTGCTGCCCATCGGCTGTGTAGCAAGCTGGCCACTGACTGCACGCCTTGCTGATGCGCAAGCCAGCTTGCTAGCTTGACAACGACTGCCGGTTTTTCTTCCTCTGCCCCCGCAGCAAGCTGGACCACTGCCTGTACGACCTGCTGATCCGGGTGGAGAACGGCGAGCTCAACTGCTCCATCCCCATCATCATCTCCAACCACCCCGGTGCGCAGTCCAGCCACGGCCAATGGCGGTAGCAGGCGGGGGCGGGGCTGTGTGCCACAACCCCCTCAGCAGGATGCCCATTGTTGTATGCCCTCTCTGCACCGCGCCGTGCCATGCATTGGCCGTGCATTGGTTTCATGCAACAAGGTCCCCTCCCTCCCATCCACACAGACCTGGAGGTCGTGGCCAAGCGGTTCCGCGTGCCCTACCGCCACCTGCCCCTCATCCTCCCCCAGCCACCTGAACATGCGCGGTCTCAGCATCCCTCCTCCCCTCTCCCTCCCCTCCCTCCCCCAAAGCAGACCTGGAGGTGGTGGCCAAGCGGTTTGGCGTGCCCTACCGCCACCTGCCCATCACGCCGCGCGACGCGGCCAGCAAGGCGGCGCAGGAGGCCCAGATCGAGCAGCTGCTGCAGGTGAGGGCATTTAGTTGCAGCCGGGCATTCACGGCGGGGTTAAACCCGGCATCAGCTGTCTCATTCTCATTGTAGTAGCACACCACATGAAGCCTCATCGCATGCACTCCCAGCTGCGACGCGGCCCTTTTATGTGCCGTTCACCACACCCATGTTTCAGTGCAGGAGCTGGACAGCGACCTGATTGTGCTGGCACTTATGTGCATCAGCTTGCATCAACTCTGCGCTAACTCCCTGCAACTTCTGTCCACCGCAGGAGCTGGACATCGACCTCATCGTGCTGGCACTGGCGTGCACCAGCTTGCATCAACTCTGCACTAACTTCGTGTGCCCATCTTTCCACCGCAGGAGCTGGACATCGACCTCATCGTGCTGGCGCGCTACATGCAGATCTTCTCCCGCGACTTTTGCGAGCGCCACTGGCAGCACACGATCAGTGAGCGGCTGTTGATGTGGGGGCGACATGCACGCTCCCGGCCGGGCTGCAGACACAGCGTCTTTGGGTCCTGGGGTTGCGGCTGTTTTTTTGCCATGCAGGTGGCCGTGCAAGAAAAGACCAGAGCAGCAGGAGCAGCCTGGGCTGCTTGCACTGCCCCACCCCACTCCCTCTCACCCCTCCCAATCCTTATTTCCCCCCCCCCCGCCATCCCTCCCACAGACATCCATCACTCCTTCCTGCCCGCCTTTGAGGGCGCGCGGCCGTACCACCGCGCGCACGAGCGCGGCGTGAAGGTCATCGGCGCCACCGCACACTACGCCACCTCGGGTGCGTTCCCTGGTGGTTGTCGGTCGTTGTTGCTGGATGTCACTGGTGCCTCCCTGGGGTGTGAAGCGCGCAGCTTGCTGTGCAGCCAGGGTCATGGTGGCCGCCTTCCGTTGATCAAACAGCGCCTCTGAACATGCGCATCACATCCATCCATCCACCGCATCCGCCCCCCTGTTCCTTTCTGCCCCCTCAGACCTGGACTGCGGGCCCATCATCTGCCAGGACATGCCATGCTCCACCCCAGTATCAAAAGTGCAACCGTCGACTTATTGAAACGACACCTCTGTCCCAATTTGCTGTCTCCAGACCTGGACTGCGGGCCCATCATCTGCCAGGACGTGACGCACGTGACGCACCGCGACGGCGTCAAGGACATGGTCCGCAAGGCAAGAAATTGCTATGCAATTCCTTTGTTGGATGTTGCCATTTTAAGTTGTGATGCACCGCGACGGCGTCAAGGACATGGTCCGCAAGGTGAGCATGTTCAAACCTGTGGAATTGGTGGATGGTTGCCCAGCCTTGCAAGCTCTCTGTGGGCAGGGCAGGGCCGGCCTCACCCGCCGCGCACTGTTGAGGGCGATTGTCCACGAGCTGAAAGTTTGTCTGTGCGTCCCTTTTTCCCCCACAGGGCCGCGACCTGGAACGCACTGTGCTGGCCAAGGCGGTGCGCTGGCACCTGCAGGACCGAGTGATCGTGCACAACAACCGCACCGTGGTGTTTGAGTAAGCACACAACAACCGCACCGCGGCGTTGGAGTGAGGAATGAGGGGCGCACAACAAACCCAACTGCCGGGGCGCACACGCACGGCACGGCACGGCACAGTACGGCGCGGGACAGCACAGTGCATGATATTGCTGGCTGCTTGCTGCCTGTGCCGGCTGGCGCAGAGCATCAGCCGTGCATACAGCCACACAGGCTGATGGCATGTGCCGCATTTGGCGCTGCCTGGGCCTTGTGCGCCCCGCATGCTGGCACCCCCCCTGGCACTACCCGCCCTTTTCCAGCCTCGCGCTGCAACACCCTGAGCACTGAACGATGGCGGCCCCGATTGGGCTGCGCAACCAAACCCTTTTCTTATCGTCCTTCGCGTCGTTTCGTTTGCACACTGACCGCGCTCGCGCTTGCATACCGCCCAGACTGCTTTGCCCCTCATCACAGTCTTACTAGTTGTACATCGAATTCCCTTCCTTTGATGTGGTTTGTAAAGCAGCCTCCCCACCTGTGCGGTCATCAAATGAAGGAGCGCGGCTGCCTTGTGCATCGCCTGCCGCTGTGCCTGTCGCGCCGCCGGCAGGCGGGCTTGATCAGCGTGCATGGCGCATTCAAGCAATCCTCATCGCTCTGCCGACGAATTGCCCGCTCACAGGTGCGCAGCGGGCCCTTCTGCAGCCCGGCCAGGGGACTTGCTCGGGGGCTGGAGGTCGGGCGGGGCTGCCAGCCACTTCAGTGATTGAATCGCACGCTTCTCTCGATCGCCTGTCTGTCGCAGGCACTAGCGCACCGCTGGAGTTCTTGCCCTCCTTCCCAGCGGTCGCTGCAGCCCCCTGTTCTGCATAATCAGGTAGGCAACGAGGTGCAGGAGGCATGCCGCTCTGTAGCTTGGGCCGCCGCCGCTCTGCGCCGCCGCCGCCGCCTGCTGCCGCTGCCGCAGCTCCCTCGCTTGGCCAACGCCTGCTCGCCCCCTCTGCGCCCTCCACGTCCGCAGCCCCGCAGCTCGCAGCAGCATGGACGCCGCAGCCCTTGCCCAGTTTGAGGGCCGCGCAGCCCAGGCAGAGCAGCGCCTCGCGGTGCTGGAGGCCAAGCTTGCAGGTGGGTGCATGTGGCTACAGGTGTTGGGCATCCTTCTTGCTATTGCTGCACAGCTGCTTGATGCTGCTTGCAGTGCAGCATGAACAGACTGCGTTGTACGCGCGCCGGCTGCTGGGCGCAACAGCCGCACCTGTAGACCCTGAACACTGCATCTGGCCCCCATGTTCCATTCCAACCTCTCTGCAGGCGGCAGTGGCAGCGGCAGCGGCGCGGTGGACACGTCTCGGTGCGCTCGTCCCTCTGCTCTGCTCTCCTTAGCACCCCTGAGCTGCACGCCGGCTGGCCCGCCCGCTGGGCTGCCAGCCTGCTGCTGCCGGGCTGGCGTACATGGCAACTTTTGCTGCATGGCACCTTGCTGTGACATCGCAGTATGGGACCAGGATGTCTGTGAACTTCCCATCCTCATTCGCTGTTTGCATGCTGCCATTGTCTCGCAGGTATGTGGCTGAGCTGCAGGCGCTGAAGGCCGTGCTGCTGGCGGCGGCGGCGGAGCAGGAGGCGCTTGAAAAGCGGGTGGCGGAGGTGAGGGGACGGAGCCGGCTGTTGCGACGCCCTGCGCCGCACTGCGCAGCTGCACAGCGCATTGCTGTGTGCGCCTGCTGCTGCCCAGCTGCAGTATCACAGCCAAACTGAATGTAGCAGCGATTGCGAGAGGACATCTTTTCGGCCCTGTATCCTGCCGCCGCTACCTTGTTCCCACCAAGCATACTGCCCTGGCCCCCACCTGCACCCGCCTGCACCCGCCTGTGCAGCTGGAGTCTGAGAAGAGCAAGCTGCAGTACCAGTGCCTCCACCTCAAGCGCGCAGTTGCGGAGAGCGACGAAAAGCTGGCGGCGCTGCAGGCCGGCAAGTGATGAAGTAAGAAGTGACCGGGCCAGGCACAGAAACGCTCGCCGAGCGGCGGCGGCGCATGATTGCTCCCGTTCGCCTGGCAGGCCTGATAGATTAGACACGCGCACTTGCATTCTTTCCCCGATGGGCAGCCTGGTCCCTGTGTAACAGGGCAGGCGTGAGGCAGGGGAAGCGCGGGCCAGGCGGCGTGCACGGCTGGCGGCTGTCGCGGCGGCGGGGATGCTGCGGGTATACACAGCGCACCGCGCCGTCTGTGACCCGAGTCCGACATTTCTGAGCGTCCTGGCCGCCTTGCACGTGCAATCCGGACGGGTTACAGCACGCTGAAAGAAGGGTGCCGCGCAGGCCCCTGAAATACTTGCAGCTGGTCGCGATCAGCTTCTAGGTCCTCGATCTTTGCGTGGACGCGGCGACCGCAGCAACAGCGCAGCCAAGCGTGAGTTGCGCCCCGCGCCCCACCTGCCCGGGCGTTGCTGCGCCGCCTGGGCCTGGAAACCGTTGCACGACATCCCATAGACGCGAGATCGCTGGTTTGCCAGCTCACGCGTTTGGGGCGGCTGGGCGGCGACGCCGCCGCTGCCCCTGCCGCTGCCGCTGCCGATGGCACGTTCACAACCTCTGATGTGGAACATGCTGCACCATGCAGGAAGGCACTTGACCCGCCCCGAAGCAGCTGCAACACAATGACGGCGGTTGGCCCCCTCACCGTGCGGCTCAGCGAGCCCACGCCGGCCACCGATGGCCACCCCTCCCGCAGGTGTGGCCTGCTTGTCAAGGCTGGGCTGCCTCGTTTTGTGCACGTGGATGGTACCCCCTGTAGCAGGCAGTGGCACAATGCACAGCCTTGCACTCGCCAGCAGAGTTCACGGCTCGTCCGCCTGCTCAGCCGAAGACGTTTACGCCAGTACGCATGTACCTGCTACCAAGCTTGCAAGCCACGGCTCGCTGCCCCGCTCGTGGACTCACTGCAGCCCCTTGCTGCCCCCTGCTGCCCCCTCCCTGCGCCGCAACTGCAGCGGCATCTATCGCAACAAGGCCTCGGCGGAGGAGCTGCCAACAACCTACAACGGCTGCTCCACCCTGTATGAGGTAACCCATACATCAGCATTCAGCAGCTGCACAGCAGCTGCTGCTGCCCCGGGATCCACGGTGTGTGATGGCCAGCCACATGTCGCTCTTATAAGCTGAGCCAGTCGCGGCCATGGAGGCAGAAACTGTTCACTGTCTCTCTCTCTCTCTCTGCTGGGCTCCCTTGCCGGCCACTCTTGTCTGCCCACTAGTGCACCGCCCGCCTGCCCTAAGGCATCCTGCCTTTCCCGCTTGTTTGTGTTGCTATGCAGCTGTTCAACAAGTCAGTTGAGGAGAACCCAACCAACAAGTGAGCTTGGGCAATACTAACAGCTGCAGATGGACGTTGCACACCTACTGCTGCCAAACATTGGGCGCTGCATGCTGACTATTTGCGTTTGTTTTAGCCAGGCGGTGCGCGGCCCGCTCGGCACATGGCAATCCTGTCGCACCACAGTCAGGGTTCTTTGACATGCCATGCAACCAAGCTGACCGGCCCGCTGCTACTCCTGGCTGACAGGTGCCTGGGCTGGCGCCCAACGAAGGAGGACGGCAGCGCAGGTGCAGTACAGTAGTGCGGTGTAGTGCGGTGTGGGGCTCGCACGCGCCCTGCTGCAGTGCGGCGGGCGGGCGCAGCAGTGGGGCTCGCAGTGCGCACTGCTGCAGTGCGCTGGGCAGATACGATGCAGTTCGGTGCAGGCGCACCGCTGGGCAGGCAGGCTGTCGATGATCCGGCGCATCATTTTTTCACTTTAGCTTTTCCTGCCGGCTTCCTGACTTTCCCACAGGCCCCTATGAATTCATCACTTTCAAGGAGACACAGGGTGAGTCGAGCCAGGGCAGCCCTTGCTTACGGAGCTGTTCCTGCGCCCGGCCTCAACACTCTCGACTGCCTGCGCTCGCCCACCGCCGCCTGCCCGCCACTCGAGCTCTCTGCTGCAGCACACACTCACCGCGTGCGCCTGCCAACCGCCCTTGCTCACCGGCATGTCTATTTCGGTTCCTGTCTGTGTGCGTGCAGCGCGGGCGCGCCAGCTGGCGGCCGCCCTGACCAAGGCGGGCTTCAAGCCCAAGGACAAGCTGGGCATCTATTCCGGTGGGTGCCTCCCTTCTGAGGCAGCGCGTCTGTTGTGCAAAGGAGGCAGTGCATCGTCTGCAAGCAAAGGGCGGCGGCCATCTGCCCCGCTCACCGCGCCGCCCTCACCCACTGACTGGTGCTGTTATTTCGCCTACCCTTTCAATCAGTTGGCAGCCAACAGCGTGGAGTGGATGCTGGCCATCCATCCTGCCCACCCAGCTGCCTTGCCCATCTGACGATGTTGTCATTTTGCCCAACCCCTTCCGCTTACAGCCAACAATGTGGAGTGGATGCTGGCCATCCGTGCCTGCGACGTCGTCAGCGGCATCATCGGTGCGCCGCTGCCGCTGTGCCCCTGATACAATCGCTGTGCTGCTGCTGCGCGCGTCCCGCATCAATCCTGCTGCTGCGTTGCTGCATGCATAAACTCGACACGCTGGGGCTGCCGCCACCGCACATGGTGCATGCCCGCATGCACACGTCCTGCTGCGCGGCTACCTGCCCACCTCCCAATTCTTCGCAGGGCCCATCTACGACTCTCTGGGCGGTGCACTCTTTGCCTTGTTCAATTCATTGAGCGCCTGCTAACCAGTACTCAACAATACCTGACCAACGTTGCGCAGTGCCCATCTACGACTCTCTGGGCGACACACTTGCCTGCCTTTTCCGCTGGTTGGTCTGCCTTCTTCTGGAGTAACGTCAACCTATTTACCGTCAACCCTCTCATGCAGTGCCCATCTACGACTCTCTGGGCGAGAGCGCTGTGGAGTACATCGTCAACCACTCGGGTCGGCGGCTTGATTTACTTGTAGCCTGTCCCTGTACCGTACCTGGCATCATGCATCATGGCTGCGTGTGCATACCACTCCAACCTGGCCATGCTTGCATGGGCCAGTTTGCCCTGTGTCGGCCTGCTAGAGGCGGTTTGCGTTGCCAGCTGGCACTCCAGAGCTGGAGCAGCAGCTTGCTCACGAGTCGCCCTGCCGCCGCGGAGCGTGACACCTCCCAGTCATTTCCAACACACGGCTACGTCCAGCCCAACAAAACCTTGCTCACTACCCACTCACGCAACCGCAGAGCTGAGCGTGGTGGTCGTTGACAGCGCCAACCTGGCCAAGTTTGCAATCAATCATACTTTTGCAGTCGATGCAACCTTTCCTCTATCCCTTCAGAGCTGAGCGTGGCGGTCGTTGACAGCGCCAACCTGGCCAAGTTTGCAAAGGCAGTGCCCCAGTTCAAGACCAAGGTGCACACCCGTGAGTCGCCCTTTCAATCATGCCAGTGAATACAGCCAGGTGCCAACAGCCTATTGGCTTTACTTGTGTCCGATGGGCTGATCGGGAAGCTGCCCTGGTTTGCTTTCCCAGCCTGAAGCTTCGGTGCTCACATGCAAGAGTGCAATCCATCTCCACCTGATTTCCTGGACCAACGCCAGTGCTTACCCCACCCCGCCCTGTCCGCTGCAGTGTTGTACATCGGCAGCGGCGACGAGGCGGCACTCAAGGTGGGGGCGAACTATTGCTTCCTGAAAATAAAAAAGCCAGCAAGGCAGCGTGCCTGCCCGCCGGCGAATGCGGCGTTCACGCCCACCGTTTTCCATTGCCCTAACAGCCGCCCTTGCATCGCACAGCATGGCTTGAGCTGCGTTGTAGGCAGCAGGGTGGGCATCGCAGTGCACTCGCCATCAACTAACCGCTGTCTGCTTCCTCAACTGTTGCCAATGCACAGGTCTGCCGCGACGCCGGCATTGCCGTCCACGCCTTCAGCGACTTTGTGGGGGGCAGCACCGGGGAGGAGGTGACCCCGGTGCCGCCCAAGCCAGACGACCTGGCCTGCATCATGTACACCAGGCGAGCCTAACTAGTGCACTAGTTTTCATGCAAATGTTTATTTGCGCAACGCCCGATGACCTGGCCTGCATCATTTACACGAGGCCCCCCAGCCGAGCTTTCTGCTCACATTTTCCGGTTTCCGACTGCCCTGTGCAGCGGCACCACGGGCACTCCCAAGGGTGTGATGGCCACGCACCGCAACTATGTCAGCGGCATCGCCGGCGCACGCAACCTGCTGGTGCAGGTGCGGTTCGGTTGCTTGCCTCTTAGCAAACTCAGGCTCGCAGCTTGGCACTGCATACATTGCATCGCCAGGACATGCAACCTGCTGTGTGCAGGTGCCGAGTGCACTTGCACATTGCGCCCCTGGTCGGTGGTTGCTGTCACTAACGGCTGTCCATACGAGTGCACAGGCCACGGGCAGTGCTGCACTACTGGTCCAACACCCTCTGTTTTCGCAGGCCGGTATTGGGGTCAGTGGCGAGGACTGCTCGCTAGCTTCAACCTACAACTATGGGTCTCTCTGCCGATCCTTTTCCAATGCCCTCCTCTGTTGTGCAGGCCGGCATCGGCTTCAGCGGCGAGGACTGCATGCTGTCCTTCCTGCCGCTGGCCCACAGCTTTGGGCGCATCCTGGAGGAGTTTGCGCTGTCGGTGGGCGGCCACATCGGCTACTGGCGGGTGCGTTAACGATGGCGATTGACATAGTATTGTGCCGTTTGAGTGTCTCAGTTTGCGCTGTCTGTGGGCGGGCACATCGGCTACTGGCGGGTGCGCTGCGAGGGGCCTTGCGGCTGCAGGGGGTTTGTGGGCTCAACCCATGTGTGCACGCAACAAACAAACACTGCACGCCAGTCATTTGCAAGCTCGTTTCCAGCTCGGTGTGCTCCGTTCATCACTTGAGCTAAATGCCTGCACTCGACGCTGCATCTGCAGGGCAACGTGAAGCTGCTGATGGACGACGTGGCGGCGCTGCGCCCCACGCTCTTCATTGCTGTGCCCCGCATCCTGGAGCGCGTGGAGGACGGGGGTGAGCGTGGCTAATAAAGGCATGTTTTCGGTTTGTTTGAGGTTGTTTCCCCGGTCTGCAAGCATCCTGGAGCGCGTGGAGCACGGGGTGGGGTTTGTTTTTGTAGGTTGTTTTCTCCAAGGCATCCTGGCGCGCGTGGAGGACGGGGGTGAGGCGGAGTCTTCCTCATTCGCCGCCCTCGGTGGTTGCTTGCAATCTGCGCAAGGCGAGTGCTGCTTGTGCCTGTACCAACCACTGCTGCGCACACCTCAGCTTCGTTTCCTTTCCAATTTGTCAACCCCTCAGTGCGCGGCAAGCTGCGCAAGGCGGGCGCCGTGTCCCGCGCCCTGTTCAACGCCGCCTTCAACTACAAGCTCTTCCTGCTGAGGCAGGGCGTGCCGTTTGGGTGAGCTGATATAAGCACTTGGACTGCACTGCACTGCTTCGCTTTGCTTACAGTTGTTGTGGTGCTTCAACTACAAGCTCTTCCTGCTGAGGCAGGGCGTGCCCTTCGGGTGAGGTGTATGCCGTTTTCAGCAGTTGCACTGGTGTGGGCGGCACTGGTTGTAGCGTGTTCAACTACAAGCCCCAACCGCTGAAGCGGGTCGTGCCGTGTGGGCGATGGGCGAGGGGGGGACAGTGGCGGTGGCCTGGGATTGGCAAAGATCGGACGGGTGGAGGGAATGGAAGAAGCCAGGCTGGGCCTACTGCCTATCTTCACATCCACCTGCCTCCCACCGATCTGCTGCCCGCCCATCCAACCTGGCGCAGCGTGGCAGGCGCGGGCGTGGACCAAATCGTGTTTGGCAAGGTCAAGCAGGCTCTGGGCGGCAGGTGAGGGGGCTTCAATGTTGCCTCATGTCCTGCGGTTGCTCCTCCAGAACGCTGCAGCCTGCTTTGCTTCGCTTCCAGCAGGCGCGCCTAAGCTGTCCCATTCATGGCTGCTTGCCAGCAACGCTCGGTCCATGCGTGCACGGCGGAGCGCCGCTGGCCGCAAGCCAACTCCACAGCCAGATCCACCAGATTGAAAGTGGCTCGCCACGTGCCTCCCTCCCTGGCAGGGTGCGCTTCATTGTGAGCGGCGGCGCGCCGCTGGCACCGCACGTGGAGGACTTCTGTAACGTGTGCATGGCGCCGCTGATGCAGGCAAGCATTTGCCTCTTGCAGAAATGAACACCGTGGGGTGGGTTGCTGTGTGGGGGTGGCAGGCACACGGGGAGGGCTTTTGCAACGTGTGGCATGGCGCCGTTCACAGGCAAGTGCCACAGGCACGCCATGGTAGCTGTTTTGCAAGGTAGCTGTGATGCAACGTGTGCATGGCGCTGCTCATGCAGGTGAGTGAAATGGCACAGAGCTAGCAGGCGCAGCGGGGAACTCCTTCTGCGTTCCTGCCCAGCACCGCTGGTCGCCGTTTGATCGAATGCTGCCATTTGGTGTGCGCTGCAGGGCTACGGACTCACGGAGGCAACTGCCGCCTCCTTCATCATGGTTGCCACACTGTGTTTAGCTTTGTTTCTATTGCCTGCTTTTGTTTATTTACAGGGCTACGGCCTCACGGAGACAACCGCCGCCTCCTTCATCATGCTGCCCACGCCGAAGATGGCCTATACGTGTGGGTTTTTTAACACCAACGCAAAGCTGCTTCATGTGCGTTGCCGACCGTCTGCTTGGTTGTGCCGACCGTCTGCTTGGTTGTGCAAGCACGTTTGTGCGGAGGCAAGGCAGGGCTAAGCTCCCTCACTGGCCTGCCGTTTGCTTGCAGTGGGCCCGCCCCTGTCTGCCACCGAGTTCCGCCTGGAGAGCGTGCCGGAGCTGAAGTATGATGCCTCGGGGCCCACCCCCAAGGTGAGGGAACGGTTTCTTTGCAAGTCAAGTCAAGGTTGCTCTCAGGGTTTCTCTCGAGGGGTTTCTCGCGTTTCCCTGTCACAAGGGCAAAAGGCGTGCAGTTTGCAGCCCCACGCTGCTCTCCTCTCTTTTGGCTTCCCAGCTTGCGCTTCCTCCTCCCCTCAACAGGGCGAGATCTGCATCCGCGGCCCCATGTTGTTCCTCTCATATTGCCTTTCCATTCCATTTAACTTGAAACACTTCAATCTGCATTTGTTTTCCACCATAACAGGGCGAGATCTGCATCCGCGGCCCCATGCTGTTCGCTGGCTACTACAAGGATGAGGAGCGCACCAAGGCGGAGGTGGATGAAGATGGCTTCTTCCACACAGGTAAACGAATAATCCAGTCTACTGAATAGGTTTTTGATTGATTGCAATGTACAACAAAGACGAGGAGCGCACCAAGGCGGAGATGGATGAAGATGGCTTCTTCCACACAGGTGAAGCGGTGGTCATGCCTTAGATGGACTGGCAAGGCGTCAGTCCTTGAGTTGCGAACAGGCCCTCCTGTCTCGTCCGCCTCTGAACCAATGCCACCCGCCCTGCCCTGCCCCGTCCTTCCACCCTGTTCCAGGCGACATCGGCACGGTGAACGAGCAGGGCTGCCTCAAAATCATCGACCGCAAGAAGAACATCTTCAAGCTGGCGCAGGGTGGGTGTTTGTATGTTCCGATGCATGCTTTTGTTGCCAGATTTCAAGAACAACGTTTCCAAGCTGGCGCAGGGTGGATGCTCATTGCGTTGCACGGTTGTTCTGATCCATCTTGTGATTGTACACTGGGTGTTGCAGTCCCAACGCCTACCCCAAAACTCCTTGTCTCCCCCAAATCGCTGCCACAGGCGAGTACATCGCGGTGGAGTTCCTGGAGCAGCAGTACTCGTCCAGCGACGCGGTGGAGCAGGTACGCACTCATTCTGAATATCTCGGTGCCCAGATGGCATTGTGTTAATGGTATTTGGTTGAATATATGGAGCAACATTTGGAGCAGCAGTACTCCTCGAGCGACGCGCTGGAGCAGGTGGGTTTTACTTGTATACCTAAATGCATTGCTGTGATCCGCATGAAATGCTCGTCTGGCGCAGCAGCACTCGTGCAGCGGCATCCATGAAGCAGGCGGGTCCAGCTGGGCAGCAGCTGGCGAAAGCTGTTGTGAGCGTTTTGGCAACCTGTGCGGGCGGCGACCCCAGCTGCGGCAACCCAGCCCACGACAGAGGCTACTGAATTGCTATTATTTACCACCCTCTGCCCGCAGATCTGGGTCTATGGCTCGCCGCATGAGAGCGGCTGGTGGCGGCGGCGGCCCATAACACACCCTCACCTGAATCACATTTAGCCGCTCCCTCAAATCCGCCCGTAGATCTGGGTCTACGGCTCGCCGCACGAGAGCGTGCTGGTGGCGGTGGTGGTGCCCAAGAAGGCTTTTGCCGACAAGCACTCGGACCTGGGCAGCAAGGAGGCGCAGCAGGCCATGCTGGCGGTGAGGGGGCGGTTGGGGGGTGTTTCGTGTTGTTGCGTTTTGTTTTGCCATGAGGCAGGCGCCTCCAGGCGCAGCAGGGCAGCAGGCGATGCTGGCGGTGAGGGGGCGGCTGGCATGTTGTGAACATTGAACTTGAGGGGTGTACCAAGTATCTGTCGAGAGATGCGTGCATGGTCGGCCCCCTTCCTGTGCATCCACTTTCCTTACCATCCCTGCCAACATATTGTCCTCGTGCCATCAAATCTCTCATTCTTTCAGGAGCTGGCGGCCGCCCAGAAGATCTCTCTCTGTCTCTCTGCATTGCCTTCATTTCCTTCCTATTCTGTTCCACCTCTTCCTACTTCCCAGGAGCTGGCGGCCGCCCAGAAGGCCAAGAAGCTCAAGGGATTTGAGGCCATCAAGGGGGTGATCCTGTTCGACGAGCACTTCACGTGAGGCACAGTTTGCTGCTGGACTAGAGGGTCTCATGCATGTATCTAGGGCTACGGGTCACACCTGGGAAATGTGGGAGGGGTGCACCTCTTCGACGAGCACTTCACGTGAGGCTTCTTGCTGTCATGCTAGGGTTGCTGTACGGTGGGCAGCGGCAGTGCTGGAGCAGTTGCAACGTTGGAAGCAGTTGTGGCACTGCCTTGAGGCAACCACCGTGAACAGCGGCATTGCACTCCAACAATCGTGACGAATCCTGTGCAGCCTGTGCTGCCGGTGTTTTAATCTTCTCCCTCTGAAATTCCTCCGCAGCATCGAGAACGACCTGATGACGCCCTCCATGAAGCTCAAGCGCCCGCAGCTGCAGCAGCGCTTCCAGCCGCAGGTGGGGTGGGTGGGGTGCTGAGTGAGTGGACAATCCTGTGGGTGGGCAGGCGGGCGGGGTGGGTGGACAGTTCTGTGGGTGGGTGGATGGGCTGACTGCTTATTTGAGCCGTGGGTGGGTGGGTGGGCAGGCTGCTTGTTGTTGCCACAGGTGGGCAGCGCCTGGCTGGCCGCTTGTTTCGCCACACAATCCCAAAATCAGACTCAGGGCTCACATCTGCAAAGGGTCCCCACGCTTGGCGGCGGCCGCTGCTCTGCTGAGCTTGGTGCTGCGCTCTGCCCACCGCCCTGCAGATCGATGCGCTGTACCGCGAGCTCAAGGCAGCCCAGGCAGCGCGCTAAGCAGCGGCGCTGGTATTGAACAGCCTGTGCCTCATATTGCAACAGTCCCGGTGCCACGACGCGGCGAACGCTGCAGCCGGGCTCATTTGGTTGTTCAGTTGGGCTTGGGGACCGCACGGACTGGACGGCTCCATTGCTTCGGATGTTTTCTATGCAGCGTGTTTGCCAGGCTGCCCATCATGCCTCAGAGACTTGTTTTGCAACCGCTGCTTGGTCGAGAGGTCGACTCTGTTATCTGTTGCTGCCTACACATGCTATCCTGCAAGCCAGCCATGTTTTGGTGTCTGATATGAGGCAAATTCATACAGTGTTGCTGTAAATGATTGACGCGCCATGGCCAGGAGAGAGGTTCATGAGGCTCATCATTAGGTGCACCGAACCTGAGCCGCCAGCGGGGCGCGCCGCGAGTCGCCCAGCATCATGCAAGTGCCCGGGTGGCTTGCAGCGCTGTCCCCGCGCCCTCACCGCACTGCTGAAGTGATCTGACTACCAACTGCAGCCTGATACCCCGCCCGGAGCTGCCGGCGCACCTGCCGGCTTTTGGGTCGCATACGCGCTGCGGGCTTGGCTCCGGCTTGCTGTAGCATGCGCAGAACCCACCGCGCGCCGCGGCTTGGGGCGCTGGCTCTGCTGCTGCTGCTGCTGCTGCTGGCCGTCGGCCCGCCGCCTGCCGCCGCCGCCGCCGTCACGTGGTGGAAGCCCGCCCGCCGCAATGCCGACGGCTCCTTCCTGTGCTGGCAGTACCAGCTGTCAGCAGACACCGCAGCAGACATCAAATACGTCCCCGGCGTGCAAGTGGTGCGCCCGCCTGCTGGAGTTGGGCTGGCGGGGCAGTGTGTGGCTGGTGCGCATGCGCGGCAGGGGGCACATCAGCCGCCGCATCCCATGCGCCGGCATTTTTTATTCTCTTTCATCCTTTGCAGTATGCTGTGGACATCGACCTAGCCAAGGACGTGATCCCCAGGCTCAAGGCCAAGAGCAGCGCGATCAAGGTGGTCTGCTACTTCTCGGCCGGCTCCTGGGAGGACTACAGGTGTGGTGGGTGCTGGCTTGAGGGTTCGTTCACGCTGCATGTTTCATGTGCAACCAGTGCAATTCACTTTGCCGTTCAACAACTTGAACGACCAGCTGTCTCCAACCCGCTGTGAAACCTCCACTCCAACTCAACTAACCTGTTACACTTGCAGGGTGGACGATGACCAGCAGAAGCGCGGCATCAAGCCTACCGACTGGGCGGGCGCCCTGGGCAAAGCCATGGATGGCTGGCCCGGCGAGAAGTGGGTCGACGTGCGCAAGGCGGCGGTGCGCACCATCATGCAGAAGCGGCTTGCGTACTGCGCACAGATCAAGTGCGACGGCGTGGACCCGGGTGAGCGGCTTTGATGGGCCTTTGGTGCATGTGGGTGTGTTGGGTCATGTTTGTGTCTCGGTCTGGTGTGGGGCGGGCTGACCGGCTTGTTCAGCGGCAGCTTATAACCCGGTGAACAATTGAGCCAGCCGCTCTCGGTCCCCTGGCGGACAGCATGATTGGCTTTGCACTGAAGCTGGCTGACCCACCTGCCTGTACACGCCCTAACAAGCTGCT
>VFQQ010000606.1_pt1 | contig 66754 bp, 57 predicted proteins | sample 3512341 | NCBI WGS metagenome assembly VFQQ01 (sample SAMN10412373, study PRJNA504923) | tailings metagenome | isolation source: Relicate 2 Philex TSF1 revegetated site | place: Philippines: Tuba, Benguet | collected 2017-08-29
AACCTGTGACCCCGTCATTACGAATGACGTGCTCTACCAACTGAGCTATTGCGGCGAGGCTGCCGTGCGGGAGCCGACTTACAAAATCAGGCTCAGCAGCGCGCCTTGATAGGCCGAAACGGCCCGGCGTTCAAGGCCCCGCCTTCAGCAAATTCTGTCTTCGGCCTGGGGCCAGCCGCCGCATTCCCTCGGGGCGCAGGATTCGGAACCCACTTTGGGTGTCAAAGCGTTAACATGGCGGACCTCGTCACTCCACCACACACGGAGGGGGAGCATGACAATGACGTCGCGGAACCCTGTTCTGGACGATCTGATCGCGCGGATGCGCCAACCCATCAATGTGCGGGACCACGCCAACGAGGAGGCGGTTCGCATCATGGTGAGGCTCGGCCTAAGTCACCCGATGACCCTGGCCGCAGCCTTGAAGGTGGTCGCGTCCGAGATGAGGCACGGGCGGATGCAGGAAATCGAGGCGACGGCGCGGGCGCTCCACGCCAAGCTTCTGCGGCGGCACGACGAGCCCGGCACGCCGCAGTGACGCGGATCACAGCCGCCAGACGGACGTGCGCTTGATCTCGGCGTCCTCGAGCTCGCGGGTTACGGGAACCTGATACTCCGCCGCGAGCGTGAACCGGCCAACCGGAAAATAGGAGCGCTTGGGATCCCCGATCAGCACGGAGGCGCCGGACGCGGCCGCCTGCTCGATGTAGGCGGTGACGCGGGCCGCAAGCTCGCGCTCGTAGAAGAGATCGCCGACCAGGATCACGTCGGCCCGCTCCGGCGCGCTGGCCAGCAAGTCCTCTCCCGTGGTTTCCACTTCGACAGAATTGAGCGCCGCATTGAGCCTCACGGCCGCAAGCGAAAACGCGTCGATGTCGGCAGCCAGAACTTTCGCCGCCCCTGCGCGCTTTGCAGCGATGGCGGTGAGACCGGAGCCCGAGCCCAAGTCGATGACGGAGAGGCCGCGCACGAGCGCGGGCGTATCGAGAAGATAGCGCGCAAGTGCCTGTCCGCCAGCCCAGGCGAAAGCCCAGTAAGGCGGCGGCACGTTCATCTCGCCCAGCTCTTCCTCGGTCTTCTGCCAAATGGGCAGACTTTCCTCGGCAAGGTGAAGGCGGATCTCCGGCACGAGCGGCGGCGTGAGCGGGCGTGTGTTGGCAGCGATGAACGCTTCGGCGCGGGGCGCCTCTTTCGGGGCGCTCACGCCTTGGCTTTCTTGGTGCGTTTCGCCGGCGAAGGCACCACGCCGGCCATGCGGCACACCTCGGCCCACTCCTTTTCGGTCACAGGCTGCACGGAGAGGCGCGAGGCGGTGACGAGCTTCATCTCGGCGAGCTTCGGATTGGCCTTCACGTCCGCAAGCGTGACGGGGCGCGGCATGGGCTCCACGGCCCGCACGTCCACGCACTCCCACGCGCCCGTGTCGTCCGTTCCATCCGGATGCGCCAGCACGATCACCTCGCAGATGCCGACGATCTCCTTGCCGATGTTCGAGTGATAGAAGAACCCGAGATCGCCGATCTGCATCGCGCGCATGTTGTTGCGCGCCTGAAAGTTGCGTACGCCCGTCCAAGGCTCGCCCTTGGCGCCCTTCGAGACGAGTTCATCCCAGGAGAACGCGTCGGGCTCGGATTTGAAAAGCCAATAGGCCATGGAAGCGTCGATCTCCGAGTGTGTAGGACGGGGTGCACCTTACGCCATATTCGGCGTGTCTCAAGCCTCAGTCCTCGGCCTTGAACGGGCGGCGCAGAAGGCCGGAGATGGCATCGTCCACGCTCACGCGCCCTTCCAGAACGGCGTGGACGGCTTCCGTGATCGGCATCTCGATGCGCTTCTCCTCCGCAAGCCGCACGACGGCCGCCGCGGTGTAGACACCTTCGGTCACGGCAACACGCGCGCCGAGCACGGCTGCGAGCGTCTCACCCTGGCCCAGCGCGCGACCCAGGCTCATATTGCGCGACTGCACGCTGCCGCAGGTGAGGACGAGATCGCCGAGGCCAGAGAGCCCCATCATGGTCTCGGGCCGCGCGCCGAGCACGTGGCCGAGCCGGCGCATCTCGGCAAAGCCGCGCGTCACAATGGCTGCGTGTGCGCTGGCGCCGAGGCCCTTGCCGTGGACGATGCCGGCGGCGATGGCGAGCACGTTCTTCAAGGCGCCGCCCAGCTCGACGCCGACGATGTCGTCCGACCAATAGAGGCGAAGCTGGCGATCCCCCAGCCGCTCGGCCAATTGCCTGCCGAGGGTTTCGTTGCGGCAGGCGATGGTGAGCGCCGCGGGCAGGCCACGGGCCACGTCCGCCGCGAAGCTCGGGCCCGAGAGCACGGCGAGCATCACATCCGGCGCGGTCTCGGCGATGACCTCGCCCAAGAGCTTGCCCGTCTGCTGCTCGACGCCCTTCGCGCAGACGACGAGCGGCTGGCCGGGGCGGACGAGGCGGGCCAGCGTCGCGGTGATGGCACGCACGTGCTGGGCGGGGCAAACCAGCAGAATGGCATCGGAAGCCGCGCAGTCCTCGAGGCGCGCGGTGGCCTTGAGCCGGGTATCCAGCTCGACGCCAGGAAGGAACGAGCGGTTGACGTGGCGCTCGTTGATGTCGGCCACGGTGTCCGGCTCGCGCGCCCACAGCACGACATCGCGCCCGGCGAGAACGAGGGTCTGTGCAAGCGCGGTTCCCCAGGCTCCGCCCCCGATGACACCGATGCGATTGATGGTCATGAGCTCACGCTCCCAATTGGGCCCCCGGGACGGGCGCGTTGCCGCGTCCCCAGCGGCGCAGGGACAGTACTTGCCTGTTTCCCGTGATCAAGCTTTTACGCCAGCCCCGATGGCAGCGGGAGCGGTTGGATCAAGCGGCCAGCGGGGCCTCGCCGCAAAATCAAGCCCATCCACCCAGCCGCGCGCCAAGCGCTCCGCGCCTGCCCAAGCGATCATGGCGCCGTTGTCCGTGCAGAGGGCGGGCGGCGGGACTGAGAGCGCAAAACCCCGCTCGGCAGCCAGCCGCGCGAGGGCAGCGCCGATCTTCCGGTTGGCCGCCACGCCTCCGGCCACCGTGAGGCGGCGCGGGCGATCCGGGCCGAAGGCGCCTTCGGCCATGTCCATGGCGCGGCCGACGCGGTCGGCCACGATGTCGCAAACGGCGGACTCGAAGGCGGCGCACAGGTCCGACACGTCGCGATCGGTCAGAGGAGCGGCCGCCTCGGCGCGCTGGCGTACCGCGGTCTTGAGGCCGGCGAGCGAAAAATGCGGCTCGGGGCGCCCAATCATCGGGCGGGGCAAGGGAAAACGGTTAGGATCTCCGTCGCGGGCGGCCTTCTCGACCTCAGGGCCGCCGGGATAGCCGAGCCCCAGAAGCTTGGCGGTCTTGTCGAAGGCCTCGCCGACGGCGTCGTCGATGGTGGTGCCCAGGCGGCGATAACGGCCGACATCCTCGACCAGCAGCGTCTGCGTGTGCCCGCCCGAGACCAGCAGCATGAGGTAAGGGGGGGCGATGCCGTCGGTGAGCCCCACGGTGAGCGCGTGGGCCTCCAGATGATTGATGGCGAGAAAGGGCCGGCCGCTTGCCAGTGCCAGCGCCTTGCCGGTCACGAGCCCCACCACGAGGCCGCCGTTCAGACCAGGACCGGCGGTCGCGGCGATGCCCGACAGATCCCCCAGCCCGAGACCGGCTTCCGCAAGCGCGGCCTTCACCAAGCCGTCCAGGCATTCCACGTGGGCGCGGGCCGCGATCTCCGGCACGACGCCGCCATAGGGCCGATGCTCGGCGAGCTGGGAGCGGACGACGTTGGAGAGGATGCGGCCGCCCCCCTGCTCGTCGCGGACGACCACGGAGGCCGCCGTCTCGTCGCAACTCGTCTCAATGCCGAGAACCACGAGGCGGCCCGGCGACGGTGTCGTTTCCCTGACTTCGGCCGGCACGTTCTCGTCCCGTTTGCGTTCGACCCGCCGGGCGGGCATTAATGGCGCCGCCTGCCGACGGTCCATCCTAGACCGTCGCCCCTAGCATCCGGAGCCCAAGACTTGCAAGCTCGCACCTATCGTATCGGTACACGTGGATCGCCGCTCGCTCTCGCCCAGGCGCACGAGGTGCGCGGGCGTCTCATGGCGGCACATCGGCTGCCCGAGGACGCCTTCGAGATCCGGACCTACAAAACCACCGGTGACATCATCGTGGACCGTCCGCTCGCGGAGTTCGGCGGCAAGGGGCTCTTCACGAAGGAGCTTCAGGAGGCGCTGCTTTCCGACGAGATCGACTTCGCCGTGCATTCCATGAAGGACATGCAGACGCAGCTTCCTGACGGGCTTGGCATCGCCGCCGTGCTGCCGCGCGAGGACGTGCGGGATGCGTTCCTCTCCCTCAAGTATGCTTCCCTCGACGCTCTTCCCCAAGGCGCCGTCGTCGGAACGTCTAGCCTGAGGCGGCAGGCGCAGGTGCAGCGGGTGCGGCCCGACCTCAAGGTGGTGGCCTTCCGTGGCAACGTACAGACACGGCTGCGCAAGCTCGCGGAAGGCGTGGCGGATGCGACCCTTCTCGCCTGCGCGGGCCTGAAGCGGCTCGGTCTTGCCGACCGCATCACGTCCGAAATCCCCGTGGACCACATCCTTCCTGCGGTCGCGCAAGGCGCCATCGCCATCGAGATGCGCAGCGACAATGACGAGATCGGCCAGATCCTTGCGCCGCTCAACGACGAGACGACGGCGATCCGCGTCACGGCCGAGCGCGCATTCCTGCGCCGCCTCGAAGGCTCCTGCCGCACGCCCATCGCGGGCCTCGCCGAGCTTCGGGGCGACCGCCTCTCGTTCCGCGGCATGACGTTCTCGCTCGACGGGTCGGAGTGCTTCTCGACCGCCATCGAAGGACCGGCGGGAGACGCGGCGGCGCTCGGCATCGCCGCGGCCGATACCCTCCTGAAGCAGGGCGCGCACGCCCACGTCAACCGGGCTCCCTGATGCGTCTCCTCATCACAAGACCTGAAGCGGGGCCGGAAGGCGATCCGCTCGCGGCCGCGCTCACAGCGATGGGGCATGCGGTCGTGCAGGCGCCGATGCTGTCCGTCAGCTACACCGACACCGTCCCGAACCTCGCGGGCGCGCAGGCCCTCATCGCGACCAGCCGCAACGGCCTCAAGGCCTTCATCCGGCGGGGACTTCCGAGCGAGGCCGTACTCGCGCTGCCACTACTTGCGGTCGGTCCGGCGACGGCCGCGTTCGGCCGGGAGATCGGCTTTCGGACCGTCGTCGAAGGCGCGGGCACGGGGCGGGAGTTGCTGGCGCAGATCAAATCCGACATCGACCCCGCGGCCGGCGTTCTGGTGCATCTCTCGGGCGAAACCCTGGCTGTGGATCTCAAGGGCGCCCTCGAAGCCGCGGGTTTTCAGGTGCGCCGCGAGATCGTTTACCAAACTCACGCCGCGAGCGGTTTTCCCGACGAGGTCACGGCTAAACTCCGGGCCGGTCTTCTGGACGGCGTCGTTCTCATGTCGCCCAGAACGGCCAAGGTCTATGCCGGGCTGATCACCGAACTCGGGCTTGCGGATTCGGTGCGCCGCCTGGTGCACTTCTGTCTGTCGGACGCGGTGGGCCGTGCGCTCGCAAGACTGGAGCCCGTCAATTTCGCAGTCGCTCGATCGCCCAATTCGCAAGAAATGCTTGCTCTCATCGCCCACGAGGCGTCAGAATCTTTCTAGGTCCCACCTCGTCCCCCCTCGAGGTCCGACCCCAAAGCCCCTGGAGACCCTGCTCCCATGACCGATAAGCCCGATCCCGCGAAGGATGCTGGCCGGACCGACAATCCTGGCGCGAAGCGTCCACACGCGACGCTGGACCTCAAGGCGACGGAGGTGAAGGCGCCCGCATCGCCCGCGCCGGCAACCGGCAGCAGCGGCACCGCCTCGTCCGCTTCCGCAACGCCGGCCGCGTCATCGTCTTCGTCCAGCACGGCATCTGCTGCCAGCCCGTCGTCGCCGGGATCGTCGTCAACGTCCACGGCGAAGCCGTCTTCCGGGACGAGCACTACGGACGCCTCGGCGAAGGCTGCTCCGGGCGCCGCGTCCAAAGCCGCACCTGCGGCCGCCAAGCCCGAAACAAAAGCGAGCGGCGGCGGTGGCGGCTTCTTCTCCCACCTCGCGGCGGGCCTCATCGGCGGCGGCCTCGTCTACGCGGGCGCGGCCGTGCTTCAGCCGGGCTGGCTTCCGAACTCCTCCAGCGAAGCGGTGTCGCAGCTCTCCTCGCGGATCGCGGCGCTCGAATCCGCTCCCAAGGAAAGCCCCGCGCTCGCCGCCAAGATCAGCGAGGCCGAAGGCCGCCTCGCCAAGCTCGACCAGATCGAGCAGAGCGTGACGCAACTTCGCGACGCGCAAGGCACGCTCGCAGCCGAAACCAAATCGCTCAAGGATGCCGCCGAGAGCGGCGCCGCCAACGGCGGTACCGAGCGCGTCGCCAAGCTCGAGGAGCAGCTCGCGCTGATCGCCTCCGGCGCACCGGCCTCGGACGGACGCATCCCGCAGCTCGCAGCCCTCGCCGGCAAGATCTCGGACGTCGAATCCTCGCTTTCCGCTCAACTCGCCGAGCTGCGCAAGAGCCTGCCGGCCGAGGTCGATGCGCGCATTACCGCGACACAGGAAGCGAGCGAGGCGGCGAAGGCTGCAACCTCGCGCCTCGACCGCGAGGTCGCCCAGCTTCGCACCGATCAGGCACGCAGCGCACAGCGTGACGAAGCCACCAAAGCCGACACCGAACGTCTCTCCGCGGCCGTCGAGGCCGTGAAGGAGGAAGCGGGCAAACTCTCCAGCACGATCGGCGAGCTTCGCGCCTCGATCGAAACGCAGATCAAAGCGCTCGCCCGGCCGGCCGACGTCTCGGCTGCCGTGAGCCCGGTTGCGAGCAAGCTCGCCGAGCTCGAGCACAACGTTCAGAGCGTCGTGAAGAGCGAAGCGACCCGCAAAGAGAACGCGGAGCGCATCGTGCTCTCGCTCGAGCTTTCGAACCTCAAGCGCGCGCTCGACCGCGGGCAGGGGCAGGGCTACACCGCCGAGCTCGAGGAGGTGCGCAAGGTTTCCGGAGGCCAGCTCGACCTCAGCGCCCTCGAGCGCTTCAAGGATACGGGCGTCGCGACGGTGGCGGAGCTGAAGGCGAGCTTCCGTCCGGTCATGAACGCGGTGATCGATGCGGATCTCGAGCCGGCGGACGGCTCGGTCATCGACCGGCTGCTCGCGGGCGCCAAGTCCGTGGTCCGGGTTCGCCGCGTGAGCCACGATGCGGAGGACACCAGCGCGGAAGCGGTGGTGTCGCGTATCGAGACCGCCCTCAACGAGGGACGGCTCGGCGACGTGATCGCGCTCGCCAAGACGCTTCCACAGAGAGCGCAGGCGCCTATCGAAGACTGGCTGACCAAGGTGGCGGCGCGCAACTCCGTGGACGAGGCGATCGCCGCCGTCGACGAGAAGCTCAAGGCCTCGCTTTCCGGCACGGCTGAAGCGGCACCCGCCGCGCCGGCCCCCGTACAGAATTGAGAGGAATGGAGCGATGACGCGTCTCGTCCTTTTCCTCCTCGGCGTGATCGCGCTGGCCTCCGGGCTCGCGTGGCTTGCCGACCGTCCCGGCTCGCTGCTGATCACGTGGCAGGGCTATGAGATCGAAACCAGCGTATTCCGCGCCGTCGTGATCTTCGCGGCGCTGGTCGGCTTCGCGGTTCTGGTGTGGACCATCCTCACGCAGATCTGGTCGAGCCCGGCGGCGCTCAGCCATTTCCTCACGCGCCGTCGTCAGCGCCGCGGTCTCGACGCGCTGTCGAGCGGCATGATCGCGATCGGCGCGGGCGACCGCTCGATGGCCACGCGCTACGCTCTGCAGGCACGGAAATCGCTGCCGAACGAGCCGTTGACACATCTTCTGCGCGCGCAGGCCGCGCAGCTTTCCGGCGACAAGGCCACCGCGCGTCGCATTTTCGAAGCGATGCTCGGCTCTCCCGACACGGAGCAACTGGGATTGCGCGGGCTGTTCCTCGAAGCCGGGCGTGAAGGCGAGCGCGAGGCGCAGCGGCAGTTCGCGGAGCGGGCGCTGGCGCTCAATCCGAAGCTCTCGTGGCCGGTGGAAGCGTTGTTCGACCTGCAGTGTCAGGCCGGTGACTGGGCGGGAGCCTTGCAGACACTCGCGCTCGGGCGCCGTCACGGACAACTCGAGCGGCCAATCGCGGATCGCCGCCGGGCCGTGCTGCTCACGGCTCAGGCGCAGGCACTCGAGGAGGAGGATGCCGAGAAGGCGCTGACGCTCGCGCTCGAAGCGCACGGCCTCGCCCCGTCTCTCATTCCGGCCGCCGGCATCGCCGGACGCCTGCTCGCCGCACGCGGAAACACGGCGCGGGCCGCCAAGGTCATCCAGAAGACGTGGGCCAAGTCTCCCCATCCCGAGCTTGCGACCGCCTATGCTTACGCGCGCATCGGCGACAGCCCCCGCGACCGCCTCGACCGCGTGAAGCAACTCTTCATGCTCAATCCGCACTCCATCGAAAGCTCGATCGCCGTGGCGGTCGCGGCCATCGAAGCCCACGACTACGCGGAAGCGCGGCGCATGCTGCAGCCGTTCATGGAGACCGGCCTTACGCGCCGGGTCGCCGCGCTCCTGGCGCGCATCGAGGCTGAAGAAAGCGGTGACAAGGGACGGGCACGCGAGTGGCTGGCCCGTGCCGTGACCGCGCCCCGCGACGCGGCTTGGACCGCCGACGGCGTCACCTCGGACCGCTGGGCTCCGACCTCTCCGGTAACCGGCGCGCTCGATGCATTCGAGTGGCGCGTTCCGGTGGAGGAACCGAACGGTGGCGAGGAGCGGATCCTCGGCGCGGATCTCACCGAGTTCATCGCTTCGGGCGAGCCCGAGACGGTGATCGCGAAGGCCGAGCCGGTCGCAGCGGCGCCGAAGGACGTTACGCCGTCCGACGCCGTGCCCGAGGAGCCCAAGACAGCACCGCCGGCCGCCAAGACGGCACCCACTGACAAGGGTGGCGCACCCGCGGTGGCGGCGGATGCTCCGAAGAAGTCGCCTCCCCAGGCTGCCGACAAAAACGGAGATGCGTCCAGCCGCACGGATCGCTCGCGGATCTTTACGTCGCCTCATGCGCCGGATGACCCGGGGCTCGAACCCGAAGAAGGCGAACCGCCGCGTTCGGCAGCCGGATAGCTCCCGGCAGGCTCGCAGTCGCACCATCCGGCCCCCAAGCGCTCGCTCGGGGTGATGCAAGCTCAGGCAATCCCACGGGCTGCTTAGACGATAGGCAGCCCGCGGCGGGTGTATTGCTGCCCTGATTGGAATCAAATCCGGTCGGCTCGGGATGTATGAGAAATGCTCTGATATAAGTTCGACCAAGGGGGAAGTTGTCGCGTTCACCCCCATTGCCCATAATGACGCCAGAACAATAACCAGTTCCGGGAGGAATTAACGATGTCGGACAAGGCGTATCCTGTTACGCCCGAGTGGGCGAGCCGTGCGTGGCTCGACGAGGCCAAGTACAAGGCGCAGTACGAGCGCTCCGTGAAGGACCCGGATGGCTTCTGGGGCGAGAATGGCCGCCGCATCGATTGGGTGAAGCCCTACACCAAGGTCAAGAACACAACCTTTTCGCCCGACAACGTCTCGATCAAGTGGTTCGAGGACGGCACGCTCAACGTTTCCGCCAACTGCATCGACCGGCACCTGGCCACGCGCGGCGACCAGATCGCGATCATCTGGGAAGGCGACGATCCCACCGAAGACCAGACCATCACCTACCGGCAGCTTCACGAGCGCGTCTCGAAGCTTGCGAACGTGCTCAAGGCGCATGGCGTCAAGAAGGGCGATCGCGTCACCATCTACCTGCCGATGATACCGGAAGCTGCCTACGCGATGCTCGCGTCGGCGCGCATCGGCGCCATTCACTCGGTGGTGTTCGCAGGCTTCTCCCCGGATAGCCTCGCGGGACGCATCGAGGATGCGGGCTCTAAGTTCATCATCACGGCCGACGAAGGCCTGCGCGGCGGCAAGCCGGTGCCGCTGAAGAAGAACACAGACGAGGCGCTCAAGAAGTGCGCGAAGGGTGACGAGAAGGTGCTCGTCGTGCGCCGCACAGGCAACGCGGTCGCCTGGACCGAAGGGCGCGATCTTTGGTTCCATGACGAAGTCACCAAGGTGTCGGCCGACTGCCCGCCCGTCGAGGTCGAGGCCGAGCATCCGCTGTTCATCCTCTACACCTCCGGCTCCACCGGAAAGCCCAAGGGCGTGGTGCACACCTCAGGCGGCTACCTGCTGTTTGCGTCCATGACGCACCAGTACGTATTCGATTACCATCCCGGCGACATTTACTGGTGCACCGCCGACGTGGGTTGGGTGACCGGCCACAGCTACATCCTGTACGGACCGCTCGCAAACGGCGCGACCACGGTGATGTTCGAGGGCGTGCCGACCTATCCGACGCCGTCGCGCTTCTGGGACGTTGTCGACAAGTGGAAGGTCAACACCTTCTACACGGCACCGACTGCGATCCGCTCTCTCATGGGCGCGGGCGACGATTTGGTGAAGCGCTCGGACCGCTCGTCTCTCCGCCTGCTCGGCAGCGTCGGCGAGCCGATCAATCCCGAAGCTTGGGAGTGGTACTACCGTGTGGTCGGCGAGCAGCGCTGCCCCATCGTGGACACCTGGTGGCAGACCGAGACCGGCGGCATCCTGATCACGCCGCTGCCCGGCGCCATTGCGCAGAAGCCCGGCTCGGCCACGCTTCCGTTCTTCGGCGTGCAGCCGGCGCTGGTCGACGACAAAGGCGCCGTGCTCCAAGGCGCGGCGCAGGGCAATCTCGTCATTCTCGATAGCTGGCCCGGCCAGGCGCGCACCCTGTTCGGAGATCACGACCGCTTCGTACAGACCTACTTCAGCACCTATCCCGGCACGTACTTCACCGGCGACGGATGCCGGCGCGACGAGGACGGCTACTACTGGATCACCGGCCGCGTGGACGACGTGATCAACGTCTCGGGACACCGCATGGGCACGGCGGAAGTGGAAAGCGCGCTCGTGTGCCATCCCAAGGTCGCGGAAGCGGCCGTGGTCGGCTACCCGCACGACCTCAAGGGCCAGGGCATCTACTGCTACGTGACCCTCAATGTGGGCGAGCACCCCTCGGAGGAGCTGCGCAAGGAGCTCGTGCAGCACGTGCGCCGCGAGATCGGGCCGATCGCCTCTCCCGACGTGGTACAGTTCGCGCCGGGCTTGCCCAAGACGCGCTCGGGCAAGATCATGCGCCGCATTCTGCGCAAGATCGCCGAGGACGAATTCGGTAGCCTCGGCGATACGTCGACGCTGGCCGATCCGTCCGTGGTCGACGACCTGATCACGAACCGGCAGAACCGCAAGGCGGGCTGAGCCGGGTTACTTCAGCTTTCACGCTTTACATGTCTTTACGCGCCAGACCCTCCGGTCTGGCGCGTAATTGTTTCTGATGCCTGGTCTCTCATTCCTCGCGGCGGTGAAGGCTCGGAGCATGCCTGAGATGCGTCTGGATCCAGGCCTTCGCCGGGATGACGGTGTGGGGTTGGCGGGGCGCTATCGCAACTCCGTCACACCTGCGGATGCCGGTATCTCGACACGGACACGTGCGCCGGATCTCGAGGCGTTCGCTACGCCTCGCCTCTTGGCGCCGGATGCACTATTGCGCGCGCTCAAGTAAGCCCGCGCTTCTTCAGCAGCCCTTCGATCTCCGGCGGGCGGCCGCGGAATGCGACGTAGGCGTCGAGTGCATCCTGCCGGTTTCCGGCCGCGTAGATATTGGCCTTGAGCTTGTTCGCGGTTTTGCGGTCGTAGATGTTGCCTGCCTCCTTGAAGGCCGCGAAGGCGTCGGCGTCCATCACCTCAGACCACAGGTAGCTGTAGTAGCCCGCCGCATAGCCGCCGATGATGTGCTGGAAATGCGGGATACGATGGCGCGGTACGATCTCGGCCGGCATGCCGATGCGCGCCAGGATCTCGCTTTCGAAGGCGTCGACGTCGAGCCCCTTCGTGTCCTTCAGCGAATGCAGCTCGAGATCGAGCAAGGTTGAGGCCGTGTACTCGACCGTCTGGAAGCCCTGGTTGAACGTGCGTGCCGCTTCGAGCTGCTTCAGGATTCGCTCGGGCATCGGCTTGCCTGTCTTGGCATGGAGAGCGAAACGCTTCAGCACCTCTGGCTCGGACAGCCAGTGCTCGTAAAGCTGCGAGGGCAGCTCCACGAAATCGTGCAGCACGTTGGTCATGGCGAGCGAAGGATAGGTCACATCCGACAGCAGGCCATGCAGCCCGTGCCCCAGCTCGTGGAACAGGGTGCGCGCATCGTCGAAGGAGAGCAGCGCCGGCGTGCCGGGCGCGCCGCGGGCGACGCTCATGACGTTGACGACGATGGGGCGCACGCTGCCCGTCAGCTTGTGCTGGCCACGATAAGACGACATCCAGGCGCCCGAACGCTTCGAAGGCCGCGCATAGTAGTCGCCGTAGAAGAGACCCACGTGCTCGCCCGCCTTGGTCTTCACCTCCCACGCACGCACGTCCTCATGATAGACGGGCACGTCGGTGCGCTCCTCGAACACGAGGCCGAACAGCTTGCCCGCGGTATCGAAGGCAGCGGCGAGCACGTTCTCCAAGACCAGATAGGAGCGGACCTCGGCCTCATCGAGATCGTAGCGAGCCTTGCGCTCCTTCTCGGCGTAGTAGCGCCAGTCCCAGGCCGCGATCTTGAAGTTGCCGCCTTCGGACCGCGCGCGCTTTTCGAGCGCGGCCTTCTCCTCGCGGGCCCGTCGAAGGGCAGGGGGCCACACCTTGTCGAGGAGGGCGCGGACGCTGGCCGGTGTCTTGGCCATCGTGTCGTCCAGCACGTAGGCCGCGAACGTCTCGTAGCCGAGGAGATGGGCCAGCTCGCTGCGAAGCTCCATCATCCGGACGACGATGGCGCGGTTGTCGGTCTTGCCGCCAAGCTCGCCGCGCTTGATCCAAGCTTTCCAGGCTTCCTCGCGCAGATCCCGGCGCGCAGAGAACTGAAGGAACGGCTCAACGCTGGAGCGAGCCAGCGTGATGGCGTAGCTGCCGGGCTTGCCGAGCGAGACGGCAGCCTGGGCCGCAGCGTCACGCACGGAGCCGGGAAGACCATCGAGATCGCGGTCACCGTCCAGAAACAGATGCCAGGCCTGCTCATCCGCGAGCACGTTCTGATTGAAGGACGTGCCCAGCGTGGCAAGCTCGGTGTTGATCTCGGCGATGCGCTTGCGTGCCTTCGCGCCAAGCTTCGCGCCGGCACGGACGAAGCTCTTGTACGTGCGCTCCAGCAGGCGCAGGCCCTCGGCATCGAGGCCGAGATCGTCGCGACGCTCATAGAGGTCGGCGATGCGAAGAAACAGGCGACGGTCGAGCATCATCGCGCTCTGGTGTTTGGCGAGGCGCGGAGAGAGTTCACGCTCGATCGCCTGAAGCGCCGCGTTGGTGTCGGCGCTCGTGAGATTGAAGAAGACGTCGGCGACCTGGGTGAGCAACACGCCGCTCTTTTCGAGCGCCACGATGGTGTTCGCAAAGGTGGGCTTGGCTGCACGTCCCGCTATCTCGGCCAGCTCCTTCTTGTGCTCCTTCAGGGCGGCATCGAAAGCGGGGCGGAAGTGGCGCGGCTCGATCGAAGCGAACGGCGGCGCCTTGAATGGCGTGCGCCAGGGCTTGAGCAGCGGGTTCTGCGCCGCTTTGTCCGCGTTCTTCTTCGGGCCGGCTGCCTTTGCCATGATCCAAATCCTTCTTTCGTGAAGTCCGAGCCCCGGATCGATAGCGGATTGCGGGGCCCCGCGCAAAGACGTGCGTCAATTGATGGCGCGCTTCACGCAAATGGGATCGGGGCCGGCTTGAAGCCGGCCCGTCAGCCCGGGACGAGAGGAGGATTGGAGGAGGGGAGTTGTCCGCCCGGCTGCCGGACACAGACCAGACCGGGGGCTCGGAGGTCCGATCCGCCGAGGCAACCGGGCGGGGGTCAACATCGGAAAGTCTGGATGCGATTGTGGGCGCGCGCAGGGCGCAAACGCGACGTCAATCTGACGTCACGGAGGAATTTCTGTGCGGGAGGGAAAAAAGAAAAATGGCCCGGTCCAGGGAGATTGGCCTCGGATTGGGGGCTTGGGGGCAGTAAATCCGAGACGGAGATGGACCGGGCCGGGACGCTGTTGTTTCCCACTCTACGCATCAATGAGACTTGGCGAAGGACGCTTTGTGGCAGCGATGTGAAATGTTGGCGCGGACCGTCTTGAAAAATTTCGGACCCGTGCGATCATACCTTCTGATCAAAGGGAGGCGCCCTTGAGCGAATCCGACCCCATACGTTTCCGCCCGCGTGAGCCGGGCCTCTATGCGCATAGCCAAGCTCATCGCAGCTTATCGTCCTCATCCCCTTCCCGAAGCAGCTCGCCCGTCGTGGCGTTCAATCGTGCCGAGCTGGATGCGATCCTGGCCGTGTACGCGCGCAAGGTGGCGGCCGGCGAGTGGCGCGACTATGCCCTCGACATGGGGCGCGAGAAGGCTGTGTTCGCCATCTTCCAGCGGACCTCCGAGTATCCTTTGCTCCAGGTGGAGAAATGTCCGCGGCTCGCCCGCCGGCAAGGCGCCTACAGCGTGGTGCTGAGGAGCGGGGTGATCCTGAAGAGAGGGCATGAGCTTCAGCGCGTGCTCTCGGTCTGCGAGACCCTCAAGCTCGGGCGTTGACGCACTCGCCCGTTCGGCCCGCCCCGTCAGGCCGGTCTCGACAAACAGAAAGGGCCCCGCCGGATGGCGAGGCCCTTTCCATTTGCAGGGTGGTGTTCCGGGGCTTGTGCTTACTCGCGGTTACCCATGAGCGACAGCAGGTTGACGAACAGGCCCACGAAGTCCTGGTAGAGCGAGAGCGCGCCGAAGATCGAGGCCTTGGCGGCGGCTTCCGCATTGCCGGCCACCTCGAAGTAGGTGTCCTTGATGCGCTGCGTGTCGTAAGCGGTGAAGCCCGCGAACACGAGAACGCCGATCACGGAGATCGCGAAGCTCATCGCGCTCGACTGCGTGAAGATGTTCACGATGCTGGCGATGATGACGCCGATCAGGCCCATGAACAGGAACGAACCCCAGCCGGAGATGTCCCGCTTCGTCGTGTAGCCCCAGACGCTCAGGCTCGCGAAGGTAGCGGCCGAGATGAAGAACACGTTGGCGATCGACGTGCTGGTGAAGACCAGCAGGATCGACGAGAGGGACGCGCCGACGAGGGCGGCGTAGATCCAGAACGACGTCTGGGCTGCGCCGACGCTCATGGCGTGAGCGCGGAACGAGAAGAAGAACACGAATGCGAGGGGCGCAAGGAACAGCACCCACTTCAGCGGGCTGGTGTAGATGGCCACGCCGAAAGAGGTGAGACCCATGCCGTTACGCAGGGTCGCGGCCGCAGCGGACGGATCGTTCGTGACCGCAAGCGAGAACACGAGGTATGCGACGATACCGGTGAGCGCAACGCCGGCCGCCATATAGTTGTAGACGCCCAGCATGTATGAACGCAGACCTTCGTCGACGTCGGCCCGGCCGACCGTCGTCGGTTGCGTATATCTGCTGTCAAACTGTGCCATCGTGATGGAGTCCCCTTAAAGACTTCTAGCGCAAACTCGATTTGCCTACGGCATATTGTAACCGTGCCACCCGCTTTCAAGAGTTGATGGCGGCACTCTCAATTTGCCGTACAATTGGGTCCATTCATAAGGCAATTCGGCTGGAATGTTAATCTTGAGTGATCGAGAAAATACCTAGGTATCGCGACATCCGGTCGAAGTTAAATCTACGCAATTATTGCGATCTCAGCGTTTGAGCGGGCTTGGCCCGCAGCACCGCCCAGGTGCCGAACGCCCCGAAGGCCAGCACCAAACCGACCGCTACCGCCAGCGCCTTCAGCACAGCGTCCAGGCTGAAACTGAAGGGGATTTTCATGACCTCCTGAACGGCGATCCAGGCGGCGAAGGCGCCGAGGCCTACCGCGAACAGCGCGGCGACGACGGCCAGCAGCAGATATTCGACAGCGTGCGAGACGAGCACCCGGCGGCGGGTTGCACCCAGCACCTTCAGCACCACGGCTTCCAGCACGCGCCGGCGCTGCGCGGTGGCGAGTGCACCTGCCAGCACCAACGCACCGGCGATCAGTGTCACGGCGCCGGCGACGCGCACGGCCACCATCACCTTCTCCAGAATGGCGGTTGCTGCATTGAGCGCGTCCTTGACGCGAATGACGGTGACCGCCGGGAACGCCTTGCCGACGGCCCTGCCGAGCTGGGCTTCGGTTGCGACAGGCGTGCCAGGCGGGAGGCTGACAGTGGCCAGCAGATTGTGGGGGGCTCCCTTGAGGGCGTTGGGCGAAAACACCATGACGAAATTGAGCGTGAGGCTTTCCCATTTCACCTCACGCAGGTTGGCGATGCGGGCCGTGAGATTCCGTCCCAGCACGTTGACCGTGACCTGATCCCCGATGCCGATACCGAGGTGACGCGCGAGGTCGCGTTCGAAGGAGACCAAGGGCTCTCCGTCATAGTCCGCGGGCCACCATTCGCCGTCCACGAGGCTCGATCCCTCGGGAAGCGTGGCGGAGTAGGTGAGGCCGCGGTCGCCGTTCAGCACCCATTGCGCTTCGGGAGGCAGCTTGAACTCCTCCGCCTTGATGCCCTTCATCTCGACGAGGCGGCCTCTGAGCATCGGCGCTTCCACGAGATGCGCGCCGGGCGCCTCCTGCTCGACGAGGCGGGAGAGATCCTCCGAGCTCGTCTTCGGCACATCCAGCAGGAAATAGCTCGGGGCCTTCTGGGGCAGGCGACTGGTCAGCTCGTTGACAAGCGAAGCGTCCGCAAGGGCGACGGCGACCAGCAGCGAGAGACCCGAGCCAAGGGATACCACCACCGACCGAGTGAGACCGCCGGGCGCGCCGATGTTTCCGATGGCAAGCGCCAGCTCAGGCCATTTGGGCCGCGGCACGCGGCGCGCAAGCCAGGTCACCAGGCTTCCGAGCGCGGTGAACACAGCAAACACGAGCACCAGCGCGCCGCAGAAATAGAGCGCGATGCGCGTCGATTCCGCCATCATCAGCACGAAGCCAAGCAGCAGGGCTGCGACGAGCACCGTGAGCGCGATGATCTGCGGGCGCGGCCACACGGCCTCGGGCGCGACCTCGTCTCGAAAGAGAACGCTCGGCTTGATCAGCTCCGCGCGACCGAGCGGCCAGAGCGTGAACAGCAGCGCGACGAGCACGCCGTAGACCGCGCTCGCGACGATGCTTGCGGCCGAGTAGGCGACCTCGGCCTTGATCGGCAGTTGATCGCCATAGAGCGAAACGAGCAGGCGCGGCGCGGTGAGGCCTACTGCGAGACCCACCGCGACGCCGATCAGGGCGATGGCGAGAACCTGAACCAGGAAAATCAGCAGCACCGTGCGGCTGGTGGCGCCTACCGTCTTCATGGTGGCGATGACATTGCGGCGACGCTCGATGAAGGTGGCGACGGCGCTCGCGATGCCGACGCCGCCGACCAGCAGGGCGGCGAGCCCAAGGAATGTGAGGAACTGGCGCAGACGGTCGAGCGTGCGCGTAACCTGGGGAGAGGGATCGCGCCTATCTCCGATGACGAACCCCGATTGCGCGAGCTCCGATTTCGCCATGGTGCGGAACGCGCCGACATCCTGAGGCGCGCCACCTTGCTCAGACGGAAGCTTCAGCGCATAGCGCCAGCGCACGAGCGTACCGGGCTGGACGAGCCCGGTCTTGGCGAGGGTCACGTGCGAGACAAAGACGCGCGGTCCGTAGGTGAGCCGATCAGCCACGGCATCGGGCTCGTTCACGAGGGTTGCGCGCACGACGACCTCGGCATCGCCAACCCGCATCCTGTCGCCGACCTCGAGGCCGAGCTGGGAGAGCAGCACCGGGTCTGCGACTGCGCCATTCTCGGCATTCAGAGCCTCCGCGAAGGCCGACCCGTTTACCTCAACCTCGCCCGCGAGCGGATAGGCCGCATCCACCGCCTTGAGTTCGACCAGGGCCTGCTCGTTGCCGTCCAGGCTCCGCGCCATGGTGCGGAGCGTCGCGGTTTCGCTCATGCGGCCGCGCGCCTCGAACCAGGCGCGCTCGGCATCGGTGGCCCGCGCGTGCATCCGCGCGAACGTCACGTCACCGCCGAGAATGATCTCGCCCTGGCGCTCGAAGCCGTCACGCAACGCATCCGACAGCGTGCTCACGGTCGCGATCACGGCCACGCCGAGTGCGACGCACGCCATGAAGATGTAGAAGCCGCTGAGGCCGGCGCGCAGCTCACGGAGGGCTATCCCGAGCATGCGTCCCGTCGACAGGCGGGAGGCTGGCCGCGAAGAGCCGGAGGCGATCGCCGTCGACGTCATGCGGCCACCACGGCTTGCTCGTCGGCCACGATGCGTCCGTCCGCCATGCGGATCGTTCGCTCGCACTCCTTGGCCAGCCGCTCGTCATGGGTGACGAGGACGAGCGTCGCGTCGCTCCTGCGCTTCAGGCCGAACAGCAGATCGACGACCTGCCGGCCAGTCTTGCCGTCGAGGTTGCCGGTCGGCTCGTCGGCGAGGAGAAGCTTGGGCTCGGGCGCCAGTGCGCGGGCGAGGGCGACACGCTGCTGCTCGCCGCCGGAAAGCTGCGCCGGGAAATGATCGAGACGCGCGGCGAGGCCCACTTCCGAAAGAAGGGCGCGGGCCTTCTCGCGTGCTTCCGCCACGCCTGCGAACTCGAGTGGCAACGCCACGTTCTCGAGCGCGGTCATGGTGGGAATCAAATGAAACGACTGAAAAACGATGCCGATGTCCTCGCCGCGGGCGAGCGCGAGCTGATCCTCGCCCAGGGCATTGAAATCGCGGCCCGCAACCTGCACATCCCCTCGTGTGGCGCGTTCGAGGCCCGCGAGAATCATGAGAAGCGAGGTTTTTCCCGACCCCGACGGCCCGACGATGGCAACGGATTGTCCCTCGGTAATGTCGAGGGTTATGCCCTTCAGGATCTCGACGACGCCGGCGCGGCTTTCGAGGTTGAGCCGGACGTCGGTAAGGCGGATGATCGGCTGGGGCACGTGTCGGGGCTCCATGAAGTTCGGAATTTTGTCTCACATCCGTGCGATGTGGGCGCATCATCTGCCCGTTCTAGCTCGAACTACGCGATCGGCGGGCAGCGAGACGGGACAGATACGAGTGTCGAGGCGAGGTGAGGCAAAAAAATGAAGGCAAAGCAAAGTGCTTCGACAGTCTGGCGTCACATGGTGAGGACGATGGCGCTCGTCAACCTCTGGCTTGCCGCCGGATTGGGCGGCGCATTGGCTGCCGATGAGGCAGCACCCATTCGGATCGTGGCATTCGGCGACAGCCTCACCGCCGGATACATGCTGAAACCGTCCGAGGCCTTCCCCGCACAGCTCGGCGAGGCACTAAAGACGAAGGGCTACCCGGTCGACGTCACGAACGCTGGGGTTTCGGGTGACACGACGGCGGGCGGCCTCGAACGCTTCGACTGGGCGGTTCCCGAGGGGACGGACGCGGTGATCCTGGAGCTCGGCGCCAACGACGCGCTACGCGGCGTCGATCCGGATATCACGCGGGCCAATCTCGATGAGATCCTGAAGCGGCTCTCCGCGCGCAATATCGACGTGCTGGTCACCGGCATGCTGGCGCCGAAGAACTGGGGCAAGGAGTACGAGGCGCGCTTCGCCACGATCTACAGCGATCTGGCGAGCAAGCATGGGGCGCTGCTCTATCCCTTCTTCCTCGACGGCGTTGCGCTCGATGCCAAGCTCAACCTGCAAGACGGACTGCATCCCACCGGCGAAGGCGTCGGCGAGATCACCAAGCGCATTCTGCCGAAGGTGGAAGAGCTGATCACACGGGTCCGCGAACGCCGCGTCTCGGTCTCGAAATCCTGATCCACCGGACTCTCAATTACCGGACACCGCCATGCCCCGCCTCTTCACCGGCCTCGAGCTGCCGCCCGCGCTCTCGGACCAACTTGCGGACTTCGCGACACCCCTTGCGGGGGCGCGCTGGATCGAGCCCGAGGACATGCACATCACGTTGCGGTTCGCAGGCGACGTCGACAACCTCACCGCAGCCGAGTTTCATGCCGCGCTGTCCGCCATCGACGAGCCGGCGTTCGAGATACGGCTTTCGGGTTTCGGCGCCTTCGGCGGGCAGCAGCCGCGAACGCTTTGGGCGGGCATCGAGGACAATCCCTGGCTCGACGCACTGGCGCGTGCCAACGAGCGTGCCGCTCGAAGCGCGGGCTTGCCGCCCGAGAAGCACAGCTTCAAACCGCACGTGACGCTGGCGCGGCTCAAGGGCACGCGGCCGGAAGCCGTGGCGCGCGTGCTGGAGCAGCTCGGCGCTTATCGCAGCGTGCCGTTCTCTGTGGAGCGGTTCGTGCTGTTCTCCTCGCGGCCCAAAGTGGGCGGCGGGCCTTACGTGGTGGAAGACGCTTTCACACTGCGCGGAGCCGACTACGAGAGCCAATGGGCGGGCGAGATGTGAGGCACCCGGCGCTTCGCTGGCATCACCATGCAAAGAGCCCACGTCCGGCGGGCTTCGGGGCGGCCACGCGGCGTTGCGCACGCAGCGGGCCTTGAGCGCGACGGGCTCGCGTCTTGGCCATCACGGGGGGCGCGGCCTGCTCGTCATTCGGGAACGCCGATGCCACCGGCGGCGGGCTCATTGTCGCCGAGGTGAGGGCGACGCGCGTTTCCGTCTGCATCGCTACCGGCTCGATCGCGGGAGCCATGGCAATGCCGTGCGGTTCGGGCTCGATGGCGGTCTCGACCAAGCGGCCGGGACGCGACGGCTCGTTCTCGATCTCCGCGAGGAGCGTTTCGAGCGCGGGTGGCGGGGAAGTCAGTCCTGCGAGGCGCGATTTTCTCAAGGCCTCGGCCGCCGCGTAGCTGGCGTGCCGCGCCTGTGTCTCTCCTGACCAGGGGGATGCCTGGCACCCGCAGCCGTTCTTCAGCGATTTGCGATAGGCGAAGGCGTTCTCGAGCTGCCCATATGCGCGGCCTCTCAGGTCGGTCATGGCGGCAATGTCCTCGCTGCCGCGTGGCAGCGTGAACAGGCGGGCCTCCGACCGGCAGCTCGACGCACAGGCGGCCGCGTCCTGGGCCACCTGGGTCTGATCGGCCACCTCGCTCACGGGCCAATAGTATCCGTCACACATCCGCACGCAGACGGTCCGCACGTTCGACAGGGCCGCGGACGCCGTGGGCTCGTTCGCCTGAAGCCAGGGCGAATAGGCGCGCACGGGGCTGTAGGCCCGATTGAGGTTTCGAAGTGAGGGCGTGGGGCGCGCGAGGATCGAGGCTTCGAGTGGGGACGCATCGCTCCTCCCACTGAAGACTTTATCGAAAAGGGATGGGCCGGCTGCCTCCGTCTCCGCGCCACTCAGCGCGCAAAATCCGGCCAGAATCCCCACGAACGCAACCGCACACCGCATTTCACACACGGGGGCCTTGCAGGCCACCCCTCTACGCACACCCGACTTCGGGAAGCATGGACGAAGAGGGCAAATTTTTGCTGAACGCCGGTTCCGTTTTATGCGCGAACGCAATCCATGAACGAAGGATTACCGCTGGACGAGCACCACACGGTTCTCGGAAAGGCGGATCGGGGCCGGACGCACCGCGACGCGTGCCTTGCGCGTCGCTGCGAGAGCGGCACCGCTGCGCAGCGAGCGGGTCATCGACGGCGTGGTGCGCATCGCGACGACGCGGCGCGCCTCCTTCTCGCGGGACGCCCGGACCACAGGCGTGCGGACCGCAGCGGCTTTGCGCGTGGCGCCTTGCTGCGCCATCTCGACGGAAGCCCGCGCGCCTGCCGCGCTCATGGCGACGAGATCGGCGCCGGTGCGGGCCCGCGTGCGTTTTTCCTCGTCGGTCACGATGGAGGCGAGCCACTCCCGCTCGATCTTCTCAGCCGGATTTTCATGCGCGGCCCCTTGCTCCAACGCATAGAGGCGGTGGCGGTGGGCGGACGCATCCGTCCAGGGGCTCGCACTGCACGTGCAGGCCGAGTCGTAGGAGACGCGATACTGGAACGCGGTCGCGAGCTGCTCGTAGGGCATGCCGTCGAGGCCAGTCATGGTCTCGGGCGCGCCATCCTTGTTCTTGTAGACGAAGAGCTTTGCGGGCGAGGAGCAGCTTGCGCGGCACGTCGCCTCGTCGCGGCCGAACTCGCCCGGCTGGGCCGCGGCGCTGATGGGATAATAGTAGCCGTCGCACAGACGGACGCAAAGCGTGCGGTAACCCGCTTCGAGATTGCGCTGCTTGGGGCGCTGGCTCATACAGCCGCTGCCGTTCTTGCCGCAGCCCGAGCCTGCACGCTTCGCGGTCTTGCGGATTGCGGCGGGCTGAACCTTGGCCTTGCCGCGCTGCTCCTCCGGGCGAGCGTAGGTGCCGGAAATGAGATCTGCGAGGCTGTCGCCGGAGCCCAGCACCTCCGAATGCAGAGAGGCGGGACGCTTCTCCCCTGTGGAGGCGGCGACGGTGACAAAGGCCAACAGGCCGGCGAGACACAGAAAACGGACAAACAACACGGGCGGGCCTGACCAAGTGAACGCGGAAACGGCGCTCCGCCACCATCCGGCGGAGCCTTAATTCTGGCTTAACGGATTAGCCCATCCCTCGCAAACACAACTTCGCCAACATGTTGAACAGGCAGGCTTCCGGGGTGGATGAACGTTAACGGCGCCACGGAATGCGCGCGAACGGGGCTCGTTTGGTTTATAGAGCGGGAGGGATGCCGATTGCGGGCGCGCTTCGCAACCGGCCGGGCAATTGGGGGGCGACCGTGCAGGAGACCGCTGAGACCACGGGGCCGCGCGCCGCGGCACCACGCCGGGCGCTCGTTTCCTGGGTGCTGTTCGATTGGGCGGCTCAACCCTATTACACGCTGGTGCTCACCTTCCTGTTCGCGCCCTACTTCGCGAACGTGGTGGCGGCCAATCCGGCCGAGGGTCAGGCGCTCTGGGGCTACGCGGCCGCAACGGCCGGCGTGCTCATCGCGTTGGGCAGCCCGTTCCTCGGCGCCGTAGCTGACGGCGGCGGGCGCCGAAAGCCCTGGATCGCGGCTTTCTCGATCCTGTTCGTGGCAGGCCTCGCCACTCTCTGGAACGCCGTTCCCGGAGCGGACAGCTCGACGGTGTTTCTCATTCTCGCCGCCTTCGTCGTGGCGACGGCCATGGCTGAGTTCACGACCGTCTTCACCAACTCCATGATGCCGAGCCTGGTGCCTCCCGATCAGCTCGGCCGGCTTTCGGGCACGGGATGGGCGGTCGGTTATGCGGGCGGGCTCGTCAGCCTCGCGATCATGGCCGGGCTGATCGTGGCCGAGCCTACGAGCGGGCGGACACTGCTGGGGCTCGAGCCGGTCTTGACGCTCGACACGGCCACCCGCGAAGGCGACCGGCTGGTGGGGCCGTTCTCCGCAATCTGGTACGCGCTCTTCATGATCCCGTTCTTCCTGTTCGTGCCCGACAGCAAGCGCCCCCCTGGCACGGCCAGCAGCCGTCCGCCGCTCGCCGAGCTGTTCGCCACGATCCGCGCGCTGCCCTCGAACCGCGACATGCTGCTCTTCCTCATCGCGCGCATGCTGTACACAGACGGGCTCGCGGCGATTTTCGCCTTCGGCGGCATCTACGGCGCGGCGGTGTTCGGATGGGGTGCGCTCGAGCTTGGCCTGTTCGGCATCGTGCTGACCCTCACCGGCGTGTTCGGCGCGCTGATCGGAGGCGTTCTGGACGATCGTATCGGCTCGAAGGCCGTGATCATCGGCTCGCTTCTGCTGCTGCTTGTCGGCGCGTTGGGCATCCTTTCGGTCGATGCGACGCACGTTCTCTACGTCAACGAGGTAACGGCCAAGCTCCCCGGATCGAAGCCGTTCTCGTCTTCCGGAGAATTGGTGTTCCTCGCCTTCGCGGTGCTGGTCGGCCTGGTCGCCGCTCCGGTTCAGGCGGCAAGCCGCGCCTTGCTCGCGCGCCTCGCGCCGCCCGACAAGATCACGCAGTATTTCGGCCTGTTCGCGTTCTCCGGGAAGGTCACCGCGTTCATGGCTCCGCTGATGGTCGCGGCGGTGACGCAGGCGACCGGCGACCAGCGCATCGGCATGGCCTCGATCGCGGTGTTCCTGATCGCGGGCCTGCTGCTGATGATCCCGGTGCGAAGCGTCAGGAGCCAGAACCCTTAGCGCCGGATTCGTTTCGCTTCGAGACCATGAACCAGGACGGCCCCATCTGCGGATCGTGCCAGACGCGCTGCCATCGAAAGCCCGCCTTCTCATAGGCTCGCACGGCGCGCTCGTTCTTGACGGAGGGAAACACGCAGACGGCAACCGCGAGCGTTGTGGCGAACACCTCGTCGCGCAGCATGGCGAGCGCAACCTGCCCCACGCCCTTGCCGCGATGCTCCTCCGCCGCAACGAAGAGATCGAGATCCCAGGTGCCGGGCTCCAGATCCTCCGGAAGATTGTCGCCCCACAAGGTGGCATCGACGGCGTGGGCATAGCCCACTGGTTCGCCGTCCGCCTCGATCACGCGGCAGATCGCATGGTCCGAGGCCAGCGCCATGTTGACCTCGGCCTCCGTGGCCGAGACCGGCCCCCACCACTCCTGAATGTCCGGCCGCCCCAGCCAACGGCGGATGAGGCCGAAGTCGGCGCGTGTCGCCGGTCTCAAGGTTATGCGAGGCGCATCCGTCAAATCGATCTAGTGCCTGAAGTGGCGCATGCCGGTGAGCACCATGGCGAGGCCCTTTTCGTCCGCGGCGCGGATCACCTCGTCGTCGCGCATGGAGCCGCCGGGCTGGATGACGGCGGTCGCGCCCGCCTCTGCCGCAGCCAGCAGGCCATCCGCAAACGGGAAGAAAGCATCTGACGCGACGGCCGAACCTTTGACGTCCAGCCCCGCCATCTCCGCCTTGATGCCGGCGATGCGCGAGGAGTTTACGCGGCTCATCTGGCCGGCGCCGATGCCGACGGTCGCGCCATCCTTGGCGTAGACGATGGCATTGGATTTGACGAACTTGGCGACCTTCCAGGCAAAGACGAGATCGGCCATCTCGGCGGAGGTTGGATGTCGCTTGGTCGCGACGTGCAACCGCTCATAGAGCGCGAGATCGGCCTCCTGCACGAGCAGCCCGCCCGCCACCGTGCGCGCTTCCAGACGCTGGGAGGCGACGAGCGGCCATGCGCCGGTCACGAGCAGGCGCACGTTCTTCTTGGCGGCCACCGCCTCCTTCGCCTCGTCGGTCACGGAGGGTGCGAGGATCACCTCGACGAACTGGCGCTCGACGATCTTGCTCGCGGTCGCGCCATCCAGCTCGCGATTGAAGGCGATGATGCCGCCGAATGCGGATTCGGGATCGGTGCGATAAGCCCGATCGTAGGCTGCTTCGAGCGAATCGGACTCAGCCACGCCGCACGGATTGGCGTGCTTCACGATTACACACGCGGGCCGGTCGGTGAACGACTTCACACATTCGAGCGCTGCTTCGCTGTCGGCGACGTTGTTGTAGGAGAGCTCCTTGCCGAGAAGCTGGCGCGCGCTGGCGACGGTTCCGCTTTCGGCGTTGGCGCTGACGTAGAACGCGCCCCGCTGATGCGGGTTCTCGCCGTAGCGCATGTCGAGCGCCTTCTTGTACTGCGTGGTGTAGGTCGGCGGAAAGCCCTTGGCCGAACCGTCCGCGCTGTCCGCGACGGCGCCCAGCCAATTGCTGATGGCTGCGTCATAAGCCGCAGTGCGGGCATAGGCCTTGGCGGCGAGGCGCTTGCGGAACTCGGGCGTGGTGCGTCCTGCGTTGGCAGACATTTCCGCGAGCAAGGGCTCGAAATCCGCCTGATCGACGATCACCGTTACGGACGCGTGGTTCTTTGCCGCCGCACGGATCATGGCGGGGCCGCCGATGTCGATGTTCTCGACGCAATCGACGAAGGAGGCGCCGCTCGCCACCGTTGACTCGAACGGATAGAGGTTCACGATCAAGAGGTCGATGGGCTCGATCTTGTGCTCCTCAGCCGCGCTGATGTGCTCAGCGTTGCCGCGCACGGCCAGCAGTCCGCCGTGGATCTTCGGGTGCAGCGTCTTCACGCGGCCGTCCAGAATTTCAGGAAACCCGGTGACGTCCGCCACGTCGGACACCGCAAAGCCCGCGCCCTTCAGCTTGGCCGCCGTGCCGCCCGTCGAGATCAGCTCCACGTTGCGCTCCGCGAGCGCGTGGGCGAGCTGCTCAAGCCCAGTCTTGTCGGAGAGCGAAATCAGGGCCCGGCGGATTCTGGGATTGGGATCTTTCATCGGTCGCGACGTATCCTCTGAGCGTTAGGCGGTGTTCGCGAGCCTGATAAGGCTTCCCACGAGCATCGGCTAGAAATTCCGCGCTGAAAACGTGACTTATACCGATTTTTCCTGGCCTTCGAATACCCAGCGCACTTCGGTTTCCCCGAACGTGGCGCCGCGGGCGACGATCTGCAGCGCCCGCCTCGGCCCGGCGGAATCCGCGAAATAGGTGCTCTCCTCGATCGCGAGACGGGCGCCTTCGAGGCTGAACCACCAGGTATCGCCGCTCGGGAGCGTGATGATGGCGATGTTAGGGTTATCGTCGCGCCAGCAGCGGATGCCCGGATAGAGGTGGAAGTGGATGGCGAACGGCACGTCCTGCCGGAGGCGCATGGTGCCGCTTTTTCCCGCTATGCGGTCGATGCCCAGCAGGCGGCGGCCGGTTGCGCTCAAGGCCAGCGTGCGGTGGTGGATGAGACCGAACCGGCGCACATAGCCGTCATGGCTGGCGGCGATCTCCAGGCTGCCGTCGTGCTCCTCGACGCGATAGGGCACATCTTCAGGAAAGCGGATGGGCGGTCCGCCCACCAAATCCTCGAGCGTCTTGTGGCGCACCAGCTTGGAGGAAGACTTCTCGCCGAGGCAAAGCGTGTTGTGGCTCGCCGTCGCACGGGACGCCGCCCGCCATTCCGCACTGGCCGAGCCCGGTGCGCCTCCGTTGACGAGCATCAGCTCGGTTCCCACGCTCATCTCGAACGAGAGACAGCCGGCGTGGGCCTCGGCCGCGGCCTCGAGCGGAGGCGGCTCCCCCGCGTCCATGATCAGAATGGATGGGCCGCGCTCCAGCCTCAAATACTTCGAGGCAGGTGCCTGCACCGGAATGGTGCCGGGGTTGTCGTCGTAGACGAGCACGGTCGCGAGACCGGCGGGCGAGGCGACACCCATGCCGTTGAAGCGCGCGAGCATGCCGTCGCCGAGCCGCATGTATTTCAGCATCGCCAGCATCGCCTTCAGCGTGGCGGCGAGCTCCGGCGGCGCGGTGCGGCTGCGGGCCGCGAAGCACTGGTTCAGCGGCAGGAGATCCAGCATCAGCTCCACGAGCACGCCTGGATTGCGGCCGATGTGCCCGCCGTCGGAGAGGATCTGCCGGTCGAGCTCCTGCACGAACAGTTTCTCCGTCTCGGCCACCTGACCTTCATGACCCGAGATGCAGAGCTGCGCGAGCAGAAGCGACAGCAGCGAGAGGAGGCGCGGGTATCCGCTCGGGCTGTTGCGCCAGCTCGCGGCGAGGCGCACGAGCTGGACGCCGAGGCTTTCGGTGATGATCTCATACGTCTCGGCATCCGCATCCTCAAGCAGAAGGGCGGAATGGGAGATCCACGAGATGAGACGCCGCCCGGTGACGTGAGGCTCCCAGGCGAGGCCGCCGCCACTGTTGCCCCGATGGCGCATCGCCCATTCCGCGGCGAGCAGGCGCGCCGTCTCGCGCGCCTCGGGACGCGCGGCCGCCGCCAAGTGACGAAGCCATCCGAAGCCGTGCAGCTCGCACTCCCAGGCTTCGCTCGGCGGGATGACGTCGAACGGCGAGACGTCGTCGGCAAGCGCGACGGCGCCCGCTAATCCGAACTGGCCGATCTCGACCTCGTCCCAGAAGCTCGGATCGGCGGTTCTCAGATCCTGCGGAACGATGAGAAGCTGCTCGGCCGCCGATGCGCCGAACTGCCAGCGGAACGGCGGCGAATAGAGCACCGACGAGATGGCGCCTCGCCTCAGCCGGTCTGCGGCCAGATGCGTGATCCTGATCCGCTCTGAGAACTTGAGGCGCGCCATTCTCTCCCTCGGGCCGCGTACACCGGCCGAACGAATGGGGCCGCCAAACGGCAAGCCCCGCTGGCGGATGGTAGCACGCCGGATCGCCTGCTCAATCAGCCCGGTTTACTTATGGGGTCTCAAAGCTGCTTTCTAAGGCGCGCGGCATAAAATCCATCCAGCCCGGACAGACCAGGCTCGGCGCGTGGCAGATGGCACGGAAGCGTGCGCAGGTCGCCTTCAGGCGTGAGCCAAGCGCCCTCAATTCCGGCCTCTCCGGCGGCGACGGGCACCCTCGAAAAATCGCTGTTCAAAGACAGGAAGCGGGCGATCTGCGCAGGCCCTTCCTCGGGCTCCAGAGAACACGTGCAGAAGACGAGCAGTCCGCCGGGACGCACCAGATGCGCCGCGTGCTCCAGCAAGCGTTGTTGAAGGGCGACGCGGTCCGATGTGTCGTCCTTGCGCTTCAGATGCAGGATGTCCGGATGGCGGCGGATGGTTCCGGTGGCGCTGCACGGCGCATCGAGCAGCACGGCGTCGAACTGGCGCCCTGGCGCCCATGCGGTGATGTCGGCCTCCACCCGCTCGGCCTTGAGGTCCAGGCGGGCGAGGTTCTCAGCAAGGCGCTCGAGGCGCGCCGGCACGTTGTCGACGGCTGTCACCACAGCACCGGCAGCGGCGAGCTGCGCCGTCTTGCCGCCGGGCGCCGCGCAGAGGTCCGCGACGTGAAGGCCGGCGACGTCGCCGAGGAGGCGCGCGGGCAGGGAGGCTGCCGCATCCTGCACCCACCAGGCACCTTCGGCGTAGCCCTCGATATCCTCGATGCGGCCTCCGCGCTGAAGCCGCACCGTTCCGTTCGGCAGGACTTCTCCGCCGAGCCGCTCGGCCCAGGATGCCGGATCCGATTTCACCGAAAGATCGAGCGCGGCTTCCTGGAGCGAGGCGGCAGCGATGTCGCGCGCCTGCGCCTCACCATAGGTCTCGGTCCAGCGGGCGAGCAGCCACGGCGGCATGTTCACGGTGACGGGATCAAGCTTGGCCAGCACATCCTTCCCCAACGTCGAGACGCGGCGAAGAACGGCGTTGGTCAGGCGGTCGAAGCGCCGCGCCTTGTGGTCGTCCCGGCATTGATCGACGGCGAGACTGATGGCGGCGTGGGGCGGCGTATCGAGCAGCAAAAGCTGCGCGGCGGCCGAGAGAAGGATGGGCCACAGGCGACCGCTGTCGGCAGGCAACGGCTTTTCCAGAAATGAGGAGACGACGGCCTGCAACTCGCCCTTTCGGCGCAGCACCGTCATCACGATCAGACGCGCCAGCGCGCGATCGCGGGGCTCCAGCGGACCGGCGCGCTCGGAGGCCGCCTCGAACGCATCGTCGAGCGCGCGGCCGCGATCGAGGATCGCCCCGAGGCAGGCGACGGCAAGCGCGCGCGTGGCATAGCCCGCAGGGCGCGGACGGGGGCTGGAAGGTTGCTTGCCGGATTTGCCTGCGACGGCAGAACCGCGCGCGCCGGAATGGCGGGGGCGCTTTGCGTCAGGGCGGCGCGGAGACGTCATCGGAGCTTTTCACCGGGGTTGGGCTGGACGCCATAGCATCCGCTCCGGCTTCCTTGGCCGGAGCGGAGAAGCCCGTCAAGCACCGCGTCGCCGCGACCCGGCTAACCCCAGGGTCCGCGCGTAGAGCTGCCCGCTCCGCGCGACGGGTCCGACCAGGGGCCCGAGCCGCCCGGCGATACGTCCGGCCCACCGAGGTTGACGCCGCTGCGCATCATTTCCTGCGCCAGCGCCTCTAAGGCCGCGATGCGGTTCTCGGTGTTGGGATGGGTCGAGAACAGGTTGTCCATCCCCTGGCCGGTCAGCGGATTGATAATGAACATGTGGGCTGCGGCCGGCACCTGCTCCGCCTCCTCGTTGGGGATGCGCTGCGCGGCGTTGTGGATCTTGAAGAGAGCGGACGAGAGCCAGCGCGGGTTGCCGCAGATGAGAGCGCCCATGCGGTCGGCGCTGTACTCACGCGAGCGGCTGATCGCCATCTGCACGAGCATGGCGGCGAAGGGTGCGACCAGCATGGCGAGGATGGCGCCGATCATTCCCACGCCACCGCCGCGCTCGTCGCGGTTTCCGCCGAACAACATGCCGAACTGAAGATACTGGGCGAGCATCGAGATGGCGCCGCCGATGGTGGCGGCGACGGTCATCGTCAACGTGTCGCGGTTCTTGATGTGCGCCAGCTCGTGCGCGATGACGCCCGCGATCTCCTCGCGGTTCAGCGTTTCGAGAAGGCCCGAGGACGCGGCGACGGCCGCTCGCTGCGGGCTGCGCCCGGTCGCGAAAGCATTCGGCTGCGGATTGTGCATGATGAAAACGCGCGGCATGGGCAGCTCCGCGCGGCGCGCCAGGTCCCGCACGAGGCCGTAATATTCAGGTGCTGTGCGTTCGTCCACCTCCTGGGCCTGGAACATCTTGAGCACCATCGTGTCCGAGTTCCAGAGGCTGAACAGGTTCATGGCCAGCGCCACGAAGAACGCAATGACCATGCCCTGCTGACCACCGACAGCCGCGCCCATAGCCACGAAAATGGCTGTCAGCGCAGCCAGCAGGAAAGCTGTCTTGGCGTAGTTCATCGGCATCCGTCACTCCATCCCGCCCGAAGGCAGGCCTCCTTTAAGCTTCACGTTCGAGGCCCGGTCGTTCAAGCGCCTCGCGCGATCTTTCGAGACTGCTATATAGGAAGGGGTCTGGCGCGAGACCAGAATCCCGTGCCTCATTCCGTTCCGACGACGAAGGTCCTATTTGCGCAATGACGACGCCGATCGACAAGCTCCCGACAGATCCCGAGGTTTCGGCCGAAGCCGCGCCTAAGCGGACGCTCTCGCCGGAAGCGCAGCGGGCGCTTCAGGAGGCGGCGGAGCGGCGGGAGGCGGCCGAAGAGGCGGCCCGGAGCAACGCCAAGCGTCCCGAAGTCGGCGGCCGGGATGGCCCGGAGCCCACGCGCTACGGCGACTGGGAAAAGGGCGGGATCATCAGCGATTTCTGAGCCCCGATCGGCCGCGTCCCTCCGCCTGTCCCGAAATGATCGCTGGCATGGAGAGGCATCGTAAGCCTCTGAGATTTCCCCTGCGCGGATGACTGTATTCCAACGCACTGCATAACCTAACTTTTTCTTCCTGTTAACACTCCTTTAACCGGGTCTGCAGACGCGCCCGGACCAGACGCGCACGCCCGCATTTCCGGCACCTCGGTTGCACGAGCCATCCCAAGAAAATTTGGACTGGCTCAACGAGAGACACACCGATGCGCGGATGGCTGATTGAAAAAACAAGAAGCTTCAAGGGCGACGAGCAAGGCAGCGTCGCCGTCATCTTCTCGATGATGCTGGTGGTGCTGGTGTTCGCGGCCGGCATCGCGGTGGACTACGGACGCACGCTCCATGCGCGCTCGACGCTGATCTCGGCGGCGGACGCTGCCGCGCTTGCTGCCGGGCGCGCGCTCGGCGAGGGCACACGTACGGATGGCGAGCTCAAGGCGCTCGCGGAAACCTACTTCAAGGAGAACATCGGCGACGGCATGGCGTTCGGCGACGTGACCGATTTCGCCGTCTCCATCGACAGGCAATCCGGCAAAGTACGGGTCGATGCATCGGCGAACGTCCCGATGACGCTCACGCGTGTCGCCGGCTTCGACACCATCGAGGTGCCGGCTATGGCCGAAACGATCTCGTCCCAGCGCGACATCGAGCTGGCCCTGGTGCTCGACGTGACCGGCTCGATGGGAAGCCCGTCGTCCAAGATTGCAGATCTGCGCACGGCCGCCGCCGATCTCGTCGAGCTGATGCTTCCAGACGAAGGTCGTCCCGGCAAGGTGCGGATAGGGCTTGCGCCTTACGCGGCGAGCCTCAACGCGGGCAGCTATTTCAAAACCGTGACCGGCCGCTCGAGCGGCACGGGCTGCGTGTTCGAGCGCAGCGGCTCTGCTCGCTTCAGCGAAAGCGCACCCGGCACCGGAGCCTACCTCGGCTACAACAAGGACGTCGAATGCCCGTCCGCGACGGTGCAGGCGCTGACCGACAGGAAGGCGACGCTGAAATCGCAGATCGCGGCGCTGCGTCCGAACGGAAACACGGCGGGCCACATCGGCACGGCGTGGGGCTGGTATCTCCTTTCTCCGCGCTGGAGCGGCGTCTGGCCGTCGGCGAGCAAGCCCGCGGCCTACGATCCCAAGACGACGATCAAGGCCGTTCTCCTCATGACAGACGGCGAGTTCAACACCGAGTACGTCGCGGCGAACGGCAGCTCGTCGGCCCAGGCGCGCGCGCTCTGCACGAACATGAAAGCGCAAGGCGTCGTGGTCTACGCGGTGGGCTTCATGGCGGGACGCACGGCCGAAAAGCTTCTCAGCGAATGCGCCACCTCCGCCAACCACTACTTCTCCGCTTCCGACGGCGATGCGCTCAAAATGGCCTTCCAATCGGTGGGCCGCAGCCTTACGGATCTGCATCTCACGCAATAACGTCCGCCCGCACCGCTCCCGCTCTTCATCTCGGCCGCGTTGCTGCCCAGCCCGCGAGGCTTTAGGGTAGCGCCGGGATTGGGGAGCCGGCAGCACTCGCGGGTGCAGGGGGACGGATGCGAAGAAAGCCACGACGTCTATTCTCGAAGCTCCTGCTGCTGCTCTTTCTGGCCGTCGCCGTCGTGGGCGGCTTCTGGTTCGGTCTCATCCCGCAACGGCTGAGCCCGTTCAGCCCGATCTCACTCGAAAATCCGCCGTCGTTCTTCGTCGACCCCAAGCTCTCGGCGCTGCGGTTCGATCCCGTGCTGTGCAACGCTGTGCTCAAGGAGCCGCACATCGACGCGACGCAGATACCGGATCGTCCCATGAAGGACGGCTGCGGGTGGGAGAACGCGGTGCGTTTCACCACCACGGGCGGCGCGAAGATCGGCGTCGAGCCTCTCACGTGCGAGATGGCGGCGGCGCTGACGCTCTGGGTGGAGCACGAGGTGCAGCCGCTCGCGAAAGAGATGTTCGGGCAAGAGGTGGTGCGCCTCGGCGACATGGGGACTTACGGCTGCCGCAATATCGTCGGCAATCCGTTCTGGAAGGGCGTGCGCAGTCAGCACGCCACCGCGAACGCCATCGACATCTCAGGCTTCACGCTCGCCGATGGCCGGTCGATCAGCCTGCTCAAGGACTGGAAGGGATCGGGCAAGGAAAGCGAGTTCCTGCGCAAGGTGCACAGGCGGGCGTGCAAGTATTTTCGCGTTTCGCTCGGCCCGGACTTCAACGCCGCGCACAACAATCATTTCCATTTCGACCGCGGCCTGATGTGGACGTGCCGCTAGGCCGCCGGGATCAGTCTCCGAGGCGGGCAGCGCCGATAATGGGGCCGGTGCTCGCTTCCTGGATCAGCACGATCAGATCCTCGGTCTCGGGGCGCATGATGGCGGCGCGGGCGAGGCGGATGGTGGCGGGCCGGCCGTTCCACAGCCCGACGGGGGTCAGCTCGCGCACGACGTTGTAGTAGGTCAGCGTCTTGCCGTTGTTCTCGCCGCCCCGCACCGACACCTGCGCCGACTTCTGCACCACGGCCAGCCAGATGGTGGCCTCCTTCGGCTCTGATCCGGCAGGCGCGGCGCCTGCTTCGATGATGATGTTGGAGCCGTAGTGCCAGAAATGCACGGGCACGCGGCTGCTGGACAGGGCCGTCTCGGTGGCTCGCACCGCACGGTCGATCTCCGACTGGCTCGAGCCCAGCACCTCGGCGGCGCCGTTCACCACAGCCTGCGGCGTGTAGACGGTGCCAATACCGAAGCGTTTCGCGTACTCGCGCTGGCGCTCGGCATTGCGCGGGCCGGCGAGCGTGTCCTTCCAGCCGAGGTAGTCCCAGTAGTCGATGGGCAGCGACAGGCCGACGATATTCTGCTGATCGAGATATTGTTTGAGCAGGGCGTCGGCCGCCGGGCAATCGGAGCAGCCCTGGCTCGTGAACATCTCGATGACAGCGCGCGGCGGACCGCTTCGCTGCACCATCTCCGGCATCTGCTCGGTCTCGGCGTTGGCGAGCACGGGCGCCAACAGCACGGTCGCGGCCATGAGCGCCAAGCGGCGCGCAAAACGTAGGGCTCTCGACACGGTGTCCTTTTGCATGATCCGAGCGCCTACCGTCGTCCGCCGTGCCTAAGTGCGGTGTGCGGACCTGGAGCTTAAAACCGCGATTCCCGCCATGAGCCGAACCGGTCTCAGGCGATCAGGGTCCAAGGCGCACATCCGCGCCTTCCCTAGATTGATAAGATCTGACGGGCCGATGGTCCAGGGTGTGCGATCCCCGAGAGGGATCAACATACGCCCGTGCGCAATGGAGCCCTAAGCCTTTGGCGAAAAGATAAATTCCGACATCTGACAGACGCGGCCGAGGCGATCATGAAAAAAAGATCATGATTGCCTCGGGCTGATTGGTGTCGGTTCGGGCAGCGCGCCTATGCCGCCAGGTTGCGGAGCACGTACTGAAGAATGCCGCCGTTCTTGTAGTACTCGATCTCGTCCAAAGTATCGATCCGGCAGACGAGCGGCACGGCGAGCTTGGAGCCATCCTTGCGGGTGATCTGGGCTTCCACGATCTGGCGCGGCTTGAGGCTCGCGAGACCCTTCAGCGTCACCGTCTCGCTGCCGTCGAGGCCGAGCGTCTGCCACGTGGTGCCCGGCTCGAACACGAACGGGATGATGCCCATGCCGACGAGGTTCGAGCGATGGATGCGCTCGAACGACTGGGCGACGACCGCCTTCACGCCAAGCAGGTTGGTGCCCTTGGCCGCCCAGTCACGCGAGGAGCCGTTGCCGTACTCCACGCCTGCAAACACGACGAGCGGCACGCCTTCGGCGGCATAGCGCTGCGCCGCGTCGTAGATCGCGAGCTTCTCGCCCGAGGGATGGTGGATGGTGTAGCCGCCCTCGACGACGTTTCCGGCCTCGTCCTTCACCATGAAGTTCTTGATGCGGATGTTGGCGAAGGTGCCGCGCATCATCACTTCATGGTTGCCGCGGCGGGTGCCGTACTGATTGAAGTCGGCGGGCTTCACGCCTTCCTCGAGCAGATACTTGCCCGCGGGAGAGGCGGCCTTGATGGAGCCGGCCGGCGAGATGTGGTCGGTCGTGATCTTGTCACCGAACAGCGCGAGCACGCGTGCGCCTTCGAGGTCGGTGATGGGACGGGGGGACTTGGTGATGCCTTTGAAGTAGGGCGGGTTCTGCACATACGTGGACTTGTCGTCCCAGCCGTAGGTGAGACCGGCGCCCGCCTTGATGGTGCGCCAGCGATCGTCGCCGTGAAATACGTCCGCGTACTTCGACTTGAAGAGGTCGCGCGAGATATTCTCGGCGATAAACTTCTGGACCTCCTGGTTCGTCGGCCAGATGTCCTTCAGGTAGACAGGCTTGCCATCGCTGCCCGTGCCGAGCGGCTCGGTCGAGAGATCGCGCGCCACGGTGCCTGCGAGCGCATAGGCCACGACCAGCGGCGGAGACGCCAGATAGTTGGCCTGCACGTCGGGGCTCACGCGGCCTTCGAAGTTGCGGTTGCCCGAGAGCACGGCGGCGGCGACGAGGCCGTTTTCGTTGATCGCCTTCGAGATCTCGGCGGGAAGCGGGCCGGAGTTACCGATGCAGGTGGTGCAGCCGAAGCCGACGAGGTTGAAGCCGATCTTGTCGAGATACGTCTGCAGGCCCGCCTTCTCGAGATAGGCGGCGACGATCTGGCTTCCAGGCGCGAGCGAGGTCTTGACCCAGGGCTTCGAGGTGAGGCCCTTGGCGACGGCATTGCGCGCGAGCAGACCCGCGGCGATGAGCACGGACGGGTTCGACGTGTTGGTGCAGCTCGTGATGGCGGCGATTACGACGTCGCCGTGGCCGAGATCGAAGTCGCGGCCTTCTACGGGCACGCGCTTCGCCCCTTCGCCGGGCTTCTTGTACTCGCTTTCAAGGGCCGTCGCGAAACCGGACTTGACGTCGGGCAGCGCGATGCGGCCCTCGGGACGCTTGGGACCGGCCAGAGACGGGCCGACGGTCGCGAGATCGAGCTCCAGCGTATCGGTGAAGACGGGATCTCCGGCGTCCTTGGTGCGGAAGAGGCCCTGCGCCTTCGTGTAGGTGTCGACGAGCGCGATGCGCGCCGGGTCGCGGCCCGAGATGGTGAGATAGTTGAGCGTCTCGCCGTCTACCGGGAAGAAGCCACAGGTGGCGCCATACTCGGGCGCCATGTTGGCGATGGTCGCGCGATCGGCGAGGGTCAGGTGGTCGAGGCCCGGTCCGTAGAACTCTACGAACTTGTTCACCACGCCTTTCTTGCGCAGCATCTGCGTGACGGTGAGCACGAGATCGGTTGCCGTGACACCTTCCTTGAGCGCGCCGACCAGGCGGAAACCGATCACCTCGGGGATCAGCATCGACTGCGGCTGGCCCAGCATGGCAGCCTCGGCTTCGATGCCGCCGACGCCCCATCCAAGAACCGCAAGACCGTTGACCATGGTGGTGTGGCTGTCGGTGCCGACGAGGGTATCGGGATAGGCGAGCGTCTCGCCCGAATCCGTCGTTGCAGTCCAGACCGTCTGCGCCAGATACTCAAGGTTCACCTGATGGCAGATGCCGGTGCCCGGCGGCACGACGCGGAAATTCGCGAACGCGCCCTGGCCCCACTTGAGGAAGAGATAGCGCTCGCCGTTGCGGTCATACTCGAGCTCGACGTTCTTCTCGAACGCGTCGGCATTGCCGAAAGCGTCGACGATGACCGAGTGATCGATGACGAGATCGACGGGCACAAGCGGATTGATCTTCTTGGCGTCGCCGCCGAGCGTCAGCATGCCATCGCGCATTGCGGCCAGATCGACGACGGCGGGCACGCCGGTGAAATCCTGCATCAGCACGCGCGCGGGCCTGAACCCGATCTCCTTCTCGGCCTTGCCCTTGTTCACCAGCCATTCGGACACCGCGACGATGTCGGCTTTCGTCACCGAGCGGCCGTCCTCATGACGAAGCAGATTCTCGAGCAGAACTTTCATCGAATAGGGGAGCTTCGAAATGCCCGCGAGGCCGTTCTTCTCCGCCTCGGGAAGCGAATAGTAGACGTATGGCTTGCCATCGACGGACAGCGTCTTGCGGCATTTGAAGCTGTCCAGGGAAACCGGCGCAGAGTTGGCAGTCGTGGAAGCGCTCACGTTTCTTCTCCTTGAGGCGGGATGTTTCGAGCGGACCGAAACGAGAAATTTCTGGCCGCGTTACGCTTGGCGGGACGTGCCCAGCAGGACGCGGGCGGACCGGATGCATTTTTTGCAGTAGCGAAGCGCGAAGCAAGCCAATTATATAGGCGACTAAAGTCTAGAACCAGCACAGCCGTGCTTGTTAATTTTGCAAATCCTCTATGTCGCAGGCCCATTCGCGCGGGCTCGAGCTGGGTCGATCGCTTGTTTCTTCATGCTGACAATCTGACAGTGGAACGTGGGACGCGAACCGTCATCTCGGCGTTGTCGTTCACCGCGAAAGCAGGCGAAGCGTTGCTGCTCGTGGGGCCGAACGGAGCGGGAAAGACGACGCTGATCCGCACGCTCGCGGGTTTCATCACGCCAGCGGCGGGGACGATTTCCCTCAATGCCGAGTTCACCGATCAGGATGTGGCGGAGGCCTGCCACTACGTCGGTCATTTAACCGGCATCAAGGCCAATCTCACGGCAGAGCAGAATCTCGTGTTCTGGGCGGAGTATCTCGGTGCCCGGGAAAGCACGCCGATCGAGGACCGGGTTCACGACGCGCTTTCTCACTTCGGTCTCTCTCAGCTCGCCGACTACCCAGCGGGTCTTCTCTCCGCGGGACAAAAGCGCCGGCTCGGACTTGCGCGGCTCAGCGTGGCGCACCGGCCGATCTGGCTGCTCGACGAGCCGACTGTCTCGCTCGATGCCGCTTCGACGGACTTGCTCGCCAAGCTCATCCGCAAGCACCTCGCCAACAACGGCCTCGTCATCGCGGCGACGCACCTGCCGCTCGGGCTCGAGGATCCGACATATCTGCGCCTCGGGCCTGCACCTTCGACGGGCGCGGCGCCCGGCGACACTCTCTCGGGGGGCGGCGCGCCATGACGGGCTTCTGGGCGCTTCTCAAGCGCGACCTCACGCTGGCCGTTCGCGAAGGATCGGCGCTCGGCACCGCACTCGGCTTCTATCTCGTGGTGGTGGCCATGCTGCCACTCGGCCTCGGCCCCGACCTCAAGCTGCTCTCGCGCATCGCGCCGGGCGTGCTTTGGATCGCGCTGCTGCTCGCCGCGCTGCTGTCACTGCCGCGCATGTTCGAAGCCGACCACGAGGACGGCTCGCTCGAAGTGATGGCCACCGCGCCGCTTCCGCTGGAGCTGGCCGTGGCAGCCAAGGCGCTCGCGCACTGGATCTCGACGGGGATTCCGCTGGCGCTCATGGCGCCTGTGCTGGGTCTGATGCTCAACCTCGACATCACGCTTACGCCGGCGCTCGTGGGCACCATGCTGGCCGGCACGCCCGCGATCAGCTTCCTGGGCAGCGTGGGCGCCGCGCTCACGCTCAAGGCACGGCGCGGGGGGCTGCTGCTCGCGCTGCTGGTACTGCCGCTCTACATCCCGACCCTCATTTTCGGCATTTCCGCCATAGGGTTCGCAAGTCTCGGCCAGGATGGGCTCAGTGCCTCCCTGCTGATCCTGCTCGCGATCTCGGTCGCATCGGTGGCAGCGGCGCCGCTCGCCTCGGCTGCGGCATTACGGCTGCAAATGTCGTAATCCTGCGTCAATGCTGCGCTTGGCTAGCGTCCCTAAGGGATCAGTGGCCGTGAACCTTACCTTTGTTTAACGCGCCCTGGAGCGGAATACCGGTTTCCAGTTTTCTGGAAGCGCTTTAGATGAAATCCATGCAAACACTCACTCAGCGTCTCGCAAACCCGACCCGCTTCATGGAGCTTTCGCGCGCGATCCTGCCTTGGATCGCGGCTGGCGCAGCTCTGTTCATCGCGTATGCGATGTATCTCGTCTTCTTCGTCGCGCCGCCCGACTACCAGCAGGGCGAGACCGTCAAGATCATGTACATCCACGTTCCTTCGGCCTGGCTCGCGCTGATGGGCTATTCGATCATCGCACTGTCGAGCTTCGGGCTCTTGGTGTTCCGCCACCCCCTCGCGGACGTGTCGGCCAAGGCCGCAGCGCCGATCGGGGCCGCATTCACCCTCGCCGCGCTGATCACCGGCTCGCTCTGGGGCAAGCCGATGTGGGGCACCTATTGGGTGTGGGACGCGCGGCTCACCTCCGTGCTGATCCTCTTCTTCCTCTATCTCGGGCTTATCGCGCTGCGCTCATCGCTCGAGGACGAGGCGCTGGCGGGCAAGCTCACGGCCGTGCTGGCCCTGGTCGGCGTCGCCATCCTGCCGATCATCAAGTTCTCCGTCGACTGGTGGAACACGCTGCACCAGCCCTCTACCGGCTTCACGAGCTCGGTCGATCCCAGCATGCGCACCCCGCTCCTGCTCTCGGCGATCGGGTTCACGCTACTCTTCATCGCGCTGCATCTCAAAGGCATGCAGAATGAGATCCTACGGCGACGCGTGAAGACGCTGCGTCTCGCGGAGATCGAGCGCGGCGACCGGGCGTTCTCGGAACGGGTGGAGTAGAGCGTCATGGATCTCGGCCCGCACGCAGCCTTCATCTGGGCGTCCTATGCCGCATTCGCCGCGATCATCGGCCTCCTCGTCGGATGGACGCTGCTCGACGGCTGGCGGCAGGCCAAGGCGCTCGCCGATGCAGACCGGCGCGGTCTCAAGCGCCGCTCCGACAGAACCGCAAATCAGGGACAGAAGACCTCATGAGCACGGAAACCAGCACGCCCCCCGAGCGCAAAAGCCGCGGCTGGGTGATGGTTCCGCTGCTCATTTTCGTGGCGATCGCGGCTCTGTTCGCGTTCGCGCTCACCTCGGGCGATCCCAGCAAGCTGCCGTCCGCGCTCATCGGCCGTCCTGTGCCGCAAACGGAGTTCCCGCCGCTCGAAGGGTTGCTGTCGAACGGCGCGCCCGTGCCCGGCTTCCACGCCGCCGACCTCGCCAAGGGCAAGGTCTCGGTCGTCAACTTCTGGGCCTCGTGGTGCGTGCCGTGCATCGAGGAGCATCCGCTGCTGATCGAGCTCCGGAAACGCTCCGGGGTCGACATCTATGGCGTGAACCACAAGGACCAGGCAGAAGCCGGCCGGCGCTTCCTCGGCCGCTACGGCAATCCGTTCACGGCGGTGGGCACGGATCGCACGGGGCGCAACGCCATCGAGTGGGGCGTGTACGGCATGCCGGAAACCTTCGTCATCAACGGCGAGGGCAAGATCGCCTACAAGCACGTGGGGCCGATCTCGCCGGATAGCCTCGAAAAGACCCTGCTGCCCGCCATCGAGAAGGCGCGCGCGGTCGCAGTGCAAAAGTAGCGGGCTGGCCTTCCAGGCCGGGCGACGCTTTTTCGAGCCGGATCAATCGCCAAAAAAAAGATCCCGGCGTTTGCCGGGATCTTGAGAAATCAGCTAACGAGCAGCCCCGCACTCACTAGACGGGAAAGAACTCGCCGCGGGAGTGGTTGAGAACGCTCAGCGTGCCCGTCGCGATGTCGAAGTAGGCGCCGTGCAGCGACAGACGGCCCTTGTCCTCCACCTGCTTGACGAAGGGGAAGGTGCGGAGGTTCGCGATCGAGGTCTTGATGCCTTCGTGCTCAAGCAGCCTCAGCTTCTCGGCCTGCGGGGCCATCTGGTGAGCGGACACGACGTGCAGACGCGCCTCGTCCAGCATCGACATCCAGCGCGAGATGAACTTGGCCTCGGTCTGGATCGCGGCGCTCTGATCGAGCGCGGTCTTCACGCCGCCGCATCCCGAGTGGCCCATCACCACGAGGTGCTTGATGCGCAGGTTCATGACTGCGAACTCGATGGCTGCGCTCACGCCGTGGAACTTGCCGCCCGTCTCGTACGGGGGCACCAGGTTGGCGACGTTGCGCACAACGAACAACTCGCCCGGCATGGCGCTGAACACGGTTTCCGGATCGACACGGCTATCGCAGCAGGAGATGATCATCACCTCCGGGTCCTGCCCGTATGTCGCGAGCTCTTCGTAGTGATCCGCGTTCGGAACGAAATGGCGGTGCTTGAAGCGGCGGTAACGGTCGGTCAGTTGTTCTGGGAAGCTCGACATTCGGGTTCGCCTCAAAATGAAGTGCCTGGGAAATTACGATACGAGGGCCGGGCGTGTCCGCCTCACAACACCTCAGATATCGGTCAGTTTCTACTCCAACAGCGGACGCACGCGACATTGCAATCGTCGCACCTAGCGCGCAGTTGTGCACAGAACGCCGAGTACCCGGCATGGTTAAACCCTGTATTTCAAGGCGTCTTCTGGTTGCAGGACCCCCTGCCAGCCGTTATCGTTCGCCGCACCAATGGCAAACTAGTGCTGGCTCACAGCAATCAAGGGGGGCGCGCCAGCCGGTAAAGCAAGGCTTGGCGTGATTATTCTATGACGTCACAGTCTTCTTCCGCGCCGAAATCGACATACGGGCAGGACCTGCTCGCATCGGTTGTCGTCTTCCTGGTGGCCCTGCCGCTGTGCATGGGCATCTCCATCGCTTCGGGCATGCCGCCTACGGCGGGTATCATCACCGGCATTATCGGCGGCCTCATCGTGGGCGTGCTGGCAGGCTCGCCACTCCAGGTCAGCGGACCGGCCGCCGGTCTCAGCGTCCTGGTGCTCCAGTTCGTGCAGGCCAATGGCGTCGAAATGCTTGGCGTCGTTGTCCTGTTCGCCGGCCTCTTTCAGCTCGCCGCAGGCGTGCTTAGGCTCGGCCAGTGGTTCCGCGCCGTCTCGCCTGCGGTCATCCACGGCATGCTCGCCGGTATCGGCGTTCTGATCCTCGTCGCGCAGTTCCACGTCATGCTCGACGGAAAGCCGCTCGGAACGGGCATCCAGAACCTGATCGGCATGCCAGGCGCTCTTCTGACGGCGATCGAGGCCGGCGACCATCGCCTCAAGGCGGCAGGTATCGGCCTTCTCACCATCGTGACGATCGCGGGCTGGTCGTTCGCGCCCAAGTCGTGGCGCCTCATGCCGGCCCCGCTCGTCGGCGTGGTCGTGGCCATGCTGGCGGCCGGTCTGCTCGGCCTTTCCGACATCCACTACGTGGTCGTGCCCGACAACATCTGGTCCACGGTCGTGTTCCCCACGCCCGACAACCTGATGCGCATCGTGGAAGCCCCGATCCTGATCGGCGCGATCTCGATCGCGTTCATCGCCAGCGCCGAGACGCTGCTGTGCGCGACCGCCGTCGATCAGATGCACCGGGGACCGCGCACCAAGTATGACAGGGAGCTCTCCGCGCAGGGCGTGGGCAATGCCCTCTGCGGCCTGCTCGGCGTTCTTCCCATGACCGGCGTGATCGTACGCTCCAGCGCGAACGTGGACGCCGGCGCGGTAACGCGGCTCTCGGCCATCATGCACGGCGTCTGGCTTCTACTGTTCGCGAGCGTGCTGCCATTCACGCTGAGCTACATCCCGATCTCGGCCCTTGCCGCCGTTCTCGTCTACACCGGCTACAAGCTCGCCTATCCGAAGATCGTGCCGACGCTGCAGAAGTTCGGCACCAGCGAAGTCGCGATCTACTTCATCACCGTCGCAACCATCGTCGCCACCAACCTTCTGGCGGGTGTGGTCGTGGGTCTGGTGCTGTCGCTGCTCAAGCTGCTCTATGCCTTCTCGCATCTCGAGGTGCGCAAGGTGGAAGAGCCGAACAGCAACCGCGTGGACCTGCATCTCAAGGGTGCCGCGACGCTGATCCGCCTGCCGATGCTCGCAAGCGAGCTCGAGGGGCTGAAGCCGAACACGCACGTCCACATCCACATCGACGATCTCGACTACATCGATCACGCCTGCATCGACCTGCTGACAAACTGGGATCGCCAGCACAAGGCCAGCGGCGGCTCTCTCGAGATCGAGTGGGAAGGGCTCACGCAGAAGTATCAGAACCGCAGCGGCCTCAGAGCTCGAGCGGAAGCGACAGGGCGCTAGAGCCTTTTTCGAAGGCGGGATGCCGGTTCGGCTCTTCATGCGCTCACAAGATCGAACGACATCATGGCCGGGGCGACCCGGCCATGATCGTTTGCGAGGCCGGTTTCTCAGGACCGCGCCGTGATCGGGGCGGGCGAAGCGTTCCTGAGGATGGCATATCCGAGCAGCGCCGCGCACAGCGAGCCTGAGAGCACGCCGATGCGAATGTCCGCGGCGTAGGTGGGCTCCGGAAACGCCAGCATGCCAATGAACAGGCTCATGGTGAAGCCGATGCCCGCAAGCACGGCAACCCCGAAGAGCTGAACCCACGTGCTTCCTTCAGGACGCGTTCCCACTCCCAGAGCAATAGCCGCTCGTGCGAACGCGAACACGCCGATCGATTTACCCACGAGGAGGCCGAGCGCGATGCCGAGCGGAATGGGGCTCAAGAGCCGATCGGGCGTGATGCCGACGAGAGAGACGCCGGCGTTGGCGAAAGCGAAGGCAGGGAGGACTCCGAAGTTGACCCACGGATGCAGGCTCTCCTGAAGCTTCGAGGCGAGCGACTCGACTGTTCCGTTCCGCGTTCCGTTTGCGAGGGGCGTCAGAGGAATCGCAAACGCCGTGACGACGCCTGCCAATGTGGCGTGGACACCCGACTTCAGCACGCAGAGCCACACGAACGTGCCGACCAGCACATAGGCGGCGGTGCGCGTGATGCCCCTGAAGTTGAGAACGGCCAGCGCCAAAACCCCGATGCCGGCAAGACCGAGGGCCAGAAGCGAGAGCTTGGACGTGTAGAAAAACGCGATGATCAGGATCGCGCCGAGATCGTCGATGATGGCGAGCGCAAGCAGGAAGATTTTGAGAGCCGACGGAATCCGCGAGCCGACGAGCGCGAGCACGCCGACCGCGAAGGCGATGTCGGTCGCGGTGGGGATGGCCCAGCCCGCGAGGGCGTGCGGGTCGCCGTAGTTGACAGCGACGTAGATGAGCGCCGGCACGATCATGCCACCCAGCGCGCCGATCGCCGGAAGCGCCGCCTGCTTCAGCGACGATAGCTCGCCTTCCACCAGCTCCCGCTTGATCTCGAGGCCGACGTGGAAAAAGAACACGGCCATCAGGCCGTCGTTGATCCAATGCAGAAGGTTCTTGTCCACCTCCAGCGCGCCGATGCGGATCGTAACCGGCGTATCGAGGAGAGCGTCGTAGACGTGAGAGAGCGGCGAGTTGGCGAGCAGGAGAGCCAGGATGGCCGCAAACAGGAGGATGATCCCGCCCGACGCCTCATGATGGATGAACCGAAGGGCGCCGCGCAGCTTTCCGACCATCACCTATCCCAACCAATCGCTTGAGCCTTTTTGTTTTTTGCCGCACGAGGATACGTGGGTCAACCTTTGCTCATGCGACCAGTTCGACAGGCAAGGGCGGCGCGTTCTGCCACGGCGAAGGCCCAGACAGGTTGAGCTCGTCCGAGCCCTTAGAGCGCGCGATGACGCTCGCGACACCCGCTGCGGCGGAGGCCGCGTGAGAGAGCACGTCGCCACCGTTGAGCATGTTGGCCGTGAACAGGGCAGCGAGCAGATCGCCGGTTCCGTGCGGCACCTCGGTTTCGCGCGGCACGCTGCAAAAGCCCGAGCGCTCTTTCGTGACGACCACATTGGCCAGGCGATCGGTTCCAACTGGAATCGAGCTCGCGAGCACAACCGGCACACCGAGCGTCCGCGCCGCCTCCACTACGTCGCCAAGCGACGACACAGGGCGGCCGGAGAGAAAGGCCAGCTCGAAGCGGTTGGGCTTGATATGCGTCGCCTTGGGCACGAGGCGATCGCGCACCGCTTCCGCCACGCTTTCGGGGACGTAGAGTCCCTCCGGGTGATCACCGAGAACGGGATCGCAGACAATCAGCGCGTCGGGGCGCAACGCGCGAACGCGATCAATCATCGCTTCCGCCAGGCGCACGTGATCCGGGCCCGGAAAGAACCCGGTCAGGATCGCATCCACCTTCGGCAGCCAGCCGTTCTCGCCCAGGGCCTCGGTCATGGCCGCCAACGTATCGGCGGCGACCTGACCGCCGCCGGTGCGGGGGTGGCCAAGATGGTTCGACAACAAAACGGTAGGACAGGCGATCACGTCATGTCCCATGCGCTCCAAAGCCGGCATGACGGCCCGAAGGCCGACCGAGCCGCGGGCGACGAACGACGAGATGGCGAGGATCGTGGCCATGGATCTCCCTGGAGCTGGCAATCGGCGGGTCGAGGCGGGCGCCCTTTCCTCAAGGGCGCCACAGCTTAAGGCCGCGGACTAGATCCAAGCACGGCTTTTTCCAGAGGCATTCCCGGACTGAACAATAGTCGCGTTGGTGCCAACTCCAGTTTGGACTATTTTTGCAGCGCAACATCCGCGTAAATAATACCAAGAGAGGCGACCGAAATGGCTCCGATACGCCCCCGACGCAGCGTTCTCTACATGCCGGGTGCCAACGACAGGGCGCTCGAGAAAGCGCGCTCTCTTCCCGCAGACGCCCTCATTCTCGATCTCGAGGATTCCGTTGCCCCCGATTCCAAGGTCGAGGCGCGCAACAAGGTGGTGGCCTCGGTGAAGGAGGGGGGCTATGGCCGGCGCGAGATCGTCATCCGGCCCAACGCGCTCGAAACGGCCTGGGGCACGGCCGACATCCTGGCTGCGGCCTCGGCGGCGCCGGACGCCATTCTGGTTCCCAAGGTGCAGCACGCGGGCGACATCATCAGCGCGGCCAAGATCCTGAAATCGGTCAACGCGCCGGAAAAAACCAAGCTCTGGGCGATGATGGAGACACCGCACGCCATTCTCCACGCCGCCGATATCGCCGCCGTCGGCGCGGACCCCGAGAACCGGCTCGTGTGCCTGGTGATGGGAACGAACGATCTGCTCAAGGAAAGCCGGGCGCGTGCCGTGCACGACCGTTTCGCGGTGGTGCCGTGGCTCGCCCTCGCGGTGGTGGCTGCGCGCGGCTACGGCCTCGACATCATCGACGGTGTCTACAACGATTTCAAAGACGAGGCGGGCTTCCGCAACGAGTGCGAGCAGGGACGGACGCTCGGAATGGACGGCAAGACGCTGATCCACCCGTCGCAGGTGGGCCCCTGCAACGAGATCTTCTCGCCCTCCGAGGAGGAGGTGGCCTGGTCCAAAAAGATCATACGCGCGTTCGAGGAGCCCGAGAGCGCGCACAAGGGCGTCATCACCGTCGACGGCAAGATGGTCGAGCGCCTCCACCTCGTGCAGGCGAAGCGAACGGTGGCCATCGCGAACTCGGTCAAGGAGATCGAGGACTGGTTCTAGGGCGGTTCGATGCAAGAGCCCGTGGCTGCTTGCTTTTCTGCCCATTTCTTCCCGGCCCCAGGTCGCGGGGCCGCAGTCCCGGGCCGGGAGTGAGGTGGGCGCGATCACCCCCGGGGCGAGCGAAATGGCGCACTCGCATCATCCGGCCAAAAATGGCATAGGACGGCCCTGACCTGAACTTTCGAGGACCGAGACGAGAGCGATGACAAAGACCAATCCCGGCAACTTTTTCGAAGACTATCGCGTCGGACAAGTCCTGAACCACGCCACGCCGCGCACCCTGAACGAAGGCGATGTCGCGATCTACACCAGCCTGTACGGCCCCCGCTTCGCGGTCCAGTCCTCGGACGAGTTCGCGCGCGCCATCGGCTATCCGCGCTCTCCGGTCGACGACCTGCTGCTGTTTCACGTGGTATTCGGCAAGACCGTTCCCGACGTCTCGCTCAACGCCATCGCCAACCTCGGCTATGCGGGCGGCCGCTTCCTCAAGCCCGCCTATCCCGGCGACACGCTCTCGACCGTCTCCGAGGTGATCGGCCTCAAGGAGAACTCCAATCGCGAGACGGGCACCGTGTACGTCCGCTCGACGGGCCGCAACCAACGGGGAGAGGTGGTCCTCGAGTACACGCGTTGGGTCATGGTCCGTAAGCGCGACAAGAACTCGCCCGCGCCGGAAGCCGTCGTTCCCAAGCTCTCCGATCGCGTCGATCCCAAGGACATCGGCGGCGCGGTGCCGGTTCTCGACACCAAGGCCTACAATTACGCCCAGGCGGGCGCTCCCTACCGCTGGGACGACTATGCCGTCGGCGAGCGGATCGACCACGTGGACGGCATGACGCTCGAAGAGGCCGAGCATCAGATGGCCACCCGGCTCTACCAGAACACGGCCAAAGTTCACTTCAATCAGCACACCGAGGCGAAAGGCCGTTTCGGCAAGCGCATCGTCTATGGCGGCGTCACCATTTCGCTCGCCCGTGCGCTGTCGTTCAACGGCATGAACAACGCCTTTCACATCGCGGCGATCAACGGCGGACGCCACGTGGCGCCGCTGTTTGCGGGAGACACCGTCTATTCCTGGTCTGAGGTGCTGGAGAAGGCCGAGCTGCCGGGACGCACGGACGTGGGTGCACTGCGTACCCGTCTCGTGGCGGTGAAGAACCAGGATGCGAGCACGTTCCCGTTCAAGAAGGACAACGGCGACTATGCCGATGGCGTGATCCTCGATCTCGACATCTGGGTGGTGCTGCCGCGTTAATCCGCGATAAGCTCCAAAAGAGATAAAGCATTGCGGGATGGCGACTCCTCGTTTTGAATGGTTGCCAATCGCACCCGATTCATTGCTTTTCTAGACGTGATCACTCCCTGAACGGGACAAACACTTTTTGGCGGCCGCGAGGTGGACTTGCGGCCTCCTCGGAGGGGCGAGGCGCTCGCCAGGAAATCTTTGACGCAGAAGGTAGCTGTCATTGGAGCAGGCTTGGCTGGCTTGTCGTGCTCCTCCTATCTTCGCCGCGCGGGATGCTTTGTCGAAGTCTTCGAGCAGGAACGCATCATCGGAGGCCGGGTCGCCACGGCGCGAAACGGTCTCGTCGCGTTCGATTCCGGGGCTCAGTACCTCACCGCGCGCTCCGACAAATTCCGCTCTTACATCAACGAGCTGGTGTCTTCCGGCTACGCTGCGCGATGGGACCCCAAGACGACGTCGGGCGAGACCAAGGGCGTGCAGCTCCACACCTGGTATGTCGGCACGCCCGGCATGAGCTCGATCGTGCGCCCGCTGGCCGAGAGCATTCTCGTTCACACCGGCAAGAAGGTGCACACGCTGAAGCCCACGGACAAAGGCTGGACCATCTGGTTCGAGGACCAGACGAGCGCCGGCCCGTTCGCGGCGGTGGCCGTCACCGTTCCGGCGCCAGCCGCGCGGCTGCTTCTCGGCCGGGTCGAGGGCATGGTCGAAACGCTCTCGCGCGTGCGCATGGTGCCGACATGGTCGGTGATGGTGCGCCTCGCCGAGCGGACGCTGCCCGATCAGGACGTCTATTCGGACATGTCGGAAGTGCTGCGCTGGATCGCCCGCAACAGCTCGAAGCCGGGCCGTAACGTGAGCGGCGGGGGCGAGACTGTCGTGATCCACGCCTCTCCGAGCTGGAGCCGGGAGACGGAGGACGCGGATCCCGAGGCGGTGGCCGAGGAGATCTGGGGCGAGGTGACGCGCCAGCTCGGGCTTCCGGCCGTCACGCCGCAGCAGATCAGCGCGTATCTTTGGCGCCACGGGCTCGTCGAGCAGTCGCTGGGGGAATCCTTCATCTACTCGAGCCACTACAAGGTGGGGGCCGCGGGAGACTGGTGCCTGGGGCGGCTTGCGGAGCACGCCTACGAGAGCGGGCAGGGGCTCGGCAAAGCGATCGTCAGCTCGCTAATCTGAGTTGAGAAATCGTGTTTAAAGCCCGCCTGTTGCGATGGCGACGCGCACCATTTGGCGAATTGCCCCGTCTGTTGCAGCGCGCTAATAGTCTTCCAGGCCATCATTTCGTCAGACTCTTCACTCTGGCGGATGAGTACGGTTCAAGCTGAGATCCGCGTTTTTTCGTGTCCGGGATGGACCGCATTCCGGACCCTGGCGTACTGGCCGCCCTGGACCACGTTTTCCTCCCGGGGCGAGACGATCACGGCCGAACGCCATGCGGGCGGAGCTACGGCCAAGGTTTTTTTGTTTGTTGCGCTTCTGCCGACGGACCCTGCTGGGTGCGTACGGCCGGAAACGCTCTCGGGGGACGGAGAATAAATGGCTGACGCCAAAGCCGAGCGGGGCTCGCAAGCGGCACGTCCGCTTTCGCCGCACCTGCAGATCTACAAGATGCCCGTCAACATGCTGATGTCGATCGTGCATCGCATAACCGGTGCCGCGCTCTATTTCGGAACCGTGCTCGTGGCCTGCGTGCTGGTAGCCGCGGCGAGCGGTCCGGATGCCTACGCCACGGTAACCGGCCTGCTCGGCACCTGGCTGGGGCAGCTCGTGCTGTTCGGCTACACCTGGGCGCTGCTGCATCATCTCGCGGGCGGTATCCGGCATTTCATCTGGGACACCGGCCGCGGCTACAAGCTCGAAACGGTGGATCTGCTCTCGTGGGGCACCCTCGCGTTCTCGGCCATCACGACGGTGCTGATCTGGCTCTATGTCCTGTTCGTCGCCGGAGGGAGCGCGCCATGAGCATGCGCACGCCGCTCAAAGAGGTTCGCCGGCTGGGCTCCGCCAAGGAAGGCGCCGATCATTTCTGGACGCAGCGGACGACCGCTGCCGCCAACCTCGTGCTCTCCATTTTCGCGATCTGGCTCGCGGTCAGCCTCATCGGTGCCGACCACGCCACGGTGAAGGCGACCATCGCTCAGCCGATCATCGCGCTGCCGCTGCTCCTGTTCGTCACCTCGGCTGCCATTCACATGCGTCTCGGCATGCAGGTGATCATCGAGGATTACGTGCACGGCGAGGCAGCGAAGATCGTGCTGCTGATGCTGAACTCCTTCTTCGCCATCGCCGTTGCTGCGGCGAGCGCGCTTTCCATTCTCAAGCTCTCCTTCGGAGGCTAACGTCACGATGGCTGCCAAGACCAACGGAAAAGAGCCGGCTTCGCCCGCCATCAACGGCAAGGCTTATCCCACGCACGATCATACCTACGACGTGATCGTCGTCGGCGCAGGCGGCGCGGGTCTTCGCGCGACGCTGGGAGCCGCCGAAGCAGGCCTCAAGACGGCCTGTATCACCAAGGTGTTTCCCACGCGCTCGCACACCGTCGCCGCACAGGGCGGCGTCGCGGCCTCGCTCGGCAACATGGGCCCCGACAACTGGCGCTGGCACATGTACGACACCGTCAAGGGCTCCGACTGGCTCGGCGACCAGGACGCGATCGAGTATCTCTGCCGCCATGCGCCCGACGCGGTGTACGAGCTCGAGCACTACGGCGTGCCCTTCTCCCGCACGGAGGATGGCAAGATCTATCAGCGCCCGTTCGGCGGCATGACAACGGAATTCGGCTCGGGACCGCCGGCACAGCGCACCTGCGCGGCCGCCGACCGCACCGGGCACGCCATGCTGCATACGCTCTACGGACAGTCGCTGCGCCACTCGGCGGAGTTCTTCATCGAATACTTCGCGCTCGACCTCCTGATGGACGAGGAGGGTGCGTGCCGCGGCGTGATCGCGCTTTCGATGGAAGACGGCACGATCCACCGCTTCCGCGCCAAGCGCACCATTCTGGCGACGGGCGGCTACGGACGCGCCTACTTCTCCTGCACCTCGGCGCACACCTGCACCGGCGACGGCAACGCCATGGTGCTTCGTGCGGGCCTTCCGCTGCAGGACATGGAGTTCGTGCAGTTCCACCCGACAGGCATCTACGGCGCGGGCGTGCTGATCACCGAAGGCGCGCGCGGCGAGGGCGGGTATCTCACCAACAGCTCGGGCGAGCGCTTCATGGAGCGTTACGCGCCTCATGCGAAGGATCTCGCCTCGCGGGACGTCGTCTCGCGCTCGATGACGGTCGAGATCCGCGAGGGGCGTGGCGTCGGTCCCGACAAGGACCACATCTACCTGCACCTCGATCATCTCGATCCCAAGATCCTGGCGGAACGGCTGCCCGGCATCACGGAAAGCGCCAAGGTATTCGCGGGCGTGGATCTCACGCGCCAGCCGATCCCGGTGCTGCCGACCGTGCACTACAACATGGGCGGCATCCCGACCAACTATCACGGCGAGGTGCTGACGCTGAAGGGCGGCAACCCGGACCATGTGGTGCCGGGCCTGATGGCCATCGGCGAAGCGGCGTGCGTTTCGGTGCACGGCGCCAACCGTCTCGGCTCCAACTCGCTCATCGACCTCGTGGTGTTCGGGCGGGCGGCAGCGCTGCGCTGCGCTGACTCCATCGAGAAGGGCGCGTCGCAGCCTGATTTCGCGAAGGACGCCACGGACGCCGCGCTCGCCCGTCTCGACCGTTTCCGCTATGCCAAAGGCAAGGAGCCGACGGCGGCGCTGCGCCTCAGGATGCAGAAGGTGATGCAGGCGAACTGCGCCGTGTTCCGCGATGGTCCCGTTCTCAAGGAAGGCGTGCAGAAGATCCTCGAGATCTGGAAGGCATCCAAGGACATCGGCGTCACCGACCGCTCGCTGATCTGGAACTCGGACCTGATCGAGACGCTCGAGTACGACAACCTGATCGCGCAGGCCGCGGTGACGGTCGTCGGCGCCGAGAACCGGAAGGAAAGCCGTGGCGCACACGCCCGCGAGGACTATCCGAACCGCGACGACGTCAATTGGATGAAGCACACGCTGGCGTTCGCCGACTATGAGAAGAAGTCCGTCTCGCTCGATTTCCGGCCGGTGCACACGCACACGCTGACCAACGAGATCAAGTACATCGAGCCCAAGGCACGCGTTTACTAGGGCATTCTGGCCGACGCAGATTTTCCGCCCCGGATCGAGAGATCCGGGGCTTTTTTTGCCGGTTTCTCACGCTATTCCTGCACGGCGCCGGGAATTGCCGCCTTCTCGACAGACTGGCGTGCTCAAAGCAGCCCCGAGGCGCATTTCTGCACTTGTCAGACACTGCCGACGCGTAAATGTTGTGCCTCTTCCGGCGGCGCTCCGTCCGCCGACAGTCTGAGACGCTTCGGCATGCAGCCTGAATGGCGTCCCAGGCATTCAAGCGCAGTTTCCGCGGAGGGCGATGGGCCCGCCAGCACACGGCTCGAGAGGCAGACGAGATTGGCGAAGGACCCGGCACCGACACCTTCCGACGACGGCGACTCGCGGATCGCGCCGGATCCGTTCGCGGCCGTGCTTCCGGCCATCGCCGCGCTCGGCACGATCTCCTCCATCGCGACGATCAACTGGGCGGCTCGCGAGCGGACGGCTGACCGGATGCGGCCGAAGCGCAAGGCGGTGACGGCGCTGCGCGAGCTCGAGACCTGCTGCCTGCATCTGACCGAGATCTTCCGCCGCTTCCAGCGCAATCCCCGGCTGTTCGCGGGCGAAGGTGCGCAGGGGGCCTCGCCTCTGAAGTTCGGCGTACACGGACCGCGCGTCACATCCGATGCGGCCAAGCTCTACCAGCAGGCGATCAATGACGTGGCCTCCATGCTGGTGCTCGCCTCGCAGAGCGCCTTCGAGGTGATGTGCGCCATCGAGGACGGCACGGTGGAGGCGCCCGAGCAGATCTTCTTCGGCTTCGGCGAATGCCAGGACAGCCTGAACAAGCTCATCCAGAACCGCGCGACGCTAAAGGTCTCGGTCGATGTCGGCACCGAAGTCGCGGACCGGCTCACCACGCTCGTGCGCGAGCTCAAGAAATATCGCACGGACTGACGCCCGCGTTTCCGGCGTTGCCCTCTGCACCGCGGAGAAGTGTCTGGACCCCGATCTTCATCGGGGTGACGTTGAGTTTGGGCCGTCGGTTTCTACAAAACCAACGTCATGCCGGCGGAGGCCGGCACCCGCGACACATTTCGAGGTGGGTGCACTTCAATCGGTTGAACCGGTGGATGCTTGCGTGAACCCCGGCCCGCGCCGGGATGACGTTCCATTGGCGGATACTGCCAAGCACAAAACTTCACATCATCCGGATGTCATGTCGAGTCCTTGCTGCGCATGGACGGGTTTCTCCCACCGGGAGAAAGAAGGGCGTTCTCTCGAACGCTTCACTTCCTCGCTCTTTGCGGGGAGAGGAGAGAGGCCCCGTCTCTAGCTGCGCTGGCCGCCGAGTTCGTCGAACAGGATCGAGAAGGTGGAGCCCTTTCCGACCACACTCGAAATGCGCAGCTCTCCGCGGTGGCGGATGACGATGTGCTTGACGATGGCGAGGCCGAGCCCCGTGCCGCCTTTGTCCCTGCTTGCCGCCGCGTTGGCGCGGTAGAAGCGCTCGGTAAGCCGCGGCAGATGCTCCGGAGCGATGCCGGGGCCGTCATCGGCGATGGCGACCAGCACGCGTGGAACCGGCGGCGAGCCATCGAGAACACGGGAGACTGCGATTTCCACGCGCCCATTCTCGCGGCCGTACTTGATGCCATTGTGCACGAGGTTCTGGATTACCTGCACGATCTCGTCGCGATCGCCGCGTATCCTGATGGGGCCGTCGCTCTTCGTCACCACGATCTTCACTTTCGAGGCGGCGGCCAGAGGCTCCAGCGCCTGCGCCACGTAGGCCGCGACCTCGTTCAGCTCGACGATTCCCTTCGGCGGCAAGTGAACGCGCATCTCCACGCGGCTCAGCGAAAGGAGATCGTCGATGAGGCGGGTCATGCGGTTTGCCTGGCTCGACATGATGCCGAGAAAGCGGGCGCGCGCGTCCGGATCGTCCCGCGCCGGCCCCTGCAGCGTCTCGACGAAGCCGCGCAACGAGGCGAGCGGCGTGCGCAGCTCGTGGCTGGCGTTGGCGATGAAGTCCGCGCGCATCTGGGCGAGTTTGTCCTGCTCGGTAAGATCGCGGAACGAGATGACCAGCAACGGCAGGCCGCGGCGCGTTTCCTTGCCGCCCAGACGAGAGACGGTCGCCGAGATGCGCCGCTCGACCGGAACACGCTCGAACAGATCGACGACGACGGGCTCGTTTGAAACGGCCGCCTTCTCCACCGCCTCGTTCAGCTCCGGATTGCGCGAGACGTGGCTCAGCGGCTGTCCCGGCCGCACCTTCGGAAACAGGTCCTGAAAGAGCGCGTTGAAGTGCAGAACGTTGAAATTATGATCGAGGGCGAGCACGGCGTCGGGAATGGCGTCGAGCAGAAGCCGCCAGCTCGCGGCCTCCTTTTCGCTCAATGTCGGCCCGCGCACGAAGCGCTCGCGATCCCCGGCAGAGGCGTCATCGCCGTTTTCGCCGTCGGAAGGGCCTTGCCCGCCGATGGCCATCGCCATCACAGCAAAAGCAGCGACGGCCAGTTGCCAGGAGATGCTTCCGGCTACGGCCAGCCCGACGAACAGAAACGCCGCGACGGCAACGGCCCAGAGGCGGCTGCACAGGCGACTGCGAAATCCGCGCAGGCCTGCCCGCAAAGGCTCGATCTTCGTTGTGAGTGCTGACAGGTATCGGGTCAGCCACCGGGGCTCCGTCATGGGCGCCCATATTGCCTCGATCCGCAGCATGGGCTCAACCCTCACGGCGCACCCGCCGGACCGGTTGGGTGTTTATGGTTTTCAAAGCGAAGCTCCTCCGCGGGCGATGTCCGCAATTCGGCTTCCTGATAAACAACACTTGTGTGACAGTTCATCTGCGCCCCGAGGCGCTTTCGCTTTTCATTGAATTGCTTCAACGTTCCTCTATCCCGGCAAGCAGGCTGGGCAGCGCTCGAGGGACGAGGACGGAAACCATGGGAAAATCGAAGAACGGCAAGACCGAGAAGGAAAGCTCGGGGGTGCCGCAAGCCTATCCGGGGTTCGACCTCGACAATCCCACCTTCCCCCCGCAGCTCGAAGAGCGCGCGCTCAAGTCAGGCGGGTATCCCTACGACGACAAGCTCAAGCGGAAAGTCTACGAGGATCAGCTCCAGCAGCTGCAACTCGAGCTGATCAAGTTGCAGGACCATGTGCAGGCCCAAGGCGAGCGGGTCGTGGTCGTGTTCGAGGGACGCGACACGTCGGGCAAAGGCGGCTGCATCGCGCGTATCCTGGAGCGGGTTAACCCCCGCCACTCCCGCTCCGTCGCGCTTTCGAAACCCACCGAAGCGGAGCGCGGGCAATGGTATTTTCAGCGCTACATCAGCCATTTGCCGACGCGCGGCGACATGGTTCTGTTCGACCGGAGCTGGTACAATCGCGCGGGCGTCGAGCGCGTGATGGGGTTCTGCAGCGAGGATGAGGTGGCGCGTTTTCTTCGCGACGCGCCCGAGTTCGAGGCGCTTCTGGTTCGCGACAACATCCGCTTCTTCAAGATTTACCTGACGGTGGGGCGCGAAATGCAGCTCAAGCGCTTCCACGAGCGGCGTCATGATCCGTTCAAGCAATGGAAGGTGACCGAAATCGACCGCGCGGCCATCGGCAAATACGACGATTACACGCGGGCCGAGGCCGACATGCTGCGCTTCACCCACACTGCCGTCAGCCCGTGGACCGTGATCAACGCCAACGATCAGCGGCGCGCGCGCCTCGAAGCCATGCGCGTGATCCTCTTGGCGCTGGACTATGCGGGCAAGAACAAGGACGCGATCGGGGCTATCGATCCCAAGATCACCACGTCCGGGGCGGACTACCTGGCCACCCTCAACGGCAAGCAGTCCTGAGAGCGGTCAGGGTCCGAAAGACGACACCGGTGCGCAAGAAAATCGGGCTCCAACCCATGTGGCTGGAGCCCGATTCACGTGAAATATGGTCCGGTTTCCGGGTCAGGGCAGACGGCAGCCGGACGTGAGGAAGCCGTAGAGCCAAGCGGTGGCCGCGCCGAACCCGGCCCCCGTGGCCAGCACCGGCCAGATCAGGTTGATGTCGTTCCCCAGAAACGGCGGCTCGCTCCTGATCAGCGGGATCAGAACCAGGGTACCGACCAGCGCCGGGCCAATGAGCCCGAGCAGAGCGCCCCGAAAGGTCATCGAGCCCCGCGGCACGCTTCCGAGAATGAGGGCGAAGACCGCGCCCCAGACGCCACCCCACACCGCATCGGTTGCGATCTGCGGATAGCCGGTCATCAACGACGGTTCCATGGACCACGGCAGGCGCGTCGCATATCCCGAGTTGTAAAGCCAGAGACCAATCAGCTCGTGCACCGTGACCAGCGCGATCGCCCCCGCGATGAAGCCGAGCACGAGGCTCTTAAAAGACGTTCCCTCCATGACCTTTTCCCCTCCTGAGCTATGATGAATCGAGCGTTCCGCTTCTTTTTTAGGCAGTATTGACCGCTTCGGGGGATGTTGGAAGGCCTGATCCGCCAGAAGTGGCACGGCAGAGTCGCCCGGCGTTTGCGTTCATCTTTTGCGCGATACTCAACTAATATTCAATCTATGGTTGATATATGTCGTCGAACCCAATGCAGGGAGCGACCGATGCCGGGTATTCGCGTGGAGAGGCTGCCTGTGCGGACAATGGGGTTGGGCCTGCTCGGCTTCGACCACCTGCAGATCGTGTGCCGGAGTGATTTCCAGGATCCCGGCCGCCCCGTACGCCAGGACGATTGGTTCGTCATCGAAGGCCTCCGGGAGGCCGACGACGCGGGCGTGCGCCTCGGCGTCGAGGGCTGGCACGGCGGCACCACGCTTTCGGAGGCGAACGCCAATCTCAGGGACGATGCGCTCGCTCTCAAGATCGGCACCCCCGAAAGCCGCGGCGGCCGCGACATCGTCGAAGGAAGCGCGGCCATCGAGCTGTGGGCGAGCCTCGCGTCCTTCGCGACCGACATCGAACTCCAGCGCTTTCCCTACATCGCGCTTGCATTACCGGGGTCCGCGTTGCCGACGCTCAACTCGTCATCGCTCATTGCTTCGCTGCTCCATCACACCGGGATCGACGTGGAGGCCGCCCTGCCCGCTGGGGTGCGCTTCTCGCCGGGCACCTCGACGCTGCTCGGAACGTCGCGGGACGACAAACTCCGGACCGGAAACGGCTTCACCGCCCTCCTCGGCGGCAAGGGCGCGGACGATCTCTCGGGCAACGACATCTCGGGCCAGATCGACAAGCTGTATGGTGGCCGGGGGGACGATACGTTCCATTGGTCGGCGGGCCTCAACATCGTCCACGGCGGACAACCGGGCCTCACCTACGACGAGGATGGCCGCGACACCATCGTCTACACAGGGGCCGGCGATGTGACGCTCGAGGCGCCCTTCGCGCGTGAGCCGCACCATCAGCCCGACTTCATCGCGACCTACCGCGCCGGTCAGGATCACCTGCTCTCGATCGAGGAGGTGGTGTGGGACGGTACGGGCGACCGGCTCACGATCGGAAAAGGGGTCGGGCTGTCGCCGAGCCCGCTCAAGGTGGAGTTCAATCGCAACGGCGGCGCGGGAGGCGGGGGTGTGCTCGATCTCTCGCACTCCGATGTCGGCTTCCGCATCACGGCGCATGCCGACGCCGAGCTGCATCTCGACGGCCGCACAGGCGACAGAGCAGGATCCGGCGGCCTCCGTGTTTCAGGTGCCGAGCGGATGATCGCGAGCCCGCACGAGGACCGGTTCGTGATCGCGTCGCCCGGCGCGTCGCTGGTGATCTCCGATGCCGCACCGGAGGATCGCCTCGCAGTGACGTGGACGCCATCGCACATGGCGGCGGCTTATGATGTCCGCTCGCGCGAGCTCGTCGTTCATCTCTTTCCGAGCGAGGCCCATCAGCGGAGCAGTTTGGTCCGCCTCCTCAACTTCAAGGATGGAGCGCTCGGCATCGATCTCGACCGTCCCCTTGCGCTTGCCGACGAAGCGGATGGCGCCTTGCTGGTGTCCGGGCCGCTCCCCGCCCAAGACGACGCGTACGACCTTTCGGCGCCCATCCTGATGGCCGATCCTTCGCTCGATTTTCTGAGCGCCAGCATCTTCTGTCTGGATACTTTCGACGACGTGCTCTGCCACGACTATCCGGTATTCGGCGCGGGCGACGCGATAAGCGCGCTGCAGAACGCCGGCTAACGCGCAACCGGGCGATGATTTTCGCGCGCAGGCTGATACGGTGTGAGACTTCTTGCTCTTCTCATGGAGCCTCAAAGCCGCCCGTGCTCAGGATCTGCATCCAAACGAAACGCGTGGCCACCATGGCCTCGGCCGCCATCGCAGCGTGCTGGGGTCTCGCCGTTGCATCACGGGCCGACGAAACGTGCGCCACAGATGCGGGGTCTTCGCACGATGTGGTGCGGGTGATCGATAGCGAGACCGTGCTTCTCGACGATGGGCGGGAGGTTCGCCTGATCGGCGCGCTGGCTCCAAAGGCGGATGCCATCGCCATGCCGGATGCCTGGCCACCCGAGCGCGAAGCTCTCCGCGCGCTCGAAACACTGGTCTCCGGTCGCGCAGTCACCTTGCGCTACGAGGGCCGCAAGCGCGATCGCTATGGACGTGAGCTGGCGCAGCTCTACGTCGCGGGGGTGAGCGGACCCGAGTGGGTGCAGCGGCGCCTGATCGCAGACGGCCATGCGCGGGCCTATGCGCTGCCTGGAAATTCGGGCTGCCTTCGCGCGCTTCTCGGCGCGGAAGAGGAACCCCGCACCGCGCAGCGCGGACTCTGGAGCCGCACGACCTATCGCGTGCGCGAGGCTTCCGAGGTGGATGCGTTGCTGCGTCTCGCCGGCCGGTTCGTTCTGGTCAGCGGGCGCGTGTCGCAGGTCGCGCGCACGCAACGGACCACCTACATCAACTTCGGCTCGGATTGGCGCCGTGATTTCACCGCCAGCATCGCGAGCTCCCTGGTCGACCGGAGCCCGGATGGCGCGACGCGTCTCAGCGCGCTTGCCGGAAAGGAGATCCGCGTGCGGGGATGGATCGAGCGGCGCAACGGGCCGATGATCGTGCTCGGCTCGTTCGACGAGATCGAAACGCTAAACGGGAATGAAGGTGTGCCGCCGCCCGGATCCAAAGCGGCCGCCGACACTAAGTCCGCGACGCCGCCCCCAGATACGACAACACCCCGCTGACGGGCAGCGGGGTGTCGCAATTCTGGGTGGCTGAGTAGGGCTGCTTATGCGGCCTTCACCTCGGCATCCGTGCCATCCGCCATACGGCGGCCGCGGGCGCTCTTGGAGAGCACCTCGGTGATGCGCTGCACGGCGCCGCGCTCATCGAGCTTCTCGACGGCTGCGATCTCGCGTGCCATGCGATCGAGCGCGTCCTCGTAGAGCTGACGCTCGGAGTAGGACTGCTCAGGCTGGGCCTCGGAACGGTAGAGATCGCGAACGACCTCGGCGATCGAAACCAGATCACCGGAGTTGATCTTCGCGACGTACTCCTGCGCGCGGCGGCTCCACATGGTGCGCTTCACGCGGGCGCGGCCCTTCAGCGTCTCCATAGCCTTCTTGACGATGCCGTCATCGGCGAGCTTGCGCATGCCGACGCTGTCGAGCTTGCCGGTGGGAACGCGGAGCGTGAGCTTCTCCTTGTCGAAAGTAATGACGAAGAGCTCGAGCGACATGCCCGCGATCTCCTGCTCCTCGATGCCGACGATACGGCCGACGCCGTGAGCCGGGTAAACGATGAACTCGTTGGTCTTGAAGCCGTGGCGCTGGCTGACGGACTTCTTCTGAGCCGCGCTCTGCGCAGCCATGACCTGACGGGCGGCCGCGGCCTTCTCGGCGATCTCCTTCGGAGTGGCCGGCTGAACAGGGGCCGTCAGCTTCTGGCCGCCAGACTTGGCGAGCGCAGCAGCGGCGCGGGCCGGCGTGACGGCCTGATGGCCGGCGACAGTAGCCGCCGCAGCGGGCGCGGCAACGGACTTTGCCGGAGCGGCCGCCTTGGCGGCCGCAGGCTGAGACTGAGGAGCGACAACCGCCTTCAATGCGGGCTTCTTCCCTGCGTTGGCTGCGGTAACCGCCTTCTTCATCTCGGGTCCTTTCACGACTGATTTTGCAACGGGTGACTTGGCAACAGGCGACTTGGCGACGGAAGCCTTGACAGGGCTCGGCTTCTTGGCATGACTTGCGGAGACGGCGGCGGCGGTTTTCTTCGCGCCGGGCTTGGCAGCAGCAGATTTGGTCTGGGAGGGCCGGGCAGCGGTCTTGGACGCAGCGGGCTTGGATGTCCTAGCCTTGGCGTGCGCTTTGTTCTTCTGAGCCATAGACTTCGTCTCACTCTCTCGTATCACAACGCTCGGCCCCGAATGGGTCGAGCCGTACTCTTCTCTGCAACCGGGTCTTGTTGAGCCCGTAGACCGTGCAGTCACACATAGACCCGGACGTCGGCAGGTCGCCTTTGCCGCCGTTCCAGGACCTCCCCAGCATGTCGGGTTGCCGAGCCGAAATAGCTACCCGCTTACTCTCAGTTGGACGATAAGTCACAGATCTCAGATGGGCGCCCACATTCGGCGCAGCAATCGGCCACAAAGCTCCGAAAAGCTCGCGGCAAGTGCTACGTTGGGCCGTCTTCGTTCCTGTTCGGTTCTAATCTGTCCAAGGATATACTTGTAACACAAATTTCATGAAAATTGAAGCGCGATAAGGAATATAGGTGATCTAGGGCTTAAAGAACTTGATTAAGTCTTCGAGTTGCTGCGACGCACGCAAGGACGACGACTACGCTATTTTACGCAGTCTCCACTTAGTCGCCTTGGCCAGGTTCGGAAGAAAAATATTTATCGAACTTGTCTTTTTCATCCCTGTACTGCTCGGCCTCCGGTAACGGGGGCTTCTTCGAAGTAATATTCGGCCATTTGTCTGCGTATTCGCGATTGACCTCGAGCCAGCGCTCCTGGCCCGGCTCCGTGTCCGGTTTGATGGCATCGACAGGGCATTCCGGCTCGCACACCCCGCAATCGATGCACTCGTCGGGGTGGATCACCAACATATTGTCACCCTCGTAGAAGCAATCGACGGGGCACACCTCCACACAATCGGTGTACTTGCACTTAATGCACTTGTCGTTGACGACGTAGGTCATGTCGGAGGTGTCCGGATCTTCTGAAGGTGCGTTCGCTTGATCTCGGGATGTGCCAAATGCCGGACCCCATAGCAAGCCCCGCAACGTCACAGCCGCGCCATTTGACGTTCGTCAGGTGGATCGTTTGAGCTCGTCAATCTGCCGGCGCTCCCGCTTGGTCGGCCGTCCGGCCCCGGGAGCCCGCTCGCCCCAGGCCATGGGCTCGGCCGTGTCGGCCGCCGCCCCGGCGGGCGGCGCGCGCGGCGTCAAGTCCTCATAGAGCAGCTGTGCCTCGGCCGCTGGTCCCCGGCGCTCTCCCAGCCCCAGCACCTTGAGCACCCGGACATTGCGGTGAAGGCGGGAGGTGACAACATCGCCGATCTTGATCGCCTGGCTGGCCTTCTCGGCCTTCACGCGGTTGACCTTGATCTTGCCCTCGGTGACGGCGGTCGCCGCCAGCGTCCGGGATTTGGCCACCCGCGCAAACCACAGCCACTTGTCGAGACGCTGATGTCCGGTCTCGGCGGCGGCAGGGCTCGCGGCGGGTTTCGTCATGTGGAGTTCTTTTCCCGGGCCTGCTTGGCCAACGCATCGCGCAGGGCGCCGAGCGAGGCAAAGGGTGAATCGGGATCGGGCCCGCCCTTCTTGGCTGGCGGGCTCGCCGAGCGCATGACCGGCGCCTGCCGATCCTCGTGACGGCGGCGATCATCGCCGCGCCGCTCATCGCGGCGGCGCTCTCCGTGTCCGCCGTCGCGATGACGCTGCTGGGGCCGCGGGCGGTTCCGGTCCTGATCGCGCTGCGTGCGGTCGCGGTCTCTGCCGCGCTCCCGGTCACCGCGGTGACGCTGAGGTGCCTCGGACGCATTGACCTGAGACTGCGCGTCGCCCGCGTTGGCCGAGGCCTCGCTCTGCTGAGACGCGGCGGCGTCGGCGGGAGCGGCAGCAGCCGGCGCGTGACCGCGTCCCTCTCCACCGCCTCGACGGCGACCGTGATGGCGGTCCCTGTGCTCGCGGCCCTGACCTTCGCGGCGGCCTTCCTCGCGGCGCTGAGGGCGCTCGTCGCGATGGCGGCGCGGGCGCCAAACGTCGATGACGATGGTTTCGTCGGCCTGAGCTTCCGTGGCTGCTTCCGCAGCGGGAGTTGCCTCCGCCTGCGCGGCGGGTTCCGCCTCGGCGGGCACGGGCGCGGCGTCCTGCGGAGCAGCGCTCGCCTCCGTCTCCGCCGTTTCGGGCGCGGGTTGCGAGGCCTCTGGCGCACCGGACGCCGGATCGGCAACCTGAGCCGCATCGGCGCGGGCGGGCTCGACAGGCTTCGGCACGGTCTTGCGGTCAAGCCGGAAGCCGAGGGCCTTCAACACGTTGCTCAGTTCATCCGGCGAGCAGCCGAGGATCGACATCATCTCCGGCGTCACGATGAAGCCGCCATCGCCGGTGGATCCCTTGGGCGGGGCGGTCGCGTTCTCGGGCGATGCCCGGTAGGCGAGCAGCGGACGGATCAGATCAGCCAGACGCTCGAGGATGTCGAGGCGCACGGCGCGCGGACCGCACACATGGAAGCCATAGGCGCGATAGAGCGCTTCCGGGGCTGTGGTCTGGACGGCGGCCGACGTGAGACCGGCGCGCGGAAGCTCCGGCAGCGTCTCGAGCGTGAGGCCGTGCGCGGGGGCATGCTTCAGCGCCCAGAGCGTGACGGCGAGCTCGGCAGGAGCGGGCTTCAAGAGAGTCGGGAAGTAGATGTTGAACGCGCCGAAGCGAACGCCGTACTTGCGGAGCTGCGCGCGCGCCTCCTGATCGAGGTGCTTCATCATGTCGGCGATCAGCTCGCGCTTCACCATGCCGAAGCTCTCGGTGAGGCGGAAGGCGATGCCGCGGGCGAGGCCCGTGAGATCCTCCGCCTTGGCGATATCGACCAGCGGTTTCAGCCGCTCGGCGATGACCTCGTCACGCCAGGCTTCGAGGCGGGCCTGGACCTTCTCGCGGTCGGGGCCGGTCAGGTGCTCATCGGCCAGCAAGTTGATCTGCGGCTTCAGGGGATCTTCCGCGGGTTCGAGCGCGGCGATCTCCTCGTCGCGCCATAGGATGCGGCCCGAACGATTGACTTTGAAAGCGTCGGCCTTGGCCGCAGCGACGCGGCGGGCGCGCATGCCAAGCTCGCGCGACAATACCTGCGCGGCGGCACTGCGGGCGGCCTTGCCGTGAATGCCGTCGCCGCTCTGGGTCTCGGGCGAGAAACGAAACCCCTTGAGGCTTCCCACATAGTGGTTCTCGACGCGGATGGCGCCGTCCTCGCCGATTTCGGCGTTGAGCTCCTCCTTGTCGCGCAGGCCCTTCATCAGGGCGCTGGTGCGCCGGTCGACGAAGCGCTGCGTCAACTGCTCGTGGAGTGCGTCAGACAGCGCATCCTCAATGGCGCGCGTGCGGGCCTGCCAATGACCGGGGTCCTTCAACCAGTCCGCGCGATTGGAGACGAAGGTCCAGGTGCGAATGTGCGCGATGCGGTTTGCAAGCGTATCGATGTCGCCGTCGGTGCGGTCGGCGAAGGCGACCTGCTTGGCGAACCAATCCTCGGGCACGCGGCCTTCGGGGCCCATGAGGTAGCCGTAGATCGTTCCGATCAGCTCGGCGTGGTTTTGCGAAGAGATCTTGCGGTAGTCCGGGATCTGGCAGACTTCCCAGAGCCGCTGAACGGCGGCGGATGTCGTTGCGTATCCGGCGATTTCGCGATCGTTGGCCAGCGTCTCGAGGGCGATCACGTCATCGGCCATGCGCGCGCGCGTCAGGCGCTGCTCGTTCGGCATCTCGCGAAGGCTGTCGCGGAGGCGATCGAGGGACGAGAATTCGAGGCGGCGGTTACGCCACTGAAGCACGCGCACATTGTCGAAGGTGTGCGTTTCCAGCCGCTCCACGAGATCCGCATCGAACGGCTCGCAGTTGCCCGTCACGCCGAAGGTGCCGTCGTTCATGTGGCGGCCCGCGCGGCCTGCGATCTGTCCGATCTCGTTGGCCGTGAGATTGCGGAAGTTCTGACCGTCGAACTTGCGCACGGCGGAGAACGCGACGTGATCCACATCGAGATTGAGGCCCATGCCGATTGCATCGGTGGCGACGAGGAAGTCGACGTCGCCGGACTGATAGAGCGCGACCTGCGCATTGCGCGTGCGCGGCGAGAGGGCGCCGAGCACCACGGCCGTGCCGCCGCGCTGGCGGCGGATGAGCTCGGCGATGGCGTAGACCTCGTTGGCCGAGAAGGCGACGACGGCCGAGCGGCCCGGCAAGCGCGTGATCTTTTTCTCGCCCGCATAGGTGAGGCGCGAGAGGCGCGGGCGCGAGATGAAGTTCGCGCCGGGGATCAGGTCCTGGATGGCATCGCGCATGGTCTGCGCGCCGAGCAGCAGGGTTTCGGCACGGCCCCGCGCATGAAGCAGGCGGTCGGTGAAGACATGGCCGCGCTCAGGGTCACCGGCGAGCTGGATCTCGTCGATGGCGAGGAAGTCCACGTCCACGTCTCGCGGCATCGCCTCGACGGTCGCCACCCAATAGCGTGCACGCTCGGGCTTGATCTTTTCCTCACCGGTGATGAGGGCGACCTTGTCGGCGCCGATGCGGGCGGAGATCTTGTCGTAGACCTCGCGCGCGAGCAGCCGCAGCGGCAGACCGATCATGCCGCTCTCATGACCGAGCATGCGCTCGATCGCGAGATGGGTCTTGCCGGTGTTGGTGGGGCCGAGTACCGCAGTGACGTTGCGGATGCGCGTTTCCAGATCGCTGGCCATACGCGAGATCTCCTTTGGAAGAGCCCTTGGCATTGCATTGCGAGGGTTCGAGATCAAGCTATTTGATTACGCGGGGGAAAGGCGTCCATCCCGGTGGAATTCTTCTAAAGCTGACTCGCGTCTGCTCGCCTGCAAAATGCGTCGTTCCCGCCGCCGTCGAGAACGTGCCACGACGCCGGAAATGCCCGAGGGCACCGCGGGGAAGCCGCGATGCCCTCTGCAGATGTCGGACTATGACGGAAAAGCGACCCTAGTTGGCCGAGGCGACCTGACCGCGCTCGGGAAGCTCGATGTTCACGCGCTCGAGGTTAATGCGGGCTTCGCCGGCGGCCGTGGGGACCGACACCGACTGGGGCAGCATCAGCTTGGCAGCAGGCACGACGCGGAAAGCGATCTCGATATCATTCGTGGCGGCGAGCTGGCGCGTTTCCTCGGTCGGACGGTATCCGGCGATGGGCGTATATTTGACGCGGCAGACGGTGGCCGTCTCGCCCTTCACGCCTTCCACTGGGATCTCCCGGGCATATCGCAGATCGATGTCGAAGCGCTGCTTGCCGTCGAAAATCGCCACCTTGCGGCCGCAAGGCGAGGGCGCATCGGTGTGCGTGATCGCCATGATGGCACTCAGGGGATCGAACACGTTGTTGAGGTGCGAGCGGGTGAGGGGCACCGTATCCGGCGCTTCCAGGGTAACCGGAAGAACGGTGAGGCGATCGATGCCGTTCTGATCGAAGCCCATGGTAACGGAGCCGTTGCGCACGGAGCTTTCATAATCAAAGCGGAAATCGGCGGGCTTGGGGGCCTTGGCCTTGAGGGTGCCCGAGCTGTGGGTCACGCCCTTCCAATGGAAGACGCCGAGAAGTGCGGAAATCTGCACATCCGTATCGAGCGTGTAGCTCGTGCGGCCGACGTTGGATTTGAAGCGGAAGGTGCCGAGATCGAACCCGTTGAGGGTGATCTTGTAGCTGGCGTCGACCCGGACCGGGGAAACGCCTGTAGGCGACGGGGCGGCCGTGGCCAGTGGCGAAAGCGGCACCAGAGCGGCAAGAGCTGCCGAGCCAAGCGCCAAAACGCATCCACGCACGCGACGAGACTGTACCTGGTACATGATCATACTCACCAACCCTTCTCGCCGCGACTCTCAGCGAAAAGGGACTAAAACGGGTTTACGATACGACTTCGTAGGACACATTCTGCCCCGTAAGGCTTAACAATTCGCTCACGGTCGCGCCGGATTGGCACGGCGCTCAGCCCGTTTAATCCCCAAATCATCTATTCCGTTCCCGGCCCGAATTTTTGCCCGGAGTGCCTTTTCAGCGCGGCGGAATGGCCTCATACGCTTGACGTTCTTGCGGCGGCTCGCGTATAGAAAGCCCCGACTGTCCCGCAGATCTGTATCTGCGGGCTATTTTCATTGATTTTCCCCGTGATTTCGGGTCCGTCCTCGGGGCGGGCGGTCGGACGTGGGGCTCGACCGAACGAAGGATAGTCAGATGACCAGGCGCTGTGAGTTGACGGGCAAGCTGCCGCTTTCGGGCCAGCTCAGAAGCCATGCCGAGAACAAGACGAAGCGCAAGTTCCGTCCCAACCTCGTGAATGTCACCCTGATCAGCGAGACGCTCGATCGCCAGGTGAAGCTCCGCATCACCGCTCATGCGCTGAAGTCGGTGGAGCATCGCGGCGGTCTCGACGCGTTCCTGGCCAAGGCCGACAACGAGGAGCTGTCGCCCGACTGCCTCAAGCTGAAGCGCGAGATCGCCAAGGCAAAGGCCGAGAAGGCAGCCTAAGGCTCAGCCCCAGGCTTCGAAATTCAAAATGCGCCCGCCGGAAACCGGCGTGGCGCATTTTTTCGTGTCGGCCAGCATGAACCAGGATCACGGTACCGGGCTTTAACGAGACCGGTGATTCACGCTTCGGACTGATAGGGTCCGAAGCGATCATGGGACTTCAGTGAGAC
>VFQQ010000607.1_pt1 | contig 66671 bp, 103 predicted proteins | sample 3512341 | NCBI WGS metagenome assembly VFQQ01 (sample SAMN10412373, study PRJNA504923) | tailings metagenome | isolation source: Relicate 2 Philex TSF1 revegetated site | place: Philippines: Tuba, Benguet | collected 2017-08-29
GGGCTGGAACGCGCCGGCAGCGCAGACGGCGACGACGACGGCGATGCTGACGGCGGCCCGCCCTTCGACCCATCCTTTGCCTGGCCCTCGCCGCCCTTTGCATGGTACCAGGACGCCCTGCTGCTGTTTGTGCTGGGCGGCGCCATGGGCGCCTTCGCCTACGGCTACCTGAAGGCCATAACCGAAGTGACGGGTCTGTGGATGGGCGCCGACGGCACGGGCTACCCCGCCCCCGCCGCCTTTCACTTTGGCGGCGGCCGGCCCTGGTGGATTGGCCTGTGCGGCGGCACGGGGCTGGCGGTTGGGCTGGCCAAGGCGGCGCTGCGCCTGGACAAAGCACCCACATTCATAGACGAGCTGCGCAGCATGCACACGCACCTGGGGACCAGCCTGAAGGTGGCGGCGGTGGCGCTGCTAGGCCTGATGGGCGGCATGCCGATGGGGTGAGACTTCTAACTTTTTGAACAAGCTTATGCTGTGGTGTGTGCATGAATGGCAAACCACCTGTGCCTACCGCTGAGCGGCGGTGGCGATGCTGGGCCTGATGAGGGGCGTGCCCATGGGGGGAGGCACTTGCTGCGTGTTGCCTCGATAGCTTTTGTATGTGGTTGCGAGTGTGCTGTTGCATATGAAATGCTGCTACTGTTGGTGTCCTGCATCTCGAGGACTGCCGTTCCTTGCCCTGCACTGCCCAAGCACTCCTGGCGCCTGCTGCCCAGCGCACAGCATCCCCACCCTCGCACCCTCCCCCCTGTGCCCGCCCCCTGGCCAGGCCCGAAGCCGGCCTGGGAGCCACAGCGGGAGCAGCCGGCCTGGCGCTGGCTCACATGCGCGGCTTCCGCTTCGATGGGCAGCGGCGGCAGGAGCTCTATGTGCTGTCGGCCATGTGCAGCTGCTTTGCGGGCCTGATGCCGAATGCCATGACTGCCGTGCTGCTGGTGCTGGAGCTAGGTGGGTTGGGCTGGGTGGCAAGGTGGATGACCGGCTGCCTGGCTGGCTGCTGGCTGGATTGTTCCGCCTGCCAGCTGCACTGCCCCGTCTTTCTGGTCCAAATCTGTGGGCTGAGCCAGCGGCGCGGCTGCACTCCGTACTCAGCCGCACCTGTCCCCATGTTCCTGGCCAGCAGCTTCAAGCTCATGCTGCCTGCCCAGTGTGTGCGTGTCCAGCGCCCAACTAACCAACCCGCTCCCGCCCCCATACAGGCCGCCCCATGGTCCTGGCCAGCACGTAACAGGCAATCATGCCTGCCCAGTGCATGCATGTCCAGCGCCCAGCTAACCAACCCGCCCCCATGTTCCCATGCAGGCCGCCCCATGGTCCTGGCCAGCAGCTTCACTTTCATGTGCCTGGTGTGCACGCTGGGGCTCGGGGCCACCGCTGCATTCGTGGTGTACTACGCAATCGCAGGGTGAGGTTGATGAACCACAGAAAGACTACACCCTTGTATAGGGGTGGAGGGAGCTTGGGTTTCCTGGGAGCTTGGGATTCCTGGTCCATCAGAGTTCAAGGCCATGGCAGTGTCTGTGCTCTCCGTGCTCGGTTTGAGCACTCACTGTGTGATTTACCTGCGCCCATTCAAACATTTGCCTGCAGCTACTCGTACATCGACCCAATCATCACCGGCCTCTCCGTGGACTCGTTTAGGCGCTACAACCAGGCAAGCACGCTTTGCACGCTGTGCACCTTGCATCTGCAACTTCTTGCCGTTGCACCGCCTGCATGCTCCGAGCATTATCATCCAGCAGCACCCAGCTGCCGTTCTGCGCCACCCGACACCCCTCCTTGCAAGCAGATGGGCATTCTCGAGGGCATTCTCTTTGGCATCATGGGCGCAGCGCTCGCCGCCGTCTACCTTGTGCTGGCGGGCCTCACACGCACAGTCGTGGGCGGCGCCAGAAACTGGCTGGACGCTCGCATCGGCCTCTGGCCCCGAGCGGTGGTGCTGGCGACCGCCGGCGGCACAGCCATTGGGGCCCTGGGGTGGGCCATGCCGCTTACGCTCACCGATGGCGCTGGAATGCTCAATGCGATTCTGTTTAGGAGCCGCCAGGTGGGCTGAGGGTCCGGGAATGGCAGGCATGGCCAGGGGCACACAGCATTGCAGGCAGGTGGGGGAGCAGTTGGCCGTGTGGACGTGCCGTCCTCCACCTGATGGTAAGCAGCAACGTCTGCCCAAGCCCAGCACATGCACGCTTCGGCCATTGCCGCTCCCTGGCTTCTGCACGCATGCCACTGCCTGAACAGCCAATTCACCCTGCCCTGCACGCTGCGCATGCTGTGCTTTGCAGGTGGGATCCAGCGCTCTGGCGGCCTCCTGCTTCTCCAAAGCCCTGGCCTACCACATCGCAGCGGAGTGCGGCTTCCATGTGAGGCCTTGGGTGGCTGAGATCATTATTATGCGAGGATCGTGCGTTGAGAAAAGGTCATGCTCAAAAGGGAGGCAAACATGCCTGTCGTTGTTGGCAGCACTGCTGGTGCCATGCATGCCATGCTAAGACCGCAGACTCACTGCCGCCCTTGCCTACCTCCTGCTTCCCCAATGATTGCAGGGCGGCCTGTGAGTGTGCTGCGGACTAGCAGGCACTGGTGCAGTGACACTGGTGTTGGCATGCGTGTTTCTGCCTGCTGCTTCAATTCCTGCACTGCCTCCCTCTTACCGTGCCATGCGGTGCACTGCTCGTTTCCCCCTGCTGGCATAGCTTCAGCTCGCTCATCTGTGAATGATTGACCCTGATTCATGCCCCACAGGTTCCTGCCCATGCTGGCAATGTCTTCGATGCTGGGAGGAGTGTTCATAAACGTGAGGGGCCTGCATGCCAATCGAGAGTCGCTGTGTGTGTTTGGTTAAAAGGATTGCAAGTGGACGCTTTTTGGGTCCAGCAGCAGCAGCAGCTGGCTGGGGGTGGCGCTGTATGCTCACTCCCTTGCATCCCCACTGTCCCATCCGCAGGTGACCGGCGTCAACCCCACTGTGGCGCGCTCCTGTGCCCTGATCGCGCTAGGCTGCTCCCTGGTTCCTTCGCCGTTTGCAATGGCAGTTCTGTCGCTGTCGGCGCTCACAGTCGGCCCCCAAGGGCTAGTGCCCATCTTTGCCACCGCGTGCACCTCCTATTTCCTCTGCTTGGGCGTGGGCTGGCCGCAGCGGCTGGTGGAAATCAGCGCCAAGCGGCAGGCGGCTGCGGCAAGCAAGGCGCCGTAACGCACATGCTTGGCCTGACCGTTTCCTAAAGCTACTGTGCAGATAGCACCCTGCGCAGTTACTGCTTATGTTTGCCTGCTGTTTACCTGTGCTGCATGCCATCTTGACTTTCATGCCCTTCCTTGAGTCTGTGCGTACCTCTGCTTATGCTGTGTATGCCCTGTGTATGCTATCTTGTCATACCCCCTTGATTGTTGGTTTTTGCCTTGCGCCCTCTGGTACCATTTGTTGCTGCCTGCCCATCTCTGCAAAAAATAAAAAGTTTGTTTAACCATCCTTCCCAATCACGGCATGGCTTCAACAGTGCGCAGGGCTTTTACAGGCATGCTTTTCTTGCTTTTCCGATCATGGTCACTGCTGCACATGCTTGTGCCAGCCAGCCCGCTGCAGTCCTCTATGAGTCTACATAGATCTGGCTATGCGTCTGTGTAGAGCTGGCTAGCTGGTGACGCTGGCGAGCTGGCGGAACTGCTCAATCTCCTGCAGCTCGTACTCCGTTTCTTCCAGCTGCGCACAAGGTCGAAAGGAAGCAGTGCAAGCACGCTGAGTGAGTCGGCATGCAGGGACTGCAGGCAGATAGGACCCATGCATGCCTGTGCTGCAACCCACTTCCTGCGCATCCGCCCTGCATCCCAGCCATTGCCAACACCGATGCTGCGCTGAGCTCTGCACACCTGCTGCAGCACTGCCGCGTGCTCTGCAGCCTGGGCGAGGAAGGGAGGGCCGAGGGAGCGGTACTGCTGCAGCTGCAGAGTGGCCTGCAGGTGGAGGGGAGGAGGGGAAGGGGTGCATGCTGGAGTGTTGGACATGCGCCAGTGTGGGCAGTGGGCCCGCCAGCCTGGTAGGCTAACGTATCACTGCCTTGGTATGCTGAGGTCGACATGGTCTGCACACGCCGCACCAGCTGCCATTTCATGCACACCCATGCAGGCCAGCAGCAGGCCGCACTCCCGCACAGCCCAGCCAAGCACATCAGCCCAGGCACAAGCGCATCAAAGCAACAGAAAGTGAAACGCGCCTGTTGCAGGCGCGCGGCGGCTGCGCCCACCGCCCCTTCCACCTCCTCTGCCACCCGGCGCAGCACGGCCACTGTGTCTGGAGTGTAGGTGGCCTCCTGCAGTTGGAGCTGCGGCAGGCAGGGGGCGGGGGTATGAATGAGGCAGCCATGAGGAGGCAGGAACGGGCACACTTGGAGCTGCGGCAGGCAGGGCAGGAAAGCGCAGGAGCAGGGCGGATGTGTGAAGCGATGAGGGGCGGCAGCATGGAGTGCAGCAGGGACATTGAGCAAGGCTGGCGCTTGCACCACACCGTCGCACATCGCTCTTTATATGCAAGCAATGTCACAAGCACCAGAGCAGCAAATCTTCCCACCTGCACCAGCCGGATCTTCTCCCTCGGCCAGCCACATCTGCCAGCCAGCCACAAGCTCATTCCAAGCTCTTCTTTGGTGTGCAAGCAAATAATTGTACCCACCTGCACCAGCCGGATCTTCTCCCTCAACCAGCCGCACTCGCAGTGCAGGAAGGCCGCCTGCGCCTCGTCCGCCTCCTGCGAGAAACAAGGAGCAAATGATCATTGCAGGACCTGCACTTGTATGTCGTTGCAGATGATATGCACCATCTGTTGATACACCCAGCATCTGCAGGCTTGATTCGTGGGAGGCAGCCTCCTCTAGTGTTCAAGCCTAAGAGACGCGTTTTGCCCGCTGGCATCTCTACCAGCCAGCATTTCTCGGCAGCCTGCCTCACTGACAGCTTGCATTGATTGCAAGCCTGCACCTCTGCTCCCCCTCCCCAGCCTCACCCTCTGGCCCTGCAGCTTGTGCCGCTCCAGCAGGCCCGCCAGCAGCAGGCTGGCGCGCATCAGCAGCTCCACCGCACGCTGCGCCTGCCCCGCCGCCTTGCGCCAAGCCTCCACCTGCGGATGTAGGACATCAGTCAGTAAGCTTCGGAGTGCGCCTTGAGGGAGGGGGCGGAGTTGCTGCCAGAACTCCGGGTTTAACATTGTGCGTTGCTAGCAACGGCATGTGCCGCCGAGGCGGCTGTCCCCAGCTGTCGGTGCCTGCCGCACGCACAAGCGTGCGGGAGCCCCGTGCAGCGGCTGCACCCAACCGTCCAGGCTCCCGCTCACACTCTCACACTCTCTGGCCCACCTGGGAGGCCTGGCTGCGGGTCTCCACCAACTGCCGCAGGTGGTCTGGCAGACCAGAATGGTCCTCCGCTGAATAGCCGCTGGCTACCGCCACCAGGCGGCACCGCCGCTGCAGCTCCGCTTCCAAAGCAGGCAGCGCCGCCTGCAGCGCAGCAGCACGGGCGTCCTCGAGAGGAAGCGCTTCGCGCAGCAGGTCGGCTTGAGTAACGCCGAGGCGGCCGGAGGCATCGCCGGCAAATGACGCCAGAGCCGCTGCATCGGCAGGCTCTCCCTCGTCAGCGCCTGTGCCTGCTGATGTTGCTGGGTCGGAGGCGGTGCCTGGCTGCTCGGTGCCGCAGCTGCTGCTGGGTGCACTGCTGCCGCTCAGCTGCAGGCTCTGGAGCGTGGCGCAGACCTGCGTTTGGCGGCGGGGAGTGCGGCAGGCTCGCTCAGGGCAGGCGGCGGGAGCGGCGGCGGCGGGGGTGAAGCCCCTTCAGCGCGCACCTGGGCGGTCTGACGCAGCACTTGCAGGCTGGCGGCATCCACGCCGGCCTCCGGGGCCCGCCCCAGCACGTCCTGCAGGCACTGCGCGAGCAGCTGCAGGCTGAGGGCTGCGGCGGGGGCCGAGGGCTGGTTGGGCGGCTCCATGGCGATCGCGGGAGCGAGCTGGAATCAAGGCGGTGCCTTTTTGTTTCGAAGTTCCCTGAGCTGGCACAAATGCGCTCTGCTGGTCGCAGCGTTGGATTCATGGATCGGTGTGCTTCTCACGATTTGCAGAGCTCAGTTGACCGCGCCGGCAGGCCGGACAGGCCCCACACAAGAGCAGACCGGCAGCTGTCTGTCCCGCTCCCTCCCCAAACTCTAGCTGCTCCCCTCGGCCAGGTCGCCATGCGGGCGGCGGGCGGCGTGACGGCCCTGGCCGCCCGCCCCGCCCCCCTGCCCGCCGCCGCCGCCGCTCGCCACCGCTCCGCAACGGCGCAAGCGGCTGACCCGGCACGTTTGCAGCTTCGCGAGGCGCTGGTGGGGCTCGCCAGCCCCGACCTGCAGCAGCAGTCGGTGTTTGCAGCGGAGGCGCTGCTGGCAGGCGCAGATGCGGCGTTCTGCGACTGGGCAGTGCGGGAGGCGCTGCGTGCAGCCGAGCTGGGTGCTGCCCCCGCGACGGCGCGCCGCCTGCGCTACAGGTGCTGCAGGCGCTGCTGCCAATAGTGGTTTGGTTGGATTGCAGCTGGCGGTGCCAGTGATCTATTGCACCCAGGATAATGGTTGAAAGCTAGCCTGTCGTTGCCGCACCCGCAGGCTGGCGGCACGTGCTCTGGCGGCTCGGCCGTCGGGCGCCGACTGGGGTGGTCTGCTGACTGGTGTGCGTGACCGACTTGTGGACCGCTGCAGCCTGGAGGACCATGCTCCAGCAGGTGAGGCAGGGCGCTGACCTTGTGGCTGTGCTGTGAGACCAACAAGCTCCAACCAAACGCGTCGCTAGGGTTTGACCGCCGCTCACAGTCCCGCTGTTGCCTCACGACAGAACTCCCTTTGCTGTCGTTTCACGCTTGCAGCGGCGCAGCTGGCGGCGCTGGCGCAGCAGCTGGCGGCCAGCTGCATCGAGGCCTACTGCAAGGGCTGCTATGCCTCGCTGGGCTTTGGCGCCGCGGCCAGCAAGGCAGATCTGCCGCGAGACTGGCTGTCGCAGCTGCTGCTGCAGCCCCTGCTGCGGGCAGCCTGCAAGTGAGGAGGCGGGGGTATGTAGGCATTAGGGTTTGCGGGGGCTTCTGACGTGCTCTCCAGCAGTTGCTTAAGCGGAGCAGACAGCCGTTCCCCCACAGCTCGGCCCAACTGACCATGTCCTGCCCCTCGGCGCATGTTGCAGGGGCCCCGCTCGCACGCTCGTTGCCAATGCCTGCCTGCTGGCCCACGCTGTGCTCCGCGCGCTGGGCGGTGGCCGCTGGTCCAAGAGCGCGGGCGTGCTGCATGCGGCGGTGGACTGCCTCAAGCATGTGCTCAAGCTCACTGGCTCAGGTGCGCTGCGCCTGCTGCCGCTTTGGTTGCCAAGCCACTGTCCCAGCCACCACTGCTGCCATGGAGCCGCTGCCTGGAACTTGAATTGTGATGTGGCCACCTAGCCCTAAGCCAGCCTGCATGCTCCTCCCCTCCCACGCAGGCGCCCTGGCCCTGTGCGCCGGCGAGGCGCTGCTGCCGGTACAGGCCTGTGTCTCACTGCTGGGGCCTCGGCTGAAGCTGGCGGCGCTCCAGGGCATTTTGCAGATCTGCACACGGGCCATGCAGCGCAGGTGGGCAGGCTCAGCAGAGGGGTATTGCGGCAGCTGGGTTGGACTCCTATCACTATGCACTGTTCGGTCTGCTGCCCAGCGGTGAGAAATGCAGCAATTGCCTGCTGTGGCTCACTTGTGCACCCATTAGCTGCCCCTTCCCCAATTGGATGCAGCGAGTGGGCTGTGCGCAAGGCAGCCGCTGACACTCTGGCGCTGCTGGCTGAGACCCTGCTCTCAGCCGGCGGCAGCAATGCCCCCAGCGCAGCTGCCCAGCCACAGCAGGGCTTGGCGGCGCTGGAGGTGCTTGCCCCAGACATGGCGGCGGCGGCGGAAGCGCACCTCAAGTATGACCGCATCCCGCAAGTGCGGCAGGCGGCAGCGGCGGCACTGCAGCTCCTGGGCCGCGTGCCCGGCATGCAGCTGTCGCAGCAGCCAGCGGTGCCTGCTGGCCCCGCCCAGCCTGCATCTCGGCCAGCCAGTGCTGCGGGCCAGGCATCAACCGTGCCGGCAGCTGCAGCGGCAGCGCATGCCACGCATGCCACCGCACCAGCAGGAGGCCTGAGCCAGGCTCGGAGCAACCTACAGGCCATCATTGCTGAGCGCCGGCGGCAGCTGCAGGACGCCGGTTGGCAGCCCAGCGGTGCAGCGGAGGTACAAGTGTATGGAGGACGGAAGGCGGCTGCCGCAGCCGTGGCGGCTCGCAGCGCCAGCAGCAGCGGCAGTGCCGATGAGGCAGAGGATGGGCCCTGGAGCGGCGAGCGCATTCGTGCATGGGCTGGCGGGGACGATGAAGGGCAGCGGGCACAGCAAGCGGCGGAGGAAGAGGAAGGCGATGCGAGGGACCAGCCTGCGGCTGCGCGTCCACCCTCTGCTGCCGCCTTTCAGAGTGCAGCCGAGGCGCTGCAGTGGCTGGATGGTGAGCCAGCGCAGCAGGCGGCTCGGAAGCGGCGGGGCTGGGGCTCCCGCCCTGCTTCCCCAGCCAAGCAGCAGGGCGGCAAAGATGCTGGTCATGGCGTGCCTGTGCACATCTACGCACCTCAACCCCAGCCACCCCAGCAGCAGCAGCAGCAGCAGCAGCTCTGGCGTGAGAACCCGCTTGCTGCTTCAGCAGAGGCGCCAGGCCAGGCTGGCATGGGGCCTGTCCCCACTGCAGCACCCGCCACTGTGCAGTGCACGCACCACATCGAGCACCCGCAGTTCTCGCTGCGCCTTCAGGCAGCGCTGCCAGAGGCGCAGCTCTGTCTGACTGCTCCTATCACGCAGCAGGCGGCGGCAGCTGTGCACAGCGTGCGGTTCTGGGCGGCCAGCGGCGGCGCTGATGTGGGCATCGAGTTTGGGCTGGCTGCCGAGCCTGGCAGGTGGGCACGGCTGCTAGGTGTGCTGCTGTTCCCTATACGTCTGCTGTTCTGCTGGAGTAAAAATGGTTTGGTTGCCAAGCTACGCTGCTGCTGGCTGTCCTACTGACCTGACTGACCTACCCAGCTGCCCCCCCGTTCCGCAACGCAGCGCGCCCACAAGGCATCGCTACTGGCTGCGTGAGGGGCAGCTGCTGCAGGAGCACTCCACCGCTACAGCTACTGCTTCACCACCCAGAGCAGCACCAGCAGCTGCTCCGTTTGTGCAGCCCGCAGCAGCCCCTGTGGCGGCAACAGAAGCAGCTATAAGCGCAGCTGCAATGAATGAGGTGCCATCACCTACAGACCAGCACACACCGCAGCCCAGCGTGCTTGTGGAGCGGCAGCAGCAGCCGAAGGCGCAGCAGCAGCAGCAGGGCCTGGGGCGCCCTGCTGATGCTCCTGTAGCAGAGGAAGTGCCGTTTGAGAGCCCCCTGGCCTCCCTAGCGACTGCCGCCCTGCCCAGCTTCAGCCCTGAGAAGCAGCCTGCCCCGGCCCAGCCAGCGTCAGCGGACAGCCCTCGGCTGGCAACCACGCCCACCACTGCTGCGGTCGGTTGGGCGCAGCCAGGCGGCAGCCCGGGCCCGATCGCCCGCCCGCAGTCGCCTGCGGGCCAGCACAGCAGCAGCCCGGACAACCAGCAGCGTGCACCCACTGTTCGCTGGGCAGCCTCGCTGCGTCCTCCTGGCGAGCAGCGCCTGGCTGGACTGCCTGACTGGGACCGCAGTCGGCCGCAATCGCCTGTATCTGGTGCTGGTGGCATCACCCATGGCAGCGAGGGCGGCAGCAGGGCGGGCAGCAGGGCAGGCAGCCGGGCGGGCAGCAGGGCAGGCAGCAGAGCAGGGAGTCGGCCAGGCTCCCCCACTCGGCAATCGCAGCTGCAGAGTCCTCACGGCATCAGGCCCGCTTCGCCAGGGCCTGCGGTAGCAGCCTCAGCACCACCGCTGGCCCAGCATGTGGCAGCATCAGCGGCACCGCCAGCCCAGCATGCAGCAGCCCATCGTGAGGCGGCATCAGCTCAGGGTACCACGGCCGCCGGCCCGCTCACTGTGATGGTGAGGAAGGCGGTCAGCAAACTGCAACAGCTGCATGAGCTGGAGGAGGAGCTGCAGCTGCCGGGGGCAGGCATCCAGGCCAGCGGTGTTGCGCCGCAGCTGGGCGGCGCAGGCGCTGCACCGGAGCTGCCAGGCCAGCCGCATGGCCGGTATGCACAGCAGGCGCCGCCCCACCAGGAGCTTCGGCGCTCGCTGGAGCCTGTGCTGAGCGCAATCAAGGAGGCGCACAGCGGCGAGGACAGCCAGGGTGGGAGCTATTGCAGCAGCCGGCCAGGCCAGGCCGCCAGCCAGCGGTCAGATGGTCGCAGCGGCGGCAGCCTGGGGGCTGACAGCCACGGCAGTGGTGCAAACAGGGTGCAGCATCTGGGCAACCAGGCGGTGCAGGGGCAGGAGGCGGGGCGGTTGCAGCGCCTGCAGGAGCAGCTGGCCGCAAACATGGAGCAGGTACGTTTGGCATAGCTGGGTTGGGGCTGGGGGCTGTGTCACGCTGCTTGATACACTTGGGAGTGCCCTTGCCTGGTAGTCCCGTTTCTGGCTGGCGTGTTCATCTCACTAGTTGAGTCAGCCTGGTGATGCGCCATGCACATTTCCTTGTCGTCGCTGCTAATCCACAGCTACATGACACTACTAGCTCCATGCCTCCTGCCACCCAGATCCAGCGGCGCCTGGACGAGCAGCAGGGCCACTCCTCTGGATCGCCACGCTCCCCTGCAAGCGGCAGCTGGCCGGCTGGGCCAGGGCAGGACACTTGCGAGCGAGGCAGCTCTGGGGAGAGCGGCATGCCGGCAGCCTGGGACGAGCAAGACGTGCTGCCTGCGCCTGGCCAGCGGCGGTATGCGCAGCAGGCGGCGCAGCAGGCGCAGCAGGAGGGATCGGCTCCCAGCAGCCCTGCATCTAGCTGCAGCGGCGATGCAGAGTCAGTGGGTGGCTTGCAGAATGCCGAAGTGCCAAGCAGCGGAGGGAGCGGCGTGGTGCTGGCCGTCAGCAATCCCCTGTTTGGCAGCAGCCGGCCCGGCACAGCAGAGGGCCTGCAGAGCATGCAGGACGCTCTGCTGCCGCCCAAGCGCAGCCTGCGGCGGCAGGGTTCCTCTCAAGATGAGAGCAGCTCGCCCCGGCTTGATATGCATCAGCGGCGGCAGAACCTGCAGGCGTCTCTGGGCAGCCTGGGCAGCGGGTTTGGAGGTGAGCCTTCAAGCTGCCATTATGAGCAGTATGCAAGCGCATGTAGCCTGCTTGTTCATCACTGTATGGCGCTCCATGACTGTGCCTTGTTGTCCTGACGCGCCTGCTGTGAATCTGACATGCCTGCAGCCCTGACACACCTGCTGTCCTTGCTTTGCCCCGCTCTGCAGTGCTGCACCGTGAGTCGGAGGCAGAGGTGCAGCAGTTCCTCCGCGGCAGCCTGGCTGTGCCGCGGCAGGAGCAGCAGCGGCCGCCCCGGCAGCCACTGGCAGCTGTTGCAGATGCTGCTCCCGTGACCGCCCCAGCAGGCTCTGCAGGTTCCACCCACAGCGGCCGAGCAAGAGGCGGCGGCCCAGCCAGCAGCAGCGGCAGCCCCACAGGTCAAAGCGCTGGCCCCAGCCATTCACTGTCAGGGCGGTCAGCCAGCCACACGCCTGCCGCCCCTGGCGGCCAAGCAGCTGTGGATGCACGCTGGGTGGGCAGCATTGACCTGGGCGCCATCCTTGGAGACAGCCGCCCAGCCTCTCCAGGCAAGTCGCCGCTGGTGCAGCTGGCTGAGCAGCTGGCGGGCAGCAGCAGCAGCAGCGAAGGTGACAGCGAGCAGCCGTGGCTTACCGCACGCAGCGGCGGGTGGCACACAGCACGCAGCGGGCCTGCCCCCGACCGCTGGCACCCAGCGCACAGCGGCGGCAGCGTTGGTGGGAGTTCTGGATGGCAGGCACGTGCCGCCGCTGCCTGGCGGAGCAGCAGCGAGGAGGGCAGCGAGAGCGGGGCAGGCACCTCCCAGCAGCAATCTGCGCAGCAGTTGGGACAGCCAGCAGGTGCGGCACAGGAGACTGTGGCAGAGCTGCAGCTGCTGCGCATCTCCGCTCGGTCTCGGTCCTCTTCTCCGCCTGGCCGGGGGCGTGGCAGCAGCAGCAGCCATGGCATGGGTGGCGGTCGCGGCAGCAGGGGAGACAGCAGTCACCACACCGCGGGCGGCAGCGCTGACCTCTCAGATGTCATCCAGCAGACCTACCCGCCTGAAGCAGTGCAGCGTCTGGAGCGTCTCAGAGAGCAGCTGCAAGCCGAGCAGCTGCAAGCAGAGAGGCTCAGCCCTGGGCAGCAGCAGCGCTCGGCATCGCCTACGCAAGCTGTCAGCCGCAGCAGCGCTGGCGGCAGCAGGCGCAGCATGAGCAGGGACAGCAGCAGCAGGCCGGCTGTGCAGGAGGCAGCTGCGGGCTTTGGCGCAGGTAGCACTGGCACCGGCGGCGGCAGCAGGGGCAGCAGCTTACGGAGCTCTCCCAAGCAGCAGCTGCCCAGGCGCTGCGATTCGCCGGAGCTGCCCGGCCTGCACATCACGCTGTACCAGGCCAAGCTGCTGCAGGTGCGGCCGTGCTCCAGCCGGTTTGACTGTGGGCGCCTTGCTTGCTAATGCAGCCGGCGTGGCTTGTCAGGTTCATGCGTGCACACAAACCATGTACGGTCGGCGCAAAACCGCATGTTAACCTGCACGCCTCCTCTCAATCCCGCTGCTCGCTGCCCCGCATGTGTGCAGTCTGCGGTGGGGCGCATGCCCGGCAACCCCGGCGAGTCGGCAGATGCAGCTGCCATCCAAGAGGCTTTGATGGACGTTCTTTCGGGGTGGACGCTCCACGTGCAGGTGCGCTGATTGGGAGCTGGGTGGATGGATGGATCTGGTTGCGCCGCGGGCTGGGAGGGTAGCTGGCTGCAGCCTTTCAAGTTCATCACCTGGCAGGTGCAAGCACCGCTGAGCTGGCTGTGAGGGGCAAGCTGTGGCAAAGGGGGTTACTGGGGGGCATGCAGGAAAGGGACCGTCTTGTGTAGGTTTGCTGGTCTGAGGCGCGGCCTGGCGAGCAGAGCGCGCGACAGCAGCGAAAAATTCGCATGAGCAAGATACAAAATATCGCCCAGGAGGGCTGAGTCCCTGGATCCTGGTAGTTGGGGCGGGAGGACGGGATCCCTCTCGTTCTCCAGCTTCCTTCATTGCCTTGACCGCCCAGAAGCGGTGCACTCACTCATTTTACCCAGAAATATACACAATCGCAGAAGCACTACCAGCACGCGGCGGCGGAGCAGCTGGCGGCGGCGCGGCGGCGGCACAGCGGCGATGCGGCGGCGATCCAGCTGGAGGGCCGTCAGCTGGAGGCTGCCAGGGAGGCAGCTGTTCGAGATGAGCTGTCGCTGTTTGTTGAGCAGGTGAGCTTCGCTGGCCGAAATCGGAGCGGGTGCTGCTGGGGCCTGGCTGGCTGCTGGTTGGCGGCTGTGCAAGGGCCGAATGGGCAATGGCACAGCATGCACGGCGGGCGCACTCGGGTGCCGAACGTTCCCATGCGCCAGGGCGACCCACAGGCCGCCTCCTGTCGCCCCGCCGCTACCCTCCCTCCCTGCAGACTCTGCCACGCCTGGCGGAGGTGCTGAGCAGCCGGGAGCTGCTGCTGCGCTGCTTTGAGGCGGCGGCCGAGCAGGACGAGCAGGAAGCGTGAGGCTGCGGTCGCTCGGCAAGCGCCGGGCAGGAACGCTCGGTGCCGCCGCGGTGCCCTGGCCTGCCCCTGGATTCCCTGCCCTGCATGCTCCTGGATGGGCCCCATCACCCTTGCTCGGTGCTGTTGTTGTCTTGAGCAAGCTGAGAGCGCGAATGAGTGGCGGGTTTTGGCGGGTACGCGGCCGCTGGGCGGGGGCCACCGCCGCGGCCCATCAATCAGAACGGTCAATGCCGCCCGCATGCTGCCTGTACTTCTCACGCCGGCCGCCTGATCTGCGACTACAACGGAAGTAAGAAGGCCGTAACTTCTGCGTGAAAATTGCCCCCTGTGGCAATTAGTTGCAGAGCGGCGACATCCGCTGCTGTTTGGCTCGCAAGCACTGCAGGTGTCGCTGAGCGACGCAGCGGCAGGCACAGGAGCGACAGGCAGAGCCCTCGCAGCGCACTCCGCCCCCGGCGACCGCCTGACGCCGCGCCGAGGGCTGCCAACCCACGAGCCGCGCCTGCAACCCGCGTGCAAGCGCTCCTGAGCGGCGGAGGTGCGCGCTGGGGCAAACGCGCGTGGGTCGGGCGGGGCTACGGCGGCTACAGTGCCTCCAAGGCGGCGGCTTGGCCCTGGGCGGCGGCGGAATGCTTCTGGGCGCGCCGCCTGGGCCGGCGCCGCCCTCGGCCCAGCAGTATCCTCGCCGCCGCACCCCCCACCCTACCACCCTGGTACTGCCGGCCCACGCGCGATTCTGTCACATCCGCGCCACCTCTGAGCATTTCATCAAGGTGCAGGCCGCTCATACACCCCAAACCCGCCTGCCCAACCCCCTGCAGGCCCATGCAGGGCGCTGTCGCCGCCGCCGCGCGGCCAGCGCTGGCGGCCGCGCAGCAGCGCCACCCCAGCTGCGTGCTGTGCCACGCCCCGGCCGCGATCTACTGCCGCAACAATGATGCCTTCCTGTGCAGCGTGTGCGACGTGCAGATGCACAGCGCCAGCACGGCCGTAGCAGCGCACGAGCGGTGCTCAGCGGCCGCCCTGCTGGCGCCCGCCTGCGCTCCCTCGGACTCCGCCGCCGCTTCCACGCTGCCCACCCCGACAGCGCAGCAGCTGAGGTGCGGGCGGAGCTGCGGAGCTGTTGCAGTACCAGAGGGCTGGGTTTGTGGCAGCAGCTGGCACGGGACCGCGAAAGATGCTGGCTTTGATACCCGATGGGCCGCCAGGTGGCAGCCAACCGGCGCACCGCCACCCGCATGCGCGTCCTTCGCAGCTCCCCGCCCTGCCATCTCGCGAGGCCGCCCCTGCCCCACCGCTGATCACTTGACACAGGCACGCTGCCTCCATTGAGACCCTGGGGGACCCGCTGCAGTCGATGCGCAGCGTGCTGCAGCCGGCGGCGCCGTCGGCCGCCGCCGCCGCCATGGCCTCCCAGCTGCAGGCGGCGCACCACCAGCTGCTGCTGCAGCGCGCCTACCCCAGCTACGGCCCCGCAGTGTCGCTGCGCCCCGCCAGCGCAGCGCTGGCCCGCACCCAGGTCTCGCCCTTCTGCTTCTACAGCAACCGGCCGCTGGCGCCGCCGCCGCCGCTGCCTGCCGCCCCCGCCCCCGCCCCCGCCGGTGAAGCGGCGTCTGTGCGCTGGGGGCCAGCCGGCGGCAGCAGCGGAGCCGCTGGTGCACTGGCCCGCTCTGGTCAGCCAGCTGAGGGCATCAACCGCTGGGAGGGGCGGGCGCCCGCCACAACCGCCCACGCCAGCAGCCTGGATGAGGAGCTGATGGTGGGTGCTGGGAGCATTTGTGGGTGCTGGTAGTTGTTGAACGTTGCTGCGTTTTTGTTGGGTGCTGATAGTGTGGATGAGTGGCTGATGGCGGGGGATGAAGAAAAGGTGGCGTTGGTCATCCGGGTGGCATGCGCTGGTGCGCACGATCCGGCAGCGCACTCTCGACCCGCAAGCCTTCCCGCCGCCGACTCACCTCGACCCATCTCAACACATCTCAATTTCAGGAGTGCCTGGCGGGCCTCAACTCCGACCCCTCCTCTGTGCTGGAGTGCGCCCCCCTGGACCTCTCCCGCCCCCTGCCCCTCGACCCACTGGACACCGTGGGACTGAGCAGCGGAGCAGCGGCGGCGGCGCAGGCGGCAGCACAGGGCCGCACCTCGCCCGCCAGCGACGGCAGCGGCGGCACCGAGGAACTCGAGGACGGTGCGTGCACTGGGGCTTTTTGTGGGATTTTCGGCAGATGCGGGCTTGCTCTGCATTGGGCTGGGAGCGCGACGATGGCCGTGGCATGTGCTTTGTTCATGCCACAGCCAGCATGGTGGCGAACGCATGTGCAGCAAAACAATGCATGCACGCCCCGCTGCCGGCACCCCTGCTGCACCCACACTGCGCCATGCTTGCACCAGGCCTGCCTCCGGTTCTCACCCATCCTTCCCACTGCCTCGCCTCCCCATTGCAGCCCTAGCAGCCACCATGTCGGTTGCCTCCTCCGGAAGCCGCCCCGCCTCTGCCCCAGAGTCGCCCGCCGGCCTGCCGCCGCCCAACCAGAGCGGCGTGTGGCTGCACTACCCCCCCCCTGGAGAGGCCCGCACACACGTGCTGGTGCGCGAGGCCGCCCCGCCGCCGCCGCTGGTGGTGGTGCCTCAGGCGCTGCCGGCGCGCGCGGCGGCCGCCGAGCGTGACGCTCTGGCCATGGCTGCCGAAGAGCTGGGCCGCCAGGCGCAGCTGGTCACCACTGGAGGCAACCTGCTGTCCCAGGCCAAGTCAGCTCTGGCAGCAGTCATCACATCTGGAGGGCCGGCCGGAGAGCAGGCAGCTCGCCTGCACCGCCAGCTGGGCGGCGACGGCCGCGGCAGCGCCGCAGCCGCCGCCGCAGCAGGCACCCCCCGCAGCGTCAGCGCCGCAGGGGCGGCCCGCCCCTTCAGCCCCCTGGCCATCCGCGTGACGGTGCACCGCGGCGGCAGCGCCGCCGGCGCGCCAGCCGGCACGGGCGGCGCGGCACCCAAGCGCCCCGCATCGGCAGCTGGAGCAGTCAGCGGCCCGCTGTCCCCCAAGCGCGCCCGCAGCGAGCAGCACCGCCACCGCCCCACCGCCGCTGAAGCGGCGGTGGCCGCACTGGCGGCCGCCTGCGGCGGCGAGGCGGCGGCGCTGCCGCCCACCTCCCCTCGCGCAGCTGCTGCCGCTGCTAAGCTGGCCAAGGCAGAGCGCTGGGCAGCCAAGGCCATCGGCGCGCCCCAGGAGGGCAGCCCCCGCAAGCGCATCCGCGCCGCCAAGCGCCCGCGTGCGGCGCTGCCGCAGCTGACGGCGGAGCAGGTTGCCGCCATCGTCATTCCGCCCTACCGGGAGGATGAGACACGGGCAGACAAGCTGGCGCGGTGAGCAGGCTTTGCGGGGAGGGGGTTTGGATGGGTTTGCCGGTTGGTGGCTTGCCGCCTGGCAAGGGTGCTTGGAAGTAGATTCTCATGCTCGGCCAGGGCGCTACTTGGCTGCGGCTCAAAGGCTGTCTAGAAAACATGTGCTTTTCACAAACATGCACCCACCGAACCTCTGCTTGTGCCCCTCCATGTGTCTTGCCTTGCAGCTACCGCGCCAAGAAGCGCTAGCCGCATTTTTGCCAATTCTGTTGCCCGCACTCAACCAAACCTGTTGTGTTTTGCATGTTTTGCCCTGCAGCTACCGCGCCAAGAAGCTGCGCCGCTCCTTCCAGAAGAAGGTCCGCTACGAGTGCCGCAAGGTGAGCTCCTTTTTGCTGGTGAAGGCTGTCCATCAACTTGCTGAAATGAAGTTCACCCCTCCAGAGGACTGCTACGAGTGCCGCAAGGTGAGCGCTGCAGTTTTTTTGTCGGTTGATGCTCCGCATCCAGGGCACCTCCTCCCTTCCTTGCTGCCTGCCGTGCCACCCCGGCACCGCGTGCCCTACTCATTCCATCTCTGCATTCCCTATGACTGCCCTGCAGCACTACGCGGATGTGCGCCCCCGCATCAAGGGCCGCTTTGTGTCTCCCGAGGAGTTTGCGGCGTGGCAGGAGTCGCAGGTGGGCTTGGGTGGTCAGTTTGCTGTGCAAGTGCGCTCCATGAAAGTGTGAGGTGTGTCTCCCGAGGAGCTTGCGGCGTGGCAGGAGTCGCGGGTGGGGCAAGCTGCTGGTCAGTCTGCTTTGTCATTGCACAGTTCGATTGCAACACTGCCGCGGGTCAGGAGTCGCAGATGGGGGTTTGCTCCAGCTTGCTTGGGGCATGCTGTGGTGCTGCTTTATGGGCTGCTGTGCTGCTACAGCTACAGCTCAGCTCTCCAGCTGCATGGCAGCAGGTGCCTGCTGCCTCTTGTGGCGCCAATCCTCAACTTCGCACTCCCTTGTGTTTCCATTTCTAACCCTTCCCTCCTGCAGGCGGCGGGCAAGGGCGAGAGCGAGGCCACCTGCTGACCTGGCTGCAGCCGCAGCATGCTGGCGTTGCTGATAGCGGCAGCATGCTGACCGGCAGCAGCAGCAGCAGCAGCAGCAGCACGCTGGTCTCCAAGCCCAGCCGCCCTGTGCCCGCAGCTGGGCGCTGCGCCGCCCCGCTGCGCGCCCCAGCAGGTGGCTGCACCGCCCAAGCATCGCTGGCAGCAGTCGGTCGGCGGCCACATCACTTGCAATTTCGCCGCGCTGCGGCTTTGCTGAAGCAGGCCCGCAACCCAGCTGAGCAGGGCCAGGCACCCACGTCCCCTGCTCCCACCCAAGCGCTGCACCAACACAGCAGCACCAGCAAGCACCCCACCCAAACAACCAAGCCCGGCCACGCTGCGCAGCGGAGAGCCCCGCCCCACAAACGCAATCCACACCAATCAAACACCCCAAGAGCAGGCGGCCTGCCGCCGGCGCGCCGGCCGCACCGTGGCGCCGCTCGATCCCTTGCTCTCCACCCCTCCTTCCCCCTCCTCTGGCACCTTTTCAGCACACTGTGCATCCCTTCAGTTGTCAACCGCCCCCTTCCAGGCATCAACATCGATCTGCCTCTTCCCATTGATCCCTCGCCCGTCACCCGCACCTCCCAGCGCCGCCCTCCTTGAGCCGGCCGCCCTGTCGAGCGATTGCTCGCGCGGCGCGCCTGAGCTCCCTAGCCTTGCTTCCCCGCTGCCGCCTGCACCCCACCGCTGCCCAGCCTGCACAATCGTTTGTACCAGCTGATTTGTCCCCCCGGCGGCAGCCGCACCCAATGCATGGCAAAGCTCCCCTAGCGCACACGGGTTGTTTTTTCCCGGCCCGGCGCCGCTCTTTTCCCACCCTGTCCCCAGTTTATAATAATAAAGCGCATTTGGCCGGCACCAATCGCCGCGCCACTCTTACCGTCCCTTAACCGCGTTTGTTGCGGCAGCCGCTGCGCACGCCCCTCTCTTTCGTTGGAGTTGAGCATTTGGCAAAGCCACAGCCTGGCATCGCCCGATTGGGTTCCGCCCATTACCATTGGCAACCCGCTGCCGCACCCCTGAGTTTTTTTCCCTCCGCACAAGCCACCTGCCGGCGTGCCCTCAGTACTGCCGTGCGCCGGCGCGACTCTGGGGAAACCGGCGGCCGCTAAGCGCGCGTGCCGCGGCCGCCCTTCCCCCGCGAAATCGTTGAAAAGCCCACCCCTCTGGCGCCCGCCCGCCCGGCCCATGAATGGCATACGGCGGCCGGGCGGCGCCGGCGCACTTTCGTTGTTTGCGTCGCCTCATTCCCCTCGTTCCCCTCAGCGCACCCCTCCCCCCCTGCCCCTCAGCATACCAGCTTGGCACCGCTGCCTTTCGTCACCCTCCTCGGCAGTGCTCGCTTTGTCCTGAACCCCTCCTGCCCTGCATGCACCCTCGTACGATTGTTCGCACCCCCTTCCCCTCTCGATCACCCCACCCCCGTTGGCCCTGCTTCTCTGGTACCCTCTGATTGGCCCCGTGCTTGCACTCTCGTCGTCCTATCGCACTCCTCACCCTGCCCCTGCCTCCCGCTCACCCATCACCCCTGTTCCACATCCGTCTACAACCCCCCTCACTGCCACAAGCCACCCTTCATTTGTGCCCTGCCATCCCAATCACGCTCACCCCTAACCGCCTAGCATCACATGTGTGCGGGATGCACCAAGCCACCCACCCGTTTTTGACGGCGTGCCGCCACCGCTGTTTGCGCGCGGCGTGGCCCGCCTTTTCTTACCCTAACGCCCCTCTCTCTTACCGAAGATTGTGTAAGTTTAAGCTTTTACTGGGTCTGGCAGAGAGAGGGCATACAGAGAGGGCAGGCAGAGAGGCAGAGTGAAAGGAACACCGAGCTTGAAGCGTCGTCGCCTGCAAGCGTTGGCACGGGGCGGTGGCAGGCGGGGGCGTCGGCAGGGGCCGGTGTTGCGCCCAATACGCGGCGCATCTGCCATTATGCCCAGAGGAGCAGCGATCGCGCGCTTGCAGGGCCGTTTGTGCGCTGCATGACCTGCCTTGGCTCAAAAGGCGCGGGAGACGGGGGCCCCGGCCGCCAGACGCGCGTGCATCGCGCCCAGCTTGATCTGCGGCTTGCAGTGCAGCTGCCGGAGGGCCGCCAGCTCGCGGGAGGCGGACAGCAGCGGCGGCACTCGGGCGGCTGCGGCCGGCGGGCCTCCAGCCGCCATGTCGCGGTCATTTAGGGCCAGGTGCGCCTGCTGGGCGCCGCAGATGCGCGTCCCGGCGCGGCGGCAAGCGCCCATCGCCGCCGCCCTCCCCGCCTGCCGCCGCCTGCGTTCCCACATTGTCGCTTCGCTGCCCTGCCTGCCCTGCCAGGCCGCTGGATGTGAGCCGCCAGCTGGAGCTGATTGTGGACATTGACCTGCTGGACTCGGCGGAGGGCCTGCCAGCTCGCCCCGTGGTGCACAACCATGCGCAGCTGGACGCCGACAACGAGAAGGTGCGCTCGAGTTGATGCTTTTTCAGGCACTTTGTTTGGCTGTTGCCCATCCGCTGCCTGCCGCCTGCTGCTGCCGGGAGCCACCGGTCAGAGCACAGCCGCAGCAGCTGCGACCGCTTGCTGGGGCTGGCCAGGGGCTGTGCGGTTGGCTGCCGCAGAGCAGGCACCGTGAGCTCATGCGCTGGTGCTTGCTGTGGTTGCCCAGTGGCAGTCACTGCACCTTGCGTACGAAAACTGGGCAGCAGCTGATAGTGCAATGTGCCACCGTTTAGCACAAGCGGCTGAGCTTGCCGAAACACATGCAGCCCCCTTCTCGACTGCATGCTGGTGCCGACCCGTCTTTGTGCCTGCCCTCGTGCTCGTCCTCACTCCCACCCCCTGCAGCCCAAGATAATTGAGGCGGCGGCGCAGGGCGTGAAAGAAATCCCCAGCCCTTTGCCTCGGTAGCTCTGCTCGTTACGCCACGCTGACCCTTTCCGACCACTCTCACTCTCACCCCCTGCAGCCCAAGATGATCGAAGCGGCGGCCAAGGGCGTGAAAGAAATCCCCATCCCAGGCATCGTGCGAGTGCGGACGTACGGAACTGACTACCTGCCCGTGCGGCGCGAGCGCAACACGTACATCCGGCCCAAAGGCGAGCGCTTTCTTTGGCATTTCATGTGTGCCATCTGATGGGGCACCATACGTGTGGGCCTGTGGCCCTGCATTGCTTCTGAGCTGTGCTGTTTCCAGGTTGTGCTGCAGAATACAGATGTTGACAAGCCAGTGCGCTCCAACGCCTCTGCCTGGCTGTGCCGCTCACCGTGCCGTGTCCTTGCCGCTGCTGTGTCCTTGCAGGTGGCGTGGGCTATGATGATCACTCCATTGTGACACTCGCCACCTGGCTGAGCGGGCGCTCAGCATGCCTCCTTTGTTGTTGCTTTGCAGGTGGCGTGGGCTATGATGACCCCATCTTTGTGGAGTACGACTTAGACAGCGAGGACGAGGCGTGGCTGGCGGCGTACAACGGCAGCGAGGTGCGCCGCGCTGCGCATGCTGTGCATGCTGCTTTGTGCCGTGCATGCTGCTTTGTGCCGTGGTACAGTCTCCTAGCTGCCTGTTACTTCAAGTTAAAGGTCCGTGCTTGGGAGCATTCCGGCGGCACCGCTAGCAGCTGTTGCACACAACTGCCACAACTTGCCTGCTGCTGCAGTGTGCATCAACCGCCCTCTTTTGCCCATCTGTTTGCTGCAGCCGGAGCGGCTGTCTGCCGAGAAGTTTGAGATGATGCTGTGGCGCCTGGAGGTCACCAATGCAGGTGAACAAGTTGTAGCTATATACTACTGTGCTCACATTGCACTGTTACACATGTTGATCGTCATTTTGAGATGATGGCTGTGGCGCCTGGAGGTCACCAACGCAGGTAAGAGCTTAGTTTATTGCAAGCCTGCTGGTTGCCCGCAGCAGCCGGGATGGTGCACGGAAGCTCAGCCTGCCAGCCAACTTGCTGCCTGCCTTGCTCACTACCTCGCTTGCGACCCATTTGCGGCTGCTCAGTCGCACCGTGTCCTTGGGGACCCCCTGCTGACTTTGCTGCCCTCCCTCATCCACCCGCAGCTGCCACTGACCGTGTGCTGACGCTCAGCGGCGCCGCCCCAGCGGAGCGCATCAGTGCGGCAGCCTGCGCCACCACCGACCACATGCCCCGGGAGGAGGCGCTACAGATGCTGGAAGAAACTTGCAGCGGTGGGTGGCTTTTTTTACTGGATCTAGTGCAGCTGCTGCTGGCAAGCGCTGCCTTGCAAGCTAGCAGGTTGTGTGTAGCTAGCTGAGAAGGTAGGGCAAAGGAGGCGCTGCAGATGCTGGAGGGGACGTGCAGCGGTGGGTCGCTGGGTTTTGCTAGTTTAGTCTCCAGCTGTTTCTGGCAAGTGTAGCAACGCCTACTGTGGTGGGTGCTGTGATTGTTTTTGCTTCTGCTCATGTTTCGCGGGCTTTGTCGTTTGGCTAAATTGGTTTTATTCCTTCTATTTTCAATGCAGCGCGGGACACGATACGGGCGGACGTCTATGAGTATTGGCGGGGGCGGCGGGCGCGGCTGGGGCGGCCGCTGATGCGGCGGCTGATGGCGCCCACCCCGGTCAATGACCAGAACCCGTACAACGTGTTTAGGTGGGTTGCGATGGGCCACAGGCACTGCACTCCCTGCCTTCTCCCCGAGAGTTGCAAGTGGGGTGCCGCTGCGTCCTGCTCGTATGTCAAGCAGCTTGTGTGCCGTTGCCACCTCGCCCACACACTTCAACGTACGCACTGCGCATAGCTTCAACAGCTGAAATCGCCGCTTCACAAAACTCAACTCCCGCAACTCCTTGTTTGCCCCTTTCAGGCCGCGGGAGCGCATCCACCGCCCGCAGACGCTGTGCAGTTCGCTACGCTCCAGTTGACTGACTGAAAGCCCACATGTGCTGTTCCTGCCCTGCAGGCCCCGCGAGCGCATCCACCGCCCCCAGACGCTGTGCAGTTCGCTACGCTCCAAGTTGACTGACTGAAAGCCCACATGTGCTGTTCCTGCCCTGCAGGCCTCGCGAGCGCATCCACCGCCCGCAGACGCGGCGGCGGCGCGAGAACAACCAGGACTCGCTGGAGAAGCTGCGCATGATCCGGGAGAACGTGCTCAAGGTGGGTTACTTGGTAGAAGACTGTTGGTCAATAGAGTGTCAAGTAGCTTTGCCTTGCGAATGGCGGCCTGGACTCTCTGGAGAAGCTGCGCATGATCCGGGAGAACGTGCTCAAGGTGGGTTGAGTTGATCAAAAGCATTGATTGAGGGAGAGTGAAGCGGTTTGTTGGGCTGTGCTCACAATTGCGACCAGAAAGGGCTGGGTATGCGATGTGGACTTGTGAGTTGCGCCCATCTGGTGCACAAGTGCCCACCTCTTGCCCACCCAGCGACTGACACACACCCATTCCTTCCTCCACTGTTTATGTCTCAGGCCCTGGACATCTTCGAGTGCCTGGTGAAGCGGGAGCGCAAGAAGCGCGACCTGGTGGTGAGCCGCTCTGCCTGTTGTGAGCATGATTTACCTGCCCTGTGTCCGTCTGCGTTGCACTCGACATGCGACTCGCCTTGCAATGTTCTGTCTCTCTGACTGTCCTGATCGCAGTACGTGGAGACAGACATGCAGCAGCTGCAGATCAAGCAGCGGCACGAGGCGCGGCCCACGCAGGAGCAGGTGGGGCCCGAATTTAAAAAGCTGGGCTGCATTGTGTGGGGGCGACAGGTGCGTCTGCTCTTATTTGGGGTTGGGTTGTGGGGGCCCAGCCACAAGGGCAGGGTCCAGGGCAGCTGCTGTGTGGGGTAATGGTAGCAGGTGGATTGCAACATTGAGCTCTGCTTTTGTTCCAACTGTCACAGGTACAGGCGGACTATGCGGCAGGCGCGCGAGCCAAGAACCCCCAATTATAACGCCCCAATCAACTGATGCAATGCTACCCGTTCTGTTCTTTTTACCAATGCACAGGTTGAGGCTGAGTATGCGGCAGGCGCGCGAGCCAAGAACCCCAAGCGGCCCATCGGCTTTGACAAGCTGCCAGATGTGAGTGCAGCATTTCGGCTGCGCTCGGGTGCACGCCGCTGAGCGTGTAAAGCTGCAAGCTTGCTAGCTGTGCTGCTCTACGCACCTCCTGGCAGCGCTTTGTTGCAACCTGCTGGTTAGCTTTGTTGCAAGCTGGTTGCCAGCTGTGAGTGGTGCAGCTCGCGGCTGTTGCAGCTGGCACTTTCGAAACTGCCTCCCGTCTCTCCTCCCTCCTGCAGGCCCTCGTGCAGGTCGCCCCCGCCACCACCAGCATGCCCGCTGCCGTTGAAACTGGTCAGCTCGTTTCTGATCTGCATGTCCTCCCTCCCTGCAGGCCGCCCCCGCCACCACCAACATGCTGCTGGACTTCAAGGCCAAGAAGAACAAGAAGCGGTGAGTGGCTTTACACATTGTAGCCAAGAAGAACAAGAAGCGGTGGGTGGTTTTACCGAAATGTCCCACGCCAGGCTCACTCTGCGTCGTGTTGCTTTGCTGCGCCACCCCTGCCAGCTCATCTCTCTGCTGGCACGCTTCACTCTCTTGCCCTTCTTCACTTGCGTCTGATCATATCCTCTGTCCCCCTCTCTTCTTCCCCGCAGCAAGAAGTTTGGCGAGGTGCCCATGCTGCACGCGGTGTCGCACCTGCAGGCGCCGCCGCTGGGCCCCCAGCCCGCGCTGCCCTTTGCCGCGCAGCCCAGCCTAGAAGGGCTGTCGCTTGCAGATGGGGAGCCGCTGGATGGGCATGCGCGGCTGCCGGCGCGGCAGGCGCCCGATGGCAGGTGCGCTCTTACCTCTGCTGTGTGTTGCTTTGCTTTGTTTTGTCTTGTCTTGGTCAGGCGGGCGGGCAGCCGATGGACGCCATGGGCGGAGGTGCGCCACTTTGGCAGGTCCGCCACTTTGGCTGTGGGTGCTGGGCTGAGTTTGGGCAATGGCCGGGGAGTTGGAGGTGGCTGTTTCTCGTGTGCAGCTGTGCAGCGCACAAAGCTGTGCGGCGCACATGTGTGCACCATCGCAAGCTGCCCACTGCCCTCTGCTGTTCACCCCTTTGCCCACCCTGCCCCCCTGCCCCTTCCTTTTCCACAGCTGGTGGCAGCCGCGGCTGGGGCGCGGCGGCCGCCTGGTGTTTGACCGCTGCCGCCCGCTGGAGCCTTTCTGGGCAGAGCCAGGCACTCCTGAGCAGGGGGAGGCGGCGGCAGACGGCACAGCAGCAGCAGACGGCGCAGCGGCGGCAGCGGGCGGCAAGGATAAAGAGGGCAAGGGGGCGGCAGGCGGTGGGCGGAAGGAGGCGGGTGGCAGGAAAGACAAGGAGGCGGCGGCGGCTGGGGACAAGGCTGCCAGCGGTGCAGAGGCCGGCGGCTCGCCAGCTGTCAAGCAGGAGAATGGGGGGGAGGCAGCGGCAGCAGACGGCGCAGCAACACCGCCGCCCGCGGCGGCGCTCGGTGCCGCCGCAGCTGCCGCTGCCAGCTGGACGTGGGACAAGCCGCTGTGGGAGCAGCCCAATCCCTACGCCCAGTGGCTGAACAAGTCAGACCTGGCGTCCGCAGCTTTGACCAGCCTGGCGGGCACACCCGCCGCCATAGCAGCCAACCCGCCCACCACGGTGCTGAAAATGCGCTCCCCGGCACTGGGCGGCCAGGCTTCCTCCGTCCCTAGAGGCTCCCCAGCACCGGGCACAGCCTCTGCAGCCACCCCGGGGCCAGCGGGCGGCCTGGCAGGCACACCAGCCACCACCGCCGCCAGCCGGCCAGCCGCCGGCGGCGCGGCGGTTGGCACCGCGGGGCGGCCGCCGCTGCCGCCGGCGGCGGCAGCAGCAGCAGGAGGGCAGCACAAGGCGACTCCAGGCACTGCCGGTTCGGCGCGGCGGGACGCACGCCGGCCAGCCAAGGCAGGACAGAAGAGCAACCTGGGCCCCGGCTGAGGGCAAGCGATGCGTGTGGGTGCTGCGCTCTGCTGCGCCTGCTGTGCTCTGCTGCTGCGCATGCTGCGCCCGCCACGCGCGACCTGCTGACCCATTTGATTGTACTCTGTAGTTGCGGCATGCGAACGTGTAAGGCATGCTGCCGTCGAGGCTCACATATGCAGGACATTTTGGTGCACTGTGCTAGCTGGACAGCTGCTGAATCTCGCTTTTGGGCAATGTGCCAGCCAGCCTCGCCAACTGCCGACAGTGCGGAGCGCATGTCCATGCCTCAGTGACCTTACAACAACAAGGTGCAGTGTAGGAGCAGACCGGTAGTGCGGTGCAATAAATCGGGAGAAAGGGAAGCAAGGGCTGCAGGTTTTCGTAGGCAGCGGGCAGCAGGAGGCAGACGGGAGGTGGCAAAGGTTGGGATCGAGATGCAAGTCAGCTTTGGGTTTCGGGCAGTTTGAAGGGAGGGCGGCACTTGAGGCCAGGTGGTGTGAACAAACTGTGCGCTGCGGGCCGGCACCTAGCTGGCACCGGGCGAGCACGGTGCTGACCACAAGCAGCCAGCAAGAGCAGATATTTGCAGGAGGCCATGCTCTGCACAACTGCGCAGGCAGTGTTGGGCTGCCCCTGCAGTCTCATGTGCCGAGGTTGTGTACGCTAGGTGCCTCACGCCCCCATGGATGCATTTGCTCACACGTGCTCTGAGCAGCAATGAGCAGCAACAGTTACGCTGCATGCCTCACGCCCCCATGGGCGCCTGCTGCGCCGGCGGCTTGCCCGCCGCCTTGCGCGCCTCGGCGTTGCGGGCCGCCATTTCCGCCATCATCTCCTCCTGAAATAAGAAGGGGAGGGTGAGTTGAGGAACACAGCCAAAGAGGGTGAGGAGCAGGCGGCGGCCAGCTGCTCATTGAACACTCGCGCTGCTGCCATCGCTGAGACTAAACCAACAGGCGCATGACTGCCAGCCGATGATTGCTTGATGCAAATCCAGTAATCTTCGCTGCCCACTCTACACACCTGCGTGAGGCCGCCGCTGGCGCGCGTGGCGTCGTCGGCGCCGCCGCCGCCGGCAGCGCCCTCGCCCTGGGGCGGCTGCTGCGGCGCGCACCCCAGGCAGTTGCAGACCAGCTGGATGGGGATGCAGATGAGGGTGAGCGCCAGCAGCAGTGCCAGCAGGATCTGCGAGAGGGGGGGGGGGGAGAAGGAAGAGGGTGAATTCGGTTGCAACCGGCAGTGCATGCGGTGAGGGGTGCAGCGCAGGGCGGCATCGCCAGCAGGCGAGAGCAGACCAGTCCTGCTGCAGCTATCGGTAGAAGCAGTGCAGCTGCGGCAGCCGGCAGGACAGCACAGTCAACTGCACTTTAAACCCATCAGGGGCGGCATGACACCCCGCCGCAGCCAAAGATGCACATTTCAGCCAAAGCATGCAAAAAAGCAGGCAGCTCCACCCACTAGGGTCAGCGGCAGCATGAGCAGCGCCAGAATGACGACCCCGCCCGGCAGGCGGCCAGCGCAAGTTATGGTCATATTCGCACAGGAACAGCAACAACAACAAACCGCGCGCACCAGGGTCAACGGCAGCATGATGAGGGCCAGGATGATGACCCCGCCCGGCAGGCGCAGGATGGCCTGCACCCAGCGCGGCAGCTTGATCTGCTGGGTGGCCTGCAGTGAACCGAGTGGGAATCCAGAGCCAGATGTGCTGAACATGGGGAGTTAGAGCCACGTACTGGTGGCGTGCCCACTGTTGCAAAACAACCGCAAAACAACAGCTGCCGCCCTGCAGCAACCAGCACGCCAAAGCCAGAAGCGCTCACGTTGCTGGCCTCCCACTCGGCATAGGTCATGCCCTCAGGTGCATCCACGTTGATGTCGTTCACTGCAGACAGTAGTATCAAAGGGCAATAGTATCAGGGGGCAGGCACGTGGGTAAAGAAAGCATCAGGCGAGTTTGGGTTGAGCAGCGCGCGGCGGGCAGAGCTGAAGCAGCACGCTTGATGCATGATTGTGAACGGCAAGCGAATCGGCACCCACCGTAGGCATCGTACGCCCGCTTCTTGATGGGGTTGTTCAGCGTGTCCCACGCCTGCAAGCAGGAAGCGAGCCAAGTTGTATGGGCTGGAACGGCTTTCCCAGTCTGCTATCCAGCTGCTTGATGGGGTGGGTTGTTCAACGTGCCCCACGCCTGCAGTGAGATTTGAGGCCCACACATGAAGATTCAAAGATGACGATGCCGCGAGGGAGACCAAGCCCAGGCCCAGGCCGGTATGCAAAGTAGCACAGCGCAGCACAGCACAGCGTAGCTCTGGGCACAACAGAGCTTGAATGCACTGGCCTGGTTGAGCACCGCCGCCGCATCGCCCGCTTTGGGGTGCGCGCACTTGTCCGGGTGCACCAGCCGGCTGCAAGGGGGATGACAAAATGAACAGACAGCAAGTTAACGGGCAAGGGGAGCACGCTTGGTGTGCACCCAAGCATTCGTTCGCGCCAGCTGGGAAGCCGCATGGCTGGAGGTGCACGGCTGCAATCAAGCAGCCTTGCTTCTCACCTGAGCTTGTAGTAGTTGGTCTTAATTTCCGCCTGCAAATACAAGGCACAGGAATGCATCCAGTGAGGACATTTGGCGGGACACATGAAGCCGGCGGTGAGCCGGGCGCATGCTCGGCATCAGCGCCAGCGGCATAGCCATCAGAAGCCTGCACCGACCGGCCGGCCAGCATTTGCAGAGTACTTGCGACAGAGCCAGGCTACCTTGCCAAGCCCGCACAGGTGCCGCAAGCATGATGTCTGCTGGATTTGATGTTGCAATGAAAGCAAGAAAGAATCCCCCAGCGCGCCTTGGGCGTGTCCTTCTTCACGTGCAGCACAAAGTAGTAGTTGCGCTCGTTCTTGCAGATGCGCTCAACCTCCTCCTCAGCGGTGCTGCGCGGCAAGCGAGGAAGGCAGGGCAGATAACCGGCTGCAACGGCCATACCGGCGGCGGCGGCGGCGGTAGCGGCAGCCAGGCCGACAGCTGCGGCCAGGCGGCGCTGCGGGCAGCCGAGCCGCGAGCATGAAACACATGGATGCTGCAGTCGCGATTACAAGCCATGGCAGCCCCTGAGCGCCCGTGAGCGCACCCAAACTCGGCCATCCGGCCCGTCTTCGACACGCCGCGGCGCAGCTGGGGCTGCCCGCCCGTCTCCACATCGTCCGGCATGGCTGCAAGCGGCGTCTGGGCTGCGAGCGAGGAGACGGGTGGCGGCTGCCGCTCGCAGGCCGTCTTTCAGTGGGCAGACAAATCCCACGATTGCTTCGCAATATGCAATGACCGATGCGCTCGGTGGCTGGCCTCCTCGAGCACCCCTGCTCTCGGACGCCCGGCCCATGTCGCCATGGCCATGCCTGCTCGCCTGCTCGGCGCGTCGGCAGTTTGCAGTGGGCACGCATCGCGATGGGATCGCTCCAAGGCCTGCTGGAGGGCCAGAAGTGGGCGGAGCTCGTCAAAGCGCTCGACGCCGCGCTGCCAGCGGCGGGTGGCGATCGCCGGCAGCTGCTGCTCAATCGCGCATTCTGCCTCCAGCAGCTGGGTCTGTTGCGCAAGGCGCTCAAGGTGGGCGGCCCCGAATGTGTGCCATGTGCGCTTGTTGAGGGCTGGGCGCTGCCTGGATGTTTCCAGCCAACCAATCCGGCGCCAGTTGCATCATCCGATCGCCCTGGGGCGGCCTGCCATCGCGCCGCCGCCGCCGCCTGCCGCCGCCGCCTGCCGCCTGCCGTCGCTTCGCCTCCCATCTGCTGCATTCCAGCTGTGCCATCCATGCTGCTGACCCTGCAGGATTATGAAGCGGTGCTAGAGGATGAGCCGGCGCATGTGAATGCCCTGCTGCACAAGGCCAAAGTGCTGGTGGCGCTGCGCCAGGGAGAGGTGCGGCCGGGTTGGGTGGATTCATGGCACACATGCCACGCCTCTCAAGCGGTTGCAAGCCTGTTTCAAGGTTGCCTGAAACCTCCTGGTGCACATGGATTCAGTTCGCCAGTGTCTGATGCCCCTCAGCTGCCTCATGCAGTTGCTGCTGCATGCCATAATGATCCCACGATGCCTCCCCCCTCATGAACTGCAGGAGGCGCAGGACTGCCTGCAGCAGCTGGCGGCGGCGGCCAGCCTGAGCGGCGACCTGGCAGCGCAGCTGGAGGGCCAGCTGCTGGCTGCCGCCCTGGCAGACGGCAAAGTGAAGGAAGGCGCCAAGCTGCCGCTGCTGCCGGCGGTGCTGCCGCCGCCGGCGCCGCCAGCCAGAGCCAGCTCCGGCACTCAGACTGCAGCACAGCAGGCTCCAGCGCCAGCTAAGCAGGGCCTCGCTGCCGGCTTCCTGGGTTCCGCAGCCAAGCCGGCAGCAGCAGCGGCCAAGGCAGGCCCAGCGGCTGAGGCAGCAGCCGACTCGGCAGCAGCAGCAGCAGGGCCGGCCAGCCCAGCGCCGTCTGGCGGCAGCCCCGCTGCGCCCGCTGCGTCCGCCCAGCGCGCTGCGTCACCACAGCAGGCGGCAGCAGGGGCATCAGCCAGGGCGGCAGGGCAGGCGCGGCCCAGCCGGCCCACCCGCCCCGGGTCAGCAGGCGGCGCCCGGCCGGCACAGCAGCCAGCAGTGCCGATTGATCCGCTGCACCAGCTGGTGGCACGAACAGACGCCAACCAGGGCGTGGGCCTGGCAGTTCAGATGGTGAACACCGGGCAGTGCAAGGAGGCGATCGCCCTGCTGGACCTGCTGCTGCAGGTTAGTAGTTGTATCAAGAAACACTGTGTATCAAGAAACATTGCTGTTGTTTTTTTGCTAAGATAAAGGTGCCCTGGAGGGGAGCTTGGGCAGTGCAAGGAGGCGGTCGCTCTGCTCGACCTGCTGCTGCAGGTCAGTCGGGGCATGCTGTTTGTGGGATGATGCGCCTCTGGGCCGTAGCTACATGTGTGTGCTGTTGGAGTGTTGAACAGGTGTGCGTCTCAGTGCTTGTGTGCCGGTTGCTACTGCACGTCCGCACCTCTGTACTTAACCCCACCCCTGCCTGCCTCCACCCTGCAGCACCACCCGGGCAACGTGGGCGCGTTCGCGGCACGCGGCACCGCCAAAGCGCTGATGCACCGCCTGCAGGGTGAGAGCCGCTCTGCACGTCCCTGCTGAAAAACTCCCGCCAAATGGCCATGCATGAATGCACGGACTGTTTCATTGCACTTCTCTGGGGCATGCGTACTGTGCAGCTGCAGCTGCCGCTGCCGTCTGATGTGCCATGTCGTCGCATGCCCCCTTGGTGCAAATACAGAGGCTGTGGAGGATTTCTCCGCCGCCATCGAGCTGGAGCCGCGGTTTCATGATTTCCACAAGCGCCGCGGCCAGGCGCTCATGGGTGCGCCCCTCGCTTGTCCCGCAGCTTGGCCTGCAGGGGTTTGTTCCGGCATGTTGTGCCAGCCCAACCCTGATGTAAGTCGTGCCGGACCTTCTCTGCATGCCTTTGAACAGTTGACCCAGCTTATTGGTGAGACGCGTCTGCTTCATTGTAACAAGTTGCCCTGCACCCTTGCACTGCAGCGCTCGGGGAGGACGAGGGCGCTGCACGCGACCTGCGCTCCTGCATCCAGCTGGCGGTGGACGATGCAGCCAAGGCAAGCATTCTGTTACTCATGTTTACCAGCTTGTTTGCCTGAAAAACGTGCGGCCAGCTGGCGGTGGACGACGCAGGCAAGGTCAAGTCCCCCTTTTTGAGTGCAATAAGGTGGCCATGGGAAGCTGTCTTAGCAGAGCATTGGCTGTTTGGTGGCAGTTTCAAGTGTACAAAGTGTGTTCAACTGTTTCCCTCCACAGGCGGACGGCCACGAGGAGCTGGACCACTTGTTTCAAAAAGTCTAAGAATTGGTGGCTCTGAAGTGTTACGTTGTTGTTACTACTTGCAGGCGGACGGGCATGAGGAGCTGGGCCGGCTGTTCCAGAAGCAAAAGGACTACCGGCGGGCGGAGGCCGAGTTCCAGGTGAGCCAGGATGTTATTTGTACCTTTGAGCCATGTCCTGTCTTATTGGCTTGTGCACAGACAGGTGGCGCCTTGGCTATCCGTGTAGCTGGCAGCACTTCTAATACTGCACCTTTTCTCACACCGCAGGCGGCGCTGCGGCTGGCCCCCGGCGGCCCCACCCCCGACCTGCTGAGTGCGCTGGGGCTGTGCCAGGTGTCGCAGGGCGACCTGCAGGCAAGTCAACGTTGCTTTTTTTGGATGGATCCGTGGACTGGATCTGTATTACTTGGCCATGCGTCAGTGCTGCCATCTAGGCACTGCGTCTCCCCATCATCATTCTGTTCTCTACTGTTATCTTCCTGCAGGAGGGCATCGCCACCTACGAACGCGCGTTGCAACAGCAGCCCGACTCCAAGGACCTCTGGCTCAACCTGGGCATGGCGCTGAAGGAGCTGTGTGCTGTGGAGCGGGCCAGGGAGGTGCGTGGATCGCTGGGGCTGTTGCCGACGGGATTAGATGGACTGACTACTGGGCTGGGTTTCAGTGGGTGGACCTGCAGGTGTGCATCGCCGCTGCCGTGGTTCAAAGAGGGGCATGCTTGTAGCGTGCGGCAGCTGGGCACAACCATGCCTCTTGTCGCACACGGTGTGCCCATACGCTTTCACGCGGTCTGCAGGCGCTGCGCAAGGCGGCCAAGCTGGCGCGGAGCGGCCCCACCGCGGTGCACGCCTACCGACTGCTGGCCCAGATGGCGCAGGTGGGTGGCCGGCCATCCATGCAAACGGCTCCGATGCAGCGTGTCAACTTGGGTCTGCCACTGCGGGCCCCGGTTGCTTCTCATGGAGTCATTCAGTCCACGTTTGAATTCCATGCTGTTGCTGCAGGGCCTGGGCGACCACTTGGGTGCGGTGCGCAAGCTCAACCGCACACGCTGCATGCCTTGGTCCCTGCTTACTTCTTACCATGCCTGTCAATCATTGTTTATTGTTGCAGGGCCTGGGCGACCACCTGGGCGCGGTGCGCGAGCTGAACCGCGGCATCAGCACAACCGACAAAGAAGTGCAGCGCATCGAGATGCGCTTCCTGCGGGGTGAGTGCTTGCTGGCAGCTATTTGCCAGTCCACATGGATTCGTTCCTTGCATTCGCAACCGACAAGGAGGCGCAGCGCATCGAGATGCGCTTCCTGCGGGGTAAGGACGCTGGCATTGAAAGTGATTACAGTGCCGCTTTGTTTCCTTCATTCGCCCTGCTGCCAACCCCCTGCTCCGCTCGCCCCGCCTGTCCAATAAACAGGAGAGTGCCACCACGCTGTGGGCTTTGCTCCCAACTGCACCCTGTTGATAACCTGCTCCATGCTGCGTTTTGCCCCCCACAGGCGCGTGCCACCACGCTGTTGGCCTGCACCGCCAAGCGGTCGACGATTACCAGCAGACGCTGGAGGCGCAGGGGGCGCTGGGCGCGGACGCATCGCAGGAGCTGGTGTCGGTGAGTGAATGAGAATCTTGGTTTAGCTATTGTTGAGAACAGCTCACAAAAGCAGTTGGCGAAGATCAGCGGACGCTGGAGGCACGGGGGCGCTCGGTGCGGACGCATCGCAGGAGCTGGTTTCGGTGAGTCAACTATTGCTCGAAGCTGGCATTTTGGAGGAGGAATGAAGTGGGGACTACCAGCAGGCGTAGCTGGGGGGCCGCGGATGGCTCAACGGCTCTTTGCCTTCCATTTCAAACCCTGCTGCGCAGTTCATCTGCCTGGCCTTCTACCAAACACTGAGTGAAAGTGTTTACACCTGAGCCCAGTACTGCATTGCTCTTCCAAAACGTGTTGTGCAGTTCATCTGCCTGGCCTTCTACCAAACACTGAGTGAAAGTGTTTACACCTGAGCCCAGTACTGCATTGCTCTTCCAAAACGTGTTGTGCAGTTCATCTGCCTGGCCTTCTACCAAACACTGAGTGAAAGTGTTTACACCTGAGCCCAGTACTGCATTGCTCTTCCAACACGTGTTGTGCAGTTCATCTGCCTGGCCTTCTACCAGAAAGAGATGGCGCTGTACGTGCGGAAGAACCTGGACAGGTTAGCTCCTTGCTACGTAAAACTTTCACGTAGATACAAAGCTTTGGTATCTATTTGCGTTATATGTTTTTGAGGTGCGCTGTACGAGCGCAAGAACCTGGACAGGTGGGTTCGTGTTGGCTTTGGGTGTTTTCGATCCAGGCGCTGTTGGCGTGCTGGTGCTTGCTTGGGTTACAGAGACTGGGCCTGGTCAACAGGCTCGCTGGCTCTGGAGACAACGCAACGTGGGCACGCAATGCTGGAATGAAACACCAGCGGAGGTCGGGTGTCCGGGTGACCCCATCGTTGAGCACCACCGACTGCTGGGAGCAGCGCATGAGCAACGTTGCTGCAACCGGGTTCTGGAAGCAGAACAGGAGCAAAACCGGGTGCAGGGAGGCGTGCTGGTGAACGCACCATTGCCACAGCCATAAGCAATTGACTGGACCTCAGCGTTTTGGTTGCTCTACTTTGCCCCGCGGTGCAGGCACGTGCTGTCCTTCTGCCTCGATGCCGACCTGAACCCCGAGTTCAAGGCAAGCGCACTTGAAATGCAATGATTGATTCTGTTGTTGCATTTCGGTTGTGTTCATTGGTTTTGCCTCGACGCCGACCTGCACCCCGGGTTGAAGGCAAGCGCGGCTGGGCGCATGCATAGCTAGTTGCGTGCGCCTGTTGCGGTGGAGGTACACTACTCGTCTGTTGACGCATCCTCACCACTCGGTGTTGCGTGTTACTGCAGGAGCTGTGGTGTAAGAAGGGGCCGCCCTCCGCCCAGTTTGTGGACATGTACCGAGCCATCATGCAGGTATGTGTATGTCATTATCTTGATCTTTTGATTCGAAAGGTGCCAAAGAGTGGTATTAAAGTGATGAGGTGCATTGGGAGTGGACATGTACCGAGCCATCATGCAGGCGCGCTGCTTTGCTAAAGTGGCATTCTGTCTCTTTAGCGCCACGGTGCTGCTGCCCTCTCGGCGTGTGGTTGATTGAGCCACCATGCAGGCGCGTTTCTCGGCACTGATGGTTTTCGCTGGCGCTCGCGCAGCATGCAACGGGTCACTACTTTTCGTGGTTTGCAGCCGGGCCGTGTGGCAGCCGCTTCTCAACTCACCGCCTGCCTCTCCCCTTGCCTTCCCCCCTGCAGCCGCAGCACCCCAACAGGACCGTGTGTCAAGTGCCCATGCCTTCATGTTGAATGTGTTTGTACCCCTTCCCCTGCACTGCCCGCAGCCGCAGCACCCTGACTGGACGGTCGTCATTGTATATCCATTGCTGATGCATTGTGGACTGTGAGCGCATGCATTTACCACTCACACTGTGGCATTCACCGACCCTGCCTGCAGCCCCAGCACCCCAACTGGACGGCGGTTAAGCCAGCGCCGCCGCCCGCCGCCCAGCTGACGCCACTTGTCGAGGCGGCCGACGCACTGGGACGCCTGGTGCAGTACAGCCACCAGGCAAGAGTTTGGAAAATGAACTTGTCTTGTCTGCTGCTCATCATAGGCCGCTTGTTGAGGCGGCGGACGCGCTGGGGCGGCCTGGTGCAGCATAGACACCAGGAATGCACTGCCTAGCTGTTAGAAATCAAGCTAGTATCTGGGGCTCGGCTTGGGTGGTCTGCTGCTCAGCGTGCGAAGGTGGCTGCAAAGCAACCTCGTCCCACACAGGCGTCAGCAGCTGCCATACCTCATCCGCAGTAAATTGGCCCTTTATGTTTGCAGGGCTTCCTGCCCAACAGGCGGCAGCAGCGCATGGCGGGCCTGGCGGCACTGGAATTTGCTCAGGCCCTGCAGCAGCTGGTGGGTTTGTTCTACGCTGGCTCCCACCTGTGTGCATTAGTTTCTGGTCCCTGCTGCATTGCTGTGCCACGCAAGCCTGCATGCACTGCATCCCTTCTCATTGCCCAACCGCTGCCTGCCGCAGGTGGCGGACCGGCAGGCAGGCAAGCCAACTATGGCAGGCAATGCGGGGGCCTCGGTGACAGCGCGCGGCGCCAACCCCAGCGGCAGGTGTGCAGGCTGGGTGGCTGGTGCATGTGGGTCGGCCTGCGATCCTATCTTTCAGTTTGAGTGTCTTGTCTGAACCTGGTTCTGCAGCTGCACGCGTGCTGCTCACTTGGCAATGCCCCCAATATTGAGCAGCTATGCTGCAAGTTGGGGTGGCGAACCATGCGGCAGCTCACTCCTCCAGAGGCCACCCACGTTCCCACTCCCATCCCTCTGTTCGCTAACACAGCCACGCGTTTGGGTGGCGGGACGCCATGGACATCATCGTGCGTTGGCGCCAGCTGGCGGAGCCCAACGACCAGGTGAGTGCGATGCGTTCCATCGGAGGAAAGCAGGGCTAATTTTCGGGGTGAAACCCCCCTTACATCTTCGGCCGGGTTGGGCTGCTAAACTCATTTTGGCTGCCTTCTGAGCAGGTCTTTTGGGCATACCTGCTCTCAGGCAGCCGAGGCATGTACGGTGTAGCAGGATTGCAGGATTGCAGGGTTGACTCTGCATGTGCCCAGCTCGCCCCTTTTCTATTCCAATCATGCAGGTCATCTGGGTGGACCTGCTGACCGAGCGCGAGTTCAACGCCGGCTTCGGCTCCCACACACCCATGTTCACGGGGCAGGTGGGCTTGTTTGTTTCGTTTGTTTATGTTTAGTTGTTGGGCGGCGACCTGGCATTTCGCTTGGAAACATTGCGTGCGTTGTTGCACCGTGCGTGACGCCACAAAACATGTGGCATGGGTGACTGTTTTCAAATGGCACGCCCCAACACACATTTTCCAGACCAAGTGCGTGCGCTACTACATGGTGTTCGACCGCACTTATTGTTAACTGAACTCGATTGTCTCAGTATAGCTTCCTAGAAAAAACACACGGATTGCAGACCAAGTGCGTGCGCTACTACGTGATGTTTGACGCAGGCAGCGCGAGGAACCCAACTGTTTTTGTATTGCTTGCTCATCTGCAGACCAAGTGCGTGCGCTACTACATGGTATTTGACCGCGCTCTGGGGGTGATGAAGCGGGTGCTCGCCGCCGATGGCCACGCCTTCGATGCCAACAATGCCAAGCGTGGGTGGTGGCTTGAGTTTAGCACACTAGTTGGTTCACCGCGCCCTGGGGGTGATGGAGCGCGTGCTAGCTGCCGATGGCTGCGCTTACGATGCCAACAATGCCAAGGGTGGGTGCTGTTGTGGTGTCGGTGGTTAGGCAGGCTAGGCGAGCGTGTGCATATGACAAGACTGCTTGGTGTTCGATTCCTTCACTCCGGCAGTTTGCCATGTTGCCATGCCATCCTTTCCGTTCGTAATCCTCCTCTGCAGTGCCTCTGGACAGCGAGCAGCAGCAGCGGGCGGCGGCGGAGGCGCGCACGGCGGAGCAGATGTGGGCCGCGCTGGGCACCGATAGCTGGGTGGTGAGTTAGGGGTGGGTGGCTTTTCATCAGTGGCAGGCACACACATCAACCGTGCTTTGTGTGGACAGCTGGGAGGTGCATCAGGTCCACAACAGGATCTCTTGACCTTCTTGCTTTGCAGCAAGCGCTGCAGGTGATCCCAACAACCTCATTGCACCGTTCTCTGCCTGCAGGTGGTGCCCATTGAGAGCACCACTCGGCCGGGGCACAGCCTTGAGGGCACCCGCCTGACTATGGTCAACATGAGCAAGGGCCCAGGCGCGGCGGCAGCGGCAGCAGAGGGCGGCGGCGGCGGCGGCGGCAGCGCAGAGGAGGGGTAAGGGAGTGTGCTGTGCAGCAGCAGGTGTTGCCCCTTGCGTGCGGAACTGTTCTTACTAGGGCGATGAGAGCTGCAATGAGCTGGGTTGGTGTCTCGGCAACTTGGCTTGTGATGAATTCCTGGGTGGTATCCCAACATTGGCTCTCATCAACTGTCGGCTGCCATGCAGGCCGGTCATGCAGCTGGCCAACGGCGTGCGCGACCAGAGCGGGCAGAGCGGGCCCAGCGGGCGGCCTGCACCCGCTGAGCTGGCGGCGGCGGCCAAGCGCGCGCAGGCGCGGCCCCAGGTGGGCCTGTGGGCCTTGGGTTTGTTGACATCTGTTGGTCCAGTATTGTTCCCTGTCTGTTTGTTGATCCGTCCTTGCTTGCAAGCCAGGCGCCTCCCTCTCGCACTGCTGTGATTTTTTCTGGCTCAGTCGGGTGGCTCGGAATGAGGAGAATTGGGTCCCATCCCTGCTTTTTGTGTTGCAGCCCGATGCCTACGAGTTCAGCATCCGCACGCCCTTCACCCCCGCGCGCTGGAAGGACTATGACGAGGTGAGCACCCAACACAGCATAAGATGATATCAATCCAGCACAAGATGATGTCAATGCATGTGTGCCTGTCCCTCTTCAAGTGCCTTTGACATGCGCTGCTGCCCCGCTGTGCACGTGCACCGCTGCTCTGCTCCGTCTTGCAATGCACTGCTGCCTTCGTGACCGGCCTGGCTGAACGATTGGTGGCAGCAGCAGTTGCAGCCACTTTTCCTCCCCACTTGCAGTTGCAACCTCGCTCTCACTGCCTTTGCCTGGCACACTCCTGCCACCACCTCAGGAGCTGGCCGGCATGTTTGAGCGGCTGGTGGCGGCTTTTGCAGTCAGGTGCCGCACACCACCTCTGCAGCTGTGTTTCAAGCAATCTTGCAACCTCATATTTCCATGCACAGGAGCTGGCGGGCATGTTTGAGCGGCTGGTGGCGGCACTCGCAGCCGGCGACCTGGCAGCCATGGCGGACGCCGCGCTGCGCTTTGCCTACTACTGGTGCGTTGTGCTGTGCTGTGCCTGCTATGGTTGGTGTAATCTGCCTGCTGTACCTGCTGTGCCTGCCTGGTGCTAGCGACAACTGAGACATACCGCTCGCTCTTTCTTCAGGTACAACTTCATGCCGCTGGCCCGCGGCTCAGCCTTCTGCGGCTATGTCTCCATGCTGGGAGCGTTCCTGGCGGCAGGGGCGCCCGTGCAGGCCACCATGCCCAAGGTAGGTGGCTTGCATTCTTGCTTTCTTGCCTGGCAGATTGGCAGGCCATCCTTGGCAGCAGCCTGCCGCGGTTGGCCCGCTGCTGCTCTGACCCAACCCACCAGTTTCGACCCTTTCGTATGCATCCCTTCTTCCGTCTACAGAGCTACCAGACTGACTGGGAGGCAATTCTTGAGTCCAGCCCTGAGCGCTTCATAGCCTCCGTCAGCAGCTGGATGTACCCCCCAGAACTCAGCAGCAGCAGCAGCAGCAACAATAGCAGCAGCAGCAACAACAGCAGCGGCGGCAGCGGCAGCGGCGGCGGCGTCAACGGCGGCACTGCTGGCGGCGGCAATGGCAGCCGGGCGGCGGATGGCAGCATAGCAGGGGCGGCGGCGGCGGTGCCCTGCCCGCCGGTGGACAAGCTTCCAAAGGTAGGGTTCAGGGTAGGCACTGGTGGCTGGGCTGGGATGCAATTGAACTCAAACCTCAGGGCTAGCAGCAGCTGTGCTGTCTTGGCCTGCCCACCAGCTGCTTGCTGCAAGTTCAAAGCGTCGCGCCGACCAACCTTATGTCCAAGTCACTTCCCCTGTTGCCGAACTGTTGCAGGTGATCGAGGTGCTGGACACGATGCGCAAGCGGCTGGAGGCGCTCAACGGGCCGGACGTGCCGCGCATCTGAGCAGCTGGCTGTGCTTACGTAGTTCCGACCTTGAAAGCCGGCTTACAGCATCGCTGCACAGCAGTATGGGCACGCCTTATGGAATCGGCCTGTGCAGGTTGGGCAGCCCGCTGCTGTTCACCTCAAACTGTCCACACCATGTACAGCTATGGTAATGCAGCTGTATGAAGCTTCCAGTCACAGATTGAACTGAGCGTTACAGAGCATGTGACATGAGATGATGTGCAGTGTGCAAGAGGAGGCAGGAATTTTCTGCCCATCGTCTGGGCTGAGGGTGTGTGTCAGAGCCGGTAGTGAGGGCCATGCTGTGCTATGTTGTGAAAGGTTCGACCAAAGGATGCAAACCAAGGGGATACCAGGGGCAAACGTGCGAGGTTAGGAGGGAGGAGGGCAGGGCTTGTGCAGCCGGGCTGGGCAGAGAACAAACAAACAGTACACCAAGAGAAGATGGGGAAGAAAGGGAAGGCCAGGGTGGGTACTGGTGGGACACAAAATACCGAGAGCGAGCTAAAGAGAGGGCAGCTGCAAGCACCGTTATGAACCAGTCGGAAGACCGGGGGACACCAGGCTAGCAGCAAACAGGTTCAAATGCATCAGGTGTGGCCTCACGTCCCCAAACATAACCAGCTGCAATCTCATGCAAAGCCAGCAGCGGCAGGCGGGGGGAAGAAACGGAGGGAGAAGAATAGGCAGCCGCACGAAATGCGCGCTTTGGTCATCCATGCACGTTTCACAGTCACTGCGTGCGGCGCTTCCACTTGAAGCGCGCCAGCGCATTGCCCGCCCGCTTCAAAGCCGACCCGCCGCTGCTGCTGGCCTCGCCGCCTGCCCCTGCCTCGCCGCCGCCCGCGTCAGCGCCCGCCTGAGACGCCGGGCCACCCATCGTTGCCTCTGAGGCAATCCTGCTGGCCAGAAGCTGCTGCTCAGGCGGCATGAGCGCCTCAGCTGCCGGCGTCAGCCGCACCATACCCGTGCTGGTCTGGCTGGCGGTGCGTGCAGAGGGCAGCGCGCTGCCCGGCGCGCTGGCCGCCGGCCGCTCGCCGCCGCCGGGGGCGCCGCGGGCGGACGTGGGCGCTGACCCAGCCGCCGCCCAGGAGCCCACGGGGTGCACCCCACTGGAGCGACCATAGCCGTAGCGCGCGGAATTCAGGGAGCGCGCGGAGAGGGGCGGGGCGGAGGGGGTGCCCTCTGGCAGCAGCTCCGACAGCTCAGCGGCCACGCCGCGCGCGCTGTGCGCCGGCGTGCCGTCCGCATTGGCCACCCCGATGCGGAATGTGTCGTCCCTGCCGCCCCTGCTGGGCGCGATCAGCTCGTCCCGATAGGCCGGGTGCAGCGCACCCGCCGCCGCCGCCGCCGCAAACTTGCGCTGCAGGCTGAGGGAGACGTCGGCGGAGGCCACTGCCGCCAGGCCGCCGCTGGCCAGCGCGTCAAGAGCAGCCTCCTCGTCCTTTTTGTCGCCCAGAGGCAGCTCTGCTGCTGCTGCCCCTCCGGTGCCGCGCTCGGAATCGAAGCGCTCGTAGTCGGCGCGGCGATACACGTGGCAGCAGCTGCGGGAGGCGGGGAGGCAAGGGGGCAGGGTTGGGCGAGTGTGGTGAAATAGTGCACAAAAGGGGAGCAGTGCAGGCTGCGCGTGGGGGCATGCCGTGCTGCTCCCAAGAACCTGCTGCTGGAGGCAATGCACCGGGGCAGACCCCCAGGCGAATCACTGTGAACAGGCACGAACTGATGAATCAAATGACATTTCACCACCCGTGCGGCTCCAGTTTGTCCATGCGGCCCAGCCACCAAAAGCCGAGCTTTACTTTTAGAAGCCAACATCTAGCAGTAAATGTGCTGACCACCTATCCAAACTCACCCGTGAGGCTCCAGCTTGTCCATACGCCCCAGCCACCAAAAGGCAAGCAGCGTCATGGGCACCCCGGCGCAGCCCACAATCAACAGGCCTGCGAGGGATAAATTTGGGTTGGGGGTTCAGGCAGCGGGGAGGCGGGAAGGACAGGGAAGCACAGGCACAACGCGGAGGCATGTTCCGAGGCAGGTGGAGCAGCAGTGGCTGGTCCTCTCCCTCCCACCCCACCAGCTGGGCTGCCGCCACATGCACCGAGTACTACCCACCCAGCTGCGCCAAAAATCCTCAAACAGCACTTATCCGCTCACCCAGCCACAGGCCGCCCAGCCAGTTGAGCACTTCGCAGCAGGCGTACTGCTTGGCTGACAGGTAGACAGGGTGGAAGCGCTCGTGGGAAAGCGCAGCCTCCAGCAGGCTGCAAAAAAGAGGCAAACAGGTGCAGCAGATTTGACTAGGTGCGGTCCAAACCAAACATGCGTGCACAGGGTGAGCAGGTAAAGGCCGGGTGGAAGCGCTCGTGGGACAGGGCCGCCTCCAGCAGGCTGCAAGGGCACGTAGTGTGTGCAGGAGGTCAGCAGGCTGCAAGGCTGGCACGGGCAGCCAGCAAAGTGCTGCCAACTTTCGGACCAGCCGAGCTGCCCCATGGATGGCACAGCCAGCCGAACCCGGCCTGTGCGCCGCCCCGCTTGCCTGACGTTGGCTGCCACCGCCTCAATGTCATCGGACAGCGTTTCCAGGTTGTTGGGCAGGGTGGCGATGGAGGAGTTGATGCCTTGCACCAGGTAGGCGGCCTGTGGCAGGTTGGCAGCAAAATTTACGTCCCAAAATCAGGCTGACAATCGACCGGCAAACCACCACCGACAGCACCTGCAGCCGCTCAAAAACCTTCCATCACAAGAAAATTGCATGGCTGCTGCAGTCTCACCGAGCGCAGGCCGGAGACGGTCACGTTCGCTTCGTTGATCAGGTCCCACACGTTCCAGCCGGTGAGGTCTGCCAGGATTTCGGTGGGGTCCCTGCCGGGAGGGAGGGAAGGTTGAAGGGCCGAGGGTTGAGGGTTGGCAAGGCCAGAACAGCTCAGCTCAGGCACGGTGGGGTCCCTGAGCATAGTGGGGTTGCGGGGAGGGAGGGAAGGTTGCAGGGCCGAGGGTTGAGGGTTGGCATGGGCAGGACGGCTCAGCTCGGGCAGGGCGGTGTGTTTTGGCAGTCGGACCAGCCTGCTTCAGCTATCGCACCAGCCCGCAACCCACTGACACCACACTACATCTGCCCACCTGCCGGTGCCCCAGAGATAGTAGCGCGTCTCGGACGACAACTTGCTGAAAAGTTCAGTGAAAAAAACGATCCTACCCACCTGCCGGTGCCCCACAGGTAGTAGCGCGCCAGGGCAAGCGTGTCGCCCACTCCCACTGTAGACAGCAGGCCAGTGCCACTGGCCACCTGCGTTTGGGTAAGAAGCTTAGAGAGCGGTTGAGGGGCAGTGTCGCCAAAAACCTTGCATGTTATGCCCTGTTGAAACAAAGCACGGCAGCCACTTTTGCCACACGCGTGTCGATGCCTTCCACCCCTGATAGCCCGCAGCCACCCACCTGCTCCTCAGCGGCGTCCATCAGCCCCCCGATGATCTTCTGCTCTACCACCGCACACCTATATTGGTAATGACAGGAGCACGAAGCAAATCAGGCACGAGCCGCGGAGGAGCAGAGCCAGTGCCAGGAGATGAGGGGACAACAACCAACACACGGCCACCTGTTCCAGGTTCTGGGCTTAGCATGTTCAGTGGTGGGTCTCCAACAAACCGCACACCACATGGCATCAGCATACTATGATTCCAGCCGTCAAAGGCGGTCACCCGTCGCTGCCTACTTTGAGGCCGGTGGTGGAGGCCCACACCGCGGCCCTCGCTCAAATCATCAAAATCTAAAACCAAGCAACGTAAACAGGCGCTCACCCGTCGCTGCCCACTTTCAGGCCGGTGGTGGAGGCCCACACGGCCGCCCATGCGACCACCAGCATGACCAGCAGGATGAAGAGCGAGCTGGAGGCCACCGAGGGGCAGTTGAGCGCCACGGCCAGGCCCACGCCCACCGCCGCGGCGATGATGAAGGCATAGGCGGCGTAGAGCAGCGCGTTCTTGCTGCGGGGGTGGGCGGGTGGGTGTGGGGTGGTGTTGGGGTGGAGCGCGGTGAGCAGAGGGGAGTGGCGAGTGGCCAAAACGAGGAGTGGCGGCCATGGTGCTGCAGCCGGCTGGCTGTGTTCTTAGCATGGCTGGGCATGGCAAGCAACAGCGCATGGCATCAGCACCCATAGCCGTCACTGGCCACACCAAGCAACAGCCACAGCCTGCATCAGCACCCAGCATGCACCCTCATGCTACCATCGACTAGCAACAAACAAATCAGCACGCATCAGGCGCTCACGCGACATCCAGCTTGTCCAGCCGGGGCTGCCAGTCCTCCTGCAGCTGCTGCATCTTGTCCAGGACCTGGGGCGAAGTGACACGGCAGGGCAGCCAGGATGCAGTCAGAGGTTGGAGCGGCAGCAGTGGCAGCAGTGGCCAACAAGCAGCTGGCTGGCTCCCATCTGCTGCGCAGCCAGCTCTGCACCCAGCTGCCATGCCAACCGGCCATGCAAAGCTGCTGCCTGCACAGCGCCCGCCTGCACCGCCCTTGCAGGAAGCACCCCGGTCTGAGAGGCCTCACGAGCTGCACTTGTACCGCTGCACTTGTACCGCTGCATTTGTACCGCCTGGCTGGCCCCTCTCCCTCACCAGGCGCTGGATGTCGGCTGTGGCGGAGCGCATGCCCGCCAGCACGGAGCCCAGATCGTTTTGGAAGCCGCCAATCAGCTGCACAGGTGAACGGCACCGTTGATAAGTCTATAAGTGTAATGGAGATGCCAGCACTGAACCAAGATCGTTTTGGAGGCCGTCAATCAGCTGCACAGTGGTAAACGGTGGCCACCGGTGGTGCATCCATGTGACACGGAGACAACATCACTGAGGCTAAGCCCCCATCCCCTTGATGCCACAGCACAGCAGCAAGCAGCAGCAGCGCATTGTCACGCGGCAACGCTGGCACGCACAGCAAGCTCAGCGGCGCAGCACAGCAAGTGTGCAAATCAAATGAGCCCACCGCCAGCGTGCCCGGCTGCAGCTGCTCCAAGTTGAGGTCCTCCACCCGCTGCCGCACGTCTGCCACGTCAGCCTCCGCGGTTGCCACGGAGCCAATGGTGGCGTTGGCGGTGGCTAGCCCATCTGCCACGTAAGCCTGAGGAGGGGGAGCAGTTGGAGAGCAGCGGGGGACCGGGTGAGCTGGCAGGTGGGGCGCTGCCCAGGCTCAGCGGCTGTGCATGGACGCAGCAGGGGCACACACCTTCACAGCTGCACCAAGGGCTGCAACGAGAGCTGCACTGGAAGCTGCGAAAGAGCTGCAGCAGTGCAACAAGAGTGCACCACCACCCCAGGAGACGAGCGCGCGCCTTTGCCTGCTCAAACACGCCCACTCCTCGCGGCTGCAGCCCCGGCTGGATCGTGGACAGGCCATAGCCCGCCCCCGCCACCACGCCGCAGGCCAGCACGCACACGGCCGCCTGCAAAATGCGGTGCCGCCGCGCCCCCAGGGTGTCCGCCGCCGCTCGTGCGCGCCGCTGGGGGCCGCGAATGCAGCGCACGCAGCGGCACAGCTTGATGGCTCGCCAGAGCGTAAAGGCGAGGAGCAGGGCGGCGGTGATGCAGGAGAACACAAAGGGCGGCAGGATGTGCTTCAGCACCCAGTCGTGGTAATAGTCGTACGACTGCATTCATGAGTTGGAGGGGGGAAGGGGAAGAGGGTGGGTGGCGGGTGCTGGACGTTAGGAGCAGCAGCGCATGCGCATGCTGCGGGGGCAAGCAGCGCGCACCAAGACCAGTGCTCGATGGAACGGCAGTGCCACGATATGCGCTAGTACACCCACCGTGGGGTTGTAGCTATCTGAGGGTGTCTGCTGCTTGGCAAGCGGCAGGCCGGACCAGAGGGCGTCCTGGCAGCTGTCCATGCTCACTGTCTCTGCCACCTGCGCGTCCGCCGGCGCAGCCAGCGCGGCAACCAGCAGCCCCAGAAGAGGCAGCTGCACCAGATGGGCAGAGGACGGCAGGGCAGGCTGGAGCGAGTGCAGCAGGAGGGATGTACCCAGCGAGCGGCGGCTGAGCGCAGGCGGGCAGCAGTGGCGACCATCAACCCAGCAAGCTGAGAGGACCACTCGCCTGCGCGCGGCGCCACATGCTGCTTAGAGGTTGCCGCGATGGTTTGCAAGCCTGTGCTGCCTGCACGCCGCTGGGAGGGTGGCCGAGCAGTGTCGCAGGCTGGTGGTGGCTCCCGCAGCTGAGCTTGCAAGCTTTTTGACTGGCAGGTGCCGGGCGGTGGTGCGATCAATGAATGCGGCGCGCGTGCCGCGGGCTGTTGGCAGCTGTGCGCGCCTGCAGCTGCCCAACCACCCTGAACGCGGCTCGAAAAGTTGCTGCGTTCCAGCGCGCGGCTGCGAGCGGAAGATTGCGCACAGCGGTGCGCAGGCAGCGCGGCGGGCCTGCATGCGGCTGCAGCCCAGCCCCGCCGCGTGCGCTGCCGCCTGCTAGCACACGCCGACTCGTCGCCGCCCCCCTGCCCTGTGCCCCCCGCTACACCCTTCTTTCCCCCAGACAGGGCAACCATAGTTTACATTGTGCCTCACGTGTCTAACAAACTGACTGAAAACCAGAGAGATAGGTCGAAAAATGCACTCAACGAAAGGCCGCGCGACGTCACTTGCCCGGCGCGCCGCGGGCGCGGCAAGGGGCCTCCCGCGGCAGCCGCGCTCAGTCGGCAGGCAGAATTGCAAGTGCTGGGGAGGTAGAGTGAATGGTCTTTATTGAAGGGTGGGTACCATAAAAAAGGCAGCGGGGGTGAGGGTGCGGCCGTCGGTCGGATGGCGACGGATGTTTCGAGAGAGTTGCGTTGGGTTGGGTAGTTGGCTGCTGGCGGTTGGGGCGGGTGGCGGCAAGGGCGCGGGCGGGGCAGGCATGCCACTAGCTTGGGGCGTTCTCAAGCTTCGGTCGGGCATGGTTTAGGCACGATGTGTGCGCCTGTATTCAGCTCCTCACCCGCCCTCTAAGCCGGGCTCACGACAACAGGATCATGCACTCGCTGTCGGGAGCGGCGCCGCACCGCTCGTCCAAATTCATCTGCGGGCAGACAGGTAAGGAGGACGCAGGCAGCAGGGTAAGGAGAACGCAGGCAGGAGGGCAAGGAGGACGCAGGCAGCAGCAGTGAGAGTGCGGAGCAGGCGTGCTGCCCGCTCCCAGCGTGACAGCACAGCAGGCAGCAGGGCCTGCAAGCACAGCGCGAGCAGAAGCAGGGGCCTAGGGACACAGCGGAGGCAGGCAGCAGGAAGCAAGGCTTGCAAGCGCAGCAGAAGCCAGCAAACCCAGAGCATGTGAACGAAGCCCACCTGCCACCAGGCCTCCCAGTTCTTGACCCAGCCCTGTGGGTCGGCATAGCCGTACTGCTCCACAATTTCAACCACCCTGCGCCAGGCGGGAGGGGGGCAAAGAAGCAGCGGCGGCCGTGCTCAGACAGGGGAAGCGGCTTGATCGCATGCACTCCTGTCTGGCAGCATGGCTCGTGCCACCAACGCAATGGTGGGTCTCCTGCTGTGTAGCAGCAGCAGCAGCGCTAGTGCTGCCCGGCTCCCCTCCAGTGTGGTCCTGATCAACCATAACCCGCAGTTGTGCGGCTCCGTCGTCTGCAACCCCGCAGTCTGCCCCACCCCAACAGTTGTCTGCCACTCACTCCATCATGTTGCGCCGCGCCTTCTCTACCAGCTTCCAGTACTGCCAGCGCAGCATGGGCCAGCCTTCAGTCTGCGGAGCAGGCAGCAGTTGGGTTGTAAGTGAGCAGCGCAGCAAGCAACATGTGAGGCCGCCAGCAAGGCAGAGCATGCACCAGCCAGCAGCGTGAGGCACGATTGGGGTGGAGGCAGCAGCAGTTGAGAGGTGGTGCCCAGGCAATCACGCAAAGTCTGCCACCTAAAGGAAGCACCTGCACGCCAGCGCTGTGAGCCAAACACGCACCTGCTTGGTCTGGTGGCGCGCGTTGCGGACCGGCAGCTCGTCGTTGGGCAGCGCCTTGGCCACCCCCAGGAAGCGCTTCAGGTCACGCAGCGCGCCCATCGTGTTCTCCGTGGCAGTCAGGTTCTCATACTGCACACCAAGTTATAATGGAAAATGCTAGCTCATGAGGCGTGAAGGTGGAGAAGGCAGGCAGCGCGGGTCATACAAGTCAATGCCTGCGGCCCAGGTCCGCGGGTAAGCGGGCAGCCCAGCAGCTGGCTGGCAACACTGGCATGCAAGCGTCGCGCAACCCTAGCAGCGTGACAAGCAATAGCAACTCACCTGGAACAGATACAGTTGCTCCGGCGGGTAGGCGGCCAGCCAGGGCTTGAGCCAGTTGGCGTACCGGCTTTCGTCCTCCAGATACTCCAGCCCGCAGCGGTAAATTTGGCCGTTGCCGCGCTGGTAGCAGCCCACGCTGCACAAAGTTTGCAAGGGGGGGCCAGCGGGTTACTCCAGGACAGCACAGCGGTCAGAACAGCGGTAGATCTGGCCGCTGTCGCGCTCGTAGCAGCTCACGCTGCACGAGGTGTGCAAACCAAGGCAAGGGGGCAACTCAGGACAGCGACACGCGCAAAGCAAATGCAATGGTAGCTGCCACACGGGCAGAAGCCTGCATTGCAAACGAGGGCACAACGCATGGGGCAGGCGGGCGCCTCGTGAAAGAACAACCACGCTTGCAACTGCCATGGATGTGCCTGGCGCTGCAGCAGCTTGTGATAGCCAAGAAGCAGCGGCAGGCCACGCTGTTAGAAAGCTCACTTGCGGTTGCTGTCCAGGTTGTGGAAGACCATGGAGATGGCCTGGGAGATGGGCTCCCGCATGCTCACAACTGCAGGGTGGAAGCAGGTTGAGCAGAACAGGTAACATCAAACGAAGGAGGCGGTGTGATTTCCAAGGCGGTGGAACCAGAGAGATGGGCTCCCGCGCTCACAATTGCGTTAGGGGACGCAGAAATTTGAGTCTCCAAAGTCGGTGATGGCGAGCCAGGGCGTGGTGTGCTGGGCTGATTGCACGCACCACCTCACTCATGCGCCGCCCCAGCAGCTCACTTCAGCTCCAGCCTTGCACTCAGTCGTGCGTAGCCCTTGGATCGACCCATGAGGCAGCCCTTGCACAAAGCCCAGCCCTGCCCTTGCACTCACTCATGCAATCAAGCCCCTCCCTCGCACTCACTCATGCGCAGCCAGGGGAACAGGTGTGCCATCTGCGGCGCCAGCCACCTGCCCTCCAGGGCATAATGGGTGCTGCCCTCAAACGTGGCGGCCGTGAAATTGATGGACTGGGCGTCGACAAAGCGCAGCACCTGCGGGCACGATTTGAAGGTTGCAGCAAGTTTGCAGGCAGTACGCTGGCTGCCGTCAGAAGCGGCGTGCGAGAAATCAACTGCATCAGACCACATGTATGCTTCCCCACGCACATTCCCACCGCTCCTTCAACCACTCACATCCCGCATGTACTGAAACTGGGCGGTGCGGTTGCAGCGCAGCGCGTTGAAGTTGCAGGTTTCTGTGAAGAACTCGGGTTCCTTGGGAAACGAGTGCAGCACCTGGGGATGCGCCGCCAGGTGGCTGCATGGGCAGAGGAGGGGAGCCGGGCAAGCACAAAAGGGTGAAAACTTCAGCCCAGCTGGCGTAGTGGGCGGCAGGGACAAGCAGCGGCAGGGCAGCAGTGCATGTGGCGCAGGGGAGGGGGGCCGCGCCGGCGGCAGCAGCAGCAGCGACGGCGGCAGGAGCGGAAGACAGCAGCAGCGGCGGCGGCGGCAGCAGGAGCGGAAGACAGCAGCAGCATCGACACTCGATTCAGCTTCAGGTCATACTGCTGAGGACGCGCGCACTCACTGGAACAGGCTGGTGGTCGCGCACTTCTGGAAGCCGATGATGGCAAAGTGGGGGAAGCGGTACTGGCCCGGCCCCGGCGTCTGCAGATTGAAATGAACAGAATGCCAGGAGTGTTACCCATGCATGCTGACGCAGAGCGGCACAGGCACATGGGTTGAGTTGGCAGGCGCGCACCCCCAGCCGCCGCAGGCCTGCCCGCCTTAGTAGCCAAGCCGACACACTGCCTTTGCAAGCCTGCACCAGCAACCGCAAATAGGCACAGCACCGGCACCCAGCCCAAGCCCCCTAAACCCCCAGACTCACCCAGTCTTTCTGCTGGCGTAGGCACTCCAGGCCCGCCCACTCATTGAAACAGGAGCTGACATTGGCCTGGAACTCGCGATAAATGTCGATGCCGCGCTTGGCGGGCTGCTGCGCCTCTGTCTGCTGCTGTTCCTGCTCCTGACCCTCAGCCTGCTCTTGCTGCGTTGGCGCCTGCTGCTGCTGCTGCTGCTGCTGCTGCTGCTGCTGCTCCGCCTTCCCTTCCGCCGGCTGGCTGCCGGCAGGCTGCGCCTGGGCCGCCTGCTGCTCCTGCTGCTCTGCCGCCGGCTGGCTGTCAGCCTGCTGCGCCTGCTGCTGCTCGGTCGGCTGTTGCGTCATCGATTGGTCGCCGCTTACTGGAGCCACCTTCCCCGCTGGCTCCTCCGGTCCAGCTTGCTGCGCCCCCGCTGCCTCAGAATCTTGCTTGCTGTCCTCAGCTGGCTGCGCCTGGGCTGCCTGCTCCTCTTGCTGCGCCTGCGGCTGCGCCTGAGCCAGCGTCGCCTGCTGGTCGGGGCCGGCCGACAGTGTGGCCGCTGTCACACGCGGCTCGCCGCTGGCCCTCACAGCCACCTCAATGCCGGCTCCGGGATCCGTCGGCTCCTCCAGCCGAAAGTGCAGGCTGCGGGCAGCGAAATGGGTGGTGGTGGAGCAATCAGGCACATAAGGCTGTGGGAAAAGGCAGCTGTCGCGGCCTGCCGCCGACTGCCGGGAGGCGGCGGCGGCGGCGCCGGCCGTTCACAACAGCGGGCGCGCCGCGCCGCGCCGCGCTGCTGCCAACTGTTTGCGCATCGATGCACTGCTGATTGGCGGCGCGGCGACGGCAGGCGCGGCCAACGAAACCCCCGCCGCAAACTGCGGTGGGTGAAAGCCCGCGCAGCGCCACCCACGTCGTTTTGAGCCCCGCAGGCAGCGGTCTGGCCATCACAAGCAAGAGGGCGAGCGCCGCTGCAACCGCAAGCGCGCCGTAAGTTGCCCACTCGCTCTTCCCCGCGGCTTTCATCGCGCCGCCACCCCAGATGCGATCGGCAATCGAAAGGAGATGATGGGGAGTGCAGCGATCGACGATTGGAGCAATGATGGCAACTTGCTGCTGTGGAAGTTCAAACTTCCCGCCGCAGGCTCCCGCAGCGCGGGAAGCTGCATGGCAGAGGGGCAATCTTGCAGTACTGCTGGTTTCATACTTGGGCCAGGTTTGGGCGGGGGCGCCCGCCTGCCGATGATCACTGCTCAATGAGGATTGCAGGCACAGGCGCCCTTGTACCAGCCGGCTGCGCCCCACACCGCGTCAGACTGTCGGCAGCTGAGCCGCCGTCGCGGCCGCCGCCAGGGGACCGCGCTTGCCAACACCACACAGATTAAAATGCAACAATCATAGTGTACAGACAGCGGCGTGCAGGGGCAGGCGCAGGGGCAGGCGCAGGGGCAGGGGCAGTGCGCGAGCATGTGGCGAGCGTGGCCGCGGTCGGTTGGCGGCGGTTGGTTGGGCTGACTACAAAAGGTACTAATTGGCTGGGCCACGCCCCGCCTGCCGCACCGCCGCTTGCTTGCCGCCAGGCGGTCACAAGGGGACCCGTCACCAGTCCATGCCTCGGTTCACCACCCGCCGAATGGATGTCAGTGTGTCGTTGCAGCCGTTCATCTCCTGCAAGCACGGGCCAGGTGGCGGCGGCACAGTTGATCACCAACAATCCACGGTTGTGACATTGTTGAAGTGTGAGCATGAGATTGCGGCACCAGTGGTAGGGCAGGGCAGGAAGCGATGCTGCATCTGCATGCCTGGGCAGTGAGCGGCCCCAGGGCCGCTGCTGCTGCCAAGCATGGATCAACAACAGGCCGCCGCCGCCGGCTGACACGTGCTAAGACAGGACCAGTGCTGCCGCCGGCAGGCACGTGAAGAGCAGCACTCACGTAAAGGCGCTCGGCGGTGGGCAGCATCTTTCGGATGGCCTTGACCCTGCGGTGCAAGTGTGGGTCCACAGGAAAGAGGTGGTTTGCTGCCACTCGAATGTAGCCAAACCAGCAGGAGCAGCGGCTGAACCAGTTGAGACGCACCCGGTCACCCGAGTGTGGGTGGGTGCGCAGGAAGCCCGAGACTTGCACAAGACTGAAGCCACATGTGTCAATCCACCCCAAGCAAACAGCAGAGTTTGGAGCGGCAGGTGCACCTGTCGCCCGAGTGGGGTGGGTGCGCAGGAAGCCGGGGCTTTGCAGAAGACTGAAGCCACATGTGTCAATCCACCCCAAGCAAACAGCAGAGTTTGGGGCAGCACGCTCTTACCGGTCTCCCGAGTGTGGGTGGGTGCGCAGGAAGCCGGGGATTTTGTCGCCGCCCTCCCGCGCCTCCACTTGCGCCATCTTGGAAAACATGGAGACCTGCATGGGGCGGCTCGGCTAAAACTACAGTCACTCATTCGAACCCCCAATATGATCTCACAAACATGCGAATCAGTGGACCAACGGTGCATGATTGGCTGGCAGGCAGGCAACGGGCGCAGCTCCAAGCAAGGCGCGGCTCGGCGGCGGCAGCTCACAGACATCATTTGGTGCTGCCAACAACCAGCACACACACAGCCTGCTGGCTAGCTTTTGCCATTCCGCTAGCTCATGCCATGCGCACCATGCCTGCACACAGTGTGTTGGGCAGAATCAAATGAGGTTGGCACAATAAAACTAACCCAGCCTATGCCAGCACCAGCTAGATGGGTCACAGACAATGCATCCTGTAGTGAAGACTCAAAAACCATCTCGCAGCAGAGCAAATAAACGCTCACCAGATGGGTCGAAGCAGGCGCGAGCCATGATTTGTGCGCCAATCACGTCCGCCTCCGTCTCCGCCTTCCTGCTTGGGGGCAAGTAGGGGAGCAGAGGGAGCAGCAGGGCAGCTCAGGGGCAGCTGGGCGGCGGTCGCAGAGACGCAGACAGACTGGGCGGCAGCAGCAGCAGGCGGGTGACATCTATGCAAGAGCACTAGTACACGCAAACGCCACCCTGTCGCCGGAATAAGTTCCAAGCTCCCATCCCCACCTTGAATTGGGCAGGAAGAAGATGGCGGTGAGCGGCCCCGCCGGCAGCGGCAGGCCAAACACCCTGCCAAGGGGTTGGAGCGGGGCAAGGCGAGGATTGGATTGGTTTGAAGTGGGGTAAGTGCAGGCCATCGGTAGCTTGAGCAGAAGGGGGCTGGCGCAGGTGAGAAGCCTGCTGAGCAACGTGAGCAAGGCGACCAGGCGCAAACCAGCAGCATCTTGAACAGCGGGTCCTGGAAAGAAACAAACGCTCACCAGTATGCTATGCACCGCACCACCTCCAGCGCGCCCATCTGGGTGATGCGCTCTGCCGCATGCCTGCGGTCCGGGAAACGCATGGAAACAGATCAATCAGCAAATGCAGCACTTGTTGTGAGCTGCTGGCCACCCAGCACACACGGGGCCGTGGCCATCTCAAATCATGAATGCACGGGCCGTTGACGGCAAGCAAACAATCAACTCAGCACATCAGCATCAGCAGCCAAACTTACCGCGCCACCACGTGGGCACACTCGTGGGCCAGCACCGCCGCCAGCTCATCCTCATTTGACACCAGGCGCAGCAGGCCTGCAGGGAAAGAGAGAAATACAGGTTGAGCGTATGATACATTTCTGGACACCAGGTGACGCAGGCTTGCCTTGTTGAGACTTCCACAACAAACCAAGCAAGCAGCCGGCCTGGGACCTGCATGCCAGCTCCATTTGAGCGCACCTGTGTACACCACCACCTTGCCGCCCGGCACAACAAACGCGTTGACCTGCGGGGGTTGGTGGCAACAAAGGGACAGAATGAGCAGGTAGCCATGCACACAAATGCACACGGGTGCACACAACCACTACTGAGCGATCAGCACACAAAATAGGCACCCACCTGCGGCGAGTTAATGACCGGTAACTCCCTCTTCATTCAGGCACGGCTTCACACAGTTGCACAACAGTTGCCCACAAAAGCAGCACCCACCTGTGACGAGTTGATGACCGCAAACTCCCACTTCATGTGCTGCAGGTGGCCCTGGAAGCCGCCGCCAAAGCCGTCAGTGGCCGCCTGTGGAAGTGGAGGTGCATGCAGGGAATGCGAATCACGAGCCCAGCACAGACGATACCCCAACAGCGAAGGCTACACAAAAGCGAAGGGAGCGCAGCGCTAGAGCCTGTGCCAGCCACGGCGCACGTGCGCAATGCACAGCCCATGTGGCGCACGGCCAGACCGCAGCAGCAGCCAGTGGAGCTAAACACACATCTGCACCTGCGCAATGCGTAGCCCCACGCGCCGCACTGCCTGGCAGGCGCGGCTGTGCTGCGGCAGCAGCGTGCCCGTCATGCGCGCTTCCATCAGCACCTGCGGCAGGGCGCAGGCACTGTTGCCATGGATCCACTGCGATTGAGAAGGAAGCACCATGCAGCTTGCAAACGCAAAAGAGCAGCAGCAACGGTGGCCAGCACAAGTGTTGTCAACAGCTCACACCTGCTCAAATGTTTGGCGGCCCATGTCGCTCTCTGTCTCGGGCGATACGATGATGGCGTGCCTGCACAGGACGGCGGAGCAGCAGCTGCTCAGCAGCTGGGGTGGGGCGACCTCCTCAGCCAACATGCCAAGCCTTTTGCGGCAGCATGCTCAGCGCCCACTGCCCATCACGCTGCACGTCTCACTCTGCACGTACTTGTTGCGGTAGTGGTTCCGCTTTTTCAGCTCGAGCCAAGTTCGCTTGCTTGGACCGCGCATCGTACACCACCCACCGCCTGCCAAGCAACCGCACTGCTGCGCACTCACACGCGCCCTGCGTAGGGCGCCTCCTGCCCATCAATCAACAAGCTCAGCACCCACTGCTGCGCACTCACATGCGCCCTGTGTACGGCACCTCCTGCCGGCTGCTGACCCAGACCACAGCGCCGCCAGCGCCCAGCACCGCCACCCAGCGCAGCGCGCGCTTGCGGGCTTCTTGGGAGTAGACCACTGCGTAGCCGCGCTGGCCACGCCCGCCAAAGTGCTGGTATCCCCTGCAGGTGGATTGGAAGTAAGTGGAGCTGGATCAAAGAAGAACGAGTGCGGAGGAATCAGCGAGCTTCTCGTGTGCTGGTTGCCAACATGTGGAGGAGGGCAATCGCACTGCAGCTGGTTTGGTACACCCCATCAACGGCCCGTCTTGCTGCTTGCCACCCCAGTCATCATTGATTTCATCCTACAAACAGCACAGCTCTACCATTTCACCTGGGGTCGCTCCACTGCTGCCGTATCTGCTGCCAACTTGCGACCCGCCACGAGTTGGCCGCTGCTGCCGACCGCTGCTGCTGCTGCGCCGCACCCTGCGCCCGCCCTGCTGCACGGCTCAGGACGTGCCGCCACCGCACTGCTGTGCCATCTGAAACCGCTGCTGCCACCGCTCCTGCTGCGGTCCCCAGGCTCTGCTGCACGGTGGCCCCGCTGCTGCCGATGGCCCCGCCGCCGCTGCCCGCCGCTGACGGCAACGCCGCCCAGGCGCGCCCAGCCAGGGCCGCAGCGCGACGTCTCAACATCTCAGACGCCTTGTCACGCCAAGATCTCTTGCCCGTGCCGCTTCAGGCCGGTTGCAGGGGGGCGCGGGCGGAAGGGGAGTGGGCAAGGGCGCAGTCGGCAGGGTTGGCGCTTGCAGGCTGGTATCAAGCCACAATTGACGCGGGATCTTGCGCTGCCAGCGCGATCGGGGCCTTGGAAGGCGCCGATGCTGCGCCTGCCACGTGTCGGTCGCACATGCTGGGTCTTTTCGCGCCTCCGCGGCTGCCATCGCAAACCCTGACGCAAGCAGCACGCAGAGCAAAGCGGAGAGGGCGCCTCCCAGCGCCGCCGCACATGACTCGCATAAAGGGGCTGAAGCAGGGCCTGGCGGGCGCCCTGGCCCTCGGCACTGCAGCAGCGGTGCCCCTGGTCGTTGTCGGCAGCCAGGCGCAGCAGGGGCTCGCACCCTGGCTGCCCGGCGGCGCCGGCGGCGGCAGCGCCGGCGATGCTGAGCCGGCGGCCGCGGCAGCAGACGGCTCGGCAGCTGCACCGCCCGACTGGTCGCTGTCGCGGGTGCTGGAGGAGGTGCTGGAGCAAGTGCGCCAGCTGGCGGTGGGCGGCTCGGGGGCAGACGAGGAGGCAGGCGGCGATGAGGAGGCAGAGGAGGGATGGGAAGAAGAATATGAACTGCCGGCAGCAGGTGGGCACAAAGCACAGCTCATTTTCTGCAAATGATTGCCTCCCTCGTTCATGCTGCTTGAATGGGCATGCGGTAGCTAGCTGCCTCTCTGCCGGCTGCCTTGTGGTTGCTGGGTGGCATGGCGAGGCGCGCTCTCTGTCTGCCCCATATGATTCACTTCCACCACAACACCGCCCGCAGACCATGCTTCAAGCCCGGGCCCCGAGGCGGCAGCAGCAGCCACGCCCTTGCATGCCCAGCAGCAGCAGGCGCAGCAGCACAGCGGCAGGCAGCGGCGCCACGGCCGTGACTTTCTATCTGCCCGCCGTGTTGCAGCTGAGCACCCAGAGGATGCGAGGCAGCTACGGCAGATGACCCTGGCTGAGCTGGCTCGCCTGCGGGCCGAAGACGGCGGCAGCAGCAGCAGCAGCAGCAGCAGCAGCACCGACGGCGGCAAGCAAGCGCAACGCCGGGGCCGGCATCGGCAGGTGCAGGCGCCCCCAGCGCAGCAGCAGGCAGGCCAGGAGGCTCACCAGCAGCAGCGGCAGGAGCAGCAGGAGCAGCAGGGGCAGCTGCCGGCGCGTTTCACAGACGCCGAGCTCGTGCGCTTTGCCATCATGCAAGGCCTGCTGCAAGCCAGCAGCCCCGCCGAGAGGGAGGCAAAGCTGCGGGAGGGCGCAGCAGCGGCTGCTCGCACCGCCCTCTGGCTGGAGCGCCACCCTTTCTCGAGTGACGAGGAGCTGACCCGCTTTGCGCACCTCGTGCACTGGGAGGTGTGCTCCTGCTGCGCATGCTGTGCCTGCTTCACACACTGCGCCTGTTGTGCCTGTTCAGCTCGTATGTTGCCGCTGCGCCAGCCGCCGCTGCACCGCTGCAGCAACGTCAGCTTGCGAGCGCTTGCACTGCTGCCCCCTGCTCTTGCACCTGCTCATCATGCCAGCACACCTCAAGCCGTCAAGCTACTGCCATATACCCCTTTGTGCAGGGCCCCGACGCGGCGGGCCGCCCCGTGCTGCGCATCTTGATTGGGGCAGCGGTGACCGAGTGCCGGGGCAATGCCGCCCTGGCCTTTGCTAATGCCATCCTAACCCACATGGAGCAGGCAAGTGCTAGGGTGGTTCAATGCTGTGAGTTGGTTGAGCGCTGTCCAGCAATGCAGTCGTGCAACTGCTGGCCCGTGCAGCAGCCGTCAGCTGATGTCTCCAGGTTTGCGCCTGCTGCCTGCATTTATCCTGCTCCAATGCTATGCTCAGTGGCAGCTGCTGCTGTCCCGATTTCTGGATGCCTGACCTGGAGCCCGGCCATGCTTCCATCTCCCGCCCGCAGGGGGTGTCGTCTCGCCTGTATGATGCCCCTCCTCAGCCTGAGGGTGACAGCAGCAGCGGCAGCAGCAGCGCCGCCCCACCCCTGCAGTTTGTCATTTCGCAGCCGGCAGAGAGCCACGGGCTCGGCCAGCGTGGCATTCCTAGCAGCGGCGGCAGCAGCGATGGCAGCAGCAGTGGCAACTGCAGCGGCAGTGTTGACGGTGGTGGCGGCGGTGCTGCCACTGCCCCGGGGGATCTAGCAGCTGCGCTTGGCCCAGCAGCAGCAGCAGCACCACCATTGGCAGCCAGTCCTCCCATGCCCAGCCCCAGCCCAGAGCAGGTGGTGGTGCTGATGGACTGCCGGGGGGCCAGCACACTGAACGCAGCGCGCATTTCGTGGGTGTTCAAAGCGGTGGCCTCCTCCCTGAGCCACCACTACCCCGGCAGGTGCGCCGCCCTGGTCGATTGATCATGTTTCCTGGTTGTGCTGGGGCTGTGCGAGTGCGCAGAGTTTTCACATGGTATAAAGCAAATCTGGAACTGGTTGCGGGGCAGCGCAGGAGTGACACTAAGCTGCGGTGCATGCCCTTTGCACAGCCTCATAACTCTTGCGTCGCTCCATGCTAACCCTGACTGTGCCTTCGCAGGCTGCACGAGCTGGTGCTGCTTGACTTGCCCGTGGTGCTGGGCTGGATGGTCAAGGGAGTGAAGCAGCTGGTGCACCCCGAGACTCGCAACAAGTTCCGCGTTGTGCACGCTGGGCAGGCACAGCAGGCGCAGCAGGCGCAGCAAGTGCAGGCGCAGCAGCAGGGGCCTGCCAGCGGCGGCACGCCGGGCGCAGCAGCTGCTCAAGTGGCGGCCGCATCCACTGTGGCGGCGCCTGCTGTGCAGCCGCGGTGGCCCCTGCGCAGGCGGGGCCAGCAGCCGCAGCATGCTCAGCAGCTGCAGGAGCCACAGCAGCAGCCGGCGCAGCAGGCGGGGCAGGCATCGGCGGTCGGCCTGCAGGACGGGGCGCAGCAGGGCGAGGGGGCTGGGCAGCAGGAGGCAGACATGCCTCGCTCGGAAGGAGCGGCAGCGCCGAAGCGGCCCCACAAGCGGCGCATGCAGGGGGCAAGCAAGCGCAAGCAAGCTGAGGAGGAGCAGGGGCAGGAGCAGCCTGGCCGTCAGACTGAGCCTGTCCAGCAGCCGCCTGCAGCAGAGCAGCAGCCAGCGCCTGAGCCCGCTGCGACACAGCCAGCCTGGCAGCGGCGGCAGCGGGGGCGGCTGGCCGAGCAGCAAGACGGGATTGAGGCGGGACAACAGGAAGCTGCCGCTGCTGCTGGCAAGAGTAGGAAGTAGGGCGCATGCTGTACAGCTGTGGGCCTGGTGCCCCACCCTGCCTGTGTGTGTGGCAGGCCAACTAAGCCTAGCTGCCCGTTTGTGCACTGACTTTTGTCGTTCACTTTTGTTGTTGCACCACAACCTCAACGTTTGGCCCCTCAGTTCTTTTGCATGCATTCTTTTTCGCCCGCGGGGCTTCCGCCCCGTTTGTCCAGCCAATGCACTGCCTACTTCTACCTTTGATCTACCCCCTTTTGATTGATTGGCACCGGTCTTCCTGCTTGCCACCAGCCCTTTTGCGCTCCGCTATCGACGTGCTACATTTTTGTACAACAGTTTGGCTCGAGGGGAGTTCAGGCACACTGGAACACTCTGCAGAATGGCGAAAAGACAGGCAGACAGGCAGCGGACTGTTGTACAGGCAAACAGGCAGCGGACTGTTGTACAGGCAAACAGGCAGCAGGGGAGGAGCCTGCTGCTGCGGTTGCAACGGCGTGCAACAAATGGGGCAGTGAGGGTTTTTTGTGTTGGTTGTGTCGCTGAGCGCAAGTCTGGATTCGGCAATTGTATTCGGCAGGGCGGTCCCCACCCGGGTGGCAGGGGCAGCGGGGGGGTTGGAGGGAAGAGAGAGGGTGCGTATGCACACTAGCGAAGGGGGGGTGGATGAGAGGCGAATCACATGCGCATGATAGGCGATCAGATCTGGCGCAAACAGAGGGAGCAGGAGCGACGGGGTAGGGGGGCTACAGTGACGCGACTGCGACAGGGGGGGTTAGTCGGCGCGGCTGTGACAAGGCACAGGAGTGGCAGCTGGCCAGGGTACAACAACAGGGCACATTGATACAGGCACAACAGATACAGCAGCTGCCGGTGTGGGCAGCAAAGAGAGAGCACATGGGCAACTTGACTGGGAAGTAAGCTGCCGGGTATTCAAAGGGGGTGAGGCGCGATAAGGCATGCAATGGCGAGCTATTGGGCCGAAGGGAAGCAAGCTTTAGGAGCAGCCAGGCGGTCGCACCGCCGGCCAACGGGCGGTGCGTGCCGCCCACTCGCCAGGCAGGGCAGCCGATGCTAGGCAGGCATGCGGCAGGCTACTGGCTGCTTGCCGCTGGGTTCTTGCAGAGCGGCAGCCTGTGCAGCAGCAGCGCTGGCCGTAGAGCCGTTCGCTGCTCAATCAAAGAGCGGCTGCCCTGTTCCGGAGCTGGCACTGCCCTCCTCACCGCGCCGCAGCGCAGTCGACAGCTGGTGCGGCTGCGGCAGGAAGGCGGTTGGCCCGTCCTGCCGGCGCAGCAGCACGACCACAGCGCGCACGTCTTGCACGGTGCGGAACAGCTCGTGGCTGTCGCAGCGCGCTACCGACACCTGAACGGCGCAGCAGGGTGGGGATGGGGGGAGACTTGAGGTGGGCAGAGGGGTGGAGGGAGCGGAGAGCAGCAGACAGTGCGGCAGTGCAGCAGCTTGCCCCAGGGTTTGCAGGGCTGCAGCTGCTGCTGCCACAGCACAAAACTTGCTCAAGCAGCAAATCATTCACACATGGCATGCAGCGCATACCTGTGCAGAGCCCTCCGCTTCTAGCAGCTCGCCGTAGCGCTCTGCATCGGCCTCGTCTTCAAACGCCACTACGCCGTCCTTCATCTCACTGCACACAAGAGTGCAAGCAGGGGTGAGTACATTGTACCAACCACACACATCCCCCATCAGCTAACAGCCATAGACAGCGGATCCTCTGTTTCAAAAGGCTCAAACCCAAAGCCATGCGGAAGCTCAGCCACCCAAACACCCTGCACCCAAGCACACCTGCAGCGGATGAGCGGCGTGCCGTCGGCGGCGCGGCGGCGCAGCACCAGGCGAGACAGCTCATCCTCCATGTCATCCTTAGCCACCCGCGTGCGCAGCGTGTAAGTCTGCCCCGGCGCAGCATCTGCTCCAAAGCGCACCGCGGCCGCTGCGGCGGCAGATGCACTGGGCTGCTCTCGCTGCTCCGTGGCCAGCAGGTACAGCGGGCGGGGGGCCACCCACGGCACAGCGTCTAGCACCTGAGGGGCGGGGCAGTGCAGCAGGGGTGCGGTCCGCCATATGCATGCATGCGGGGCCTGCAAGCGCCTGCGGGCGGCCAGGTGCATGCATGCTGACCTGCTCATGCAACTGTTGGCAAGTGACCGTGTGCTGCACAGCACCGTGGCATGCAGCCCAAAAGAAACCATCGCTTCAAAAGCTGCCATGCTATCCCCAATTCCACGAAGGCATGCAGCAGCAGGTCAACCGCCACAGGCTGCCACTGCACCCGGCAGCGAAGCACCCACCTCGTAGCTGCCGCGCACGCGCGCCCACAGCTCCTCCTGGCTGCGCTGATACTCGGGAGAGTTCAAGTAGCGCAGCAGCTCCATGGGAGAGGCCGGCAGCTGCGAGCGCTCCGGCTGCGGTGGGGTGGGTTAGGACGCAAGCAACAAAGGGATGAGCAGCAGAGCAAGCTGGAGCACTGCAGCAGTTGTGTTGGAGATGACGGCAACTGGGGGCGCTCCGCTGGCAATGTGAGAGGGCAACAGGCGGGCAAAAGCCAGGCTGCTGCAAGGCATGTCCAAGGAGCTAGGTGGCATGCATGCGGCCTGTGGCAGCTGATGCATCCCCATCCAGCCATGCTGTGGCTCCCAGCCGCCTGCTCACCTCTGCGGGCGGCGGCTGCTGCGGCAGGAAGCCTCCAGGGGCGGGCGCCTGATGCGGCGGCGCAGCCATCGCCGTCGCCGCTCGCGCCTGCACGTCGCCGCCGCTGCCGGCAGCCGCTAGGCCCAGCCACTGCGCGCGGGGCTCCCAGCACGAGTCGGCCCAGCAGCCATCAGTCAGGTCCTCGGAGCGGAGGTCTTCGTTGGGTGGCAGCGGGTAGCGGATGCGCCGCTCGGTGCCGTTTGGGTAGCGCAGCACGCGCTCGTAGGTGCCGTCGTCGTGGCGCCGCCCCGGCGCGCAGCCCTGCGCAAACGCCTCGACGCGCAGGCTGGCGCGGGAGCGGCGCGGCGCTGCAAAGCAAGGCCCAGGGGAGGCAAGGTAAGTAGGAGGCTACGCTCAACTCGATTGAAGGCGGCGCGCCGGCAGAGCGGCGGCAGAGCTGTCGGCGCGGGGTTGGGCGGGTCGCGAGAGCCTGGCGGGCCCCTGATCATGGCACCAACAGAGTCGGGAGAGCCCAGTCAGGCACCCACCTGGCACTCTGGCGGCCGCAAGGCAGCTAGGGCCGGCGGCGGGTTGAACCGGCCACTGCGCGGCCACCCGGCCGCCGGCAGGCTGCGACAGCGCAGCGGCGGGCATGCCCAGGCAGGGTGGAGACGGTGCAGGTGGCGAAGCGGGGTGACGGCGTGGGCCTCTGGAGCGCGCTCGACACGCGGATCGAGTAGCTCGACAGCGATCTACAATGATACAATGGTTTGCAGGGTTGGCTGGCCCGGAAAGCGCGCTCGCGCCCGGCATCTCCGCAGCAGGCGGGCAGCAGGAGCGCGTCGGCTCTCTTTTCCTGTTCGCCCGATCACCGCCATCGCAGCATCAACCAACGCCTTCATCAGCCCCCAGAACACCCGCAGAGCGCCACAGACGTCGGTTGCGCACAGCCCGGCCTCCCAGCAGCAGCGGCCGCGCCATGTTCAGCACCAATGACAAGGTGGAGTATTTCGGCGCTTGTTCAGGGCGGGGCAGCCCCCAAGTCCCGCCACCGCCGCTGCCGCCGACGCCGCCAAGTCCCACCACTGCCGCCCCCTGCTGCTCAAGCGCCCTTGTTCCCTCGCTCCCTTGCCGCAGCTGCTGGACCAGATCTTCAACCTGAAGTTCACGTCCAAGCAGCTGGTGCGGGCGGCGCGCAAGTGCGAGAAGGAGGAGAAGGATGAGAAGCTGAAGATCAAGAAGGCGATTGAGAAGGGTGCGTCGTGCGTGGCGCCCTCTGGGTTGGTCGGTTGGGTGGCAGGTTGTTTGGTGAGGTTGCGCTTGGGAACTGCTGAGTCGTGCCTCCTGCAGGAAGGCCCGCAGCAATTGCACCCACATGAGCGGCAGCAGCTGGCAGGCGCGCCGCTGCACCTCCCTCCCGATGCCGCTCACCCCTGCCGGCGTGCATGTGCATCCGTGGAAACACGCTTGCCCCTCTACTGCTGCCTGCAGGCAACATGGACGGCGCCAAGATCTACGCGCAGAACGCGATCCGCAAGAAGAACGAGGCGCTCAACTACCTGCGCCTGGGCAGCCGGCTGGACGCGGTGGTCAGCCGCCTGGACCAGCAGGCCAAGATGCAGGTCGGTTGATCAGGCTGCTGTGCTTTGCTTCACACCAGTGCTGCTGATGTGGCCTCTGGGCTGGGCCGGCTCAACGCGGTGGTCAGCGGCCGGGACCAGCAGGCCAAGATGCAGGCAAGCATGGGTTGGGGGCTGTGCTCAGCACCGTGCCGCTCATTGTGCCTGTGGGCTACACACCCGGCTGAATGCCGTGGCTAGCTGCGTCGTCCAGCAGGGGTAGCAGGAACAGCAGCGGCGGCAGCTGTTCGGCATGCCAGTGCTTGTGCAGCGGCTTTGCTGCACTTGTTGTTCAGCTGCCAGCATGCACACTTGCCTGCCGCTGTTGCGTCAAGCTGCTGGGTCCTTGCCCTGCCCTGCTGCTGCTGCTGCTGCTGCTGCTGCTGCTGCCGCCGCCGCCAGATTCGGCATGCCAGCCTGAGTGCGCCTCGCCCGTACTGCACTCCCTGGTTACAGGTGATCAACAAGAGCATGGCGGGTATTGTGAAGAGCCTCGACACGGCGCTCAAGGCCAACAACCTCGAGAAGGTGGCGTCTACCATGGATGCGGTGCGAAATAGTTGGTGTTGATGGGGTGCCATGTGCTCGCACGCTGTAGGGTTGGACTGTGCACAGGGCCATCAACCTGGACGAGGTTCGTTGACTGAGGTTGGAGTGGAGGGAAGGGGCTGTCAATGCCGAACGCCAGGGGAGCCGGGGCAACACACTGCCTGACCATCGCTCCAACGTATCGCCGCCCTTGCCACCCCCCTGTGCAGTTTGAGCGCCAGTTTGAGAACCTGGACGTGCAGTCGGAGTTTGTGGAGCAGGCGATGCAGAACCAGGCGGTGCTGTCCACGCCTGAGGACGACGTCAACGTGCTGGTGCAGCAGGCACGTTGCTGTTGCTGTGTCGTGCACGGCCTACTGCTGTGATTGTTATGGTGCTGACCGCTGGCTCTTGAACTTACCTGTACCGCTTGCCACCAAGCCGTTGTCGGCTGGCAGCTTGCAAGCTGGCTGGCTAATGCCGCTGTTGCTGGCTCCATTGCAGCCATGCTGCGACAGCTGCAGTTGAACCTTGTCCCAATATCCTGGGTTTGCTTACTTGAAGTCTTTGTTTCCTTTTCTTTTTTTCAGGTGGCAGACGAGCACGGCCTGGAGACGGGGCTGTCGCTGCCGCAGGCATCTGGCGCCAAGGTGCCGGCGCAAAAGGTGCGGCAGGGCAGCGCAAGGCTGGGCTGGCCTGGTTGGGCGGTTGGCAGGGCTTGTTTGGGACTGTAGGTTGCTGCAGGGCAGGGTTGGCAGGGCAGGCTGTGATGGCTGCCGAGGACTGGAAGGGGTTGGACCGTGTGTCAGTGGCCGGAGCAGGGCAGTCGAGTCCTGTTCTTCGAATACTTGGGTTAACTGTGCCCTGCTGCACCGGCTGCCCTGCTGCAGGTGGCGGCTCCGGAGCCGGACCTGGCGCAGCGGCTTGCGGAGCTGAAGAACAAGTAGACGCCGCCCACGTTTTTTTCCTGCTGTTGTCTCCTGCTCCCGCTCCCTGTTGTGTGCCCCCGCTCGCCTTTCATGTATCCCTTCCCTACCGCCGCCGCCTGGCCCCCTGTATCCCTCGGCATTCAATGCCTCCCTCTCGCAACTTCCCTGATGCTCCACCACACCTGTAAATTTGCAAAGAGGTCCACGGGAGAGAGCAGCGCAGCAGGCTGCTGCACAGCGCGGGTGAAGCGGCGGCACGCCGCTGCGCTGCGCCCGCGGCCGCCTGCAGGGTGATCGGCAGGCCGAGCTTGCGCCAAACGGTGATCAACGTTGCTCCAGACAGCGGCAGCCGCCCAGTCCCCTCCAACAGGCAGCAAGGGGGCTATGCTTGGCTGAGCCTGCAGCAGTATGTCCTCCGGCTTGGCTGCTGACACTTCCCTGCAACCCTCGCCGGGCGCCCGAGTCGCGATGGCGTACCAGACGTGAGACGGCAGCGGGTCGGGAGTGCTGGTTTTCTTCAAGAAGCGGCCCGGCGCTTCACGCGCCTCCCTGTGCCTCTCCTCGCAGGCCCGTCACCCCCAACAAGAAGCCGCCCGCCTCGGATAAGTCGCAGAAGGCGTGGGACGACCAGCGGCGGGAGGTGCGGCAGCGGCGGCAGGGCTCGGCCGTGTTGGTCGCCGATCCAGCGCCGGCCAGCTGGCTGCTGGCGTGATCAAGCAGCCAATCTGAGCAGTAGATGGCATTATTCGCAGTGCTTATCTGCCGCAACCACACAGCCAGTGTGCCAGCACCACCTGTTTGCTCGGCCGCCGCCGCCGCCCCAACCGCCACGCTCATTCGCCCTCCCCGCCCTTCTTTGCATTGCAGGCTCGCAAGCTGGAGAGCGAGCTGGACATCAAAGTGGCAGCATACGGCAAGCTGTGCAGCAGCTACGAGTATGGATACAGCAAGGGGGAGAGCGGGCTGGCCACCGACCAGGTGAGGCAGGCCGGTCATTGCTGGGTGCTGGCTGGATGGAAGGGTGCAGCTGTGCCTGTTGCATCGTGCTCACGATTGAAGCTGCACGATAAGCTGCCGGGGGTGTCTGCTGTGCAAGCTGGTTAGGGCAAGAGATTGCATCCGCCTGCTTTTAGCTCCATCAGAAGCCTGTGCCCCTGCTGCCCTTTGCTGCTGCTGCCATCAGAGTCGGACCCTCAGTTACTTTGTAGCTGCTCAGCTGTCGATTGCTGAAACAATCTCCAGGCTTGGGATGCCAGTGCTTCGCCCGGCCCACCATGCTTGGCGCGCACCCTTTGTAACGCACAACCACACTCTCATTTGTGCAGCTGCTGGCGGCAAAGGCGGCAGAAATAGAGAAGCTGCTTGCGCGGCTGTCGGACCTGAACGACGGCATGCGCAGGTGGGCAGGCTGGTTGCAGGTTGCCCTGACCAGCACAAGTGTTTCACGGCATGGCGGTCTGCTGATCGTGCGCTTCGCAACTCAGCAGCAAGCCAAGCGTGTGCATCGCTGTGTAGCAGCAGGACCCGGCCTTCCATGCAGCTTGCAATGCCCGAGGCCGTCCCTTGCAACCCCTGGTTTGCATGTGCAGCACGCTGAGCGGCGGGGCGGACTCGCGGTCACACAGCTGGCCTCAGAATCCCTGTGGCCATCCCTCATATCCAGGGGTGGTGCTTTGACTACTCTTCGCTGTTGCATTTCCCCGCAGCACGCTGAGCGGCGGGGCGGACTCGCGGTCACACACGCTGGCGCGGCACCGAGACATCCTGCACGACTTCCAGCAGGTACCATCGTTTTTTGCTTTCTGTGCCAAGGCTAGGTGTCTGTATTGCACGGCGTGGCACACCAGCACTTCCAGCAGGGACTGCTGGGCGCTGCTGGGAGCTGGCTGGCTCGTGTTGCGCTCGGCTGTTCCCACCACCGTGGGATGGCAGCACCTCGTCCCTCCGTTGCAGCTCGCCTCCTTTGCATGTGTGTGTCACTTCCACTGCTGACCCCTTGCAACTACCCTAACCACCCACCCACTCACTTGTCCCCCAACAGGAGTTCCGGCGGCTGCAGTCGGTAGTGGGTGCCGCCCGAGATCGGCTCGACCTGCTGGGCGGCGGCGGCGGCAGCGGGCAGCACGCGCCCCTCCTGCAGGTGCGCTGGCTGTGTGTCTGCTGCTGCTTTGGCCATTTAGCCGCCGCATGCTGTGCTATGCGTCCATGTAATTGGCACATGCTGCTGCTGCCACTGGTTGCGGTTTCCATTGCTGCTGCTGCACTCAGCTCGCCGCTGACTGCCTAACACGTGGGGCGAGCGCAACAGCATGGGGCTGCTGCTGCTGCTGCTGTTCCGACGTAATCTTACCGCCAGCATC